>WNGM01000580.1_pt1 | contig 43919 bp, 45 predicted proteins | sample 5400571 | NCBI WGS metagenome assembly WNGM01 (sample SAMN13153378, study PRJNA577476) | soil metagenome | isolation source: 100 cm soil or saprolite under Garry oak tree replicate 2 | place: USA:California | collected 2016-06-15 | reverse complement strand
CCGATCATGGTTGCCTGCTACGAGCCGACACCGAGGCAGCGTGGAGAAGCGGATTCGCAACGGCAAGGTGACCTATCTCGCCCGGTGGCGCGACGATGCCCGCCGGCAACGTAAACGGTCGTTCGCCCGCAAGCTCGACGCCGACCGCTTCCTCGCCCAGGTCGAGGCCGACATCGCGCGCGGGCAGTATGTGGACCCGTCCGACAAGACCACGGTGGTCGAGTACGCGCGGAAGTGGGCGGCCGGTCGAGCACATCGACCGACCACGGCGCGGCGGATGTCCGGGCTGATCGAAACACACATCGCCGGAACGCCGCTCGGCAACCGGCGGCTGGCTGTCGTCGTCCCGTCTGAGGTTCAGGCGTGGGCGGCCGACCGGGCCAAGGTGCTGGCGCCGAGCACGCTGCGGAACCTGGTGAGTCTGTTGCGCTCGATCTACGCCTCGGCGGTCCTCGACCGGCTGGTCGGCCGGTCCCCGGTGGTTCGGGTGCAGCTTCCGTCCTCGGTTCGTGACCGCCTGGTCCCGTTGACGGTCGCCCAGGTCCGTGCGCTCGCCGCCGCGATGCCGGACCGGAACCGGGCGATGGTCATCACACAGGCGGGGCTCGGGCTGCGGCTCGGGGAGCTGCTAGCGCTTCGGGAGCAGGATGTTGACCTGGTGAACCGGACGGTCCGGGTGGAGTGGCAGTTCGCTCCACAGTCGAAGGTCCGTACGGTGCCCAAGACGCCACGCTCACGCGGCGTACGGCGCCACTCCCCCAAGTCGTCGGAGAGGCGATCGTGGCGCACATGAAGGAGTACTCGCCGGCCGAGGACGGGACGCTGTTCACGACCCGGTTCAGCGGTCCGTACCGGCATGACTACTACGGCACCCGGATCTTCCAGGCGGCTGTGGCTGCCGCGCGTGCGAGCCTGGTGTTATCGACATACGGGCATCTGATGCCGGACTCGGAGAAACGGACCCGCCGAGCGATCGATGACGCGTGGTCCAGTGCCCCCGATGTGCCCCGGGACGAGGGGTACAAGGCATGACCTGCGTGAACGTGGCGGTTTCATACGTTGAAGCGGAAGTCCACCACGTCGCCCTCGCGCATCACGTAGTCCTTGCCCTCGATGCGCGCCCTGCCGGCCGCCCGCGCCGCGGCCACCGAGCCGGCGGCGATCAGGTCGTCGTACGAGACGATCTCGGCCTTGATGAAGCCGCGCTGGAAGTCTGAATGGATCACGCCGGCCGCCTCCGGCGCCGTCGCGCCGACCCGGATCGTCCACGCCCGGGCCTCCTTCGGGCCGGCCGTCAGGTAGGTCTGCAGGCCGAGGGTACGGAAGCCGACCCGGATGAGCTGGTGCAGGCCGGGCTCCGGCTGGCCGATCGACGCGAGCAGCTCCTGCGCCTCGTCGTCGGGCAGGTCGATCAGCTCGGACTCGACCTTGGCATCCATGAACACCGCCTCGGCGGGCGCGACGATGGCGCGCAGCTCGGCGAGGTACGCCTCGTTGGCCAGCTCGTCCTCGTCGACGTTGAAGACGTACAGGAACGGCTTCGTGGTGAGCAGGTGCAGCTCGCGCAGGGCGGCCACGTCGATGCCGGCCGCCGCCGCACCCGCATACAGCGTCGTACCCTCGTTGAGCAGCGCGGCCGCCGCGGACGCCGCGGCGGCGACGCCGCCCCGTTCCTTGCGGAGCTTGGCTTCCTTCGAAAGCCTCGGCAGCGCCTTGTCCAGCGTCTGCAGGTCGGCCAGGATCAGCTCGGTGTTGATCGTCTCGATGTCGTCGGCCGGCGAGATCTTGCCCTCGACGTGTACCACATTGGGGTCGGAGAAGGCGCGGACCACCTGGCAGATCGCGCTGGCGTCGCGGATGTTCGCGAGGAACGCGTTACCCCGGCCCTGCCCCTTGCTCGCGCCCCGGACCAGTCCGGCGATGTCGACGAAGCTCACCGGCGCCGGCACGATCTTCTGCGAGTGGAACACCTCGGCCAGCTTCTCCAGCCGCGGATCGGGCAGCCCGACCACGCCGACGTTGGGCTCGATGGTCGCGAAGGGGTAGTTGGCGGCGAGAACGTCGTTCTTGGTGAGCGCGTTGAACAGCGTGCTCTTGCCGACGTTGGGTAGCCCGACGATGCCGATGGTGAGACTCACGACGGTCAAGTCTACGAACCTTGGTCCCTGGCTCCGGCGCCGCCCACCTGGTAAGACCGACTCTGATGCAGGCAGCGAACGCCACCGGCACCGTCGCCAGCGGCTCGTGCGCGAACGCGTCCGGGCAGTCCCGCGCGATCTGCGGCGACGGGAGGGCCTGACGATGCGCCGGGTCGAGCAGGTCATGGGTACCGCGGTCAGCCTGGACATCGCCGACCCGCTGCCGGTACCGGAGCTGGAGCGGCTCGCTGACGGCGTGTTCGCCTGGCTGCACGAGGTCGACCGGCGGTTCAGCACGTACAAGGAGGACAGCGAGGTCAACCGGGTGCAGCGCGGCGAACTGGACCCCGCGGCCGGCTCCCCCGACCTGCGCAAGGTGCTGGACGCCTGCGCCGAGCTGTGGCGCGCGACGGACGGGTACTTCGATGCCTACGCGACCGGCCGGCTCGACCCGTCCGGGTACGTGAAGGGCTGGTCGGTACAGGTCGCGTCGGACCGGCTGCTGGCGGCCGGGGCCGGCAACCACTGCCTCAACACCGGTGGCGACGTCCGGGTACGCGGCCGGCCGGCGCCGGACGAGGAGTGGCGGGTCGGCATCCGCCACCCGTGGGAGGCGCTCGCGGTCTGCTGGGTGATCACCGGTACCGACCTCGCGGTCGCCACGTCGGGCACGTACGAGCGCGGGTTCCATGTCGTCGACCCGTACCGCGGCGTACCGGCGACCGCGCTGCGCTCGGTGACCGTGGTCGGCGCGGACCTCGGGCTCGCCGACGCGTACGCCACCGCGGCCCTCGCGATGGGCCTGCCCGGGCTGGCCTGGCTGGCCCGCCTCGACGGCTACGAGTCCGGCGTGGTCACCGAGGCCGGCGAGGCGTACCGTTCCCCGGGCCTGCCGGTCGCGCCGTAGCCCGGCATCCGCCGGTCGAGGAACCCAGGTACGGCCACGTCCGATTTCCGCCAGCCGCCGGTTGCGGGGCGAGGCAGGATCGAAGGCGTGGAGCTGGATTTCGAACACTGTTACCGGGCGGTGGACAGCCGGGACCGGCGGTTCGACGGGTGGTTCGTGACCGCCGTCAAATCGACCGGGATCTACTGCCGGCCGTCCTGTCCGGCGATCACGCCGAAGCGCCGCAACGTGCGGTTCTACCCGTCCTCGGCGGCTGCCCAGCGCGGCGGCTTCCGGGCCTGCCGGCGGTGCCGGCCGGACGCCGCGCCCGGTTCGCCGGAGTGGGACGTCCGCGCCGACGCGGTCGGGCGGGCGATGCGCCTGATCGGCGACGGCGTCGTCGACCGCGAAGGGGTACCGGGCCTGGCCGGGCGGCTCGGGTACACGCAGCGGCACCTGCACCGGATGCTCACCGCCGAGCTCGGGGCGGGGCCGCTCGCCCTGGCCCGGGCGCAGCGGGCGCAGACCGCCCGGATACTCATCGAGTCGACCGACCTCGGGCTCGCCGAGATCGCGTTCGCGGCCGGGTTCGGCTCGGTACGCCAGTTCAACGAGACGCTCCGCGAGGTGTACGGGGTGCAGCCGTCGTTACTGCGGAAGCCGAAGCGGGACGCCGGCGAGGCCGGTACGCTCACGCTCCGGCTGGCCCACCGGCCGCCGCTGCACGCCGGTGCGCTGCTGGATTTCCTTGCGGCGCGCGCGATCCCGGGCGTGGAGACCGCGGACGCGACGAGCTACACGCGGGCGCTGCGGCTGCCGCACGGCGCCGCGTCGGCCACCCTGACGCCCCGCGACGGGTACGTCGAGGCCATGCTCCAGCTCGCCGACCTGCGGGACCTGTCACCCGCCGTGGCGCGCTGCCGGCGGCTGCTCGACCTCGACGCCGATCCGCTCGCCGTGGACGAGACGCTGCGCCGGGACCCCGCGCTCGCGCCGCTGGTCGCCAAAGAGCCGGGGGTACGGGTACCGCGCGCGGTCGACGGGTTCGAGGTGGCGGTACGCGCGATCGTGGGACAGCAGATCTCGGTCGCCGGGGCGCGCCGCGTGCTGGGCCGGCTCGTGCCAGAAAGTGGCGGTCCGTTCCCGGATGCCGGGACAGTGGCGGAGCTGCCGGACGAGGCGTTCGCGATGCCGGCCGCGCGCCGGGAGACGATCCGGGCGCTCGCGAAGAACGTCGCGGCGGGCGAGCTGGTCCTCGACGAGGGCGCCGACCGCGCGGGTACCGAGTCAGCTCTGTGCGAAATCCCGGGGATCGGTGCCTGGACGGCGAGTTACGTCGCCCTGCGGGCGCTCGGCGACCCCGATGTGTTCCTCCCGACCGACCTCGCGGTCCGCCGGGCGGCCGGCCGGCTGGGACTGCCGACCGACCCGGCCGCCCTCGACGACCACGCGCGACGGTGGCGCCCCTGGCGCTCGTACGCGGTACTACGACTCTGGAGAAGTTGACATGGCATCGATCACTATCACCACGCCCGTCGGGCCGTTCACGATCCTGGCCCGCGACGAGACGGTCCTCGCGGCCGGGTTCACCGACGAGGTGGACGCGCTTCTGGCGCGGGTACCCCCGGGTGTGGACGCGGACCTGGACCGGCCCGTCAAGGCCGTGCGGGCATACTTCGACGGCGATCTCACCGCGATCGACGGCATGGCGGTCGAGCAGCGCGGCGGGCCGTTCCTGGAGTCGGCGTGGGCCGCGCTGCGCGCGGTGCCGGCCGGCGCGCCGGTGAGTTACACCGGCCTCGCGGCGGCGGCCGGGCGGCCGGCGGCGGTCCGCGCCGCGGCGCAGGCGTGCGCCCGCAACGCGGCGGCGCTGTTCGTGCCGTGCCACCGGGTGGTACGGACCGACGGCACGCTCGGTGGTTACCGCTGGGGCATCGAGATCAAGCGCTGGCTGCTCGCTCATGAGCGGGAAACCGGTTCGTAACTGTCGGACCCGCCGGTTACCGTCGGATGGTGACCGCAGCCCCCGGACGCCCGATGGCCAACCTGTGGCGGCTGCGGTCATACGTCCGGCCGCGCTTCTGGACGATGTTCTGGATGCTGGTCACGGCAGCGGTCGGCACCGCCGCCGGCATCGCGGTTCCGCTGGTCGTGCGCCACGTGGTGGACGGCCCGGTGCGCCATCACCAGGTCGGCGGCGTGGTCCTGTTCGGCGGGCTGGCCCTGCTCCTCGGCGCGATCGAGGCCGGGCTGGCGTTCATCCGGCGGTGGACCCAGTCGGCGGTCTCGCTGGACATGGAGTACGAGATCCGGGCCGACCTGTATGCGCACCTCCAGCGGCTGCCGATCGCCTTCCACGAGCGCTGGCAGTCCGGCCAGTTACTGTCCCGGTTGACGACTGATCTGAGCGTGATCCGCCGGTTCGTGTCGTTCGGGTCGATCTTCCTGGTGGTGAACACCGCGACCTACGCCGCGGTGTCGATCCTGCTGCTGCGGCTGTACTGGCCGCTCGGGCTCGTGGTGGCGATCAGCGCGGTGCCGCTGTTCGTGATGTCGCAGCAGTTCTTCCGGCGGTACCTGAGCTTGTCCCGGCGGCAGCAGGACCAGCAGGGCGACCTGGCGACGCTGATCGAGGAGTCGGCGCAGGGCATCCGGGTGATCAAGTCGTTCGGCCGGCGGCGGCACATGGGAAAGCGCTTCGAGAAGGCGGCCCGGCAACTGCACGACACCGGCGTCGCCAAGGCCGGGTTCCTGGCGCGCACGTGGGCCGAATTCGACACGGTACCCAACGTCACGCTGGCCATCGTGCTGGTCGGCGGGGCGTATGCGGTGGCCAGCGGCGGGATGACCGTCGGTGGCCTCGTCGCTTTCGTGTCCCTGCAACTGATGCTGGTCTGGCCGATCGACTCGCTCGGCTGGATCATCGCGAACGGCCAGGAGGCGATGACGGCGGCGGACCGGATCTACGAGGTCTTCGACGAGAAGCCGTCCATTGTGGACAGACCTGGTGCGGCGTCGCTCGCGCGCGACGAGGTCGCCGGGCGGCTGCGGTTCGAGGGGGTCGCGTTCCGGTACCCCGGTGCCGCGCGGCCGGTGCTGCGCCGGATCGACCTCACCGTGGAACCCGGCGAGACGATGGCGATCGTCGGCGTCACCGGGTCGGGCAAGACCTCGCTGGTGTCGCTGGTACCCCGGCTCTACGACGTCACGGGCGGCCGGATCACGCTGGACGGCCGGGACATCCGCGACCTGACCCTGACCAGCCTGCGCGGCGTGGTGGGGATGGCGTTCGAGGAGGCGACGCTGTTCTCCATGTCGGTCCGGGAAAACCTGACCCTGGGCCGGCCGGACGCGACCGAGCAGGAGATCGCCGAGGCGCTCGCGATCGCGCAGGCGGAGTTCGTCCAGGAGCTGCCGTGGGGCCTCGACACGCGGGTCGGCGAGCAGGGGCTGTCGCTGTCCGGCGGGCAGCGCCAGCGGCTCGCGCTCGCCCGGGCGGTGCTGGGCAAGCCGCGGGTACTGGTCCTGGACGATCCGCTGTCCGCGCTCGACGTGTACACCGAAGCGCTCGTGGAGGAGGCGTTGGCCCGGGTGCTGCACGGGACGACCGCGCTCATCGTCGTACACCGGCCGTCGACCGTCGCGCTGGCCGACCGGGTCGCGCTACTGTCCGACGGCGGGATCGCGGCCGTGGGTACGCACTCGGAGCTGCTCGCGACGGTACCGGAGTACCGCGCGGTCCTGTCCGCGTCGGCCGACCTCTCGGAGGCCAGCCGGTGAGTGAGGCCCGATGAGTATGGGTATCAGCGCAGCGAGGCGCGGCGGCGTCTGGACTGAGGAGCACAGCGACGAGGGAAGACGGCGCACCAGAGCGCCTCGCGGAGCGGCCCGATGAGTATTGATGTCGATAGCTGGCGGGGGCGGGCGGCTGAGGAGGATGCCGAGCGGACTGCGGCGGAGGGCGGCTCGACCGTCCGGTTGCGGGCCGGTTCCCGGGCGTTGTTCGGCTCGCTGGTCCGGCCGCACCGGCGCAGCCTCCTCTGGATCGTCGTGCTGCTGCTGCTCCAGAGCGGCGCCGAGATGGCCGGTCCCTACCTGGTCAAGCTCGGCATCGACAACGGCATCCCGCCGTTGCTGCGCCACCCGCGCGACTCCGGGGTACTGGTCGCGGTCGGGATCGCCTTCGCCGTCGCGACCGTCGCCGCCTACCTGGGCAAGCGGGGCTTCGTCGCGCTGTCCGGCCAGGTCGGCCAGGCCATCCTGTTCGACCTGCGCAACCGGGTGTACCGGCATTTCCAGCGGCTGTCGGTCGGCTTCCACGAGCGGTACACGTCGGGCCGGGTGATTTCCCGGCTGACCAGCGACATGGATTCGATCTCCGAACTGCTCGACGGCGGCGTGGAAGACCTCGTGCTCTCGCTGCTGTCCGTGGTCAGCGTCGCGGTCGTCCTGCTCTGGCTCGACGTCCCGCTGGCGCTGGTGTCGCTGGTGCTGTTCCCGCTCCTGCTCTGGCTGACCCGGTGGTTCCAGCGCTCGTCGGCGATCGCCTACCGGCGCACCCGCGAAGCGGTCGCGCTGGTCATCGTGCACTTCGTCGAGTCGATGGGCGGGATCCGGGCGGTACAGGCGTTCCGCCGGGAACCGCGCAACGAAGAGATCTTCGAGGCGGTCAACCGCAACTACCGTAACGCCAACGTGGCGGCCTGGCGGCTGATCGCCGTCTTCGCGCCGAGCATCAAGCTGATCGGCAACGTGACCATCGCGATCGTGCTGACCTACGGCGGCTACCGGGTGCTGCACGGCCAGACGCAGGTCGGGGTACTCGCCGCGTTCCTGCTGTACCTGCGCAAGTTCTTCGATCCCATGCAGGACCTCTCCCAGTTCTACAACTCGCTGCAGTCGGCGACGGCGGCGCTGGAGAAGCTGTCCGGGGTACTCGACGAGCAGCCCGCGGTACCGGAGCCGGCCCGGCCCGCCGCGCTGCCCGACCCGCGCGGCGCCATCGACTTCACCGGCGTCGCCTTCGCGTACCGCACCGACCGGCCGGTCCTGCCGGAGTTGAACCTGCACATCCCGGCCGGACAGACGATCGCGCTCGTCGGCGCGACGGGTGCCGGCAAGACCACGATCGCCAAGCTGGTCTCCCGCTTCTACGACCCGACCGGGGGCGTGGTCCGGCTCGACGGCGTCGACCTGCGGGAGCTGTCCGACGCAGAGCTGCGCCGGGCCGTGGTCATGGTGACGCAGGAGAACTACCTGTTCTCCGGCACCGTCGCGGACAACATCCGGTTCGGCCGACCCGGCGCGTCCGACGAGGAGGTGGCCGCCGCCGCGCAGGCGATCGGCACGGACGAGTTCATCCGCGCGCTCCCGGAGGAGTACGGGACCGACGTGCGTAAGCGCGGTGGCCGGCTCTCGGCCGGTCAGCGTCAGCTCGTCGCGTTCGCGCGGGCGTTCCTCGCCGACCCGGCGGTACTCATCCTCGACGAGGCAACCTCGTCGCTGGACATCCCGTCCGAGCGGCTGGTCCAGCGGGCGCTGCGGACGATCCTGGCCGACCGCACGGCGATCGTCATCGCGCACCGGCTGTCCACAGTGGAGATCGCCGACCGGGTACTGGTTCTCGACCAGGGCCGCATCGTCGAAGACGGGCTGCCGGCCGAGCTGATCGCGGGCGGCGGCCGGTACGCGACCCTGCACCAGCAATGGCAGGACAGCCTCGTGTGAACCGATTCTCACTCGCCGGCCCCGGGCGCCGCACCTACCATCGGGCCATGACTGATACGGAGCGGCGCTCCCTCGACGGCCTGGAGGCCGGTTGGGTGCGCAGATGGCAGGAGGAGGGCACGTACGCGTTCGACCGGTCGAAGGAGCGGGCGGACGTATACGCGATCGACACGCCTCCGCCGACCGTATCCGGGACGCTGCACATGGGCAACGTGTACTCGTACACCCACACCGACCTCGTGGCGCGCTTCCAGCGCATGCGCGGCAAGGCCGTGTACTACCCGATGGGGTGGGACGACAACGGCCTGCCCACTGAGCGGCGGGTGCAGAACGTGTACGGCGTCCGCTGTGACCCGGCGCTGCCCTACGACCCGTCGTTCACGGTTCCCGACCAGCCGTTCGACCCGCCGCGGCCGATCTCGCGGCGCAACTTCATCGAACTGTGCGGTCACCTGACCGCGGTCGACGAGGTGGCCTTCGAGGCGCTGTGGCGCCGGCTCGGGCTGTCCGTGGACTGGTCGTACACGTACGCGACGATCGGGTTCGAGGCCCGCCTCACCAGCCAGCGCGCGTTCCTGCGCAACCTGGCGCGCGGCGAGGCGTACACCGCGCAGGCGCCGACGCTCTGGGACCTCACGTTCCAGACCGCGGTGGCCCAGGCCGAACTGGAGGACCGGGAGCGGCCAGGGGCCTTCTACCGCCTGCGGTTCGGGCCGGTCGAGGTCGACACGACCCGCCCGGAACTGCTGCCCGCGTGCGTCGCGCTGGTCTGCCACCCGTCGGACGACCGGTACCGCCACCTGGTGGGTACGACCGTCCACTCACCACTGTCCGGTGTGGACATTCCGGTGTACGCGCACCGCCTTGCCGACCCCGCCAAGGGTACCGGCATTGCGATGGTCTGCACGTTCGGCGACCTCACCGACGTCATCTGGTGGCGGGAGCTGGACCTGCCGACCCGCGTCGTGATCGGGCGCGACGGCCGGCTGCTCGAATCCGCCGGTGAGTTGGCGGGGCTCACCGTGGCCCAGGCCCGGCGCCGGATCGTCGAGCTGTTGAGGGAATCCGGCGACCTCGTCGGCGAACCGCGACCCGTCACCCACGCGGTGAAGTACTACGAGAAGGGCGACGTCCCGCTGGAGATCGTGTCCAGCCGGCAATGGTATATCAGTAACGGTGGTCGGTCGGCTGAGCTGCGAGAAGCCTTGGTTCGGCGGGGAAACGCGCTGCGCTGGACACCGGAGCACATGCGGCACCGGTACGAGCACTGGGTCGGCGGGCTCACCGGTGACTGGCTCGTGTCGCGGCAGCGCTTCTTCGGGGTACCGATCCCGGTGTGGTACCGGCTTTCCGCGGCCGGCGAGCCGGACTACGACCATCCGCTGACGCCGGACGAGTCCCGGCTGCCGATCGACCCCGCCTCGGAGGTGCCGGACGGGTACACCGAAGACCAACGGGGCCGTCCGGGCGGGTTCGTCGCGGAGACCGACATCTTCGACACCTGGGCCACCTCGTCGCTGAGCCCCCAAATCGTGTCCGGCTGGGAACGCGACCCGGACCTGTTCGCCCGGGTGTACCCGATGGACCTGCGGCCACAGGGGCCGGAGATCATCCGTACCTGGCTGTTCTCCTCGGTGGTCCGCGCACATCTGGAGTTCGGCGCGCTGCCCTGGCGCGACGCCGTCATCTCCGGCTGGGTCCTCGATCCCGACCACAAGAAGGTCTCGAAGTCGCGCGGCGCGGCGGTGACTCCGCTGAACCTGCTGGACCGGTACGGCTCGGACGCGGTGCGGTACTGGGCGGCATCCGGCCGGCCGGGTGTCGACCTCGCCTTCGACGAGAACCAGTTGAAGGTGGGCCGGCGGCTGGCGACCAAGCTGCTCAACGCATCCCGGTTCGTGCTCGGCTTCGGTGGGCCCGCTGGTAAGACCACCGAGCCGCTCGACCTCGCGCTGCTGGCATCACTGTCCACTGTGGTCGATGAAGCGACGCGGGCGTTCGAGGCGTACGACCACACCGGCGCGCTGACCGCGACCGAGGGGTTCTTCTGGCGGTACTGCGACGACTACATCGAACTGGTCAAGGAGCGGGCCTACCGGGAGGGGCCGGAATCCGACTCGGCACGGGCGGCGCTGCGCCTGGCGCTGTCGGTACAGCTTCGGCTGTTCGCGCCGTTCCTGCCGTTCGTGACCGAGGAGGTGTGGTCGTGGTGGCGCTCCGGTTCGGTACACCGGTCGGCGTGGCCAAGCCGCGATGAGTTGCCGGACGGCGGGGAGGCGGCGGTGTTCGACGTCGTAGGGTCGGCGCTGTCCCAGGCGCGCCGGGCGAAGTCCGAGCGACGGCTGTCGATGAAGTCGACGATCCCGGCCGCCTCGGTGCACGGCCCGGCCGACGAGCTGGCACGGCTCGCCCGGGCGCGGGCGGACTTCCTCGCCGCCACGCACATCGGGACGCTCGACGAGGTGGCCGAGCCGGACCGGGAGCTGACGGTGATCTGTAGCTTCTGACAATGGAGTCTTCGGCGGCGGCTACCAGTCGCCGCCGAAGTCACCACCGAAGTCACCACCGTCGAACCCGCCGCCGTCGAAGTCGCCGCCCTGGTCGTCCATGGCCTCGTCGTACCCGGCGTCATAGCCCGTGTCGTAGCCGCCGTCCCCGAAGCCGCCGAAGCCGTACCCCGGCGAAAACAGCGCGTCGAACAGCAGCATGCCGCCCAGCACGCCAGCGCCGGCGGCGAGCGCGGTCTTCCACACCGGCTCGGAGTAGTACCCGCCCGGTACCCGCCGGCCCTGGATGACCCCGCCGGGGTAGTAGTACGGCGTGCCGTCGCTGTACCGCGGCGAGGCCCGGTACTCGTGACCGTCCACCTCGACCGCGCGGTCCTCGCGGATCATGCCGGCCTGCCGCTGCGCGGCGAGCGGCGGTAGCTCGGGGCCGGCGTCCAGGCCGTGCGCGGTCCGGGCCGCCCGGACGAAGTACAGCCCTTCCAAGGCGGTCTCCCGGGCCAGCGCGTACTGGTTGGTGCTCGTCGTCTGCCCGCCGAGCCGCTCGTACCAGCGCAGCGCCTCTTCCCGCGCGTCGGCCAGTTCCTGCTCTTTGCGTCGCCGCCACCACATGCGGATAACGGTACCTGCCCGGTTTCTGTCATACCTGTCGACCATGCTGGTGGCGTGGCTGTGCTTCTCGTCATCGTCGGACTGCTCGTGGGCACCGCGTTGGGTTGGCTCGCCGCCCGCGCCCGCTCGGCGGCCGACGTCGCCCGCCTCGACGCGACGCTGCGCGCGACCCGGGACGGCGAGGTCCGGCTGGAGCGGTCGCTGCTGGCGCTGTCCCACGAGGCCGCGCGCGACCAGCAGAGCAGCCTGAGCCAGCTGCTCGCGCCGTTGCAGGAGGCGATCCGCCGGTACGAGCGGCGGGTCGTCGAGGTCGAGAACGACCGGATCGACGCGTACGCCGAACTGCGCACCGAGGTACGGCAGATGCAGGCGGTCTCGGCCGCCCTGTCCACCTCGACCGGTCAGCTCGTCGCGGCCCTGCGCTCTCCGACCGTCCGTGGCCGCTGGGGCGAGCAACAGCTGCGCCGGATCGTGGAGGCGGCCGGCATGCTGGCGCACTGCGACTTCGACGAGCAGGTCAGCGTGTCCGGCGACGACGGCACCCTCCGCCCCGACCTGGTCGTCCGCCTGGCCGGTGGTCGCCAGGTCGTCGTGGACGCCAAGGCCCCACTGGAGGCCTACCTCACCGCCCTGGAAGCGCGCGACGAACGCGCCCGCGACGGCCACCTCGACCTGCACGCGAAGCACCTGCGCACGCATGTCGAGCAGCTGTCCGCCAAGTCCTACTGGTCAGCCTTCGACTCCGCCCCCGAGTTCGTCGTCCTCTTCGTGCCCGCCGACCCGTTCCTCGACACAGCACTCCAACGCGACCCGACCCTGCTCGAACACGCCTTCGCCCGCAACGTCGTCCTAGCCACCCCCGCCACCCTCATCGCCCTACTCCGCACCGTCGCCTACACCTGGCGCCAAGAGGCCCTGGCCCGCAACGCCGCCCAGGTCCACGCCCTGGGCCGCGAACTCTACGCCCGCCTATCCACCATGGGAGCCCACCTGACCAAGCTCGGCGCATCACTAGGCGCCGCCGTAACCGCCTACAACAAAACGGTCGGCTCGCTGGAAGCAAGAGTCCTCGTCACCGCAAGAAAATTCGCCGAGCTGGGCATCTCCGACGAGGAACTGGAGGTACCCGACCAAATCGAGGCGACGCCGCGCCAACTCCAATCCCCCGAACTAGCGGAAGCAGAGCCACGCCCGTGAGCACAACAGGGCTTCGGGGCGGCGTGCACCGCGGAAGGATCAAGCCTGACCGCGTTCCGCGGGGCACGTCGCCCCGAAGCCCCTCAACCGCGACCAGCACCAGCCGCGCGCATGTCCCGCTTCAACTCCTGCGGCAACGAGAACGTCAACCGCTCGTCAGCGGTAACAACCTCCTCCACGGAGGTAAACCCATGCCCAGCCAGAACACCCAGGACCTCGGCAACGAGATCCTCCGGCACGCTGGCCCCCGAAGTCAGTCCGACCGTCGACGCCGACGCCAGCCACGCCGCGTCGATCTCCGCTGCATAGTCGATCAGATACGCGGTCCGAGCGCCCGCGTCCAACGCAACCTCGCGCAGCCGCACCGAGTTGGACGAGTTCGCCGAGCCGACCACGAGCACCACGTCGCACGCCGGCGCGATCTCCTTGACCACGTACTGGCGGTTCTGCGTCGCATAGCAGATGTCGTCGCTGGGCGGCGACTGCAGGAGCGGCAGCCGCTGCTTGAGCCGGGCGACGGTCTCCATCGTCTCGTCCACCGAGAGGGTGGTCTGGGACAGCCAGACGACCTTGTTCGGGTCGCGTACGGTCACCACGTCGGCCCCGTCGGGCCCGTCGACGAGCTGGACGTGGGCCGGGGCCTCACCGGCGGTACCGATGACCTCTTCGTGACCTTCGTGCCCGATGAGCAGGATGTCGTAGTCGTCGGCCGCATACCGGCGCGCCTCCTGGTGGACCTTGGTCACCAGCGGGCAGGTCGCGTCGATCGCCTTGAGCTTGCGCGTGCGGGCCTGCTCGTACACCTCAGGAGCCACCCCGTGCGCGGAGAAGATCACCGTCGCGCCCTCGGGTACCTCCTCGTTCTCCTCGACGAAGATCGCGCCCTTGGCCTCCAGCGTGGCCACCACGTGCTTGTTGTGCACGATCTGCTTGCGCACATAGATCGGCCGCCCGTAGAGCTTGAGCGCCTCCTCCACGGTCTGCACCGCCCGGTCGACGCCGGCGCAGTAGCCGCGAGGCCTGGCGAGCAACACGCGCTTGGTCACCCGCCAACCTTACGCTGTGCGCGGCGCCGTCTGGACTGACGAACGCCGCTTTGCTGAGCCAGCCCAGGTGCCGGCTCACGAGGAGCGAAGTGACGAGGGAAGACGGCGCACCGGAGCGCCTCGCGGAGCAACCAGGAGACACAATGGCCGAGCCCGACAAGGACAAATCGACCCCGGGTGGTCTTCCTCACACTCCGCGATCCGTCGGCCGACCTCAGCCTGACCGTGACCGCCCACCGCGACGTCCTCGACGCCGGTGCGCCCAACCTCGCCGAGGGAGCCCGGGTCGTGCTGCATGCCAGACCGGAGTTCTACCCGGCCCGGGGAACGCTGTCGCTGCGCGCGGACGAGATCCGCCAGGTCGGCCTCGGCGAGCTGCTGGCCCGCATCGAGCGGCTGAAGCGGCTGCTGGCCGCCGAAGGGCTGTTCGACCCGCGGCTCAAGCGCCGCCCGCCGTTCCTGCCACACCGCATCGGCCTCGTCACCGGCCGGGCGAGCGCGGCCGAGCGGGACGTCCTCACCAACGCGCGCCGGCGCTGGCCGGCCGTGGAGTTCCGGGTGATCAACGTGGCGGTACAGGGCCCGGGCGCGGTACCGCAGATGATCGACGCGCTCGCGGTACTGGACAAGGATCCCGACGTTGACGTGATCATCCTGGCCCGGGGCGGGGGCAGCGTCGAGGATCTGCTGCCGTTCTCCGACGAGGCGTTGTGCCGGGCGGTCTTCGTGTGCCGTACCCCGCTCATCAGCGCCATCGGCCACGAGACCGACACGCCGCTGGTCGACTTCGTCGCCGACCTGCGGGCCTCCACGCCGACCGACGCCGCCAAGCGGGTGGTTCCCGACCTCGCCGAGGAGCGCCAGCGGATCGGGCAGGCGCGGGCGCGGCTGAGCCGGGCGGTGGCCGGCCTGCTGGACCGGGAGCAGCACCGGCTCGACGCGATCCAGAGCCGCCCGGCGCTGGCCCGGCCGGAACTGATGATCGAGGGCCGCCTGGCCGACCTCACCGGCCTGCGCGAGCGGGCCGGTCGCTGCCTGGCGCACCGCCTCACCGGTGGGGTGGAAGAGCTGACCCACACCCTGGCCCGGCTGCGTGCGCTGTCCCCGGCGGCGACGCTCCAGCGGGGGTACGCGATCGTGCAACTGCCGGACGGTACCGTCGTCCGCGCTCCGGCCCAGGTCGCACCCGGCGATCCGGTGCGGCTACGGCTCGCCGGCGGCGAGGTGCCGGCTACTGTGTCGGCATCATGAGCGAGCAGGAACTCAGTTACGAAGCGGCCCGGGGCGAACTCGCCGCCGTGGTGGAGAAGCTCGAAGCCGGCGGTGCCACCCTGGAAGAGTCCCTAGCGCTGTGGGAGCGCGGCGAGGAGCTCGCCGGCATCTGCCAGCGCTGGCTGGACGGTGCGCGGGCCCGGCTCGACGCTGCCCGCCAGGAGCGCGGCGCCGAGCCGGGGTGAGCGTCCGGCGCTTGCGGCGTTGAGCAGGTCGTAGACGTTCTCCGGCGCCTCGACGACGACGGCGGCTGACAGGCCCTTAACGCAGGGCGGCCGCGAAGGTACGCAGGTCGGCGTCTGATGCCGTACCGATGACGATCGTGGTCCGGCCGGCCTCGGCGAGTACCAGGGCCGGGTTGCCGTTCTGCGCCACCGGATAGGCGCGCCACTGCCGATCCCCGATCGTGACCAGGTCACCGGGGCGCGCGCCGGTACCCAGTTCGGCCGGCAACAACTGATCGACAGCCTGGTCGCTCTCCACCAGCTGGATCCCCGCCCCGGCCGCCGTCACGTACCCGACCCGCAGCGTGCCCGCGCCGAACGTGGCGCTGATCACGGTCCACTTCGCCGGCAGCCCGACCGGTTCGAGGACGGTGAAGTGCGCGCTGTGCCGGGCGGTGGCCCAGGTATCGGCGGCGTTCACCGCGATCGGGGCGTCCCCGGAGAACACCAGCCGGTAGACGATGAGCAGCACGAAGACCGGTACCAGCAGAACGGCGAGCGACAGCGCCATGTCCCGCGCCGACCGGCCGGAGCGCGCCGGGCGGGCCGGCGGCGGCAGGGCCGGCGGCGGCAGGGGCAGCGGGGCAGGGGCTTCGGACACCCCTCCATCGTCCACCACGCTCTGCGCCAGGCGTGCAGCGGGTGAACAAGCCTGATCATCTGCGGGCGCCGGTAACAACTTCATGCCAGGATCAGCAGATGACCGAACGCATGCGGGAAGAGCTGGACCGGAACCTCGCCCTGGAGCTCGTTCGGGTGACCGAGGCCGCGGCGCTGGCGGCCGGGCGCTGGGTCGGCCGCGGTGACAAGGAAGGCGGTGACGGCGCGGCTGTCAACGCGATGCGCAAGCTGATCAACTCGATCTCGATGCAGGGCGTCGTCGTCATCGGCGAGGGCGAAAAGGACAACGCCCCGATGCTCTACAACGGGGAGAAGGTCGGCGACGGCACCGGCGCCGAGGTCGACGTGGCGGTGGACCCGATCGACGGTACGACGCTGATGAGCAAGGGCATGCCGGACGCGCTGGCCGTCCTCGCGGTCGCGGAGCGGGGCGCGATGTTCGACCCGAGCGCGGTGTTCTACATGCAGAAGCTGGCCGTCGGGCCGGACTGCGCCGACGTCATCGACATCGAGGCCGGGGTGGCCGAGAACCTGCGGCGCATCGCCAAGGTCAAGAAATCGAGCATCTCCGACGTGACGGTGTGCATCCTCGACCGCCCGCGGCATGCCGATCTGGTGAACGAGGTACGGGAGGCGGGCGCCCGGATCCGGTTCATCTCCGACGGCGACATCGCCGGGGCGATCACCGCCGCGCGGGAGGGTACGGGTACCGACGTGCTGATGGGCGTCGGCGGTACGCCGGAGGGGATCGTCGCCGCCTGCGCGCTCAAGTGCCTCGGCGGGGCGATGCAGGCCAAGCTGTGGCCGCGCGATGCCGCCGAGCGGGACAAGGCGCTGGCCGCCGGCCACGATCTGGACCGGGTGCTGCAGACCGACGAACTCGTCAAGGGCGACAACTGCTTCTTCGTGGCGACCGGGGTCACCTCGGGCGATCTGCTGCGCGGCGTCCGGTACCGGTCCGGCGGGGCGTACACCCAGTCGATCGTCATGCGCTCCAAGAGCGGCACGATCCGCATCATCGACTCGTACCACCGCCTGGAGAAGCTGTCGCTCTACTCCGTCGTCGACTTCGACGGCCGCCCGATCGGCGAGTGAGAGATCAGCCCGCGTCGGAGGAGTGCCCCGGGAAGAGGTGGGCGGCCGGGTCGATCACGATCGCGGCGTTGTTGACCGCGGTGGCCGCCTCGCCGAAGCCGACCGCGATCAGCCGTACCTTGCCGGGGTACTCGGCGATGTCGCCGGCCGCGAAGATCCGCGACTGGTTCGTGGCCATGCGGGTGTCCACGAGGATGTACCGGCGTTCCAGCTCCAGACCCCACTCGGCGAGCGGTCCAAGGTCGGCGGTGAAGCCCAGCGCGGCGACGATGGTGTCGGCCGGCAGTTCCCGGGGTTGCTCGCCGCGCAGCTGGATCTCGACCCCGGTCACCCACCCGTCGCCCAGGATCCGGTTGACCTCGGCGTTGACCAGGATGTCCACCGGCAGTTCCCGGACCCGCGCGATGGTACCGGCATGCGCCCGGAACTTGTCCCGGCGGTGTACCAGCGTCACCGACTTCGCGACCGGCTGCAGTGACAGCGCCCAGTCGAAGGCCGAGTCGCCGCCGCCGACGATGACCACGTTCTGCCCGGCGAGGTCGTCCAGCCGCGGGACGAAGTAGATCACGCCGCTGCCGAGGTACCCGTTCGCCGCCGGCAAGCGGCGGGCGGTGAAGCTACCGAGCCCGCCGGTGATGATGACCGCTCCACAGTGGACGGTCGTACCGTCGGACAGCGCCACGACCGGCTTTCCGTCCACATAGGACAACACGCTCGCCTGGACACCGAGCAGGTACTCGGGATGGTAGGTCGCGGCCTGCTCGACGAGGTTGGCCACCAGATCCCGGCCCCGGATGACCGGGAAGCCGGCGACGTCGTAGATGAGTTTCTCCGGGTACATGGCGGTGACCTGGCCGCCCGGCTCGGGCAGCGCATCGATCACGACGGTCGACAGCCCGCGGAACCCGGCGTAGTACGCGGCGAACAGACCGGTCGGTCCGGCCCCGACTATCGCGACATCAACCTCGCGTATCACCACGTCACCCACTTATCCGCTGGAGACAGCCCAGACCCTACGGCGACCATGCGGACCGGGCAACCGCGTCCCACCGTGGGGCCGCTCACTCGGGCGGCAGGGTGGGTGCCGGGCCGCCGATGCCGATCGGGCCGAGCAGGTCGCCCGGCGGCACCTCGCGCGGGCGCCGGAACACGACCGCCGCGACCACCCCGCCGATCAGCCCGAACAGGTGCGCCTGCCAGGAGATGCGCTGGTCGGTCGGTAGGATGCCGCCCAGGGTCCAGCCGAACAGGATCCCGATCAGAACGCTGACCGCGATGCTCCACCAGTTGCGCTCGACGATCCCGCGGACGAGCAGGAACCCGAGGTATCCGAAGACCACGCCGCTCGCCCCGATCGCGACCGTGTGCGCCGGCCCGGCGAACCAGTCGCCCAGCCCGCTGAACAGCGCGACCGTCCCGGTCACCAGGAGGAACCGCCGGACCCCGGTGGCCAGCACGAAGGTACCGGTGACCAGCAGCGGGACGCTGTTGCCGTACAGGTGGGCGAAGTTCGCGTGCAGCAGCGGCGCGAACACCACGCCGTCCAGCCCGGTCAACTCGCGGGGTCGGATGCCGCCGGCCTGGTCAAGCCAGTGTCCGGTGGCGGCGTCGATCAGCTCGATCACGAACAGCACCGGGATCACCGCGCACATTGCCACGAAGGCCTTACCGAGCGCGGCGTAGAAAGCCACGGTACCGAACCTGTTGACGTCACCGTCCATGCCCGATTGGTAGCAGATTCAGTCCAGTGCTGCCACCACCGCCCTGATCTGCCCGGCGAAGGCGGAGACGCGGGTGTAGACGCCCGGGTACCCGGGCCGGCCGCAGCCGATCCCCCAGCTCACGATCCCCACCTGCAGCCACCGGCCGGCCCGGTCCGGGCCGACCATCGGGCCGCCGGAGTCGCCCTGGCAGGTGTCGACCCCGCCGTGTCGCAGGTCACCCGCGCACATCATGTCGGAAGCGACGAACCCGGCGGGGCCGTAGGCCGCGGCGCAGACCCGGTCGGGGACCGCCGGTACCGCGGCGAACCGCAGGTACCGCTGCTGCCGCCCGCCTTCCCGGACGGCGCCCCAGCCGACGATCGTGTACGTGCCGTGGTCGTAGGCGGGCGACGGGGTCAGCGACAGCGTCGGCAGGTCCAGCCGGCGGTCGAGCTGGACGACCGCCCAGTCGGCCCGTTGCGAGCCGGGCCGGTGGTCGGGCGCGGCGCGGACCGCCGTGGCGGCGGCGGTGACGGCGCCGTGCAGGTCGGCCGAACCGGCCCGGACAATGATCGCCGCGCCGCCGTCAACGCAGTGCGCGGCCGTCAGCACCACCCGGGAGGCCACCAGCGCGCCGTCGCACCCGACCGAGAGCCGGACCACCCACGGGAACTGCTGGGCTGCGGCCGGCGAACCGCCGACGACCGCACCCGCCGGCGTGGCTATCCCCGCTGCGAGCGCGAGCCCCAACAGGACTCCCCCCGGTACCCGCACAACTCAACGCTAGCCGGTGCGGCACAGGGATTTCCGGCGAATCGACGAAGCTCAGTACCAGCCGTGCGCCTGCCAGAACGACCAGGCACCGCACGGCGACTTGTACCGGCCCTGGATGTACGACAGCCCCCAGCGGATCTGCGGTACCGGGTTGGTCAGGTAGTCCGCGCCGTACTTGGCCATCTTCGACGCGGGTAGCGCTTGCGGGATGCCATACGCGCCGGAGCTGGGGTTGCGGTCGCGCTCGTTCCAGTGGCTCTCCTTGTTCCACATCGGCACCAGGCAGCTCATCTGGTCGATCCCGTAGCCGAACTCGGGCAGGATCGCGCAGCCGATCGCCTGGTTGCCGGAGAACTGCGAGCAGGAGGTCGGTACCGGCACTCCCGGCGTCGCGGGCGGACGCGCGCTGCCGCGGCTCGCGGCCTGCTGCTTGCGGGCCGCGTCGTCGGCGGCCTTCGCCTGGTCGGCAGCGGCCTTGGCGGCGGCGTCGGCCTGCGCCTTGGCGGCGGCCGCGGCGGCCTGCTGGGCCGCGGTGGCCCGCCAGCGCGCGGCCGCGTCGAGTTTCTGCTGGTACAGGTCGTCGCGGTCGTCCAGCTGCGCGTCCGCCATAGCGGCGGTGCGCTGCTGGGTCTGTCGATCGGTACCCAGCCAGTAGCCACCCACCAGGCTCAACACGAGCAGGCCGACGGCCAACGACCGCATACCGAACCGGCTCCACAGCCGACTCACGAAGCAGGTCCCTTCGTCCGGGGCACAGGCCCGGCGCGTCGGCCGCGAAGATGGGGGACCGCGACACGCACCGGGAGCGCCGCCGCGGACGACCATGCACACGGGTCGATCTCCCGCCGGCTGGCGCTCGGCAACCACCCTTACGCACGGTCGCGATGAACGCCAGTCCTTCCGGGGAACAAAGTGATTCTGTTCACTGGACGAACCGGGCAGGTACCCCTAGATCGGTACTTCCTCCAGGAGATCGGTGACCATTTCGGCGATGGGAGACCGCTCCGAACGGGTGAGGGTGATATGGGCGAACAGGGGATGTCCCTTCAGTGCCTCGATGACCGCCGCTACCCCGTCGTGACGCCCGACGCGAAGGTTGTCCCGCTGTGCCACGTCGTGGGTGAGTATCACCCGGGAACCGGTACCGATCCGGGACAGTACGGTGAGTAACACTCCGCGCTCCAACGACTGCGCCTCGTCCACGATCACGAAGGCGTCGTGCAGGCTCCGCCCGCGGATGTGGGTCAGCGGCAGGACCTCCAGCATGCCGCGCGTGAGGATCTCGTCCCGGACGTTGTCGTGTACCAGCGCCCCGAGCGTGTCGAACACCGCCTGCGCCCAGGGCGACATCTTCTCCGCCTCCGACCCGGGCAGGTAGCCGAGGTCCTGGCCGCCGACCGCGTACAGCGGCCGGAAGACGATGACCTTCTTGTGCCGGCGCCGCTCCATCGTCTGCTCCAGGCCGGCGCACAGCGCCAGAGCGGACTTTCCGGTGCCGGCCCGCCCGCCCAGCGAGACGATCCCGATCGAGTCGTCCAGCAGCAGGTCCAGCGCCACCCGCTGCTCGGCCGAGCGGCCGTGCAGCCCGAACGCCTCCCGGTCGCCGCGGACCAGCCGGACGGTCTTGTCCTGCTGTACCCGGCCCAGCGCGGAGCCGCGCGGCGAGTGCAGTACCAGCCCGGTGTGGCAGGCCAGCCCGGCGGCGTGGCCGGCTTCGCCGGCGAACATCTCAGCGACGTCCAGGGTCTCCCCCGCGTACAGCCGGCTCAGCTCGTCTTCGGTCAGCTCCAGCTCGGCCATGCCCGTCCAGCTCGGGTCGGTCGCCTGGCCGTGCCGGTACTCGTCGGCGGACAGGCCCACCGACGCGGCCTTCACCCGCAGCGGCATGTCCTTGCTGACCAGCGTGACGTCCTTGCCCTCGGCGGCCAGCGCCCGGGCCACGGACAGGATCCGGCTGTCGCCCGAGTCGTTGCGGAATCCGGGCGGCAGCACGGCGGGGTCGGCATGGTTGAGCTCGACCCGCAGGCTGCCACCGGCGTCGTTGACCGGTACGGGCTGGTCCAGGCGGCCGTTCGCGATCCGCAGGTCGTCGAGCAGGCGCAGGCACTGGCGGGCGAAGTATCCCAGTTCAGGGTGGTTGCGCTTGCCTTCAAGTTCGGAGATGACGATGAGCGGCAGAACCACCTCGTGCTCGGCGAAGCGCAGGAACGCGCTGGGGTCGGCGAGAAGGACGGAGGTGTCGAGGACGAAGGTGCGGACCGGGTTCTTGCGGTTGCGACGAGTGGTCAAGGCTGCTCCGGCGGGCGGCACCCCGGCGCCCGTGGTCGGCCCCATCCGCCTGCCCGGGTGGCACGGGGTCGGGTGCTGGCCCCGTGGCATCGCGTCGTCGAGTCCGGGCCGGCCGGCTGGCCCGGGAAGACCCCGATGCCATGGCGTAAACGCTAACGGCCGCCCGCCACCCGCGCCAAGGGAGGCGCGCCCCGGTGGGATGGATACACCCGGCCGGCACCTGAACGGAACCCTCAGATACCGAAGCGGCGCTGGCGGTTGGCGTAGGAGCGCAGTGCCCGCAGGAAGTCGACGTGCCGGAAGTCCGGCCAGTTCATGTCGCAGAAGTAGAACTCGGAGTGCGCGGACTGCCAGAGCAGGAAACCGGACAGCCGCTGCTCGCCGCTGGTCCGGATGACCAGGTCCGGGTCCGGCTGGCCCTTGGTGTACAGGTGCTCCGCGATGTGCTCCACGTCCAGGATCTCGGCCAGTTCCTCCAGCGTCCCGCCGGCCCGGGCATGCTCCTGAAGCAGCGACCGGACCGCGTTGGCGATCTCCTGCCGGCCGCCGTAACAGACCGCCGCGTTCACCTGTACCCCGCCGGTACGGTCGACGGTGTGTTCCTCGGCCGCCTTGAGCGCGGCGGCGGTACTCGACGGCAGCAGGTCGAGCGCGCCGACGATGCGCAGCCGCCAGGGGTTGCCCTCCTCGGCCAGTTCGGTCACCAGGTCCTCGATGACCTTCAGCAGCCCGTCCACCTCCGCGGCCGGCCGGCGCAGGTTGTCGGTGGCGAGCAGGTACAGGGTGACCAGCTCGATCCCGCCGGCCTCGTCGCACCAGCGCAGCAGGTCGAGTACCCGCCGGGCGCCGACCCGGTGCCCGTCGTTCGGGTCGACGTACCCCATCTCCTTGGCCCACCGGCGGTTGCCGTCGCACATCACACCCACGTGCAACGGTCGGGGTTTCCCCTTGAGCAGGGCGGTCACCCGCCGCTCATACACCGAGTAGACAAGCTTGCGGAAGTCCACGTCTCGCAGCCTAGCCGCGAAGCCTGTCGGAGCGGCTACCAGTCAGCGCTCACCAGCCGCGAAGCCTGTCGGAGCGGCTACCAGTCAGCGCTCACCAGCCGCGTTGCTGGCCGGCCGGCTGCCGACGATCGCCGCCTTACTGGTCCGGCCCAAGTGCCGGCCCACGACAGTTACTCGATGCCCAGCCGGGCCTTGAGCGCGTCGAGTTCGGCCCAGAGCACACCGGGCAGCTTCTCGCCGAACTTCTCGAACCAGGCGACGATCTGCGGGATCTCCGCCTTCCACTCCTCGACGTCGACCGCCAGCGCCGCCTCGACGTCCTCGCGGGACATGTCCAGCCCGGTCAGGTCGAGCGCGTCCGGGGTCGGCTGGAAGCCGATCGGGGTCTCCACCGCCTCGGCGGTGCCGTCCAGCCGCTCGAAGACCCACTTGAGTACCCGGGAGTTCTCGCCGAAGCCCGGCCACAGGAACCGGCCGTCGGCGTCGCGCCGGAACCAGTTCACGTAGAACACGCCGGGCAGCTTGGCGGCATCGCCGTCGACGCCCTTGCCCATCTCGATCCAGTGCCGGAAGTAGTCGCCGCCGTGATACCCGATGAACGGCAGCATCGCCATCGGATCGCGGCGCACGACGCCGACCTGCCCGACCGCCGCGGCGGTGGTCTCGGAGGAGAGCGTGGCGCCCAGGTACACGCCGTGTACCCAGTCGCGCGCCTGGGTGACCAGCGGGACGGTCGTCTTGCGCCGGCCGCCGAAGAGGATCGCGTCGATCGGTACGCCCTGCGGGTCCTCGTACTCGGGGGCCAGGATCGGGCACTGGGTGATCGGGGTGCAGAACCGGGAGTTCGGGTGCGACGACAGTTGTCCGCTTTCCGGTGTCCAATCTTCTCCATGCCAGTCGATGAGGTGCGCGGGCGGCTCACCCATGCCCTCCCACCAGATGTCGCCGTCGTCGGTGCGGGCGACGTTGGTGAAGACCGAGTTGCCCCGGGCGAGGGTACGCATCGCGTTCGGGTTGGTCTTCCAGTCGGTACCGGGGGCGACGCCGAACAGCCCGTACTCCGGGTTGAGCGCGTAGAGCCGCCCGTCCGGCCCGAACCGCATCCAGGCGATGTCGTCGCCGAGCGTCTCGACCTTCCAGCCGGGGACGGTGGGTTCGAGCATGGCCAGGTTGGTCTTGCCGCACGAGGACGGGAACGCCGCGGCGATGTAGCGCACCTTCCCCGCGGGCGAGGTGAGCTTGAGGATCAGCATGTGCTCGGCGAGCCAGCCCTCGTCGCGGGCCATCACGCTGGCGATGCGCAGCGAGTAGCACTTCTTGCCGAGCAGCGAGTTGCCGCCGTATCCGGAGCCGTACGACCAGATCTCCCGGGTCTGCGGGAAGTGCGAGATGTACTTGGTGTCCGAGCACGGCCACGGGACGTCGGCCTGCCCGGGCGCCAGCGGCGCGCCGACGGAGTGCAGGCACGGTACGAAGTTCGCGTCCTCGCCCATCTTCGCCAGGACGTCGCTGCCCATCCGGGTCATGATCCGCATGGACACGACCACGTAGGGGCTGTCGGTGATCTCCACGCCGTACATCGGGTCGGCGGCGGTCAACGGGCCCATGCAGAACGGGATGACGTACATCGTGCGACCGCTCATGCAACCGCGGTACAGGTCGGTCATGGTGCGCTTCATCTCGCCGGGGTCCATCCAGTTGTTGGTCGGACCCGCATCGGCCTCGTCGACCGAGCAGATGAAGGTGCGCTCCTCGACCCGGGCCACATCGGACGGGTCGGTCCGGGCCCAGAAGGAGTTCGGCTTGATCTCCGGGTTGAGCGGCACCAGCGCGCCGGCTGCCACCAGCTCCGCGGTGAGCCGGTCCCACTCGGCCGGCGAGCCGTCGCACCAGACCACCCGTCCGGGGGTAGTCAGCTCGGCGACCTCACGTACCCAGGCGAGCAGGCGCGGATGCGTGGTAGGGCCCGCTAGCACGGCCGGAGCGGACATGGCAGCTCTCCTCGCGGTCGACGGATACGACACGGTACGTAAGGACCGATGGAATTGGCTCAGCCTAAGCCCGTATGCCCCGGGAGGCACCGGGGAAGCTTGTGAAACTATGCACAAGCGCGCAAGATTCTTCGGGCCGGTGCGCGCCGACGTGCGGATTCATCCGGTACGGAGCAGGTATAAACAGAGGCCCTCCTGCCACCCCACGGAATGGGGCCGTACCGGCACTCTTCTCAATCGTCTCAAAATGGACTAAACTGCCGCCATGGCAGCCGGTACCCCCGAATTGGACGACGCCGCGTTGCTGGCGGCGACCCGGGCCGGCGACGCGGAGGCGTTCGGCCTGCTCTACCGGCGGCACGCCGACGCGGCCCGCCGGCTGGCCGGCCGGCTCACCGGCGACCCCGGCGCCGCCGAGGACCTGGTCAGCGAGGCGTTCGCCCGCGTGCTCGCGGCGCTGCAGCGCGGCGGCGGCCCGGCCGCCTCCTTCCGGGCGTACCTGAACACCGTGCTGCGCAACGGCTTCTACACCGGCCGGCGCCGCGACCGGCGGCTGGAGTTCACCGACGACCTGAGCGCCTACGAGATGGTCGCGGGGCTGCCCGACCCGGCCGTGGCGGAGCTGGAGCGGCGGTACGCGGCGCAGGCCTTCGCCCGACTGCCCGAGCGGTGGCGGATGGTGCTCTGGCACACCGCGGTACAGGGTGAGACCCCGGCCCAGCTCGCCCCCCGGCTGGGCCTGACCCCGGGCGGGGTCGCCGCGCTCGCGTTCCGGGCCCGGGCCCGCCTGCGCCAGATGTACCACCAGGAACATGCGGTGGGTACGCTGCCCCGGTGAACGCACTCTGGGAGCGCTTCGGCCACCTCGTTCGTGAGCTGGGCAAATTCGGCGTGGTGGGGTTCACCGCGTACCTCATCGACGTCGGGTTCTTCAACCTGTTCCTGACTTCGCTGGGCAGCATCGGGGCGAAGGTGGCCTCGACCGTCATCGCGGCCACCGCGGCCTTCATCGGCAACCGGTTCTGGACCTGGCGTGACCGCGAGCGCTCCGGCCTGCACCGCGAGTACCTGCTGTACTTCTTCTTCAACGCGGTTGGCCTGGGCATCGCGCTGGCCTGCCTGTGGATCAGCCACTACGGGTTCGGGCACTACTGGCCGCGCGTCTTCCACACCCGGCTGGCCGACAACATCGCCGCTCAGGGCTTCGGCCTGGTGCTCGGCACCACGTTCCGGTTCTGGTCGTACAAGCGGTTCGTGTTCCTGGCGGCCAGCACGGACGAGGGCGCCGAGGAGGTGGCGGCGCGCCCGTGACGCGATCCGGTACCGGCGGTACCGCCGAGCTCTTCTACGACGACCTGACCCCGGGCCTGGTCTTCGACCTCGGCGTGACGGTGGTCGACAAGGCGGAGATGCTCGGCTTCGCCCGGCGGTTCGACCCGCAGTGGTACCACGTCGACGAGACGCTCGCGGCGGAGAGCGCCTACGGGGCGCCGATCGCCAGCGGCTTCTTCACGATCAGCCTGTTCATGCGGGCGTACGTCGATCACGTGCTCTCCCGCGCCGCGGCCGCCGCCTCCCCCGGCCTGGAGGAACTGCGCTGGACGGCGCCGGTGTACGCCGGCGACCGGCTGGCCAGCCGGCTGGCCGTACTGGACCGGGCGCCCTCGCGCGCCCAGCCCGGCTTCGGCACGGTGACACTGTCCGGCACGATGACCCGGCTGGGCGCCGACGGCGAGTCCGAGGGCGACGTCCTGCGTACCCGCTTCCGCGGCTGGTTCGCCCTGAGGACTGCTACTTCTCCCGTTCCTTGATGCTGCGGGCGATCGCCTCGGCGTCGCCGTCGTCGAACGTGTGCGCCTCGTGGTCGGCCTCGACCAGCTCGTACAGCTCGCTCTGTACCTTCTCCACCCGGGGGATCTCGGTGAGCACCACCTGGCCGCGCTCGCCGGCCGACTCGATCGTCAGCGTGCCGGTGCCCAGCATCCGCTCGAAGAAGCTGTGCTGGAACGACACGTCGTTGACCCGGTTGAGCGGGATGTCGCGGCCCTCCCGGGAGAACACCCCGTGCCGCATGATCACCCGCTCGTTGGTGAACACGTAGTGGGTCGTGCGCCACTTCAGCCACGGCCACACGCTGAACCAGATGATCAGTACCAGCGCGATCGCGCCGATGACCATGAGCGCGATCGGGGACCAGCCCGCCTTGGGCAACAACAGCCAGGCCGCCACCACCGCGGCGATCAGGACGATCGCGCCGAGGACCGGCCAGAACAACGCTTTCCAGTGCGGGTGCAGGTGCAACACCACGTGCTCGTCCTTGGTGAGCACACTTTCCGGGAAGCCCACACCAACCTCCTGTCGTGACAATGTCCGGTGTGACGGTAGCGGTCGATCGCCACTTTCGGGGTCGGCTGACCGGTTACCTGAGATGAACGATGTCCCCGGCCGCGATGGGGCTCGCCACCCCGGTCACCACCAGCCGGCCGGTACCGTCGACGTCTGATGCGGTGCCGGTCAGCTCGCTCCCGTCGGGCAGGGCCACCCGGACCTCGCGGCCGAGCGTGCCGCAGTGCATGCGGTACGCGTCGTGCAGGCCGCTGGCCTGCGGGTCGCCGCCGGCGCCGCACCAGCGGCGGTACCAGTCGGCGAGGTTGCGCAGCAGCGCGCGCAGCAACGGGTCGCGATCGGTACATGCGGAGCCGGCCAGCAGCAGCGAGGTCGCCTCCGGTACCGGCAGTTCGTCCGCGCGCAGCGTCACGTTGAGCCCGATGCCGACGATCACCGCGTCGCCGACCGACTCGGCGAGGATGCCGGCGCACTTGCGCCCGTCGATGAGCAGGTCGTTGGGCCACTTGAGGACGGCGTCCAGCTCGCCCAGCCGCCGTACCGTCTCGACCAGCGCCACGCCGGCGAGCAGCGGCAGCCAGCCGTACCATTTCGGCGCCGGCGGCGGGCGCAACAGGACGCTGAGCGTGAGGCCGGCCCTCGGCGGCGAGGTCCACCGGCGGTCGAGCCGGCCGCGGCCGCCCGTCTGGCGCTCGGCGACGACGACCAGCCCCTCGGCCCCGCCTTGGCGGGCGGCGTCCGCCGCATCGGCGTTCGTTGATCCGGTCGCATCTTTGATCTGGACGTCCGTCCAGAGCCCGCCCGGGACGACCAGCGCGCGGCGCAGGGCCGCCGCGGACAGTGGCGGCCGGTCCAGGTCGGAGTATGGCGAAGCTCGCACCGCGTCACCTTATCCCTTAACGACCGTTACGATCGCGGCGTGACCGACGTCAGGACAGACAAGCGCCGCCTTGCTGGTCCGGCCCAAGTGCCGGCCCACGACCCGCACAGCACCGCGGGGAAGATCGAGGATCTGCGGCACCGGATGGACGAGGCGGTGCACGCCGGTTCCGCGCGGGCCGTGGAGAAGCAGCACGCGCGGGGCAAGAAGACCGCCCGGGAACGGATCGAGCTGCTGCTCGACCCCGGCTCGTTCGTGGAGCTGGACGAACTCGCCCGGCAGCGCAGCACGGCGTTCGGGCTGGACGCGACCCGGCCGTACGGGGACGGCGTGGTGACCGGGCACGGGACCGTGGACGGCCGGCAGGTCTGCGTGTTCGCGCAGGACTTCACGGTGTTCGGGGGTTCGCTCGGCGAGGTGTTCGGCGAGAAGATCGTCAAGGTCATGGACCTCGCCCTGAAGATCGGCTGCCCGGTGATCGGCATCAACGACTCCGGTGGCGCGCGGATCCAGGAGGGCGTGGTTTCCCTGGGGCTGTACGGCGAGATCTTCATGCGCAACGTCCGCGCGTCCGGAGTGATCCCGCAGATCTCGCTGGTCATGGGCCCGTGCGCGGGCGGGGCGGTGTACTCCCCCGCATTGACCGACTTCACCGTCATGGTGGACCAGACGTCGCACATGTTCATCACCGGGCCGGACGTCATCAAGACGGTAACCGGGGAGGACGTCGGCATGGAGGAGCTGGGCGGGGCGCGTACCCACAACGCGACCTCGGGCAACGCGCACTACCTGGCGTCCTCCGAGGAGGACGCGATCGAGTACGTCCAGGCGCTGCTGTCCTTCCTGCCCTCGAACAACCTCGACGAGGCGGCGGTGTCCCCCGCTTCCGAGCCGGTGTCGGACACCGACCTGGACTCGTTGATCCCCGACTCGGCCAACCAGCCCTATGACATGCACCGGGTGATCGAGACGGTGGTCGAGGACTTCCTTGAGGTACAGGCGCTGTACGCGCAGAACATCGTGGTCGGGTTCGGCCGGGTGGAGGGGCAGCCGGTCGGGGTGGTGGCCAACCAGCCGATGCACTTCGCGGGGTGCCTGGACATCGCCGCGTCCGAGAAGGCGGCCCGCTTCGTGCGTACCTGCGACGCGTTCAACCTGCCGGTACTCACGTTCGTCGACGTACCGGGTTTCCTGCCGGGTACCGGCCAGGAGTGGGACGGCATCATCCGCCGCGGCGCGAAGCTGATCTACGCGTACGCCGAGGCGACCGTGCCGAAGGTCACCGTGATCACCCGGAAGGCGTACGGCGGCGCGTACGACGTCATGGGCTCCAAGCACCTCGGCGCCGACCTGAACTTCGCCTGGCCGACCGCGCAGATCGCGGTGATGGGCGCGCAGGGCGCGGTCAACATCCTGTACCGCTCCGAGCTGACCGCCGCGGAAGATCCCGCCGCGCTGCGGACCCAGTTGATCCAGGAGTACGAGGACCATCTCGCGAACCCGTACATCGCGGCGGAGCGCGGGTACGTGGACTCGGTCATCGAGCCGTCCGCGACCCGGGCACAGGTGGTGCGCGCGTTGCGGACGCTGCGGACCAAACGGGACAGCGTGCCGCCCCGGAAGCATGGCAACATACCCCTGTGATCGCATGGGAGACTGACGTCATGGCAGCACCGGTGGTCGACCACAACTTCCCGTGGACCGAGGAGGAGTTCTTTGCACTGGGCGAGACCAACGCCCGCGTCGAACTCTTCGACGGGAGCCTGCTGGTGAGTCCTGCCCCGACCGTGCGGCACCAGGTCCTGTCCGTGGCGCTGCGGAACGCCCTGTATCCCGCAGCGCAGGAGGCCGGGCTTGACATTTACCTCGCGGTCAACCTCCGGCTCCGGACCGGCCGGATAGCTATCCCCGACCTCGTCATCGTGCGGCCGGTCGACCCGGACACCCTGGTCGTCGAGGCCCGCGCCGTCGAGCTTGTCTGCGAGATCACCTCGACCAACGCCGCCACCGACCGGGTGCTCAAGATGCACTACTATGCGGCGGCCGGCATCCCGCGGTACCTGCTGGTCGACCCGCAGCCGCTCGCGCTACACCTGTACCGGCTCGACGGGGACAAGTACGTCGAGGAAGCGAGCGCCGTACCCGGGGAGTCGCTGCTGTTCACCGCGCCCATCGTGACTGAACTCGATCCCGCCTCACTGGGCTAGTGGCTGCAGGAGCAGGTAGCCGCCGGCGAGGAGGGCGGCGAGGTTGACCACGCCGAAGACGGCGATCCAGAGCAGGCCGGGTACGTGGGTGAGGCGGGCCAGCTGGTCGGCGTCGGAGTCGGGCGCGCGGCCCCGGTACCGCAGCCGCTGCAGCTCGCCCACCGGCCGGACGCCGCCGACGAGCAGGAACCACACGCCGGCGTAGGCGAACGCGGCCTGCACCGCGGGCGGGGCGTACCAGGACATTGCGAACACCACCGCGCCGACCGCGAGCACCGCCAGCGCGCCGTAGATGTTGCGGATCATCACGAGTACCGCGAGCAGCAGCGCCAGCGCGAGCCACAGCAGCATGGTGATCCGGCCGGCCGCGAGCAGCGCGGCTCCGGCGACGCCCACCAGCGACGGGGTGAGGTACCCGGCGAGCAGGGAGAACACCATGCCCGGCCCGGTCGGGCGGCCGCGGGTCAGGGTGAGCCCGGAGGTGTCCGAGTGCAGCCGGATGCCGCGCAGGCGACGGCCGGCGAGGACTGCCACGAGCGCGTGGCCCCCCTCGTGCGCGATGGTGATCGCGTTTCGGGCCAGTACCCAGGCCGGCCGGGGCACCACGGCGAGCACGGCGAGCACGGCCGTGGCGAGCACGAGAAGGTGCGGCGGGTCGGGCTGGGTACTCCACACGCGGTGCCAGACGTCAGTCACGACTGTGCAGGGTACGTGCTCACTGCTTGCCCTGGAACGTCCGCGTGACCAGATCGAGGTTGGGCAGGTTGGCGGCCCACTGGCTGTCGGGCGTCTCCCAGTAGAAGCCGTACGCCTGGTGGTCGTTGAAGACCGCGCCGCGGTTGATGACGTGCAGCCGGGTGTTGCCGCCGTTGTAGGTGAACTCCCAGTCGGCCGCCTTCACGTGGTAGGCCACCGGGCGGATGCCGATCTGCTGGTACCCGGGGAAGTCGCCGGCCGGTACCCGGTGCGCGGCCTGGTCCTGCCAGTCCGCCACGGGGTCCGCCTTCGGTTGGCTGGACTGGTCGACGCCGAGCAGGCGGCCACCGGCCGGGTCGCGGAAGTAGACGATGCCGTCGCGCTGGGATCGGGTCCAGCCGTCGGGCACGGCGACGGTGAAGCCGGTGCTGTCGTGGTAGTAGTGCCAGCCGGCGGGGAGCGCGGCGCCCGGGCCGGCCGCTGACGACTGCGGCGGGGCCGCGGCGCCCGTCGAGGCCGCAGCGCTGGGAGCGGCGGCGCCAGCGGTGGTGGCGGCGGGCGCCGCGGGTCGGGGGCGCGTTGGCGTGTGCTGGATCCGCAGCGCGAAGGCGATGGTGACGCCGAGGATCAGCAACAGTTCCAGCGCGATGGCGGTGATGAGGATCCGGCGGCGCAGCCCGCTGCGGCCGCCGGCCGGTGCCGGTTGCGCTTCTGTGTCCGGTACCACTTCGGGTTGTGGGACAACCGCGGTGTCCTCGGCGGCCGGTACCGGCGAGAGCGGCGACTCGGCCGGCGGCTCCGGCTCGGCCGGGCGGGGTCGCGGCGCGCGCCACGGCAGCGGGCGGGGTCTCGCCTTCGGCAGGCCGAGCGCCCGGCGCAGCGCCTGCTCCGTCTCGAACGGCCCCATGCGGTGCGCCGGGTCCTTGACCAGCAGCCCGCTCAGCACCGGGCGCAGCGGTCCGGCGTGGGTCGGCGGTTCCGGCTCCTCGGTGGCCAGCGCGGTGAGGGTGGCGATGGCGGACGAGCGCTCGAACGGCGCGCGGCCCTCCACCGCCGCGTACAGCATGGCGCCGAGCGACCAGAAGTCCGAAGCGGGCGAGTATGCGCCGTCGCGGGCACGTTCGGGGGAGATGTACGCGGGCGAGCCGATGATCATCCCGGTGCGGGTGACCGTGGCGTCGCCCTCCATGGTGGCCAGGCCCCAGTCGGTGAGTACCACCCGCTGGCCGGACAGCAGCACGTTGCTCGGCTTCACGTCGCGGTGCACGATGCCGGCCCGGTGCGCGGCGCACAGCGCGGCGAGCACGGCCAGCCCGATCCGGGCGACCTCGGCCGGCGGGAGCGGGCCGTCCTCCGCGATGACCTGGTGCAGCGACCGGGACGGCACGTACTCCATGACGATCCACGGGTGTGGCTGCTTGTTCACCACGTCGTAGATGCGCACCACGTTGGGGTGGTTGAGCCGGGCGATGGCGCGCGCCTCGCGCAGGCTGCGCTCGTTGGACATGTCCTGCTCGGCGGCGGTCAGACCGGGCGGCGGGACGATCTCCTTCACCGCGACGTCGCGGCGCAGCACCTCGTCATAGCCCAGCCAGACCCGGCCCATGCCACCGGATCCGAGCGGGCTGACCAAGCGATAACGCTCCGCGACCGGTGAGCTAGGCGACGCCGACACTATTCGACCGTACCCAACCGCGGGGACTGTGTAACGTCCGGCACCGTATGCTGAGAGGATGTCCGATGCGCCGTTGTTGCGGGTGGTTCGCGGTACGCCGACCGCCGAAGAGGTGGCCGCTTTGGCGGGGGTACTGCTGACCCGCCCGGCTCCGGAGGCACCGGCCGCACCGGTTTCCCGGTGGGCCCGGTCGGCCCGCCCGTCCGCGGGTCTGCGCCCGGGGCCGGGCGCCTGGCGCGCCTGCGCCCGTTAGGTTTCGTCGTCAGGCCCCGTCCGGCGCCCTTTCCCGGTGGCGGCCGCAACCAGCCGGCGGGTACGCGGCTCGGCGGTGCGCCGCTCCGCCTCTTCGAGGGACGGCAACTCGTCGACAAGCTGCTGCCGGCAGTACTTGCAGACCAGCGCCTGGCAGGGAACGAACTCCAGGCAGTACGGGCACTCCCGCTGCTCGAAGCTGCGCCGCTGCCCGATGCCCAGCGCGTGGATCAGCTTGACGAGCGCGAACAGCGCGAAGGCCAGCAGCAGGAAGCTGAGCAGCTGGCTGAGGAACGCGCCGAGCTCGATCTTCGACCGGCCGATCCGGAGGTTGAGGGACGCGAAGTCGGGCTGCCCGAACAGGACCGCCACGGAGTCCATCACGATGTTCTGCGCGAACGCCTCGACCAGCTTCGAGAACGCCGCACCGATGATGAACCCGAGCGCAAGGTCGATCACGTTGGCACCCATCGCGAACGAGCGGAATTCGCGCCAGACCTTCCCCATGCGGGCATGGTGTCATGCGCCGGCCACCCGCAGGTGATCACCCGTTAGGCTTGCGGCGTGCCACGACTTGTTCTCGCCTCGGCCAGCCCGGCGCGGCGCAACCTGCTGGCCGGGGCGGGGATCGCCGCCGAGGTCACGGTCAGCGGCGTAGAAGAGTCCACAGTGGACGCTCCCGATGCGGTGACACTGTGCCTCGTGCTGGCCCGGCGCAAGGCCGAGGCGGTCGCCGCGCGGCTGGACGGAGCGGACGCACTCGTGCTCGGCTGCGACTCGGTACTCGAGTTCGACGGCTTGGCCCTCGGTAAGCCGGCGGACGCGGGGGAGGCGACCCGGCGCTGGTACGCGATGCGCGGCCGCAGTGGCGTATTACACACCGGTCACTGCCTGATCGAACTCGGTACCGGCAAGCGCGCGGAGGCGGTGGCGAGCACCGCGGTGCACTTCGCCGACGTCACCGACGAGGAGGTGGCGGCTTACGTGGGTACCGGCGAGCCGCTGGCGGTCGCCGGGGCGTTCACGATCGACGGGCGGAGCGCCCCGTTCGTCGAGTCCATCGACGGCGACTACAGCAACGTGGTGGGGCTGTCGCTGCCGCTGCTGCGCCGGCTGGTCGGGGAACTGGGCCACCGGTTCACCGACTTCTGGCGCACCGTCTAGTTTCGTGGTCATGACGAACAAAAGCATTGCGATGAGTGACGAGTTGCACGCCTACCTCGTCGCGCACAGTTCGGCACCCGACCCGCTGGTTGCGGATCTTATCGCTGAGACCCGGCGGGTCCTGCCGAAGCGCGCGGGTTTGCAGGTCGCGCCCGAACAGGCCGGGTTCCTGGAGCTGTTCACGAGGATCGTCGGCGCCCGGTACGCGGTCGAGGTGGGCACCTTCACCGGCCTCTCCTCGATCGCCATCGCGCGGGGCATGGCTACCGCCGGGCGGCTGCTGTGCTGCGACGTGTCCGAGGAGTTCACCGCGATCGCACGGCGGTACTGGGGGCGGGCCGGCCTGGCCGACCGGATCGAGCTGCGCCTGGCCCCCGCGCTGGACACGCTGCGCGCCATGCCCGCTGAGCCGCACGTCGACCTCGCCTTCATCGACGCGGACAAGGCCGAGTACTCGGCGTACTGGGCCGAGCTGGTACCGCGGATGCGGCCGGGCGGCGTCCTGCTGGTGGACAACGTGCTGTGGAGCGGGCGGGTGGTCGATCCCGTCGAGTCGGTTGAGAAGACGATCGCTCAGTTCAATGACGAGGTGCTGGCCGACGACCGCGTGGAGTCGGTCATCATCCCGCTCGCCGACGGCTTGACGATCGCGCGCAGGAAGTGACGGCGCCGGGTCGGCTCAGCGGATGCTGCGGGCGAACGCCCGGGCCGTCCAGGTGACGGACGCCACTGTGAGGACGCCCAGGATGATCAGCGCCTTCCACACGCTCGCATCGCCGGGGTGCCGTCGAACCAGCGGACCACGCCGAGGATGAGCAGGCGAGTCGCGGACACGGGCCAAGCGTAGGCGTGACCTCTGACACCGATTCCCGGCGACTCGTTACCGGCCGGTTTACACTCCCCGGCATGCGCAAGGTACTGGTCGCGAACCGCGGCGAGATCGCGGTACGGGTGATCCGGGCGTGCCGGGACGCTGGCCTGGGCTCCGTTGCCGGGTACGCCGACTCCGACCGGGCGGCGCCGCACGCGAAGCTCGCCGACGAAGCTTACGCGCTGGGCGGCGACACGTCCGCGGAGACCTACCTGCGCATCGACAAGCTGCTCGACGTGGCGAGCCGGTCCGGCGCGGACGCGGTACACCCCGGGTACGGGTTCCTGGCCGAGAACGCAGACTTCGCCGAGGCGGTCGAGAAGGCCGGGCTGACCTGGATCGGCCCGACCCCGCAGGCGATCCGCGACCTCGGTGACAAGGTGACCGCGCGGCACATCGCCCAGCGGGCCGGTGCGCCGCTCGTACCCGGTACCGCCGAGCCGGTCGCGGACGCCGCCGAGATCGTGGCGTTCGCGCGGGAGTACGGGCTGCCGGTCGCCATCAAGGCGGCGTTCGGCGGCGGCGGGCGCGGGCTCAAGGTGGCGCGCACGCTGGAGGAGATCCCGGCGCTGTTCGAGTCGGCGACCCGGGAGGCGGTCGCCGCGTTCGGGCGGGGCGAATGCTTCGTCGAGCGGTACCTCGACCGGCCCCGCCACGTCGAGGCCCAGGTGCTCGCCGACCAGCACGGCAACGTGGTGGTCATGGGTACCCGGGACTGCTCGCTGCAGCGCCGGCACCAGAAGCTCGTCGAGGAGGCCCCGGCGCCGTTCCTGACCGACGAGCAGCGTGCCCGGATCCACGACAGCGCCAAGGCGATCTGTCGCGAGGCCGGGTACCACGGCGCCGGTACCGTCGAGTACCTCGTCGGCGCCGACGGCACCGTGAGCTTCCTGGAAGTCAACACGCGGCTGCAGGTCGAGCACCCGGTCACCGAGGAGACCGCGGGTGTCGACCTGGTACGGGAGCAGTTCCGGATCGCGGCCGGCGACCGGCTGCGGATCACCGAGGATCCCGCGCCCCGGGGCCACGCGATCGAGTTCCGCATCAACGGCGAGGATCCCGGACGCGGCTTCCTGCCGGCACCCGGTACCGTGACCGCGCTGCGCTGGCCCAGCGGCCCGGGCGTGCGGGTGGACGCGGGCGTCGAGGCGGGCAGCGTCATCGGCGGCAACTTCGACTCGTTGCTCGCCAAGGTGATCGTGTACGGGGAGACGCGCACCGAGGCGCTGGAACGCGCCCGCCGCGCGCTGGACGAGACCGTGGTCGAGGGGATGGCGACCGTGCTGCCGTTCCACCGGCTGGTCGTGCGCGACCCGGCCTTCACGAGCGAACCGTTCGCCGTACACACCCGGTGGATCGAAACCGAGTGGGCGGCCGAGGTCCCACCGTTCACGGGTGGCGCGGCCGCCGACACCGACCCCGAGGAACGCACGAGCATCGTCGTCGAGGTCAACGGCAAGCGGCTGGAGGTTTCCCTGCCGGCGGGCCTCGGCGCGGCCGCACCGGCGGGGCCGGGAGCGGCGAAGCCGCGGCGCGCCGGCGGGAAGCGGGCCGCCGCCGCGGCGAGCGGCGACGCGCTGACCGCCCCGATGCAGGGCACGCTCGTGAAGATCGCGGTGGCCGAGGGCGACACCGTTGCCGAGGGCGACCTGGTCGTGGTCCTCGAGGCGATGAAGATGGAACAGCCGCTGTCCGCGCACAAGGCCGGCGTGATCACCGGCCTGACCGCAGCGATCGGCGACGTGCTCGCCGCCGGTACGACGATCTGCGAGATCCGTTAGCCGTTCAATGGGCTGCTTTCGGGCCGAACTCGCTGACGTTGGTCGCGTACTGCTGCTGGTGCGGCATCCGTCCGGCACGCACCATGGCCTCGTACTGCGCCTTGGCGTCCGGCGTGACCGGGTCCACCCACACCGCGGTGCCGTATGCGCAGATCTCCGTCCACCGCCCGGCGATCTCGCCGTTGTCGAAGCGGAACGAGATGACGGCGTTGGCTCCCCGCTGCTGGGCCTGGTAGATCATCCGGCCCATCGCCTCGTTGCGGCTCTGCAGGAGCAGTTGGGTCATCTCGGGGATCTCCCCGCCGCCGATGGAGCGCAGCCCGGCCGTGAACCCGGCCCCGACGTTGCGCGCCCGGACGGTTACCCCGAAGACTTCGCCGAACACGGCCCGGATCTGGTACCCGGAAATGTCGTTGCTGGTGACCACGAGCATCCGCACAGCGTAGCGGTACAAATTTGTTTGGTACCTAACAGTCAGGGTGCTAATCTCTCCCCTCGTGAACGAGGATGAGCTGCGCCGAAGTCTCGACGACAACCCGTTGCTCCGCCTCGTTGCGCTCGCCGGGCACGTCACCGGCCAGCACTTCGGCCGGGTCGTGGGCCGCCAGCACGGGCTCACCACGGCCGGTGCGTCGGTGCTGTCGGTGCTGAGCTGGGATGTCCGGCCCGGGATGGACCGCGGTACACCCGGCCGGGCCACCCACGCGGAGCTGGCCCGGCGCTGTTTCTTCACCCCGGCCACCCTCACCGGCGTGGTGGACACCCTGGAGAAGTCCGGGTACGTCCGGCGCGAGCGCGACGAGTCCGACCGGCGGGTGGTGTGGCTGGTCCTGACCGAGGCCGGTCAGGAGCGGATCCGCGAGATCGGGCGGCAGGTATCCGAGATGTTCCAGCCCACCGAGGCCGAGTGCGACCCGGCCCGGGAAAAGATCGTCCGCGAGTTCCTCATCGACCTGATCGTCAAGAACTACGAGAAGGAGTAGCAGATGGCAGACGCAGACGGCCGCACCGCCGTCGAGGTCGTCGAGCTGGTCAAGCGGTACCCGAAACGCGACGTCAACGCCGTCGACGGGCTGTCCTTCGCGATCCGCGAGGGCGAGGTCTTCGGCCTGCTGGGCCCGAACGGGGCCGGCAAGACCACGACGGTCGGCGTCCTCACCACCCGCGTCGAGGCGACCAGCGGCCGCGCGATCCTGGCCGGCATCGACGTCCTGCGCGATCCGGTCGCGGCCCGGGCGCGGCTGGCGGTGGTACCGCAGCGGAGCAACCTCGACCGCTCCCTCACCCCCCGGCAGAACCTCACCTTCCACGCCGCGTACCACGGCGTCGGCCGCGCCGATCGCAACGCCCGCGCCGCCACGCTGCTCAAGCAGTTCGGCCTGGAGGAGCAGGCCGACATCAAGGTGGACTGGTACTCCGGCGGCATGGCCCAGCGCCTGATGATCGCCCGGGCGCTCATCCACGAGCCCGACGTGCTCTTCCTCGACGAACCCACCACCGGGTTGGACCCGCAGGCCCGGCTGTTCGTCTGGGACCGCGTCCGGGAGATGCGCGAGCGCGGGGTGACGATCCTGCTCACCACGCACGACATGGACGAGGCCGCCGAGCTGACCGACCGGGTCGGCATCATCGACCACGGCAAGCTCCTCGCGCTGGACACCCCGACCAACCTCATCAAGGGCCTGTCCGGCCAGTCGGTCCTCGAACTCACCGTCACGCCCGCGCCGGGCGAGTCCGCGGACGAGCTGATCGCCGCGCTGTGCGGGATCGACGGCGTGGACAGGGCCGAGCGGGTGGCCGCGGCGATTCCGTCGTTCGGCCCCGGCAACGGCTTTCCGGGTGGGTTCCCGGGCTTCGGCGGGGGCGGTCCGGGGGCTGGTGCGCCGCGCCCGTCCGGCGTTGCCACAGCGGTGGTACCGGGTACCGCCGCGCCCGTGCAACTGCGCCTCTACCTCACCGTGGAGCCCGCAACGATGCTCGGTCCGGTGGTGGGCCTGCTCGCCGCGCGCTCGGCCGAGCTCACCGATGTCCACATTGGACAGCCGAGCCTGGAGGACGTCTTCATCGAGCTGACCGGGAGGGGTCTGCGATGACCACAGTGGACATTGCCGCACCCGTGCGCAGCGCCGGGTCGAGCGCCCGCACGGCTTTCCTCGCGATCCTGTGGCGGGACGTCTTCGTCACCGGCAAGGAGTTGTGGGTACTGCTCATCCAGGTCGCCCTGACCCCGCTGTTCATGCTGTTCATCTTCGCCAAGGTACTGGCACGGCAGGGCTTCGTGAGCGGCACGTACGGGCATCTGTTGCTGCCCGGCATCATCGCGCTGGCGGCGTTCCTGACCGCGCTGCAGAGCGTGGCCTTCCCGCTGGTGATGGAGTTCGGCTGGACCAAGGAGATCGAGGACCGGCTGCTGGCGCCGCTGCCGACGAGCTGGGTCACGGTGGAGAAGCTGGTCATCGCGACCCTGCGCGGGCTGTTCGCCGCCGTCATCATGTACCCGATCGGCGCGCTGGTACTGGGCACCGCGCCGTGGCGGCCGAGCGGGATTCCGTTGCTGTTGCTGGTGATCCTGCTCGGTGCCTGGGTCGGCGCCGGGATCGGCATCACGCTCGGCACGCTCATCACGCCAGCGAAGATCAGCCTCATGTTCGGGCTCGTGCTGACCCCGCTGATGTTCACCGGCGCCACCCAGTACCCGTGGCCCACGCTGACCTCGATGCGCTGGTTCCAGGTCATCACCGCGATCAACCCGTTGACCTACTGCGCGGAAGGGGTACGGGCGGCGATGGTACCGGAGTTCCCGCACATCCAGCCGTGGATCTGCGTGGTGGTACTGCTCGCGTCCTCGGCGGTGTTCACGTTCACCGGGATGTGGGCCTTCCGCCGGCGCGCGTATCGCTGAGCAGTTCCGTCGGAGCGGGGTCCGACCCGCCCCGCCGGCCTCACGGCCTCGCCGCTTCGCGGATACGCGCGAGCGCTTCCCCGGCGGGCAGTTCGGCCGGTTCGCCGCCGCGCGGGCGGAGGGACACGGCGCCGGCGGCTTCGCGGGCGCCGATGACCGCCAGGAAAGGCACCCGCCGCGCATCGCGGACCCGGGCGGCGAGGCTTCCCCCGGCGGACACCTCGACCCGCAGCCCCTCGGCCCGCACCGCCGCCGCGAACCGGGCCGCCGCGTCGTCCGCCCCGACCGGTAGGACCGCCACCTGCACCGGCGCGTACCAGGCCGGAAAAGCGCCGCCGTGCACCTCGATGAGGTGGCCGAACAGCCGCTCCATGCTGCCCGCCAGGCTGCGGTGTACCATCACCGGCCGCCTCCGCTGGCCGTCCGAGTCCACATAGGACAATTCGAACCGGGCCGGCTGGTGGAAGTCGACCTGCACGGTGGCGAGGGTGGACTCCCGCCCGGCCGGGTCCACGATCTGCACGTCGATTTTGGGACCGTAGAAGGCCGCCTCGCCACGTCCCTCCATATAGGACAGATCTCCGAGCGCATCCCGCAGTACCCCTTCCGCCCGGTCCCAGTCCTCCGCGTCCCCGGCGTACTCCCTGCCCGGACCGCGCAGCGACAGCCGGATACCGGCCACCTGCACGCCGAGGGCGGCGTGCGCCGACCACATCAGGTCGAGCACGCCCTTGATCTCGGCGCCCAACTGGTCGGGCAGGCAGAAGATGTGCGCATCGTTCAACGAGATCGCCCGTACCCGGTGCAGCCCACCGAGCACACCCGACCGCTCGGCCCGGTACATGCCGCCGAGTTCGGCGATACGCAGCGGCAGGTCCCGGTACGACCGGCCGCGCGCCCGGTAAACAAGGGCGTGGTGCGGACACAGGCTCGGCCGCAGGACCAGTTCCTCTCCGCCGTCGCGGATCGGCGGGAACATGTCCTCGGCGAAGTGCGCCCAGTGCCCCGACCGCTCGTACAGTTCCCGCCGGCCCAACGGCGGCGAGTACACGTGCCGGTACCCGGCCCGGCGCTCGGACTCGTGCAGGTACTCCTCGACGGCGTGCCGCGCGGCGGCGCCGTCCGGTAGCCAGAGCGGCAGGCCCGCCCCGACCAACGGATCGGAGTCGAAGAGGTCCAACTCCCGCCCGAGCTGGCGATGATCGATCATTGTCGTCTCCTGACGGACAGGGGCGGCCGCCGGAAACCGAAGAGTCCCAGGCGGATCGCCCGGGACTCGCACGCGTCAGCGCGAAGCGTCGCCGGGGTCTCCCGGCGCCGTCGTCCGCACTGCACGTTCCATACCTGCAAGGTTAGCCGGCCCCGCCACCGGATTACCTGACCGACCGGCAACCCGGCCGGCCGCGACGAGCATCTCGCCCAGCAGGACCGCGCGCTCCCCTTCCATGAGGATCAGGTAGTCCGCGTCGGTGTCGGTCGGATCGAGTGCCGGCATGTGTACGGTCAGATCCACCAGAGTGGGTCCGCTTCCCGGATGCCCCGGTACCGGTGTGCCCTGGCCGATCCGCACGGTGGCGCTGATGTCGGTACGCGGGTCCGGGTCGAGTACCGCCCGTGGGCTCCAGTGCAGTCCGCCGCCCGGCAGGCCGGTCGCGGTGCATTCCGTGCGGTCGCACCAGGAAGGGTGTTGCATCGGGGAACCTCCGTGATTGTGGACGGGCGCGGCGGACGGGCGATCACACCGCGCCCGGGTCACCTGACGGCGCCTGAAGCAGAACGCCGCTCGGGACATGCCGGCGACGCTATGGCCGTGCGGATGGTGCGCTCAACGGATGTGCGTTTCTTTGCGCCGAAGGCTCAGCCGGGCGTGTAGTCGTCGTGTGGAATCGCGCGCTCCCACACTGCCTCGAATGCAGAGGCGCAGAGCCGCACCGTCGAGGGGTCCTCGGTCAGCTCGTCGGACAGGAACTCGCCGTCGCCCGCGAAGTGACCGAACCGGACCAGGCGGTCGTCGAAGACCCAGAAGTCGTTGCCCGGCAGCGCCAGATCCGACGTCCGGCGGCGGGGCAGCCAGCGCACCTGCTCGCCAGCGGCGACATTGGAGAACGTAACGTCGTACTCGAAGCGGACGTAGTCGGTGATGGGCTCGCTGACGATCCGGGCGCGCCGAATCTGGACGCCCCGGGCCACCGCATCGGCGACGAACCCGTGGAACGGCATCCACCATGTCGTGCGGTCCCCTGGATCTTCCCGAACCCCAGCCAGCCACGCGCGGAACCTCGGCGAGCTTCGCGGGTAGCAGTCGCGCATCTCCAGATGAACGGCCGAGCGCCCGGTACCGGCGAGCAACTCGTCGAACGGCGGAACCATGTGTCAGTCCTCCCTGCCGAGTGCCTTGATGGCATCGGCGATCAGGTCCCGGGCCGGTGGCCCGTACACCGCCTGCTCGGCGAGCCCGGCGAAGACGTCCGCATACATGGCGATCTCCTGCGGTTGAGTGATGGTCAGGTAGGCGGAAACGAGTTCTACCCCGACCTGCGCGTCGTCGAACATCCAGAAGGTCTCGACCGGCCACATGGTCTCCGACCGGTCTGTGCCCAGCGGGATGATGCCCAGCGACACCGAAGGCATTGCACTCGCCGCCAAGAGGTGGCCAAGCTGGGCGGCCATCGTCTCGGCACCGCCGATCGGGCTGCGAAGCACGCTCTCCTCCAGCACGATGGAAAATCGGTGATCGCCCTCGTGGACCATATGCTGCCGGGCGGTCCGGACCCGGACTGTTTCATCGATATCGTCGGGCAGACGCCGCCTGGCCACGACCAGACGCAATACCGCGCGGATGTACGCCTCGGTCTGCACCGGCCCAGGAACCATGAAGTTCGAGTAGATGCGGAACCGCCGGGTCCGCCTCCAGAGCGGTGCCTCGGCTTCGTTTGATACGCGTAGGCCAGTGCGCTCGATACGGCGCCACTCGACGTACGTCCCCTCGATGGCGCGCAGCGTGGCGATCAGATCGGCGGCCTCGTTGGGCGCACCGCAGTGAGTGCACCAAGCCTGGATGTCGGCGGCTGACGGGACGGCGCTCCCGTGCTCGATCCGGGAGACCTTCGAGCCGTGCCGTCCCATCAGCCGACCGAGTTCACGAGCCGTCAGTCGCGCGTCGATCCGGAGCTCCCGAAGTCGGACGCCCAACGCTTGGCGGCCCTGCTGGACGCTGGACGACGGAGAGGACACCGAAGGGCTCAGGCCGGCCGGTAGTCCTCGTGCGGGATGGCTCGGTCCCACACAGCCTCGAACGCCGAGGCACACAGCTTTATCACATCAGGGTCCGTGGTCATCTCTGTGCCTGCCGATTCTCCTTCGCCGGTGAAGTGGATGACCACCAATAGCCGCCCGTCGTAAAGCCAGAAGTCGTTGCCTGGCAGGGCCAGGTCAGTGGCCCGGCGCCGGGGCAGCCAACGCACCTGCTCGCCGGCCAGTATGTTCATGAAGGCGCAGTCGTACTCATAGCGCACGTAGTCGCTCAGCGGCTCGGATACGATCCGCGCCCGTCGTATCTCGACGCCCCTGCTCGTGACGTCTGACGTCGCTTGGTACCAGGGATGCCACCAGGACTCCCGGTCCGCCGGATCCCAGCGCTGCCCCGCCCGCCAGGCGGTGAAATCCGGGTCGCTGCGCATGTAGCCGTCCCGCATCTCCAAATGCACCGCCGAGCGCTCACAGGCCCGCAGCATGTCCTCGATCGACTGATCCACCCACTCGCTAACCGAGGGCTCCGCCACTGCGGTTCACCCCCGGCAGGAACTGCAGCATCCGGCTCGGAAACTCGATCACCGTCTCGTGCTCGGGAATGTCCATCTGGGCCAGCTGCTTGCTGTTCGGGTCCTTGCGCAGGAACCGCAGCGCCATGACGACCTCCTTGATCGGGGGTGATGACGTGGTGTCGAGTGTGCCGGCGATCGTGCAAGGATCACAACGAGTGTGCGCCGATTTGCAAAGCAATCTACGGCAGCCCGTGGTGCATCAGCTGCCGGGCCGCCTCGGTGATCGAACCCGACA
>WNGM01000229.1_pt1 | contig 43932 bp, 42 predicted proteins | sample 5400571 | NCBI WGS metagenome assembly WNGM01 (sample SAMN13153378, study PRJNA577476) | soil metagenome | isolation source: 100 cm soil or saprolite under Garry oak tree replicate 2 | place: USA:California | collected 2016-06-15 | reverse complement strand
CGCACGCCCGCCTACCCGCGCGGGCACGAGCAGATCCACCTGGTGAAGCACCTCGGCTGACTAGCACCTGGATCGGAAAGCGCAACTCACCCGCTTATGCTCGCCTCCCACCGGCGCAGGTGGTGGCCGGCGCACGTCGATGCACGGGCGTCGCGGTCCACCGCGCCCCGGTGGTCATGCCGCGCGGAGAGAGGGCAGTAGTTCCGTAGCTGCCCACGTGATGAACCGCTCTTGCGTGTCCGCGCCGATCTGCACCAGCGCCACATGGGTGAACCCCGGCCGCGGCGAACTCGCGGATTCCGGCGACGTGCCGCCCGGCGTCTGGGCCGCACGGCATCCGCGCGCTCACGTCATCCTCGCGCACCATCGTGGCTGCCGCGTCGAACGAGGCCGGGACTGGCAGCTCGGCGTTCACTCGCCAGCAGCCAGTGAACCAGCGGAACTGATCCATCGCCCGCAGGCAGCTGGCCGGCCCCGATACCGCGATGCCGATCGGCGGGGCAGTGTCCGGCAGGTCCCAGACCTTCGCGGACTCGACATCGAAGTGCCTGCCGCGGTAGGTCACCGCGCCGCCCGCCCACAGCGCCCGGATGATCTCGACGGCCTCGCCGAGCATCTCGTGCCGCACCGGGGCGAGGGGCCATTGCCCGCCGACAATGTGCTCGTTCAGATTCTCGCCCGCCCCGAGGCCGACGGTGAACCGGCCGCCAGAGCAGCTGCATGGTCGCCGCCTTCTGCGCGACCACGGCGGGGTGATAACAGCGGGTCGGGCAGGTGGCGTAGGTCATCAGCGGAATGCGGCCGGTCGCCTGGGCGGCCGCGCCGAGCACGCTCCAGGCGTACGGCGAGTGGCCCTGGGCCTCCAGCCACGGGAAGTAGTGGTCGCTGATGACCGCGAAGTCGAAGCCGGCCTCCTCGGCAAGGGCGGCGTCGCGCACCAGCTGCTTCGGGCCCGCCTGCTCGCACATCATCGTGTCGCCGATCAGGGTCAAGGCGTTCCCCCCTGCTGCTCCAGCAGGCGGGTCACGACGGTCAGGTCCTGCTCGCCGAGCCCCTGGTCAACAGCCCGCTGCCATTCGCCGGCCAGGACGGCCAGGACGGCGAACCGGTCGCCGCCCGCCGCCTGCAGGGCGAGGTGCACGTCCTTGACCGCCAGCGACAGCGCGAACTCGGCCGAGAACTCGCCGTCGGCGATCCGGTGCAGCTTGGCTGCCTGCCACGCCGACACCAGCGGGCCGCCGCCCAGCGCGTCCGCCACCGTCCCGGTCTCAAGGCCCAGCCGGTTAGCGAGAGCCACCGACGCGGCAACCGCTTCGGTCGCGAACGCCAGCCAGGTGTTGTTCACCAGCTTCAGCCGCGTTCCGGCCCCGGCCGCGCCGACCCAGATCGTGCGCTGGCCGAGCGCATCGAACAGCGGAGCGGCCCGCGCGCGCGCCTCGCCGGGCCCGGACGCGAAGATCGTCAGCTGGCCGCGTTCCGCCGGCTCCTTGCTTCCCGACACCGGCGCGTCGAGGAGCACCACGTCAGGGCGCTCGCTGCCAACCATGGCCGCGACCCGCTCGGTCCCCGCCACGCCGATCGTGCTCATCTGGGCCCAGATCGCGCCCGGCGCCAGAGCAGCCAGCATGCCCTGGTCCCGGGCGACCGAGATGACCGCATCGGCGTCGGTCACCATCGTGACCACCACCGCAGCTCGCCGCGCCGCGCCGGCGGCGGTCCCGGCGACCTCCGCGCCGAGCTCAGCCAGGTCCCGGGCCGCCTCCATACTGCGGTTCCAGACGATCGTCGGGATGCCAGCGCGCAGGGCACTGGCCGCCATCCCGCGGCCCATCGCTCCGATGCCGAGCACCGCGACCGGCTCGTGTGTCCCAGCCATCGGTTACCCCCTCACCGGTGATTGCTAGTACGCGTCCTGCCAGCATCGCGCCCGAGTGGATCACGCGTTCTGGTCGGGGGCCCGTAGCAGGGTGTTGGTGGTGCCGACAGGCGCGCAGCCGTGCGCAGCGCTAAGCTCATCCCCGGTGCCGCTTGATACATTCCAGCACGAACCTCCCCGGTCATGCGCCGTCTGCCCGGCGTTCTTGTGCTGTCTACCGGAGCCGTGCCTGGATTGGTAGTTATTATCAAATCGTTACCAATAGTCGGCGTAAGCAGGAGCCCGATATGACGGCAATGGTAGGGAGGCCCCGGCAATGACCAACGAGCCTGTCATCACCGTGGCCGGCCCGGCGGCAACGGGTCACCGCCTGCAACCAGACGCCATCGGCGTCACCCAGGACACCGTGATCGGCATGGCGTCGTCCGCGCCAGCGGCCACGTCCGGGCTGACCCTCGCTGCGCTCGCGGCCGCGACGGCCTACGGAGCAGCTGCGACGCTGATCCTGACCGCTATCCCGATTCTGGTCATCGCCAATGCCTACCGGCGGCTGAACCAGTGGAACGCCAACTGCGGCGCCTCGTTTGAATGGGTCGGCCGGGCCATCAACCCCTACCTGGGGTATATGACCGGGTGGCTGATGCTTGCCTACTACGTTATCGGCGGCGTCGCGCTGATCATCCCGCTCGGCCCTTCTGTCCTGCAGGCATTCGGAACCTCGACGAGCAGCCCGTGGCCGAGCCTGGCCATTACGTCGGTTGTCATCCTCGTCATGCTGGTCATCGCCGTGGTGGGGATCCGGCCGACTGCCCGCACGCAGATTGCCATGGCCGTTGTGGAGTACACGATCCTGGTCGGCCTGGCGATTGCCGGGTTCATATTCGTGGCCGTGCATCACCCGGGCACTGTGCACCTTAGCTGGGCGTGGCTGCATCCGACCGGGATCGACGGCCGGGGCAGCCTCGCCAACGGGTTCCTCATCTCGGCATTCGTGATCGCAGGCTGGGATGGCACGATGTACGTCAACGAGGAAGTCACGCACCGGCGCACCAATCCCGGCCGGGCGGCGATGTGGGCCGCCGGGCTGCTCGCTGTCCTCTACACGCTGGTGCAGGTCGGCTTGCAGGGCGTGGTAACGCCCGCGCGGCTGCAGGCCCATTCCGCGTCGGTCTTGGTGTACACCACCCAATCGTTTGCCGGTCCTGGATGGGGCAAGGTCATGGCGGCGGCAATAGCCCTGTCGGTGATCGCCACCACGGGCGTCGGGATCGCGCTCACCGCCAGGATCATGTTCGGAATGGCCAGCTGGCAGGCGCTGCCCTCGTTCCTTGCCAGCGTCTCGCGCCGGTTCGCCACGCCAGTCGCCGCAAGCGTCCTTACCGCGGTCCTGCTACTCGGGCTGATCTGGGTGTACATCCTCGGCACGTCGCTGGCGAACGCGTTCGGCGATCTGCTCAGCGTCAGCAGCTGGCTGACGATCGCGTTCTATATCCTCACCGCCCTGGCTATGACGGTGTTCTATCGCCGTTCTATCTTCGCCAGCCCTCGCAACATCCTCACCATCGGAGTGCTGCCGCTCGCGGCAGTCGCGTTTCTCGGGTGGGTGCTGGTCCGCTCTTTCCAGGTCGCGACCTCAGCGCAGAAATGGTCCATGGTCGCGGTGATAGCGGTCGGCGTCGTCCTGCTGCTGCTCGCGCGATTTGTGTGGCGGTCGCCGTTCTTCGGTGTTACGAGGGAAAGCGACAACCCCAGTCGCAACAGCGGCCGTTAACTCTCGGCGCCGGCCGGGGAACTCGCCGAGCGCCGCCGCGATCGCCCTGGCGTGCTGCAGGCAGCCGAACGTTCTCGGCTGCCCGGTCATCTGACCCGCTCACCCGCGCCTCCCCGTATCCCGCGCCTCCCGGCGTCGTCTCCCGCGGCCGAAGCGCAAAGCAGGCCTATTCGGCGATTGCCGATAACATCGTTGAGCGCCGGCGAGCGTTTTAGTCGCGGCTGGGTGCGGCGGCCCCGCTAGGGCAGCAGGAAGGCCGCCCAGACGGCCTTCTCGCACGCGCCGAGCGTGACCCAGCCCCAGGCGGCGGCGAGCGCCTGCACGACCTGGAGCCCGCGGCCCGATTCCACGCACATACCGCCCTCTCCCAGCACAGGCGGTTTGCTGCTGCCATCGGTGACAACGCAGACCGCCCGCGTGGCGTCGCGCTGCCAAGCCAACTCCACGGTGGCTGTGTCCGCCTCGGGCGTGCCCGCGCCCGTCCCGTGCCTGATGGCGTTGGTGACCAGTTCGGAGGCGACGATCACCGCCTCATCGACCAGTGAATCGAGCCGCCAGCCGCGCAGCGTCGCCGCCGTGAAGTCACGCGCGGCTTTCACTGACTCGGGCCCCGGACTCACTGCGAGGGTGTGATGCCCGCTCGATGCCACGCTGGGAAGGTCAAGCGGCTCAGCCACCTCCGGTAGCGGCATTTCGCGGCGTTGCCAGCTGGCCGACCTGCGCAGGCTGTCACTTCGCAGATCGCGACCGCCGCACGCCAAGTCCGGTGCCTGCGCGGAAGTCACGATGTCGTCCCTTGTGCATGAGTCAGAACTCAAGCCTTGTCTCGGCCGTGTCCATTCGGCCCCGCTCGTCCGTTACGATCCCATTGATCGGTGTGCACATGCAAGTGCCATCGCACATTGGCTCAGTCTCTTCGCGCTGTTCGTCCGGCTATGGTAGTGTTCGACATGTACATGCACGTGCGGATGCACAAATCGGCTTGGTCAGTCCCCCGGTCCCGAGAGACGCGCGAGCCCGGGCCGAACACGGGCGGGCGAAGGGATCGCAAGCGGATCATGTTGTCGGCGAGATGCAGGCGCCTGCACCGCGCGCGCAGCTCCTGGCGTAAGAGCAGTTTCAGCAACCCGCCCGGCAAACTGCGTGGAGGCGGCTCATCTGCCGGACCGCGTGGCGGTGCGGTGCGGCGCTCAAGTTTTCTTCCGGTCGGGCACTAGTCCTCACCGGCGCCGAAGGGGACGCCTTCCTGCGCGGCGTCACGGCCGGCGACTGCCGATGTTCGGGTAACCTGCTGTGTATCTGACAATGGTCGGCAACGGCTAGGTCGGGAACTTCGTCGTATCACAACGGTTAACGTCCCGCTTATGGCGCAATGGCCACCCTGGTGGGAGACTCTTGGGGTCAGCCTAGTTCCGTTGGCCTATGCAGGGGGGATGCAATGGTCGCGACTGCCGGGCCCGTAGGGCGGCCGGTGCAAAGTCAACTGGCGCCGCCGGGCACCAGCAGCCCGACTGTGCTCCGTATCCTGCTCGGAGCACAGTTGCGGCGGCTCCGCGAGGCTAAGCGGCTCTCAGCGGAAGAGGCGGGGAACGCTATCCGGGCGTCCTACTCGAAGATCAGCCGGCTGGAAACCGGGCGGGTTGGCTTCAAGGACCGCGACATCGTCGACCTGCTCACCTGCTACGGCGTGACCGACGAGAAGGAACGCGAGGCCCTGCGGGACCTCGCCATCCGCGCGACTGCTCCCGGCTGGTGGCACGAGTACGCCGATGTCCTGCCCATCTGGTTCGAAGAGTATGTAGGGCTCGAGGAGGCCGCCAGCCAGATCCGTGCATACGAGGTCCAGTTCGTCCCCGGCCTGCTGCAGACCGAGGACTACGCCCGTGCCGTCATCATGCTCGCCTACTCGAACCCCAAGGAGATCAACCGCAGGGTCAGGCTGAGGATGGCCCGCCAGGCCATCCTCACCAGGCAGGATCCGCCGAGCCTGTGGGCGGTGCTCGACGAGGCGCTGCTGCGGCGGCCGATCGGGGGCTCCGGCGTCATGCGCGCGCAGTTGAAGCATCTGATCGAGATGTCGCAGCGCCCCAACGTGACCGTCCACGTCGTCCCGTTCAAGGCTGGCGGTCATGCGGCAGCGGGCGGCCCGTTCAGCGTACTGCGCTTCGCCGAGTACGACCTGCCCGACGTGGTGTACCTCGAGCAGCTGAGCAGTGCGCAGTACCTGGATAAGCAGGACGTCGTTGACAGGTACCTAGCCGTGATGGAGCGGCTGCGCATCGAGGCCCTGACGCCCGCCGCCAGCGCCGAGGCTCTCCGGGCGATGCTGCACGACGGCTGAGCGTGAGGTTGCAACTATTTGCGGCGCACGGCGTCGCCACCCTGGCGATGTTGCGGGCCCGGTCGCCGCAGCGGGTGATGATGTCGGGCAAGCCGCCACTCGACGGGCATCCTCCTGATCGGCGCCATCCCAAAGCTGGGCAAAGCGCTCTTGCCCTCAGGCTGCTCACGGTGCGTCCAGGAAGGGTGGGATCATCGTCATCAGCATGTCGGCGCGGCCGGTGACCCCGACTGCGAGGTGCCCGGCAGGACGGCGAGCCGGGCGGCGGGCATGGGCGCCAGGTCGCCCGGCACTCCTCCTCCGAGCAGCCGGAACATCGCCACCGCGTGCTCGGGTGTGACGATGTCGCTGTCGCCGATGATCAGCAGGATGGGGACGTCGATCGCGGAGATGGCTTGCGCGGTGATCTCGGGCAGTTCCATCGCCTGGACCTTGGCCAGCAGGGCCGGCCAGTTTCCTGGGTCGGGGGCCAGCGCCCGGTATTCCCGCTCGAAGGGCCTCTGCAGGTCGCGTCCGGGCGCATCTGCGGACTCCCCGGATTCTGGCTCGCCGAACATGTCGGGGTGGAGGCCGGTCTTGTCGTAGGTCACCGATGCGAGCACGGCCTTGCGGACCACGGCGGGGTGGCTGATGATGATGTTCAGCGCGATGCCCGCGCCCAGGCTGTAGCCGAAAAGGTCGGCCTGGCCGATGCCCAGGTCGGCCAGCAGGGCCAGTGTGTCATCGGCCATCGCCTGGACCGACATGGGCCGGCCGATGTCGGCATTCCGGCCATGGCCTTGCTGCTCCACGGCGATGACCTGACGGGTTTGGGCCAGCAGGTCCGGCAGAGGCCCGAATGAGGTTCCGGTCGCGGAGATCGCCCCGTGCAGCAGCACCACCGGGACCCTGACAGGATCTGATGCGCCGTGGATCTCGTAGAACATCTTCCGGCCGTTGATGTCGGCGTACACGGCCTGCCCCTCCTACGCGATCCCGGCCAGGACCGTGGAGACCCGGCCGAGAACGCCATCGACGCTCTCCGTGACCATGGCGTGCATGGACTCATCGACGTCGAAGGTGTAGGCGATCTGCGTGCTGTCGTTCGGGGCGGAATCCAGCGTGATCGCGGTCACGACATCGCCGGGGACCGTCATCACCAGGCGGTCCGGCTCGGACACCTGGTCGTAGCGGCCGGTCAGCGCGATCTCGGCGCCCTCGGAGGAGATGACGGTCGCCTGCCAGGACCCCCGGTCCGCACGTCCAGCACCGCCGTCCCCGGCTTGGCGGGCAGCCAGCCCTCGAAGCTGCTCGGCGTCGTGAGAACTTGCCAGACCCTCTCACGCGGGGCGTCCAGCGAGCGGGTGACGATGAATTCACTCATCGGAATTTCTCCTTTTGTGCGGTGCGGGGAAATCATTCAGAGCCAGCGGGCATTTTCGGCAGATGCGGATGGCGTCGATGCGGTCGCGCCGGCAGGCTCCGAGCCTGTGCCAGGCGTCTCGGCGCTGCCGTCACTCCACAGAGTGTCACTCAGTATTGTTTAAAGTCAAGTCTTAAACAGATCTCAATACGTTTTACTTCCGGGTTCCGGTCCAGGTAGGATGCGGGCATGACCACCCGGCCGGCCGGCGACCGCTCCCTGCCGCTGCGCGAGCGCAAGAAGCTGCGGACCCGCCGCGCCCTGGCCGACGCGGCACTGCGGATGTTCACCGAGCAGGGCTTCGACGCGACCACCCTGGACGAGCTCGCCGACGAGGCCGAGGTCTCCAAGAGCACCTTCTTCCGCTTCTTCCCGGCCAAGGAGGCCGCGGCGATCGAGGCCGAGGCCGAGCTGTGGTCGGCATACCTGACCGCGCTCGCGGACCGCGAACTGTCCGGCGCCATCCTCAGCGAGCTGCACCAGACGCTGGCCGCGGCAACCGCCGGGCTCGATCCCGGCTGGGACGAGCGCTTTCTCGCCACCCGCCGCCTGGTCGCGTCCGAGCCAGCCCTGCTCGCCTACGTCGAGCACCACCGCGCCGGGATCAAAGAACAGGTGATCGCCTGCCTCGCCGGCAAACTCGACCTGGAGCCCGAGGACCTCCGCCTGCACGTCCTGGCCGAACTCGCGACGACTGCCTTTAGCGTCTCCGGCCGTCATTGGGTCCGCCACGAAGGGCAAGGCGGCCGGCAGGCGCTCCTCGAACGCCTGGACGGCGCGGTCAAGGCCATCCCGGCCAGCCTGGACCTCTCCGCACCTGCGTAGGCTTCGTTCCGGAGGGCTGCGCTCTGCCTGGTAGCCGCTGGCATCAGCAGGCTTTGGCCGCATACCGCCAGAAGTCTCGTATCCAGTTGGGCGGGGTCGGGCTGTCCGCGGCCACCTGGGTGAGCAGGATGGCGACAGTGCCGGCGGAGGGGGTGATGTGCGCCGACGTTCCGGTGCCGCCGACCCAGCCGTAGCGTCCCGGCACGTTCCACGGATCGATGGCCGCGACGTCGACTGAGCCGCCGAACCCCCAGCCCTGGCGCTCCAGGAACAGCTGGCCGATCTCGCGCTGGGCAGCGGTGGTGTGGTCCGCCGTCATCATCCGCACCGAATCGGCCATCAGCAGCCGGCGGCCGCCGGCGGCGGCGGTGCCATCCCCGGCCATCGACGGGCCGCCGACGGCGATCGAGCCGGCGGCCGCCACCTCGGCCCGGTCGCCGCAAGCCACCAGGCCCACCGCTCCCGGGAACGATCCGTTGCCGACGTACTCCTGGAGCATGTCATGCAGGTCAGCCATCGATCCGCCTTGCTGTTCCTCGTGCAGACTGGCCGTCGAACTAATGTGAGAGGTGCGAGGTCATTCACGCCGTTCGACGTTGGTGTCGTCAGAGCCGTAGCCGGCGGCCACTCGTAGCGCTTCCGCGAACTCGCGTTGCCCGGTGCCGCGCCATGCGACGTATCCATCAGGGCGGACAAGCACGACGCCGCCCCGTTCGACTCCGTAGAGGTCATGCCAGCCAGCGGCCTCGATGACGCGGACGACGAGAGGAATGCCCGTGGCGCGCCCAATACCGGCAGGGGTATCGAGTGCTCGTTTGCCTGGGCGGTCAGTGAGCGCCACGAAGGCGTTGCCGAACAAGTCCAGCGTCGAGCGCCCCTGTCCGAGCCAGAGATGCGGGGCACGATGACCCGGCCTTCCCACGGGCAGGTACTGACCGATCGGGTCTCGGGTGTTCGGCGCGGCCGTGTGATCCTTTGTGATCACGGCAGATTCGTAGACGTGCCCCAGCACGAGACCGTCGATGGGATTCGGCGGCCGCGCAGGGCCGAGGCTCGCGTCCGCGCAGGCGACCGCATGCGGGCGGCGCTCTGGTTCGTAACTCTCGAGCAGCTCGGGGCTGGCCCACCCAGCTAGGACGCCAGCGAGTTTCCACGCCAAGTTGTGGGCGTCGGCGACGCCGCAGTTCATGCCGAGCCCGCCCTCCGGTTTGGTGACATGCGCAGCGTCCCCTGCGAGGAGGACGCGGCCCATCAGGTAGCGGTCTGCGACAAGTGCGGTGGGTTCCCAGACCCGGTGAGCGATGTACTGAAGGCCGACACTGTCGTCACCGAGAGCAGAGCGGACGAACTCGATGCAACGGTGCTCGGTCAGCGAGTCTCTGGGGTCGGTGTCCGGATCGTAGGGGACCACGCAGAGCCAACGACGCTTGTTGTCGACGGCGGCGAACAGTGATCCCGGCAGCGGTTGCCGAAGCCAGTAGACGGCGCTCTGGCGTTCCTTCATCCTCATCTCGATGTCGGCCTCGACGAGGATGCTGACGCGGTGGCTGAAACCGCCCGGACCGGACCAGCCGACGCCAAGAGCCTCGCGGGTGCGACCACGAACGCCGTCAGCTGCGACCATGTACTGGGCGCGCACCGGGCACAGCTCGCCGTCGGCGACGATTTCGGCCGTCACCCCCTCGTCCTCCTGGGTGAAGCCGACGACCTCAGTTGAGAACCGCACGTCGGCGGCGGCCTGGGCTCGGTCCCGCAGCACCGGCTCCAACCGCTCCTGCGAACAGATCAGCTCGCGGGTCGGGCTCGACTGGCTGACGTCATCGACCGACAGTCCCCGGCGCTGGAAGTCAGCACCGAGCAGGCGTCTCCCCCTCGAAGACGAACAAGCTGTCGGCCGGGGGCAGCGACACGTCCGAGACCGCTGCCTCCAGGCCCCACTGTCGGAAGATCTCCACCGTCCGGGTCGTCACGCGACGCCCTTTGGGGAAATCCAAGGTCGACGCATGCTTCTCGACCACCATGCAATCCACTCCGAATTGGCGCAGGCCCACAGCCATCAGCAACCCGACTGGACCTCCACCCACGATCAGGACCGGCACGTCGACTGGTACGGGCATGGCCTCAACCTACTAACCCTGAAATCGTCAGAGTGAGCCCGGATGCACCGTGACGTGAAGATCGGACTAGGCCTATTCCGGGCTGCGACTACCTCACCGGTACTGGCTTAACTGTTCCGGGCCGGTGCTCTGGAGCTTGCATCCGCGGGACGCTGGTCGCCGTGCTCAGCATAGACGGTGTCAATGACGGCCGAACTTGGATCACCCCGCCGAAGTCCCGAGATGGCCTGCGGACGGTTGCTTTTCCGGCAACGCTCGTGCCCGCAGGCTGCCGCGGCTGGTCAGGGAAGCTGTCCGGCATGATTGACCACTGCCAGCCTGAGCAGCCAGTGCAGGCAGAGCCCTGACCAGCCACTTTGGGTGGCACAACCGATGCGAGGACCGGTCGGACTAGGCGCAGCGGGCCGGCGGCGGTCAGTCGATCTTGACCGCAGGTCCCTGCGTGAGCTTGCCCGGAAACGGAGTCATGCGGGGAACCTTGTGCCTCGGCAGTCTGAGGCGGAGCCTCACTGGATCGTTGACCGGCAATTCGGCGGCCGGCCCGGCGCAGGCCGGCGGCAATACGAAGGGTTTGCGGTAACGCGAAGGGTTTTAGGTCGTATCTGGCGCAGACTTTACGTCTTAGTCCCAAGCCCGCCTTGCCCACCCTTCCCAACCCGCTCACCGGCCGAAATCAGCCTCGTTTGCGAACTTCTCCTTACGCAACGCCGCATCTTCTGGCCCGGCATCGTGTCCTGGCCGGCGAGCCAAGCGCAGCAGCCGGTCCGCCGCGGCGTCAGGGCCGACGATCGCGTTTCTGAACTGGCGGCCGGCATGCCTGCGGCCCGCCGAGAGCGTGTCACACTAGCTAGGAGGGGTTCTTAGCGTCTTGCCCCACCGACCACAAGTCCGCCTGCTCGTCGGCCAGCAGTCCGGGAGGAGGCTGTGCTCGGATGGCCACGAGGTGCGCGGCTGCTGCCATCTCCGAGTCCCGGTCCAGCTCGGGGTCACCACCGCGGTCGAGCCCGACCGCGGCCCGCACCACTCCGCCGACGAGATAGAAACCGACCAGCCCTCCTTCCCTCATGCTCCCGCGGACCACGAACTCATCCCACTTCGCGGCGTGGCCCACATACTCGAGCTTGTGTTCGTACTGATCTGACCAGAAGCTATGGATGTAGTCGTACGGAGCATCCGAGCCCAGCATCGACCTGGCGGCCGCGGCACCCTGCTTCTCAGCGTTGTTGTAGTGCTCCACGCGGACCCGGCCGAACACCGGGTGAAGGTGATTCGCGACATCGCCGGCCGCGTAGACGTCGGCGGCGCTGGCCCGGCACAGTTCGTCGACCAGAACACCGTTGTCCTGCGCGATGGATGGCCCGGCGACGGCCGGCACCACGGGATCAATCCCGACGCCGACCACGGCGAAGTCGCACGCCACGCGAACGCCGCTGGCGGTGGCGACCGCCTCCAGCCGCTCGGTGCCTTCAAACGCGGCGACTTGATCTCCGGCCATCAACTCGACGCCGTTCGCGTGGTGCATAGCACCGAACAGCGCGCCTGCTCCCCCGCCAAGCACCCGCTCGAGCGGGTATCTGCCGGGAAAGATGGCTGTCACGTGCACCCCGAGCTGCGTCAGCGAGGCCGCCACCTCGGAGCCGATGAAGCTCATGCCCACTACTACCGCGCGCCGGCCCGCCCCGGCGTCGGCCTTGATCGCCTCGCAGTCAGCGACCGTCCGCAGGTAGTGGATGCCGGGCAGCTCAGCTCCAGGAAGCTCGAGCCTCCGGTTCCGTCCGCCCGTGGCTATCAGGACCTTCTGGTACTGCAACTCCTGGCCCGAGCCGAAATGCACGGTATGCGCGGCAGTATCGATGCCCGCAACGCTGGACCCGACGAGGTGGTCCACGTCATGGTCCTCATACCAGCTGGCAGGCCTGACATACCAGTCGGCCAGATCCTCCTCCGACCGCAGGTACGTCTTGGAGAGTGGAGGCCGCCCGAAGGGAACGCCTGGCTCTGGGCCGAAAAGGGTGACCCGGCCCCTGAACCCCCCCTCCCGCAGGGTTACGGCGGCGTTACCCCCGGCCATGCCGCCGCCGACGACCACGATTCCAGTCCCGCCAGCACCCTGAGGCATCCACTGCCCTTGCCCGCCACGGGACCACCGGAAACCGGCTGCCTGCGGCGGCAGTGGTTCGGCTGATCGCTGGCTATGCGAACGCGACCTCGCTGTGCGTGGCGAGATAGCTCGGCCACCTCACGTGCAGCCTGCGCCACTGCTCGCCTTTCTCCTCCCATCTGCCGAGCTCACTCGTCTCGAATCCCGGCAGGGTGAACGTGAAGGGCTGCGTCAGGTAGGTCCACATCGCGGTACCGACAAAGTAGGCCAGCTGAAGAGTGGTCCACGGCGTCTCGAGCGTGTGACCAGCGAACGAGGCTCGGGGCCGGTCTAGCGCTTCGATGGTTCCGCTGTCGGTCTCGATGGCGACGCGCTCGGGGGTGAATGCGCTTCGTCGGTCACGAGCGCCGAACGGATGGTGCGAAACCGCTCGTCGTGCAGACCGGCCTCGACGAATACGTCATCGAGCGCCCCTGGCTGGCCCTTCAGCGACCAGAGGACGCCACCCTGGACGAGGCGCGCCGAGACAGTGTGGAACTCGGCCCACCGCGGAAGGCCGCCGTGGGCCTCAATGACAGTCTCCAGCAGATCGGTCATGGCTCCTCCGTTCGCTCTTGCTCGCAGCCTTGGACTTCGAAGCGCTCGACGTGCAACTCGGCACCCTGGGGCTACAACCGGCCGTCGAGCAAGGCATGCACGGAAGTCAAGCTGCCGGGGGCGCTCGTCGCATCCGCCGGTGGCTAGTCGCGACATCCGCCGGTAGCTAGTCGTTGCCTCTGACGGGAGGGAGACGCACGAGGTTGTGCGACGGCAGCGGGCCCCCGACCTGCTGCAGGCGCCCGCCCGTCACCAAGCCGCCGAGGTCGATGGGGAAGAAACCGGCCGCGTCGAACAGCCCGGCGACCGCGGCCTTGGCCGTGGCGTCGTCGCCGGACAGGAAGATCACCCGGCGACCGCCCGCCTCATGGGGATCTGCGCCCAGCACGTTAGCCGCGAGCGTGTTGGCGGCCTTGACCAGCCGGCCGCCCGGCACGAGGCCGGCGACAATCTCGCTGGAGGTGCGGCCGCCGAGATCGGCGTGGAACGCGTTCGTCGCGTCCATGACGACCTGGCCGTTCCAGGACAGCCCGGCGACCGCCGCAGGGACGCTGGCCCACGGCACCGCGATCGCGACGATGCCGGCCGCGGCCGCCTCGCGCACCGTGCTAGCCGACACTCCCGGCCGAGAGCGGCGACGACCGGCGCCAACGATTGCGGGCCGCGGCTGTTGGAGATCACGGCCTCCCGGCCGGCCCGCAGCGCCGTGCGAGCCAGCGCCTGGCCGATGTTTCCCGCACCGATGATCCCGATCAGGCCGGCTCCATCTCCGGCAGGGTGCTGTGTTTCCACGTCCTGTCTCTCCTTGGTCATGCGGTTTGCCGGGATTCCCGAACGGGACAAGGCCGGCGTCGGCGCTGCGCAGCACGGCCACCGCCCCGGCCGGCTCGCCGTCAGGCCCGGCAAGGCGTGACGGGCGCGCAGTGCCTCGGGGATGATCAGCAGGCCGAGCCCCTGCCCGATCGCCCGCGCGGCGCTGACGCCCAGCAGCAGCTCAGCTTCGCGGTTCCATGACGTGACATACCCATGGCTGTCAGTCGTGACGATCGCATCCCCGGCCGCCGCAACCGCCGCTGCTGCGAGAGCCGCGTCTGCGGCCGTGGGTCCGTCCTCCGCGGTCGACATTGATGTCTCCTTGCGTCGAGGGAAATCAGTGCGAGAGTCCTGAGCGGGTGGCCGGCATGGGGCGCCGTGCGAATCCAGAATCCGTGGCTGCCCTTACCCGCAAAGTGAGGTCGGCCGGGCGCGTTCGCATCAGCCACAGGCTAGTCATCGTCGGCCGCGGCCGGGCCGCGCCGGGAGGTATACCGTTGACAGGGGGTTGCGCCTGCGGGGCATTCCCAGCTACGGCCGCCATCGCAGACGAATGGATTCGCGTCAGCCGGGGCAGGTGTGCCAGAGGCGCGGCGCGACGTGCATGCCACGCGCGGCGGGATCTTCGGTCAGCCTGCCCGGCAGGACAACTGGCCGATGGAGAGGAGTTCAGACATGCCCGACGAGACCCGCCACGAGTCCGCTGATCTTGAGGACTACGCGGTCGAGGATGCGTCCGACACGCTGGATGGAGACCCGGGGGATGACCCTCTCGACCGGGGGGTGATTCCGCCGCAACGGTGGTCGGCGGGGATGAGGCTGGCGTCGGCTGGAGAGCGGGACTCAGGTGAGTCGCTGGATGAGCAGCTCGCCGAGGAGGAGCCGGACAGTGCATTCGACCTCGATGACGAGCTACCAGAGGTGAGCGCCGCGGACGCCGCCGACGAAGATGCGGCGGACGAGTACGTTGACGGACTCTTGCTGGATGACGGTCAGGATCCTCGGGCGGGCCGACTCGTGGCCGAGGACGAAGGCGCTCATCCGGTCGGCGAGGCTGACCTCGTAGCCCATGACGCCGGGATCGATGGCGGCGCGGCGTCAGCGGAGGAGGCCGCGGTGCACGTCGTCGACGATGACGACTACGACGTCCGCTCAGGCGATTGACAGGCTGACTGACAGTGCCCAACGCCCTGCGCGGGCGTACCGGACTTGCGTGAGATGTGCCAGCGACAGATGGCCGGAGTGGAGCGGCGATGCAGGTGATCAAGGTCAGCCAGTTCGGCGGGCCCGAGGTGCTCCAGGTCGGTGAGGTAGCCATGCCACAGCCTCGCCCTGGTGAGGTGCTCGTCCGGGTACTCGCCGCGGGAGTCGGCCCCTGGGACGCCAGCCTCCGCAAAGGCGGCTGGACCGGCACGCTGCCTTACGTCCCAGGCGGTGAGTTTGCCGGGCTCGTCGAGGGTGACACCGGAGATGACGCGGGCTTGCACGACGGGGCGCCTGTGTACGGCTATCCAGGGCTGACCGGTTGCTACGCGCAGTACCTGACCTGTCCGGTGGAGCAGCTGGCTCCCGTCCCGGCCGGCCTGACGACTGCCGATGCGGCAGCGGTGCCGATCGACGCGCTGACGGCTGACCAGGGCCTGACCGACGTGCTGGGTGTCGGCGCGGGAGACGTGGTGCTGGTTACCGCCGCGGCTGGTGGGCTGGGTCACTTCGCGGTACAGATCGCCCGCGTTCTCGGCGCGTCGGTGGTCGCAACCGCGAGCCCACAGCACCATGAGTTCGTGCACAGCCTCGGCGCGGCCACGGTCGTCGACCACACCAAGCCTGACTGGCCCGACGAGGTTCGCGAGCTCACCGGAGGGGGCGCGGAACGGGTGCTGGCGTGCGCCGCACCGACCCTCGCCGGCGCGGCCCGAGCGGCCCGCGACGGAGCCCTCATCGCCACGCCGGTGGGCGCCGAGTTTCCCGGCGCGGAACGGGTTCGCTGGCAGCGCTTCGACGGCCAGCCGAGGGGGAGCCGCCTGGTCCGGCTGGCCCCGCGGTTCGATGACGGATCAGTATCTGTCACCGTGCAAGCCCGCTACCACTGGCACGACGCCGCCGCGGCTCACCGCGAGATCGAAGGCGGGCATACCCGGGGCAAGCTCGTCTTGATCGTTGATGACGACCTCGCGGCCACCATGGAGGTCTGACTGTCCCGCCGGGGTTCGCGGCCAGCGCGTCCGCAAGGTGCCGTATCGTGCTGACCGCTGGCGGTTGGCGGGCAGCTAGCACCGAGCAGACGGAGGGTTCGATGGGACGGCAGCCGGACGCGGCAGCGGCGGGAACGATCAGCATCGGCGGGGACCTTACCGTGAACCGGCTGGGGTTCGGAGCGATGCGGATCACCGGCCAGGGCATCTGGGGACCGCCAGAGAACCGGGACCAGGCCCAGGCAGCGCTGCGGCGCGCGATCGAGCTTGGCGTGAACTTCATCGACACGGCAGACTCGTACGGCCCGGAGGTCAGCGAGGAGCTCATCGCGGACGCGCTGTACCCGTATCCCGGCGATCTGGTGATCGCGACCAAGGGTGGCCTGGTCCGGTCCGGCCCGGGGCGCTGGCAACCCAATGGAAGGCCCGAGCATCTGCGCGATGCCTGTCATGGCAGTCTGCGCCGGCTGAAGCTCGATCAGATCCCGCTCTACCAGCACCACAGTCCGAACTCCACGGTGCCGTACGCCGAGTCCATCGGTGCGCTGGTCGACCTCAAGAATCAGGGCAAGATCCGCCATATCGGGGTCTGCAACGTGTCCGAGGGGCAGCTGCGTGAGGCGCAGCGGCTCACGCCGGTGGTATCGGTGCAGAACCGCTACAACGTGTCGGACCGATCGTCGGAGTCGATCATTGATCTTTGTGATCAGGAGGCAATGGCCTTCTTGCCCTGGGCACCGATCCAGGACACCGAACGCATGCCACCGGTTCTCAGCGCCGCACGCCAGCACGGCGTAAGCGCTCGCCAGATCGCGCTCGCCTGGCTGCTGACCAGGTCAGCGCAGATACTGCCGATTCCGGGATCCGGTTCAGCCGACCATGTCGCCGAGAACGTCGCCGCCGCATCGGTGCAGCTGACCAGCCACGAGGCAACCGCGATCCTCGACGCGGCGTGACCAGGTGCGTGAAGGGGCGGCCCGGTCGGCTCCGTCAAGGTCCGCAAGTCCCGCGATGCCGCTCGTGTCTCTTAGCAGCACGGCGAGGATCTCGCCGATCGCCGGGTCGTGGGCGATGCACAGCAGCACCCGGGCGTGGTTGGTCAGGAGACTTCAGCCGGGCATACCACCAGTGTATGACATGTGTTTCCGGCAATTCATTGCTTGTGTTTGATTGCACCAGTAGCCTCTTCAGGCCTGCGAGATAAGTGTTACTCTATTTCCTGAAAAACATTGCTTGTTTTCTGTTACATGTGTAGGTTGAGGGCTAGGTGTCGGCTAAGCCGCCGACGGCGGCCCGCACCCGATCAGGACGGGGGATGGAACACATGGACAGCGGAATGGGAAACAAAACGCTGGTACGCAGCCGGGAGGGCCGGATGGTGGCCGGGATCTGCTCAGGGGCTGCCGAGTATTTCGGCTGGGACGTCACCCTTGTCCGGGTGATCGTGGCCGTCATCACAGTCATCACCGGTGGTGCAGGCGTCCTGGCCTACCTGGTGGCGTGGGCGATCATTCCCGAGGAAGGCGAGAAGACCTCGATCGCCGAGAACCTCGTGGCCAAGAACGGGAATACCTCATCAGGCTGACCGGCCGCGAGCGTCTGCCCGCTCGGGCCCCGAGAACGCCACGCAAGTGCAGGAAGGAACTTCGTGTCAGCTATCACTGAGTACGAGGAAGACCAGGTCGCGCGCGCTAATGGCGCTAAGCGCACCCCAGTCGTGTTCGTGCACGGGCTCTGGCTGCTGCCGAGCAGCTGGGACCGCTGGCGGACGGTGTTCGAGGACGCGGGCTACGCCACCCTCGCGCCCGGCTGGCCCGACGATCCGAACACCGTCGACGAAGCGAACAGGCACCCTGAGGTCTTCGCGCACAAGAGCGTCGGCCAGATCGCCGACCACGTCGGCGACGTGATCGGCAAGCTGAAGAAGAAGCCCGCGATCATCGGGCACTCCTTCGGCGGGCTGCTCACCCAGATCCTCGCCGGCCGCGGGCTCGCCGCCGCGTCGGTGGCCATCGACCCGGCGCCGTTCCGCGGCGTCCTGCCCCTGCCGATCTCGGCCCTGAAATCCGCCGCCCCCGTGATTGGCAACCCCACGAACCACGCCCGCGCCGTCCCGCTCACTTACGAGCAGTTCCGGTACGCCTTCGCCAACGCCGTCACCGAGACCGAGGCGCACGAGCTCTACGCCACCTACGCCGTCCCCGGTTCAGGCGTCCCGATCTTCCAGGCCGCCACCGCCAACCTCAACCCCTGGACAGAGGCAAAGGTCGACACCAAGAACCCCGACCGCGGACCGCTGCTCATCATCGACGGCGAGAAGGACCACACAGTCCCGTGGGCCATCGCCAGCGCCTCCTACAAGAAGCAGAACCGCAATCCCGCCGTCACCGAGATCACCAAGATCCCCGGCCGCGGGCACTCCCTCACCATCGACCACGGCTGGCGCGAAGTCGCCGACACTGCCCTCGCCTTTGTCCAGAAACATGCGAAGCCGTAACCGGCACGCCGAGCCGGGCCACTGCTGCGGGTCGTCGGCGAGTACCGAGGCTACATCTCCGGCCGGCGTGAGGTCGGTGTAAGAGGGGCGGAACTCGACCGGCTAATCGCCCGGCAGCGTGACTGCCGCCGCGCCGGACGACATCGCCGTGCTGGCCGCGGAGGCCGGCGGTGAGGTTGGCTGGTCAGCGCGCCGGACCGACGGAGCTGATCGGCAAGGAACCCGGCGGCGCGTCTGATGTCGGCTTGGCAGTCAGGCCGGCCGCTCACCGACGGGATCGCTAGCCAGTCCGCGAGCTCCCGCAGCCGCGCTGGCACGGAGGCATCGGCGCGGGCCAGCGCCGTGGCCAGCATCTCGCCCGCCAGAGCGCCTGGCGCGCCCAGCCCGCCCCGCGCAGGTCAGGTCCGCGGCTGGCGAGCAGGCCCGTCACGGTCAGGCCCGGGTCGAGCGGACTGGCGGGCGCATCCCGGAGCTGCCGCCCCGGTACGTGCCGAGCCCGCCGCGCCTCGCATACATCGGCCCCCGCCGCAGGGCAGCGGATTGGGCGAGCGGGCTGCGCTCCCCGTAGGGCGCGGCGACGCCCGACTGGCCCATCTGCTCCCACGGCAGCACTCGGTCGCTTCCGGTGCGCCGGGCCAGGCTCATCGCTTGTGCCGAGGTCAGCCATTCCTCGGAAGACTCGGCGATTTCCATCAGCAGAGTCTCGAACTCACTGCGGGTCGTCTTGAGTATGTGATGGCCGGATAGCCACCGCAGCACCTCCCGGCCGGTCACGCCCATGCGCTGGCGCGGGCTGCTCTGGAGCCGCTGGTCGAAATAGCGGATCAGGACTTCATCAACGACGTCCCAGGCATTGGCAGCGCCAAACAGCTTCTTGACGTCATCGGCATCAAGGATGCGGAAGCACTCCTCGAGCAGCTGCATGACTTCCACGCGGAGCACGTTCAGGTGGCCGTACGAGGTGAACTTGAGATTATTGCGGAGGTCCAGGCCAGCCCGGCGGACGACCGCGATCGACCCGAAGCTCGGGTCGAGCGCGCGTTCGCGGATGACATCGCTGATCCGCTTGTCCCGCCAGAACAGGGTGACCTGGTTGACGAAATGGGCGAACTGCATGTGGAAGTCGGTGTTGGGGCGGCTCTGCGCCGCGCCGAGGCCGCTGCCGTACCCGAGCACGCGCCGGCCAGGATCTGCTGGTCGGCCGAGGCGACCCACGCGGTCACATCGTCCAGGCTGGTGCACCCGCACGGCACCGCTGCCGCGCACATCGCCAGGATGCCCGCCAGCGGATGCCGGATGCCGCGCGGGTCACGCGGGTCTGGCACCGCCCCGAAGCAGTCCAGCAGGTCGCCGCCGCTAGCGGCGTGCAAGCTGGCGAGGCGGGCCGCCAGCTCGGACAGTGCGGCCTGTGCCGCGGGTGCCGGTGCTTCGGGCATGGAAGGCCGTGCGGGCAACGGAGCCTCCGGGGACTAGAGATCTTGAGCAATCCCTGTCCTGGCGGGGCTCCGTTGCCTGACCGGCGCGCGACACGCGCCGGCCCCCCGCATTGGGATCACCCCGCGGCGATCGCGGCCTGCCTCGCGGCCGCGCTGCCGCTATCCCCGTCCGGGGATCACCCTGAGCGCCTCGCCCGTTTCGGCTACGGTCAGTAACCGGAAGGCGCCGTGCGGGCCTTACACCACTGCAGCACAGTGGCAGGCACCCTAGCCTCAGGAGATCAGGCCACGTCCGTCCCGGCTAGCTCTGACCTGGGAAGAGACTTTGCGCGTCACCCTGACCAGAGGCTCGGGGTGACGGCGGATATGGGCCACGAACGCGGCCGCCAGAACCAGCCGGGCGGCCAGTACCAGCCAAGTACGCGACGGCGGCCATCCCGGTGCCTCCGTCAGCGCCGTGCACACCAGCCCCACCGCGCCCAGCACCAGGAACGCTCCCGCAACGTCGATACCCCAGCCGGGCCGCTGGCCGCCGTGCTGGCTGCTGGGCTCGTTGCCGCGCCTCGGCAAGATCGCCACGCCCGCCGCCAAGGCAGCGAGTACGAGGGGCAGATTAATGAGGAAGATCCAGCGCCAGCTCGACTCGACCAGCAGCCCGCCCAGGCAGCGGGCCACTGCCAGCTGCCACCGCGCCTACGCCAGCCCGCACCCCGACCGCGGTCCCCCGCTGATGTGCCGGGAACGCCAACAGCGCAAACCCCAGAGAGGTGGGCATGAGCACGGCCGCCCCGGCCGCCTGCAGCGCCTGGCAAACGATCAGCGCCAACAGGTCGGGGGCCACCGCGCATCCCAGCGACGCGACGCCGAACACCACGAGCCCAGCCAGGAAGCACTCCCGGCGCCCGATCCGGTCGGCGACCCGTCCGCAGGCAACTCGACTTTCGCACGTTTGGGGTTCGGCGGATCTGCCGCCCACGCTTGAATCGCCGCCGCCCTGCGCCAGCACGCCAGGCGGCCAGGCCGGCCCCTCAGACGATCATGAACTGCTTGACGACTGTGCCGGGGCACTGGGCGGGGGGCTAGCGGCGGGCTCAAACAGTTCGACCACGTTGCCCGCGGGGTCCTCGATCAGGATCTGCTTGCCGCCGGGGCCGGTGACGATCTCGTTGCGGAAGCGCACACCCTCGGCGCGCAGCTGGGCGACCTGGGCTGCGATGTCGGGCACGATGAAGTGGATGCGGTTCCAGCCGCCGGGCTCGGGCTTGCGGCCGTCGGGCATCGGCCGGCCTGCCGAGCTTTGCGGCCCGGCGAGCAGCAGCCGCAGGTTGCCGCGGGTCACGTCGGCGAACGCGGGCGCCGCGCTGAAGCGCAGCGTGAAGCCGAGGTGGCTGGTGTAGAAGTCGACGGCTGCCTGCACGTCATCGACCATGTAGCGGACGTTGACCATGTCTTCTGGGCTGTTCATTCACGCCTCCTGAAGGGATGCGGGCGCGGGCGCCACGCCGGCCACCGAGAGCCAGAACCCGATCCGGGTCTCCAGTTCGGCCGCCATCTGCTCGAACGCTGGATAGGTGTCCTCCTCGCTGCCGCCGGCGGCGGCCGGGTCGGGGATGCTCCAGTGCAGGTAACCGGGATGGCCGGGGAACTCCGGGCAGACCTCCCGGACCCGGTCGCACAGGGTGATCACGTAGTTGAACCCCCGTCCGGCGAACGCGCTCAGATGCTTGGGCCGCTGCCCGGCCAGGTCGATGCCGCGCTCGGCCATGACCTGCACCGCATGGGGGTGCAGCGGCTTGGGGTGGCTGCCCGCGCTGAAGGCCTGCACCCGGCCGCCGGAACGGGCCTGGGCGAGTGCCTCAGCCGCCTGCGACCGGGCGCTGTTGCCCGTGCACAAGAACAGCACCGTGCACGGATCCGGGCCGCGGGCCGCAGGCGGCGCCGGCGGTGCGGGATCCAGCCGCAGCCCTGGGTGCAGCGCCGCCCCGGCCGCCGCCAGTGCCTGCGCGCATCGCGCCAGGTCCAGGTGGTAGTAGGTGTCGCGGCCGTCGAAGCTGCTGCGCCGGGCCCCCACCAGCCCGCTGGCCCGAAGCTGGCCCAGATGGTAGGACACCAGGTTCTGCGGCTGGCCGGCCAGCGTCACCAGTTCCCGCACCCGGCGGTCGCTGTGCGCCAGTTCCCGCAGCAGCCGCCAGCGCAGCGGATCCGCCGCCATCCGCGCGAACGGCGGCGGCGCTGGTCGCGTGCCCGGCCCCATGCCCGGGAACATTACATCAATCTAGTTTGATGTGTCTACCCTCTTGTCCGGCCCGGCAGCCGTCAGTGCCTCCATGGCCCGGCTGCAGGGCGCGGCCGCAGTAACGCGGTCATCATCAGGCTTTGCTGGCCCCTGATCGGCCGACGGCCCGGTAGCGCAGGCTGGGGGTTCGCCGATGGCCGTGAGTGCCTGACGGGGCCGGGCACGCTTGACACGCGGCGTAAGCTACCATAACGCGGATACTGGTCACTTGCCCTACGGGGTGATGGCGGGAGCAGCCCCGCCCAGGTCATTGAGCGGTATGCGGCCAGATGGTCCATCGAGGTCGCGTCGAGGACGCCCGGCAGGTCTTCGGTGCCGGGCAGGCCCGCAACCGCACCGCCCGCGCGGTCTGCACCACCATCCCGTTCACCCTCACCTGCCAGACACTCGCGATCATCTGGTACGCCACCGCCGGCCACGACCCCGCCGACGTCGCCGAGCACCGCGCCCGCGTCCCCTGGTATGCCACCAAGACCGAGCCATCGACCGCGGACATGGCCGCCAAGCTCCCGCCGCGTCCTGATCGCCGCCAAATTTCGGCTACCTCACCCTGGCCAGCCGACACCCGCAGAAATCAGCGCCATCCGCCTGGCCTGGGAAACCCCAGCCGCATAAGTGAGAAAGTCGAGAGGCAACAGCAGCGCCGCAATCACGATGGCGTACACGTCGAGGATCCACGAGACATCCGACAGCGTCGCTGGCGCAAAGCCGTGCTGCAGCACCGGGAGCGCGATGTTGACCACCCACAGGTCCAAGACGACAAGGACTGAGCCGCCGACACCACCGCCAGCACCGCCTATCGCAGCCGGCCAGTTTCCGATCGTTCAGCCTGCGGCGGCGCAACGTCACGCCCGGAGTGTCCCGGCATGATCCGGTCACCGCGCACGGCGGCAGCCTGCTCATCACACGGAGCGGTGGCGCCTCCGACTGATGTAGTCATCTCGCCCCCTGCAGATGCGACGTGTGAGATCCGGTGCACAGCCGAAGGTACGAACTGCAGCGTTCGCGCAGCGCTCGCGTCCGTGGGCTCGTGCTACGCCGCCGGGAGAACGCCAGGAACGGAGCGCGGAATCCCTTGCCGTTCACGGTCACGCAGGCTACGCCGGAGTAGTCCGATGCCTCCCGCGGTGGGGTCATCAACTCGGGCCCGGACGCGCCCTTATGTGAGGCAGCTGTTAATCCGCTCGAACATCTTGGCGGCGCGCTTGAGCGTGGCGGTGTTCAATGTCGGCAGGAGCGCCTGCTGCTCGAGCAGGAAATAGGCGGCGAGCCGGTAACGGCTCAGCGTGGCGCGTGCGACGTTGTTGTCTTTGAGGTACTGCTCGGCCCGGGCCGTGATGCGCGGAAGGCGCGATTTGAGGTCGGCGGGCTTCAGGATCCCCAAGGGGAGATCGTCGGCATAGGCGCCGGACACTAGCGCGCAGTAGAAGGCCGGATCAAATATGTCCTCGATATCGGCTTCCTTGCCGGTGGCAAAGTCGTTGATCTGGATCACGGACTTAACGTGCAGGTGGCCATTGCCCTGGAGAGCCTTGATCCGCTGCTGGTCGCGAGCATCGGCACCGACCAGTACGGCCACGTTCAGTCTGCGCGAGTCGTTCAAGCTGAGGAACGCGGACACTTTGTCCGCCCCGCCCACCGGCGTGACGGCCCATCGCGGATCAAGACCGCAAAGGCCGGCGTCCTGGCAAGCCTGGCTCAGCAACTGCAGGTACAGCAGGTCTGACGGCCCGCCGACCAGAAGGCAATGCTCATCGGTGACGAGTGTCCGCGCCAGCTCGTAGCCGAGAGCGGCGCGCAGCGGGAACACGGTCTCACTGTCCGTCTGATAAGCGTCCGCGCTTACGGTCGTGCCGCGATCATCAAGATCCTGGACCGCGCGCACCCGGTCAATGCGCTGCGGGTCGATCAGGAACGGTGAGTGGGTCGTATAGATGACCTGGTGCTTCGGGGCGAGCTTGCGCTCTATGAATGCCAGCACGTCGCGCTGGCCGGTGGCGTGCAGGTTGAGGCCCGGTTCGTCCAGCAGGAGGATCGTGCTTCGCTGCGGATCTTCGGTGATGTTGCTGAAGTTCGCGTAGAACGAGAAGAACCAGACGAAGCCGCGGGAGCGCTCGTCGAACGGCACCGTGACGGCATGCTTCGGGTTGTAGATACGGACGTTGAGTACCGGCCCGCGATCCAGCGGCGGCCCATCGGCGGGGTTGCCGGGGGACATCTGGATCATGACCCGCAAGCCCGGATTCTGGCGCCAGTACGTGAATGCATCCTCGGTGATGCCGTTGGCCAGGCCTTCTAGCTCGCGAGTCAGAGCCTCGAAGTCGACTACGTCGAAGTCACTGAGATCGGCGTTCATGGTCTCCAGCAGCGACAGGAAGGTCATGTCTGCCTCGTCCGCAAGGCCGGATGCCTGCTTAGCCTTGAGGTCGGGAAGCGACACACGGCCCCGCATCGTGCTGTAGTCGGAGAAGTAGAAGAACCTGGGCAGCCAGTGCTCAAGGTAGCGGTCCACGATATACACACCCAGCGACTGTTCGCGCCAGGAGTCAATCCGGCGAATCAGGTCAACGACCGATGGATGGGGCTCTTTGATAGCCCTCAGCGCGGCTACCAGCTCGGGAATCGTAGCTGTCGCTTCGACAGGCTGCTTATCGGCATCCGCCATTTCGATCCCAGAAGTCAGGTGCTTGATGGCCCTGTCGGTCAGGCACTCCGACTTGTACATACGGTGGCCGTAGTATCCGGTGACAACGGTTATGTCGCGGCTGCTTAGAACGCCATCCCCAAGATCCTGCTCAATGACCTTCAGTTCGGCGTCGCTGAGCACGAAGACAGCGGTCACAACATCGGCAGGAGACTCTTCCCTGACCTTGCGGTAGGCCGAGAACCGCCTGCTGGGGAAGTCCATCACATCATCGAATGCTGTCTTGCCCATGATGGGATTGAGCGGGTTCAGCAGATGGAGGGCATGAAGAAAGGCAGTCTTCCCGGACTCGTTCTTGCCGACCAGGCACGTGATTTCCTCAATCGGCACGATCCCGGAGTCGTCGATACTCCGGTAATTCTGGATGCGGACTGACTTTAGCTCCAAGGAATCCGTCCTCCCTGCTGGCATCCCGGCCACGCCAGACCGGTGTGGCGGCGCGACATGTCCCAACAACCTCGCTGGGAGCAGGCCCGCTTCGTTGTCCCCGCCGGCACTCTACCGAGCGCCACGGTCGGCTTAGGGCAGGTCCGCCGACACTTGTACCAGTCTGCACACGCTGACCCCGCCACGAACAGGCAGGTGCGGTCGCAGAGCCCGGTGCGGTCAGTTGCTGGGGCATGTAGGCGCTGTAGTCCTCGTGTGCGTTGTAGTCCTCGTGTGCGTTGTAGTCCTCGTGTGCAGGGTCCAGCAGGAGCAGGCCGGCTACCTCGCCGGGGACACGCGCCGCGTAGTGGCGTGCGTAGGCCGCCGAGGGAGTGGCCGGCCAGCAGGTAGGGAGCGGGCACGACGGCCGCGCGCAGCAACTCTCGCAGCTCGTCGGTCACCTCGGCGGGGGTGCGCGGCAGCGCGGCACGGTCACTCCACCCCGTTCCGGCCCGGTCGTAGAGGACGTCGATGTCACTGGAAGAACACCGCCACCTGTTCGCCGCGGCCATGGCCCCTGCTCGCCGAATTCAACGCCTACCTCGCCCGGCCCCGCGCCGACCCGACCGCCGGCCAGGTGGGCTACCGGCAGATCCCGCTCTGGCTCAACCAGAACGAGCTCGCCGGAACTGATCAGCGAGGTCCGCAGCGCCATCGCGTCCAAGATGGACAACGGACCCGCACCGGACCGCAGCCCACCTGCTGAGCCCGATCATGTTCCCGACCGGCGAACTGCCACCGCCCAGGACCGGCAAGCAGGCCGGCTACCGTCAGTAAGCCCGGCGGACAGCGTCGTCACGAGCCCGCCCGGGAGCCTCGACCGGATCACGGCAACCGTCCCGACTAGCCGGACGGACGTGGCCCACACCCTGCGGCCTTTGAGCAGCTTGACATCGAGCCCAGCGGCAGGTCGGCAGTCGGACAGATGATCAGGCTAAATCGGCCTGATGTGCTTCCTGTGCATACTGAGGGCAAGCCGCTCCGGATCATCGCGCGCCCAGACCAGTGTGCCCGTCGATGAGCTCTCGTGCGATGTCCAGGTGGCCTGCGTGGCGGGCTGTCTCCTCGATCATGTGCAGGACAATGTCGCGGACGGAATATATCTCGTCGGCCAGGTCAGGTGGGACGTTGCCGCACGGGGTCGCGGTGAGTGACGTGGAGGCCAGCACCTCGTCGGAGGCTGCGCACTGTTCACGGTAGAAGGAAAGAACCTCCGCCGGCTGGCGTGCGGTGACGAAGGGGACCTTCATGGTCGTTGCCTGCACCTGCCGGCGGCCAGGGAAGCGCGGCCGCCCGGCCGGTGAGAACCTGCTGGAACCAGAACCGCTCGGCGTGTGCGAGATGCTCGACCATGCCCAGCGGCGTCCATCCGCTTGGCACGCTGACCTGCCGGATGCGGTCGTCGTCGAGGCCCTCGACAATCTCCAGTACGCTGTGACGCTAGGCTTGCAGGAACGCCGTGAGGGCGGCGCGGCCGGCATGATGTCTCACGCCAGGCCGTTCGCGAGGTCCTGGTAGGACGCGATGAGCTGGGTCCACTGGCTGGCCCAGTCGGCGGGCTCGCGGCCGGCTAGGTGCGCGGCGAGGTCCTGGACGTGCGCCTGCCAGCCCGCGCCATGCGCGGCGATCTCGCCCAGGGGCAAGCCCCGTTCCTCGATCACCAGGCGGGTCTGGCCGCCCTCGGCGGTCAGTTCGGCCTCGATGACCGTCTGGTCGTCCTGGCCAGGGGACATGGTCAGCAGCAGCCGCCGCGGCGGCACGCAGGCCTCCACCCGCCCCGGGCCGGCCCAGCCGCTGGTGAAGCGCGCCCGGAACTCGCCGCCGGGGCGCAGGTCACCGTCCACGTCGGCGACCCAGCGGGCCAGGCGGCGGGGGTCGGTCAGTGCCGCCCACAAGTCCTCGATGCCGGTCTGGTAGCGGTCCTCCATCCGAACCACGCCCGTGCCGTCCGCAGCTCGCAGGCTGCCCGCGATGCGGGAGCCCTCCCGGGTGCCGCCGGTCATGACGTACTCCTTCGCTCGTGCTTGCCGCGGGCGACTTCGGTGTGCAGGGCATCCAGGCGCTGCTCCCACAGCGCCCGGTACCGGCCGAGCCACTCGTCGACCTCGGCAAGCGGTTCAGGACGCAGGCGGTAGACCCGCCACTGCGCTTCCTGCCGCGCCTCGACCAGCCCCGCCTCGCGCAGCACCCGAAGGTGCCGCGACACCCCGGGCCGGGCGATCGGCACCAGCGCCGCCAGCTCACCCACGGTGGCCGGACCGCCCCGCAGGGCCTCCAGCACGGTGCGCCGGCTCCCGTCCGACAAGGCGTGCAGCACCGCGTCCATGGGTGACAATGTACCCGAGCAGTTACGTAACTGCCTAGGTACCCACGCTGCCGGGCCGAGTTGGCCGCTCCACGGTGTACGTGTCTGGCGGCAGCCCGGCGCGCTCCCGGGCCGGGGGGATCAGTCCCGGAGCTTGCGGAGAATGCGGGCGAGGTGGGCTCGGTCTGTCTGGCTGAGTCGGCCGAAGATTCGTTCGGCCTCCGTGCCGCGGGCGGCGCGGATCGCGTCGAGGACACTCGTGCCATGCTCGGTCAGGGCGACCAAGGTGGCTCGGCGGTCGTCAGGGTCGGGCCGCCGCTCTACCAGGCCTCGGGATTCGAGGGTGTCGACGACCTCGGTGGTGGAGCGCGGCGCGATGCGCAGGTGCTCTGACATCGTCGACAAGCGCATGGTCCCGTGCCGCCCGAGAATGCGCAGCGCGCGCAACTGAGAAGGTGTGATGTCCCAGGGGACCAGGACCTCCTGGGACGTCTCGCGCAACCGACGCGCAGCAGACCAGAAGCTCTCCGAGAGCGTCTCGTCGCTAGCCGGGTCACGCGGGCCGGCCATTCCGCGCTCTTCGGTCACCGGAATAGGATACCAGCAACTGTTGTTCCAACCTCACATTGAGTAAACCTCAGTATTCGCTTTTCCCAGCCTGCCCTTGGCCCCGTGTCCTCCCCTGCGGAATCGAGGATTTCTTGGACTCACCACAGACGAATCGAGACAACAAGAACACGAGCCGGACTCGCGGCTCGAGGACCGTGACGGCAGCGGAGAAGGCCCAGGCCCGCCAGGTGTCGCTGCGCCGCATCGGCCGACTGTTCACCCCCTACCGCTGGCAAATGGCGATCGTCACCGCGATCATCGTCGCCTCTTCGGTCGTCGGGCTGGCTTCCCCGTTCCTGCTCCGCGCGGTCATCGACACCGCCCTCCCGCACAGGGACGTGCGGCTGCTGGCCTGGCTGGTGATCGGAATGGTCGCCGTAGCCGCTGTAACTTCAGCCTTCGGAGTGATCCAGACATGGATCAGTACCAGGGTCGGCCAGCACGTCATGCACGGCCTGCGCACCAGCGTCTTCGGCCACCTGCAGCGGCAGTCGATCGCCTTCTTCACCCGCACCCGCACCGGCGAGATCCAGTCCCGCATCACCAACGACATCGGCGGCATGGAGTCCGTGGTGACCTCGACCGCGACATCGATCGCCGCCAACCTCACCACCGCGATCGCCACCGCGGCCGCCATGGTCGCCTTGTCGTGGCGGCTGGCGCTCATCTCGCTGGTCGTCATGCCGCCGGCGATCTGCCTGACCCGCAAGGTCGCCCGCATGCGCCGGGCCATCACCGCACAGCAGCAGCGTGAACTGGCCGACCTCAATGTCACCATCGAGGAAGGGCTGTCGATCAACGGCGTCCAGCTGGCCAAGACGATGGGCACCGGCCCGTCTCTCGTCGAGCGGTTCACGACCTCCTCGGCCCGCCTGATTGACCTGGAGCTGCGCTCCCAGCTGGCCGGACGCTGGCGGATGGCCTCGCTCAGCATCATTTTCGCCGCTATCCCCGCGATCATCTACCTTGCCGCCGGCCTGCCGGTTAGCGCGAACACCATCACCATCGGAACCCTGATCGCCTTCACCACCCTGCAGAACAGCCTCTTCCGTCCCCTGACTGGGCTGCTCAGCACCAGCGTCTCCGTGATCAGCTCGCTGGCACTTTTCGCGCGGATCTTCGAGTACCTCGACCTGCCCGTTGAGGTCGACGACCCCGCCCAGCCGGTGGAGCTAGACCCAGCCCAGATCACCGGGCACGTCCGCCTCGAGGACGTCAGCTTCGCATACCCGGGTGCCGACCGGCCCGCCGTTAGCGGCGTCGACGTGAACGTGCCGGTGGGGAGCACGCTGGCCCTGGTCGGCGAGACCGGGTCGGGCAAGACGACCCTCGCGTCACTGATCGCCAGGCTCTACGACCCGACCAGCGGCACAGTGCGGGTGGACGGCATCGACATCCGCGACATGAGACTTGCCGACCTTGCCGCAGTCGTGGGAGTGGTCAGCCAGGAAACCTACCTCCTGCACACCACGGTGCGGGACAACCTGCGCTACGCCAAGCCTGACGCCACCGATGCCGAGATCGAGGACGCCGCCCGTGCGGCGCAGATCCACGACCTGATCGCCGGGCTGGCCGAGGGCTACGACACGATGGTCGGCTCGCGCGGTCACAGATTCTCCGGCGGCGAGAAGCAACGCCTCGCCATCGCCCGGACCCTCCTGCGCGACCCGCGAGTGCTAGTCCTGGACGAGGCCACCAGCGCGCTGGACACCGAAACCGAGCGCGCCGTCCAGAAGGCGTTCGACAACCTGGCCCGGGGCCGCACCACCATCACCATCGCCCACCGGCTCTCGACCGTGCGCAACGCCGACCAGATCATCGTCCTCGATCATGGCCGAGTCGTCGAAGCCGGCACCCACCTGAGCCTCCTCGCCAGCCAGGGCCGCTACGCCGACCTCGCCGCCTAACCGGCCCGGGTCGTCAGCCCGGGCCGCCGCCGGTTCCCCCGGATGGCCTGCTCGCGCGAGCACCACCACGTGGACCGCCCGCCGACGGTTCCGTGCTCCATGGGGGCGCCATCCCGCGGACAGGTGCCGCCCCGGTGGCGCGCCGCGAATAGTTCGCCGGTGTGCGCGCCGCCCTTAGCGATGGCTGACTCCAGGACCGACTTCAGCGCGCGATAGAGGCGCTTAACCTGTGCCGCGGAGAGGCTGTCCACCCGCGCCTGTGGTGACACCCTGGCCTGCCAGAGAATCTCGTCAGCCAACAGGTTGCCGACGCCGGCGATCTTGGACTGGTCGAGCAGACGCGCCTTGACGGCGATCGTTCCCTTCGTGATGAGCGCGCGGAACTCCGCTGGCGTGGCCTGCGCGGCGTCCGGCCCGAGCGCGCCGATGTCGGGGTTGAGCCGGACACGCCCAAGTCGCCGCGGGTCGATAAGAACCAGGCTGCCTGCGTCCGCGAACCTTAGGGTGAACCGGCTCCACTCAGCCTTCGGCAGCTGAGCACTGTAACGATGGGGATCCCCGCCCTCGGCCACTGCGCCGTCCGGGCCCGTGACCACGATGTAGCCGCTCATGCCCAGATGGATGCCGAGTTCCGGGCCACCGCGCGCGGCCGCATCGCCAGTCCCAGAGGTCTCGACCCATATCGTCTTGCCGCGCCGGTACGCGGCGGTGAGGCTGCGTCCCGCCAGCGCGCTCCGCAACTCGCCCCCGGAGTGCGGCCTCGTGACGTAGCTGTCGGAATCGTTGACGTCCACGATGCGGCGGTGCAGGGCCCGGTCAGCGATCAGGCTGCGCGCTGTCTCAACTTCGGGAAGCTCTGGCACCCATCCGTTCTACAGGTCCTGGCGACCTGGGGATGGGGGCGGGGCGATTACCGGGCACCGTGCCAGCGCCTGCGCCGCGGCATGTTCGTCCTGAGGTGGCGTCGCGGCGCGCCTGTCGTGTCATTCCTGCCAGCGGACGGCGATCGGTCCCCAGGCACCGGGCAGCGGCAGGGCCTGGGCTTCGGTCTGGACCGACTCCCGCGCCGCGCGGGATAGCCGGCTCCAGGGCTGGACCGTCACGGTCGCCTCCCCGCGCCGCCACGTCCCCGCGACCTCGCCATCGACGAGTACGCCGCCCGGCCAGACGCGTGGAGTCCAGAGCGCGCTACGGCGGGCGGCGTCAGGGACCAGCAGTTCGCGATCGGCTTGGTGAAAAAGAAGGTAGGCATCGCCGCTCGGGAGGAGCCGCGCGGGTGCCACAGGTCCCGGGGCGGCGCGGAAGGCCGGTTCGTCGCGGGTGAGGATCCACCCGTCGCCGACCGGTGTCCGCACCGGGGTCAACGAAGTACCGAGCGCCTCGAACGCCGCGACGGCGTACCGCTGGCCGATCCCCGACCACCAGGCAAAGGCCTCGGGCGTCGCCGGCCCGTAGACGTGCAGGTACCGGCGCGCGAGCTCGAGGCGGGCATCGCGCGGGTCGGCATCAGGCGGCGGCACCGTCCAGACGGTCGGCTGCCGTGCGCCTTCCCACCGGATCAGGACCGTGCCGGTCGCCGCCGCGTACCTGAGGCTGTTGGGGTGTACGCCGAGCCCGCGCCCCGCCTGTCCGTAGGTCATCCGCGCGCCCGCGAGGAAGGCGTGCAAGCAGGCGGCGAGGTCCTCGGCCCTCCGCCGGCCCTTCGCGTCGTCGGGCAGCATCCCGAGCGAGAAGACGGCCAGGTCGCGCGCGGCGACGACAAAGACATTGAACCGCGGCCCCCAGAGCTGGACCAGCGACCGGTCCTCCTACGAGGCCGGCTTGGTCCCCGCGACGCGTGCGTGAATCGACAGCAGCGCGGCCCGGGGCATGCTGTCCTGCAGTCCTGCCCACGCCGCGCGCCGAAGCGAGCGCCGTCCGGGTGAGAGCCGCTCGTCGAGCGCACCGACGCGCCGCCGGAACGCCAGGATCTGCCGCCTCGTCAGGTCGAGCCGAGAACCGGTCACCTCACACCACCAAGACGAACGCTCCGCTGGGGTCCGCGGAAACGCGGTCGAGAACCAGTCGAGATCGCCGGCCCTTGCCCTCATGCACCAGCAGGCGAACCTCCGCCCGCGACTCGGACACGCCCGCAGCTCTGCCTCCGGCACACGAAGCGAGTATCGCCGGCGACCGCAGCGGTCGAGATGGCGCCCTGGATCACGCTGGCACGAGGGTCGGCTGTGGTTCTGCAACTGGATCGACCGGCAGGTCGTGGCCGTTGGCCTCGACGGCAAGCGAGCGGTCGCGTCCGCAAGGGGCCGGGTGCCGATGGGGTATTCCATCGACTGGCGGCCTATCCGCGGTCAGAACTCGCTGTCCAGCGGCAGCCGGCGGACCGCGGTGAGGTAGGAGTCCAGTTCTCCGGGATCGAACCGGCACATGCCCACCACGTGCCAGAACTGCCCGCCCACGTTGCCCTCCTGCTTGTACCTGCCATCGGGTGCCAGCGCCGCCCAGCCCTCAGCCAGGCCGAGCAGCGTCAGCCGCAGGCAGGGCTCGCCGCTACCGTGGATGTCCCACACGCCGACGGCGCCGTCATCTCCGGCGCTTGCGAGCAGCGTGCCATCCGGGCTGAAGGCGACCGACCACACCCGCCGACTGTGCCCCGTGAGCGTATGCAGGTGCGCGCCGGTGCGCGGATCCCACAGGCGCACGGTCAGGTCGTCGCCGGCCGTCGCGAGCAGCGTGCCATCCGGGCTGAAGGCCGCCGACCACAACCGCCCCCGGTGCCCGGTCAGCGACTGCACCTCCGTCGCGGAAGCCACGTCCCACAGCCGGGCGGTCCCGTCGTTGCTGGCGCTGACAACCACCGTGCCGCTGGGACTGAACTCCACCGAGTACACCCGGTCGGTGTGGCCGGTCAGCGTGGCGACGCACTGAGCTGACTCAATCTCCCATAGCCGGACCGCCCGGTCGTCGCAGCCGGTCGCCAGCCGTGAGCCGTCGGGGCTGAAAGCGATGGACCGTACCCGGCCGCGGTGCGCGCGGAAAGTCGCGAGGCGGCGTCCGGTCGTGCAGTACCACAGCCGGACGGTGTCGTCGTCGTTGGCGGTCGCCAGGAGGTTGCCGTCCGGGCTGAAGGCTTCCGCCCACAGGTGATCGGTCGCGACGTTCATCTCCCGTTCGTAGCTGCCGGTTCTGGTGTTCCAGAGGTAGACACCGCCGTCGTTACTTGCCGCAGCGAGGCGCTCGCCCGCCGGGCTGAAGATGACCGATATCAGCTGGTCGGCGGTGCCAGTGAGCGGCCTGAGCAGCTGGCCGGTGCGAGGCTGCCAGAGCCGCACGACGCCGTCATTGCCGATGCTGGCGAGCTGGCCGCCATCCGGGCTGAACCGCACCTGGGTGATCCGCCGCCCGTGACCGCGCAGCACGTGCCTGGGCTGCCCGCTGGCTGGGTCCCACAGCCGTGCGCTGCCGTCGTTGGCTGTGGTTGCGAGCTGCCGGCCATCCGGCCGGAACACCATGGGCCACACCGAGGCCTTGTGCCCGGCAAGCTGGTGCCTGGCCTGGTTGGACGCCGAATCCCACAGCTGGATGTGGCCGTCGCTGTCGCAGCTGGCCAGCAGGTCGCCGCCGGGGCTGAAGACCACCGAGTACACCGCACCGGTATGCCCGCTGAGCCGCCCGGCTGGCCGACCGGTCCTGGTGTCCCACAGCCGGATCAGGCCGTTGGTGTCACCGCTGGCCAGGCGGGATCCCTGCGGGTGGAACGCGACTGTATAGACGCGGCCGGTGTGGCCAGTGAGCTCGTGACGCAAGGTCCCGCCTGGTTCCCACAGCCGGACCGTCCCGCTGTGGTCGCCGGTAGCGAGCACGTCGCCTGCCGGGCTGAACACGGCACGGTAGATCGGCCCGTGATGTCCGCCAAGCTCACGCAGTTCTTTGCCGGTGGCCGTGTCGTACAGGCGCACGGTTGCGGTGTCGCCCACGGCGAGCAGCGCCCCGTCCGGACTGAACGCGGCCGTGTAGACCGGGGCACTGTGCCCGGGCAGCACATGGCGCACCGTTCCGGCCGCAACATCCCACAGCCGCACCAGGCCAGCGCCGTCACCAGTGGCCAGCAAGTCACCGCCGGGGCTGAGCGTCATCGGCCAGACGCCGTCCTGGTGCCCGGCAAGTTTCTGCAGGCACTCGCCCGTAGTCGGATCCCACAGCCGGGCCCTGCCGTCGCTCGATCCGGTCGCCAGCACGCCATCGGCGAACGCCACGCCATAGACCCGCCCGGAGTGCCCATGCAGGGTACGCACCGGCTGGCCGGTGATCGTATCGCAGACGACGACGCCGCCGTCGTCAGTGCCGATCGCCAGCAAGCCGCCATCGCCGCTGTAGGCGATCGACTCCGGGAGCCGGGTCGTTTGGAAGTGGAAGCCGAAGGGCACGCCGATCGCCGCGGGCGCAAGCTCGACCTGAACTGGCTGGCCGGGCGTGATCGCGGCACCGCGCAACTCGGGTTCGGCAGCCAGGCCGGGATCGGCCTTCACGTCGACCAGGCCGGCCCGGACCCACCTGCTGCCCGCCAGCTTGGCACCGCGCAGATCGGCACGTGCCATGCGGGCCCTGGTCAGGTCGGCGCCGCGCATGTCGGCGCCTGCCAGCCGCGCCTCGTCCAGCCGGGCTCCGGACAGGTTGGCGTCCCGCAGGGTGGCCCCAGCGAGGTTCGTGCCGACCAGCCTGGCGTCGCTGAGATCGGCGCCGGTGAGATCCACGCCCGCGAGTTCGCGGTAGGACAGATCTTCACCCTTCAGCAACGCACCACGCAGGTCGATCTCCGCCGGCGTGCGCAGCCTGGTGCTCACCTTGATCGCATTGGCCCGGGCGAGTTCGCTGGCTGCCGGGTCCGCCAGAATCTGCCCGGCCCAGGCCTGGCATGGCTGGGCGCCAGCGAGGTCACACACGAAGTCGACGGTCAGCTGCGACAGCGGCCGGGCCGCCAGCGGTGCCGGGCGGGCCACGCCGTGGTTGAGCTGGCGGGCGATCTCCGCCGCGACGAGCCATTCGACGACCGAGGCGTGGATGAAACCGAAGAGCCCCTGATCGGTTCGCGCCAGCAGGCTGCCGGCGCCCACCGCGTGCACGCGCTCCTCGGTCGTGAGCCTGCCAGCGGCCAGGCCCGAGAGTGTGTCCCCGACTTCGGTGAGGTCAGATTGCCGGAGAAACGTCTCGCCCGTCTCCCAGAGCCGCATCGCGAGGACGGTGACGGCGTGCCACAGGTCGTCGCTCTTCAGGCCTCCTGGGGTGCCGGCCACCTTTTGGGTCCGGTTCTCCTCATACTCGAGCCAGCTCCGCAAGATCTCGGCGTACAGCCCTGCGGCACTGACTGTTTGCTTGGTGTCGACCACGGCGTGCAGCCGTTGTTCGTCCAGATCCGCGATGAAACTCAGCATGCGCGGGTTCCTGGACAGGCCAAGCAGATCCTGAACACCGCCCAGCAACCGGAGCCGCCGGTCGGCGGCGTCCTCATCGCCGCCGTAGCGGCCGACCAGGTAGGCGCGAATCTGCGCGGGGGTGAAGTCCTCGACGGAAAGCACTCGGCGGCTGGGCAGCACGCCGAGCCTTTCCCCCAGGGCGGTGAGAACCTGCTCATGCGACTTGAAATGCTGCGTCCGGCTGGCCACCACCACCTTCGCCTTTCCCTCGGCCGCCTGCAGCAGCGTTTCCAGGTGATCGGCTGCCCGCTCGTAGGTGACCCGGGTCACCAGCTCGTCGAAACCATCGAACAGCAGCACGATCCGCCCCTGCCGCAGCATGTAGCGAAACGCCTTGAGATCGATGAGATCCTCGCCGTGATTGGCCAGGTGCGCCGCGACCAGCCCATCGACAGAGTGCGCCTTGTCCAGCGCCCGCAACTCGATCAGCAGCGGGACCAGGTGCGGAAGTTCGAGCGGTATCCGCCGGGCCACCTCGTGGAGTGCGAAGGTCTTGCCGCGCCCGAAGTCACCCAGCACGAGCACGAACCGGCCGTGGTCCGCCGCGACTTGCGCGAGCAGATCTTCGACCAGGTCTTCCCGCAGGCCCGGCTCAGGCCGGTCCAGCTCGCGGAACCGCTGCGGCACGTAGAGATCTGGCGGGTACAGCGGGTCGGCAGCCAGCCGGGCGGTCTGGGCGGCCACGTAGCCGCGCAGATCAAGCAGTCCCTGGAACTCGATGAAGCTGCGCACCCGTACCCCGCGCCGCGCGGCCTCGTCCCGCAGCACCCGCGGCGGTTGCGGGCCCTGGTAGACGAGCTCGGAGCCCGGCTCGTACTGCCCGGCGTGGACGAGCTGCGCAAAGGCGTCCAGCACGTCGCGATCTGGCTCGCCCACGTGCGCGGCTACCCGCCACCGCCGGATGAACCCGTCTTCTTGCTCGGTGATCAGCACATGGGGCAGGTCTACGTCCACCCGCCGGATCTTGGCGTGCTCGTGGCGTGCCTCGCACACCTCCGTAATCTGGTCAAGCAGCATGCTGACCGGGCTCGGGGCGCGGTCAGGCTCAGGGGCTGGGGTAGCGTCATGCTGGTCCTCGCCCGCCACGGCGGCAGAACCGGCATTGAACGTGCCATCAACCATGTGCCAGCGCCGCGGCAGTCGTTCCGGGTCGTCAGCCGCGTCCTTCCTGGCTCCCCAGCGTTCCAGTCCGTCCGGGGTCAGCCGCAGGTACTGGTGCCTGCCAGGCGCCGCCGCGGGCACCACAACGAGCCCGGAGCCGAGCTCGCCGATGTGCGTGCCACCGGGCCCCGGGCCGTGCAGCAGGATGTTGAGCCGCGGGCCCAGCAGCCGGTCGAGGGTGCCGGCGTCGCGCAGCAGCGCAGTGTCCCGCCCGGCAGGCGCATCTCCGGCCGGGTCGTGGCTGATCACGCCGATTCGTAGCCAGCCGTTCCGTTCGAAGGCGCGCAACCGCTCGGCGAACCACGCCGCCTGCGCCTCACCTATCCAGCCATACCTGTCTTCCTGCCGGTGGCTGCTCGCCATCGTCGAGTTCAGCCCGGCGACGACGACCCGCATCTCGGGAACGGCGAACAGAGTCCATGGCTGGGCGGCTTCGAACAGCGGGCCATCAAGGCCACGGTAGAACTCTTCGAACAGCTTGGCGAAATGACGCCACTTGGGCCAGTACGGTGGCTGTGGCCTCAGGTCGTCCGCTTCGCAGCTGCTGAAGTAGGCGCGCGACGCGGCCATGGTTATGTCGTGACCGCCCGGCACGATGACCAGCCGGTGCGGCTCCAGGCCGGCCAGCGCCCGCAGGCCGGTCAGGAACTGCAGCGCTGTCTCACATTCCCGCGGGCTTCCAGACTCGGTCAGATCACCGGTCACGACCATCAGATCCGCCTTCGGCAGGCCCTGGCCGGTGAGATGGACGACATCGGCCCAGATGCGGGACTGCAGATCATCCGGGGAGAGCAGCTCGCCTGAGGCGGCAAGTCCGCGCCCGAACCGCGGCCCCGCGATATGGAGTACGGTGACGGCCGACCGGGGGCCCTGTTCGTCAGGGAGCGCGACCGGGAAGACAGGTGAGGTGACGGGCGCGCGGCGGCTGGGTGGCCGTGGGTGCGCCACCTCGGCAGACGTCTCCTCCGCCGGGACGACCTGACCAACGATGGTCTGATGCGGGTAACCGGCCTCTCGCTTGGCGCGCCCGGTGATGGCGTGCTCGACGCGGCTGAGCAGCTGCTCCCTGGCCTGGTGGGGATCGGTGACGCCGACCAAGTCGATGTAGGTGATGGTGGCGAGCAGGCCCTCAAGCGGGCATTCTTCCACCCGAACGGGAATCAGCCTGCTCGCCACGTTGCCCGGGTCGGCACGAAGCGTTGCCTGCCATTCCAGGCGCCCGTAGGTCGAGTTGGCGTAATGCCGCGAGAGCACCGCGACGACGGCCGTTGCCTTGCTCAGGCCCCGGTCCATGAATTCGACGAAATTCGTGCCAGGAACGAAGTCCCAGGCCTGCAGCATCGTGCGGTAGCCCGCCGTCTCGAGCTGCCAGGCGATCCAGGTGGCCCACCGTTCGTCGGCCGGCGAATAGCTGACAAATAGATCGATCGGCCCGCTCGTCCTCACGGCACCGGACTGTCGGCTCATTAGGCCAGTATGCGCCTATACTTCCACGGTTCAATACGCGATTCGCGCCCCTTTCGGGCATGACTTGCCGTTCTCGCGGCGGCGCCGCTGCTGTGCGACCATTGCGGTGTGCGTGCCGTCCATTCCGGCGAGTCCGTGCCTGGTGAACAGGCAGTGGTCCTGAAGAGCGCGTCCGCCGCTGGACGGCGCCTGTCCATGCTGGACTGGATCGCCATCGTGCTCTTCGCGCTTGGCGCGGTCTTCGTGGGAACCGGGCTGCTCCCGTTCTCCGCGGCTGACGCCACGGTCCGGCGGATCCTGCCGCTGCTGCTGTTCCTCGGCACGGTCGTCGTACTGGCGGAGCTGACCGCCGCCGCCGGCGTCTTCGACGTGATCGCCGTGCGGGTCGCTGGTGCCGCGCGCGGCAGCTACCTGGCGCTGTTCATCTTGTGCGTGCTCTTTGCCGCCATCAACACGACGGTGCTCAACCTCGACACCACGGCGGTACTGCTCACGCCGGTTATGCTAGCCCTGGCGCTGCGGACGGGCATCGCCGCGATTCCGCTGGCGATGACCACCGTGTGGCTGGCGAACACCGCCAGCCTGCTGCTGCCGGTGTCCAACCTGACCAACCTGCTGGCCGCGAACCGGGTCGGGCTGCCCCCGATTGAGTTCGCGAGCCGGATGTGGGCCGTCCAGCTGTCCTCGGTTGCCATAACCATGGTGTGCTTGTGGGTCTTCTACTGGCGGCGGGGCGTTCGCGGGGTGGATCGCTACGACCCTCCTCCGCCGCACAAGCCAGACGACCGGGTCCTGTTCTGGGTAGCGGCCCTGGCATGCCTGCTGTTCATCACGCTGATTCTCGCCACCAGGATCCTGCTTGGCTACGCCTCGGCGATCACGGCGATGGTAGTGGTAGGGGCGTTTGCGCTGCGCAGCCGCTCAGCACTGCGGTTCGGGCTGATCCCGTGGCGGTTGCTGGTGTTCGTGGTGGGGCTGTTCCTGGTCGTCCAGACTGTCAGCCTGCACGGTCTCCACACGGTTACCTACGCGCTGATCGGCGGCAGCGGTGATGCCCTTGGTGTGCTGCGCGCCGCCGCGACCGGGACCGGGCTCTCCAATGTCGTCAACAACCTTCCCGCCTACGTGGCGGGTGAGGCGGCTATACCGCTCCATCATCGCGATCAGCTGCTCGCCCTGCTGGTAGGGACCAACGTCGGCCCGATCATCACCCCCTGGGCGTCACTCGCGACCTTGCTGTGGTTCGAGCGGTGCCGCGCCTATGACACTGTGGTGCCGTTGCGAAAATTCATGCTGACGGGGGGAGTACTTGCCGTGAGTGGTCTTGCCGCCACGGTGGGCGTGCTGCTGCTCACCGGCTGACCCTCCGCGTGCTACCACTCCGCGGTCGCCGGGAGGCGCGCCACCTGCGGCTCGATCCGGCCTGCTGCCGCGACAAGCTCAAGCAGCCGCCCGATGTTGCCCGGATGACCTGCCACGAAACTGCGGTCTTCTTGCCGGCGCCCAATCCGCTCGTCGAACGGCCGGCCGTCCAGGCCACGTATGGTGAGGCCGGCCTCTATCGCGATGAGTGCGCCAGCGGGAAGGTCGACCGCATCGGCCCGGTATCCGACGATGCCTTCGATGTCGCCCCTGGCCAGCATCACCCACGAGACCAGCGGTGCCCAGAGCTGGAGTACCCGGCGGGCGGCCTCCTCCAGCACCAGCTTCAGTGCCCGCGCGGCGGGATCGTCGCGCGGGACGTCATGCCCCTGCGTCCAGGCGAGCACTGGCCCGTACGGTGCCGGGCGGCATGCTGGCGGCTGCAGCCGGCCAGCCGGGCCGTAGGCGCCGCCGCGCCGGATCGCTGACCAGGTCTGCCCTGCCACCGGGTCGTGCACCACCCCGAGCACGGGCAGGTGAGCCGCGCACAGGGCGATGCCCACTACATAGGCCGGGAGCCCAATGGCCAAGTTGTTTGTGCCATCGATCGGGTCCACCAGCCAGGTGCAGCGGCCGCCTGTGCCGTCCGTGCTGACCGCTTCGAGCACTCCTGATTCCTCCGCGATGATCTGGTGGCCCGGAAAGGCGGCCCGGATCCGGCCGATGATCAGCTGCTCGGCGGCGAGATCCAAATCGGTGACAATGTCCCCGGTAGAGTTCTTCACTCGCATCCCGAGGTCGTGCGTTGCGCGGTCGCGCAGCAGCGCGCCCGCAGCCTCGGCCGCGCCGACGGCAACCCGGCGGGCCAGGGTCACATCCGGGATGGCGGCACCGCCTCCGTCAGATCGCATTGTGTCCTCCTGGCCTGCCCGGCCTGGGCGGGACGGGTCAGGCGACACCGGTTGCCTCCAGCCGTTCCGCAAGTGAGAGGGCGGCCCGCGCGGTCTCGCCGCGGTCGCAATGTGACCGGGTGAGCGTGTGGCTGCGTGTGCCCAGCGGCCCAAGCGACAGGTCCACGGCTGGTGGCCGGGTGCGCCCCAGCACCACGGTCGCCGCCAGCCGGCTAGTAGCCACCTCGGTGGCGTGGAATTCCCCGGCCGGCAACAGGTACACACATCCTCCACCATGCGCACGTGCCGCTTCGGGCCTGCACGAGACGAGCCGGTCGGTGGCGCGGAGTTCGTCCACATCGCCGTGACTACGCACCTCAAAGATGCGGTGTGTGGCCGAGTCGGGCGTATCGACGATCCGGATGTGCTGGTTGTACAAGGTGCCGTGCAGCACGTAGCTGGTCAGGTCCCAGCTGTGTGAATGCATCCTGGAGGTCTTGACCGCGGGCAGCAGCTCTGGCGTCCACATGTGGACACAGACCCCGCGCTCACCGCGCCGCTGTACCGGCAGGCAGAGGAAGCCAAGGGGATGCCGTACCGCGGTCAGCTCGCGCCGCCCGTTAGCGATGTCGCGCAGCAGGGCCAGCGCCCAGCGCGGGACCCATTCGGCGGCCGTCCCCTGCCGGATCGCGTTATCGAGGTCGGTGTAATCCATCATTGGTACGGGTTCCTGGCTTGCAGTGCCTTCTTGATGATTTCCGCGACGTTGCGGTCGGTGAACGCCTGCGGAAGCGGCAGCTCGAGATCCGCGAAAACCTTGCGGGCCTCGTCCACGGTAGGCTCATCGCTGAGTTCGACGTGCTTGCGGTCGATGGGGACCTGCCGCGCCTGCCGCAGGCTCGCCATCAGCTCCCGGCTGTAAATCTCGTAGTAGTACTTACCGGGCTCCAGCATCATCGCTGGGAACTGCGGATCCTCCTGCGTGATGATGAGCTGGTGGGGGGTCATGTCCCAGCGGAAAGTGGTCATCACGGACGAGAGCGCAACATCGATGGTGACAAACGTGTAGCGCTGCCGATACCAGCAGGCGGCGAGGACCGTCGCGTACGATTCCTTGCGCGCGCGGTCCACGGTCCAGATTTCGCCGGTGGCATCGAGCTGATCCGACAGTGACCGGCGGAATTGCGCGTAGGCCGCACACAGCTTCTCGTTGGCCGGATCGATGATCTCCAGTTCCACATGCAGTACGTGCTTCTTGCGACGAGCCTGCTCGATGCACTCAGGCAGGGTTACGGCCCGCACGTACGTTCCCGTGCCGCCTTTGAATACCCATCGGTCGGTCCGCCGACGCGCCTCTTCCAGCGCCTCGCCCACTTCGGACCCGTGCAGCACCCTGACGTAGGAACTCTCCGACAGCGCCCGCCTGGTGCCCTCCACGGTGCTCTGGAGCTCGTTGAGCCTGGCGGGCATCGTGCTCAGCATGTCACGCGTATTCCGGAGGACATCCTGAATCTGGGTGTCCGTCTCCTCCTCGCGTGCCCGGTTACGCAGCGAAGCCGTAGCGACGAGGCCAAGGGTCAGCAGGATCGCGCCATTGACGTCATTCGTGCCGACGATGTCGGCAAGGGCGAGGACCCCAACACCGAGCGCGAGAACAAGGGCGAGTCCGCTGTCACCGTACGTGGTGATCAATTTCAGCAGTCGCGCCATTTGACGTCATCCCTCTGGTCGGCCCCATGCATCGTAACGAGAACGGCGCAGTCACCGCGAGACCAAAGTCGGCGGCACTTCTTGCGGGTCGTTAGGGTGCGGTCACGGCGTCCATCCGGTCACGATGGCCGGAATGATGCGGTAGTCACGCTGGAAGACCAGGTTGTGCAGGTCTGCCGAGGCCATCGCACGCAGGGTCGGCAACTCGGTGGCCGCCTGGGATCCGGCCCAGCCCTTGAGATCGTCCGGCCCGCCTACTTCGTGCTACCCCACCGCGAGCCCGCCTGGAAGATCATCACCGAACGCCTCGATGTCCTGACCGAGACCTTCACCGCCCTCGCGCAAGAGCCGGGTCTCAGCACGCTCTGCGACCTCGCGGCCACGCTGCGCTCGATGGCCGGGGATGTGCGTAAGCACCTGGACGAGCGCGCCAGCGCGGCTCCGGGCCGCGTTTAACCACATGCAGTGGACCGCTCCCAGTGCGCAAGACCTGCGCACGTCCAGCCGTCTGCCCGGTGGCCGCCGGACGTCCAGGCTCCGCTCCGCGTCAGGAAACCGCTGCAAGTCGCCACGCGACTGCAATGCCTTTGGTTCCCGGTATCCGGCGTCCGCCCATGCATGGCGGCTGGCTTGGGGAGGCGGCCGTGGTGCCGGGCCATGGCCAGGGGTAGCGTGATTTTGTGTGCTTCCCGGCCCGGTCCGTCCCGATCCCGTTGGAGGCGTAATGACGCAGCAAGACTCAGACCAGCCTGCCGAGCAGTTCCGGCGCGACCGTCATGAGCACGGCGGCAGTCCGCAGCACGTCGATGACGACCGGCTCGCCCGCCTGACCGAGGAGGAACGGGTAGCGGCCGGGATCGACGACTATGACCCGGACGAGGTGCCCCCGGCGACTGACGCGCCGCCGCAGCAGGATGTCACTGAGACCGACGAGTACCAGGAGGCACGGGCAGAGATCCGCCGCGAGTTCGACAAGGATGAGCTGCAGATTGAGGGCGAGCGAGACCCGTTCCCGCCCACGCGCTACGACCGTTGAGGCACCTGCCGGCCCAACTCCCCGGGGGCGTTTCACGCCGAGTTATGAGCGGGTATCACGCCTGATCGGAGCCGCTGGGCTCGTCGTTTGCGGTCTGGGATTCCAGCGCCGCGTCCTCCCGGTAGTCGCTGGCGATCTCCACCGTCATCGTCCCGGGCCGGAACGCCGGATCCAGCCGTAGCAAGTCCCACTCGTTGATCCAGGCCCGGACGTACTGGCGCATCCGCGTGGCGCCGAGCCGCTCTAGCCCGGCCACGTCGGGTGGCGACCAGGAGAAGGCGTCGGCATGCAACTGCCTGAGCGTCGCGTAGGCGCGGTCAAGCTCGGCGTCGTCGGGCGGCTCAAGTATCAGCATGTCGTGCTCGATGTGCCGCATCCCCGCCTCGGCCAGGGCCGCTGTCTCGTCCCAGTCGGCGGTCTGCTTTTGCGCGCAACAACCGCCTCCAACCTGACTTCCAGGCGCACAAGAGCCGCGAACGGATGGCGCGGCGCCGGTCGCGTACCTCGTCGGCGACCCGGAGCTGCAGCGCGGCGTAGGCCGGCAAGCCGCGCGCTTCGTCGGTCATCAGTTCGGGCGGCACTACCGCAATGGCGAATACGCCGCGTAGGTCGTCAGTCGC
>WNGM01000751.1_pt1 | contig 44101 bp, 29 predicted proteins | sample 5400571 | NCBI WGS metagenome assembly WNGM01 (sample SAMN13153378, study PRJNA577476) | soil metagenome | isolation source: 100 cm soil or saprolite under Garry oak tree replicate 2 | place: USA:California | collected 2016-06-15 | reverse complement strand
ATCGCGATACAGGTACAGGATTGACTACCGATGTGCTGCAAGATGCCTGGTTTGGGCAACATATTCCCCTGGAACAACATGGCCTGCGTCGCCGTTCCGAACGCGTACGTAGTCGCCGCTGGGAAGTGTATATTATTATTGGTGAAAAGATTTAATTGGCCTGGTGAAAAATAATAGGTCGTCGAGCAAGTCTAAAGTACGACAAAAGTCCCTGGAAGTTAGCAGTATGCGAGTATAATGATAAGAGGGAAACTCAGCTTTCTAAGGTGGTCACAATGCTGACATGGACAATAATGGGTTACGTGGAAGGGATGGTAAATCATGTCTGGAACACCAGGATCATGGAGGACACCGGGAGCACAAAGTAGAGGAAGGGCGACACAGTACGAGAACCTGGTAGGGCGTACACTGCGCAATGGAGAATATATCATTGAGGCGATACTGGGCCAGGGTGGGATGGGACGGGTATTGCTTGCCTCACATACAACCCTGTTTGTACCGGTGGCTATTAAGCAGGGACTGGCGGATCAACCCATACCCGAAATCGTTCTTGCAGAACTGGATCGCCTCCTTCACACTGATAACCTCCTACGTCGCACCACCGCCAACAAGCTTACAGAACAAGACTTCCCACTCAGTGGAGGCGTTCATACTGATCGCTTCTTGCGCGAGGCTTTATTGCTAGCCCGTCTACAACATGCCTCTCTACCAGTTATCTATGACTACTTCATAGAAGATGGCTACTGGTACCTAGTAATGGACTATATTCCAGGGCCCACGCTGAGCGCTTATATGCACAGGCATGCGCCATTGCCGCCGCTTGAAGCGCTCAACTATGCCATGCAGTTGTGTGACGTCCTGGAATACCTGCATAAGCAAACACCACCCGTGGTCTTCCGTGATCTCAAGCCGTCAAACATCATCCTCTCACCCGATGGACGAGTCATGCTGGTAGACTTTGGCATTGCCCGCTATTTCAAGGCAGGCCAGATGAACGATACGGCTGAATTTGGTTCGCCAGGCTACGCTCCTCCAGAACAATATAAAGGTGAGGCTCAGACCGATGGCCGGTCCGACCTGTACAGTTTGGGGGTTATCCTGCATGAAATGCTCAGCGGGCAACATCCGGTTGGGATGGGTAGAAAACTGGAAGCGCTTCATGTTATCAATCCTGCTATTTCACCGGTTCTGAGCGGCCTGGTAACTGTCGCCACCCGGTCCGGGCCGGCAAATCGCTTTCAGTCAGCCCACAACTTTTACCTGGCATTAGAGCGGGCATACATAATAGAGGAACGCAGAACATACCAGCAAAGCGTACTTGCCGTAGGAGCAAACGAACCGCCACAATGGTTATCAACATTGCCTCCGTCACTTGAAGGAAAAGCACAAGATGTCTTTCAATCTACCGTCCATATGACCGAACGGCAGCAGGTGCGTGAAGCACTGCAAGAGGTTCATCGTGAGCGCCTGGAGCAAGAAAAAGCAGAAATTCACTTGACCTCCATAGATGAAAGTTTGCAACAACGCACATCCATAGGCTTTACACCAAGACCTCTACCCATTACAGGCTATGATGAACAAGAAGATGGAATACTGACTCCCCGCTCATCCTATACAGTTCGTCGCATCATACAGGCTATTTTTGGGCTGGCTCTGCTGGTGTTTATGTTGACCGCTTCGTTAAACATCTATGGTTTCTTTTCTCATCCTACACAGCATACGCAGCAGACACAGCGGACGCAACATACACCAGCTGTTTCGCAAGGGCAGTCCACCCATATTACTCCAGGCCTGACGAGAACTGCCATTGAAAACGGGACATGGCAGGTATTGCCCTCACTTCCTTCTCCCGAAGCGGATAACACGGCCATTTATGTGCAGGTCCAGGGGCGAGCATATATTTATATGAATGGGAGCTTTCGTGGGCCCCAGATTTTCCCGCATTATGATGCTAACCTTTACCGCTATGATATAGCAGCCGCACACTGGGAAGAGCTGTCGAACCAGAATTTCCCGGTCATGGTCAATAACGCGGTTGCGCTAGATGAGCAAAATCACCTTTTTTTTACGTCAGGATATTCACCCGGTATTTCTGTCATCACTTCTTTCCTGTATATGTATCAGCCTGGTACCGGTACACTCCGGAAAATAGTGCCACCCAGCCACGTATCCATTGGATTTGGAGCGGCGATGGTGGCAGATCACCATGGACATCTCTACATCACACAGGGATTTATGAGCGCTGGCAATCCCCGTACCCAGGCCGGTATAGGCTGGTATCTTTACGACATCGCCAGTGGACAATGGCATGTCCTGGCACCTTTACCTGTAGGTTTGGGATATGGTGTACTGGCCCTTGATAATGCAAATGGCATACTCTTATTGGGCGGGTCTATGGATGCAGGGCAGAGTTCGCCAACCAGGCAAATCTATCACTATGACATCGCACGCAATGCCTGGACAACTGAGCAGGCGATGTCACCGGCACAAATCAGTGGTGCATCAAGTTGCTTGAACGGGCCGGAACAACTTGTGATTGTGGGCGGCTACGACCCAATTTCCAACAAAACATCGGGTCGAACCTGGCTCTTTGATCTCCACACTTTGCGCTGGCTACCTCTGGCTTCTCTACCCTCTGGTGGTTCTTTATTAGGAACAGCAGCCTGTGATGGAGCGGAACACGTTTTTCTCACGCGTGGAGCCAACGATCCTAGCCGTCCAACACCTGATTTCTGGGAATTAACCATCAAGGCCGGATAGTATCATAGATCAGCGGCCCAACCGTCACAGGAGCATCGCTCCAGCTATAACAGGCCAGCAAGGAATGCCGGAGCGAAGCAGATTCAGCCTCGCTGCGTGCATGAATCTCGACTAATGGTTCTCCAGCATAGCGGTAGTCTCCTACCTTCGCCTGCAAAACCAGTCCGGTGCGATGATCGATCTGCTCACCTTTCTTAAATCGCCCGGCGCCCAATTGCATACTTGCCAGCCCCATATGCTCGGACTGAATGCTCGCGATATAGCCACTACGTGGAGCTTCCAACATCGAACGTACCGGCGCGGTAGGCAGCAGATGAGGCTCTTCGACCTTCCGCGCATCGCCACCTTGCGCGGCAATAACCTCGGCCAACTTTGCAACGGCTGCTCCTGAGCGCACAGCATGTTCAACCCGTCGCTCAGCCTCAGACATACTGCCTGCCGTTCCCGTCATGACCAGCAGTTCCGCAGCTTCATGGCAGCAAAGATCAGAGACGTCCTGAGGCCCTTTGCCATGGAGAATAGCAATAGCCTCGGCCAACTCCAAAGCATTGCCGATGGCAAGCCCCAGGGGTTGATCCATTGAAGTGATAGCTGCCACAGTATATAGACCGGCCAGGCGTCCAATATTCACCATTGTCCCGGCCAGCTCCCGCGCCTCTTCTACCGTTTTCATAAATGCGCCAGAGCCGACCTTGACATCCAGCAAGAGGTGCGAGGCTCCAATTGCCAGTTTTTTACTCATAATACTGGCGGCGATGAGAGGAATGCTCTCAATGGTGCCGGTTACATCACGAAGTGCATACATTCTGCCATCAGCAGGTGCCAGATCATCTGATTGACCGGCCAGAACGATGTGGTGCTGTGTAAGGATACGCATAAACTCTGCGCGCGATAGGGTGGCACGGAACCCTGAAATAGATTCCAGCTTATCAAGGGTACCGCCGGTATGCCCCAGTCCTCGCCCCGTCATTTTACCCACAGCTACACCACAGGCTGCCACCAAAGGAGCAACTGCCAGCGTCACCTTATCACCGACGCCGCCGGTGCTATGTTTATCTACGACAGGTGAGATAGTATCGCGCACGTGGAGTTCCTCGCCCGAACGAGCCATGGCCAGCGTCAAGTCGCCAGTCTCGCGTGCGTCCATGCCGCGCCAGTAGATGGCCATCAGCCATGCTGACACCTGGTAGTCTGGAATGTGGTCACGCATGTACTCTGTGATGAACCAATCGATCTCTTCTGTAGTGAGCGTGTTCCCATCTCGTTTCTTGCGAATGAGATCTACTGCCTGCATACGTTTTCCTGACTATTCTGACAGCACTATGCGGACCGAATCACTTTCAAAACCGTTGCCTGTCTCAATCTGGTAGCGGTTCAGAGTCTGGCTACCCAAACGCACATTGCGGTCAAAGGTGAGCTGGCCGTTAGTGAATGTATACACATCAGGGTCTGGTGACAGGTAGCCCTGGATGATGATGGTTTCAAAGCGGCTATCCTGCTGCTCTTTGAGCGCCTTGAGCAGTGTCGCGACCTGCTGCCAAGCAACACACCTTGGGTAGATGATGCGCACAATCTTTTTCCGTTGGCCATTCGTCGTAGTATCTGTTACAGTATAGGCAAGCGCGCCCTGTTCAAGCGCCTGCAGCTGGGCCACCGTATGTGGGGGAAACGGTGCAGGAGCCTCAGGTGCGGGTGGCGCTGGTGGTGCTGCAGGTACAGGTATTTGCTGCGGCATCGCAGGCGCTCGACGTCTCTGCGCTGCTGGTACCTGGCCCGGCTGCTGTGTGGCAGGTGTAGGACGGGTAGGATAGCTTTGCGGCGGTGGGGCCGGACGTGGTTGTTGAGATGGTGGTTGTTGAGGCGGTTGGGGTTGTTGACGTTGAGCAGGTTGTTTACCTGATGTCAAATCACGGCCACAGTATACACAGAAGCTGGCTCGCTCTGAATTGAATCCTCCACAATAGGGGCAGCGCATACATTGCTCTCCCATCTGTTAGCTCTAGCATGACGTTATTTGCTGTAGTATATCATATGCAGATTAGCGGGTAGTGGCAAGGATCAGGATAGCAGATTTAAATCAGCTTTGTTTCGTTACAGCCTCTACCAACCGGGCATTTGATGTCGTCTTTTCAAACAAGCGGAGGACCTGCTCGGTAACCTCGCGGCGGGGCAAGTCAGCCAATTTACGACGAAGAATGGCCATTGTGCGCAGTTCTTCAGGTGAAAGAAGACGCTCTTCCTGGCGCGTACTTGAAGCGGCCACGTCAATGGCAGGGAAGATGCGACGATCAGCCAGTTCACGCGAGAGGCGGATCTCCAGGTTGCCCGTTCCCTTAAACTCTTCGTAGACGACCTCGTCCAGCCGGCTGCCTGTTTCAACAAGACAACTGGCAACGATAGTCAGGCTTCCACCTTCTTCAAGAGTGCGAGCGGCCCCAAAAACGCGCCGGCCAACCTCTAACGCGTGAGCGTCGATACCGCCAGAGAGGGTGCGGCTTCCGTAGCCTCCACGCTGACCCCGCGAATTACGCGGTACATCCCACATTTCGCTGCTCAGGTTGTGAGCACGAGCCAGGCGCGTAAGGGAGTCCAGCAGGATGATTACATCTTTCCCTTGCTCAACCTGCCGTTTCGCATCTTTCAGTGCCTGATCGACGATACGTCCATGTCGCGCCAGCTCCTGGTCAAAACTAGAAGAATAAAGCTGCACCCCCGGTCCCTGGACTTCCATACGCCACTCTGTCACCTCTTCGGGCCGCTCATCCACCAGGCATAAGAATAAGCTGGCATCAGGGTAGTTCTTGAGTACGGCAGCTGCAATTTGCCGCAGGATCGTTGTCTTGCCTGCCTTGGGTGGCGCTACTACTAAAGCTCGCTGACCGAAGCCCAGGGGCACAAATAGATCCATCAAGCGCATAGAGATCGGCGTCGCCCCGGTCTCCAGGGTGATACGACGATTGGGATGGATAGCGGTCAATTTTTCAAAGGGAGTATGTGTTGATGCCACTTTTCCAAAGTCCTTTTGTAGATCTTAGTGGTTTAGGTGCTCATATCCCCAAGTGTATCATATATGGTCAAATCCCTAGAGTTCCCTATTCCCTTTCAGTACAAGGAGAGGCCAGGATATATGATTGGAGATCAACTTGCTACCTCCGTTTTCTTGCCAGAAGATGATATCGAGAAACCACAAGACGTTATCCAGCAATTCCAGCAAGGAACCAGAATTATCAATAATCCTTATCAATTTCATGATGCCGTAATCTGTTTTAAGGCTATCCTCTATGTATTGCCTGTTATCCTTATGATAATAACCTCTAACTATTTCCTCAGAGACATAATGGTTATCCGAAATGGGCGGGTCTGTATAAGTATAGGTGATACGCTTCTGAATCCGTTCTACGCAAGTATCTAGATCAAGGTGCATGAAGAGGAAATAGGCATCTTGTAAAAAACCGGGGCTGAACCATTTCAATGCTTTACTATAATCATCACGGGCAAACTCAATGATAATAAGAGTATCCTGTTCCAAGGACAGATGCTGAGCTCTTTTCTCGAGCTCCCTCAAAGCTACATCGAGCACAGAAAAATTCCGTACGTTGAAGCCGCCATGTTCGGTAAGGTGAAAAATTTTCTGTGCACTATCGGCTTGAGCCATTTCTTTCAGGATGTCATAATCATTGATATGAAAGGTAATCCATCCTCTACATTGAGCAATAGTAGCAATGATACCGGCTGCTGATGATTTTCCACTTCCTGGCCGTCCCAAAATAAACAATTTCACTAGCATAAAATGTAACTCATTCTAGGTTCCATTGCTCAAACGACCATATTTTCGATACAATATGGTATAACATGAAACAAAGGAAGATACAAGAGATTAAATATAAAGAAAATCTTTTGGAGTGATAATGCTCAGGTTATTGATACATTACGAAGAAAAGTAGAAGTACGTAGAAACATGGCAACCCTTAAGTACAAGAAATAAGTGTTGCCATGGCGAGGATAAATAAGTTTTGGTTAATCAGGGATTGACCAGGATGACGAAATATTTGTAGCACCGTTTACCGTCACAATTTGCATCTTCCCGTCAGAAGAAGCCATTACGGGTTCACGTTCAGAAGCAGGTGCATGTACTTCAAGAATAGAAGTAACATATGGTTCGATCTTCTCAAGGAACTTCTGTTCGGCATTGGAACCTGTATTATCAACGACATGTATACTCTCTTCATCGATATCACAGCATGATTTGAGTGTGGTGGCAGTCGAGGCAAGATATTGTCTATTGTCTTTCTGGTAGTAAGCTTCGAAAATGTAGCTCGAGACATAGTGATCATCTGGCGTACGCCGATGGGCAACACGCTCTTTTATGCGCTGTATACAGTTAGGAATATCTGCATCGACGAAAAGAAAGGAGGCATTCCGTAAAAACGTGGGTGAAAACAAGCCTAAAGCTTTACAATAGTCATCACGAGCAAATTCGATAATGATCAGTTGATTTTTCTCACAAGATACCTTTTCCTTCTCAACAACTCTTCTTTCTACCTCTTCTAATGCTTCATCAAATACGTTGTGATCATGAACATCGAAACCATCGTATTCTATAGCACTAAATCTTCTACCATCTGCGTCTGCTTGAAACCATTCGTACAGGATAGCATAATCATTAAAACGAATAGAAGACCAATTATTCCGTTGTGCCAACTTTTCGATGTAACGAGCCGCTGTCGATTTTCCGCTTCCAGGAAGCCCTAATAAGAAAACTTTCTTTACCATGACAACACACTTCCTTTTTGCAATTGTACTCATTGGTTGGTTACCTTATCTCAAGTCAAAGGTTGCAAACATGAGCATGCTTGCATAATGCTAATGAGTACCTTGCTTATTAATGATATATCCATTATAAAGATGCGTACCAACAGAATCAAATGACAGCAGCAATATAGGACTTTAGATGCAAGAACAGATTTTCTATTCGTGTGGAGGCCACGGTGCTAACTTCCATTTCTCACGATTCCAGGCGATTATTGTACCGCCTCCCGCCTGATTGCCCATACTGAGGGCGATGTCAAGGAAGCGGATTATCAAAGACCGCACACTAGCTACCGGAGTTGTATCAGCAGATCGTTGCAAAAGTTCTGCGAGTTTCCAGTATTCATAGGAAGTTACCCCTAGACGAACACTGAGATCAGTTAGCTTTAGCATATTACCTGGTAAAGTTGATTGATCAATAGATGTGCGGAGAGCATCAACTTTATAGTCACCTTGCAAAACTTCTCGAAGCCGCTGGGCTTTCTCACAAGCCTGATCAAGTGGAGTACCATCTAGGAGAATATAATATCTGTCAGCATAGATGTAGTAAAAACGCCAATCTGCACGCCTGGTAAAAAGGACGCGAAGCTGAGAATTAATGCGTTCCCCAAGTGCTCGGCTTAGATTTCTGGTGACGCGATCACCATATTTACTACCCAAAGTTGTCTGATTATCTATATCCACAGAGATAAAAGATATCTCTTTCTCGCCAGTTTCTGTCCCCTTTTCTGGCATTTTTTCTTGAATGCCAGTGAGAAGTTTTTCAACATCATAGATAAAACTGTTTTCTGAAAAGAAATCTCTGAATAAGCTATCGACCACCCTCGGCCTTGTCATAATATTAGTAAGTTTCGTTACTACCTCTTGCCGGATTCGAAACGTCAACAGGAGTTCCTCTATCATCCTACCTATCACCCTTAATAAACGTTGATCGGCTTCAGGGAAGGCCTCTGTTTCATCTGAAACGACGTAAATTACTGCTATAGCTGATCCATCTTCTCCTTCAACAGGAACAGCAATAGCGGAGTGAATTGGTCCCTCTACTTCGCGATCGAATATAGTGGCATCTTCAATAGAGATATCTGAGCGGTACATGATATGTCCACTTTGAAAAGCTCGCAGGCTCAGGCTGATAACTGATTTCTCAGGTGAGACGAGGGTTACTCCCAAAGTATGTGGTCCGGCCTTACTCTGGGCTCTTACCACGAGCCAGCGTTGTTGCATTGGTAATAAAGGATTGTTGGGCAGTAAAATACAACAAAAACGCCAGCGGTCTTGACCTGCAATCTTTTGGCTTTTTCCGCCAAGCTGCACTACCATGTTGGCTAGATGGTTAAGAATAGTCTCTGAAAGGCTGGTGCTGTTATTGAAATCAGTAGATGGGTAAACTATTTCACGTAATCCGTGGGCGAAGTAATTTCGATAATCTTGTACATGCTCGTAGAGGGGCGCAAGTAAACGTTGGACAGTTTCTACAACGGACACGCTAAGAGCTAGTGGTTTAGACTTCCTTTGTAAGACAATCAAAGTGTTGTCTTTCGGTACATCTTCAAAGGAGGTACTATTCTTCGTAGCTTGCAAGAGGTGTATGCGAAAATCACTAGGATGCTCAAATGAGGGAGCCGAGTCAAGTAGTACATAGAAGGTGTTATTTGAGTCTAGCCAGCCTATCAAAGACTCACCCAGGTTAGGAAAGTTTTCAGGATTCAAAGTCGAGACAGAAGAATTCTTTGCATGGAAGGGAAGTACTAAGCCAGAGACAGCATCAGGCATCTCTTCACATATAAGCGTGAGTGAGAGACGTAAGGCATGTAAAGCATAGAAACGGTAGAAAAGTGTCTCGTTAGCGTATTCTATACGTCGATCAATAGGTAAATGTTCAGTATGTTTTCCGCTTATTTGCTTCAGGTAATTTCCTTGGTTGCCTGCTGCATTTATTTCTTTCCAAAGCTCATCAATATTTGGGGGGATCGTACCAGGTGAAAAGCCTTTGTCCATCAATTCACGTATGACGGCAAGCTTATCCAATTCAGCAGGTGCATATTGCCGTCTTTTTGTGTTTTTACCATCCTGAGTGAACTCCAATGGGGGCCTTTGTGGCTTGAGTAAGCCTTTCTCATCCCAATCTCTCAATTGATTCTCGGTAAAACCAAACAAGCGGGCGGCGTTGCTGATCGTCACACTCGCTTCCGAGCGCCCACGATGTATTCTCTGGTGGATACGTGCCTGTACGTCTTCGCGTTGAAGATATTCTGTGATTTCCTGGTTGCGATCTTCCATCATGACCTCTGAAAAGAGCAATGTAAAGAAACTTCAGGTTACCTTGCATATTCTATTCTTATTATACGACAGTATAACACATTTTTCACCATGAAAGAAGAGTTTGGTAAAAAAGGATTGGCTCAAGCATTCCATAAAACCGTAATTTCTTCTGTGATTGTAGGGCTTGTAGCAAAAATGTCAAGTTATCAGACATTTTAACTTTATTACTTTGATATGTCTTGCTTTGATTAATCTCAAATTTTACGTTTTTCTTATCGAAGGCAGGAAAATTAGTTAATATGTTCAAAAACTTTGGCTAAAACTAACGTTAATCGATCAAGCTTGTCAACAATACCAACCAGTTTTATCAATGAGATATCAAGTATCTTCATGGTCATGCTGTTTTCACACTTAAAAGACTTGACTTAAGTCAATAATTCAGGTATTCTTGACTTACAACAAAGTTCAAGCAGAAGGGTAACTACCTTTCTTAATGTTTCTATATATTTCTATACATCAAATTGAAGTTTTTACTGTTTCGTAAGATTTTTACGTTGTAGGAGCTGAAATTTGTAAGCGAGAAACATTAAGGGCTCTTTCAGTTCTGATGAAAGGAAAGGAAGTTACTATGCTTGCTTCAAAATTGAACCACTCCAGTGAACACAACTGTAGCAATGAAATCTCCTGGCAAAAACTGTATTCCTTACTTCGCCCTGTCGTAAAGCATTTGGTCTATTCCTCTAACGTACCTTCCTGGAAAGGTCAGGAAGACGACGTTGTAGATGATATTGTCCAGGAAGCTATTACCCGGCTCTTTCAGTACTCTCAGCGTGCTGAACGTGGAGAAGTTGTCCCCATTGAGACGATTGAGCACATGATCAAAGTTGTTGCTCTTAACTACTGTAGAGATTTGAAGCGCAGGGAGAGGCGCCTCTTACGTTTTACTGATGACGAATGGTCGTACGGAGAACATATTGACAGTACTAATACAGTTGACCCAGGTGAGATCGCTATTGATAAAGCATTCCAGGAATGGCTCTTTGAGAGATTATCTCTGGAGATCGTCAGGTTTCCTAAGAAACAACGTAATGCTTTACTCATCGACCTGGCTTACCGCATGCATTTTTCAGTACGGCCTACCTCGCTACAACGAGCTTTTTTAAGGAGAGGAATAAGGTTGCAAGATTTTCGAGCTCCTGCTCCTAAGAATCCATTAGAGCGGGGTCGGCATGCTGCGAATCTTAACCTTGCATACAAGCGAGTTGCAAATTTTTGTGTTTGATCTCAGGCAGTTGCAAGTGTATATGTTCTTTGTCAAGTCCTTTTAGAATGTCTGTGGATTTTACAGAGTATCGCTGTTAGTAAAGGAGGCGACCTTTGTTTATAGATATACAGACCCTGATAATCGTCGTACTGAGTACGTTTATAGTTGGCTTCATGGCCGGGGTGAGACTGACTCGCCCAAGATATGGACGCTAACAGAAGAGTAATGGTAAAGCGGCGTAGTAGGGAAATATTATTGTTTCCCTACTACCCGATTCTTGAGTTACTATAGGCTATAGCCGGCCAAAGTTTCTTATACTCAATGTTCATGTAATGCTTAACAGTTACGCTCATCCCTAAATTTTTTATCTAGTTGAGCGACCTCATGATCGCCATCCTCCAGGGTGATACAAACGGTTCGTATAGCTCCTGTGTGGTACAATGTAGATTACATTGATTTCACCAAGCTAGCACAGAAGGATATGTATGCCTGCCTACTCTCAGAACTATCTTCCCAGACTCCAGGCTTATCAAGACGAGCTATTAGAGCGCCTGGAATTGCTTGTCAATATTGATTCGGGTACGGGCCAGATGGCGGGTATTAATCATATTATGACTTACCTGGAGCAGTGGTTGGCCGATTTGGGGTTTACTGTTACCCTGCATGACTCGGCTAGCTTTGGGCATAATCTTGTAGCCAGGCTTAAGGGTAAGGGAGAGGTGCGCTTGCTTTTGGTTGGGCATGTCGATACGGTTTATAACGCTGGGGCAGTGGCGACGCAACCATTTGAGGTGCGGGATGGGCTTGCTTATGGGCCGGGGGTAATCGATATGAAGTCGGGTGTGTTGATGGGCATGTACGCGTTGCGCGTTCTTTTGGAAACAGGATTCGAGGAATTTGGCGAGCTATGCTTTGTGTTTAATAATGATGAAGAGGTGGGTTCTCCTGGGAGCGCGTCTTTGCTACGGGAAATTGCTCAACAGGTAGATGCCGGGCTGGTGCTGGAGGCCTCTCGTTCTTTAGAGGTTGTGACGAAGGCGCGCAAAGGGGCAGATAAGTACGTACTGGAGATCGAGGGGATTCCGGCTCATTCAGGGGCAGAACCGCACAAAGGGCGCTCGGCGGTTATTGAATTAGCGCATAAGATGATTGCTATTCACAACCTGAATACGCTGTATCCAGGAGTGACCTTCAATGTGACGCGCCTGAGCAGCAGCGAACCATTAAATATAGTACCCGATGTAGCCCAATGTCATATTTCAGTGAGAGCATATACCCAACAGGGGCTGGATATGGCCGCGGCTGCTTTAGAGAAGATTGTGGCAGGCTGTAGCATTCCTGATACCCGGACGCGCCTGATACGTATGCGTGGACGCCTACCCTATAGAGTCTCACCTGAAATTCTGCGCCTGGTAGAACTGGTCCAGGATGAAGGAACGGCACTTGGTCTCGTCATTACTGCTGAAAGCAAGGGTGGAGTGTCAGATGCTAATCTCTTGATGGAGGCCGGCTTACCGGCGCTTGATAGTCTTGGCCCTATTGGAGGCGGTATGCATGATCTCAAGCGAGAATATTTGCAGGTCGATTCAATTCCGCTGCGCGGCGCCTTATTGGCCGGGCTTATTGCTCGTCTCTGCCTGTCAGAATCTACAGGTCAAGAACAATAGGCATAACCAGTGTGTTCATCATATTTATCTTATATACTTGTAATTGGTAAGTATCAGAATTGTTAAACATATATTAGGAGTTTCTATGGCATTTCATGGCATGGGTGGGGGTATGGCCTCCTATCTCGAAGAACAAAAAAAGCGCGGGCGCAAAACCGATAGTCGTACACTCAGGCGTGTTGCCCAGTCCTTCAGCCCATACAAGCTTCAGGTTGTATTGGTGCTCATTGCTATTCTTCTCACAACTGTACTGGGTCTGGTGAACCCGCTTTTGATTCAGCGCATTTTTGATGACGCAATTGGAAAACGTAACTTAAATCTTTTGATCATTTATGTGCTCATTATGTTCACAACGCCTATTGTGACAGGCATCATTGGCGTTGGACAAACTTATCTCAATAATATTATTGGGCAGCAGGTAATGCGTGACTTCCGCAACAAGCTCTATGCGCACCTGCAAAGTATGTCGCTGCGCTTCTTTACGGCGACACGCACAGGCGAAATACAATCGCGCCTCTCCAATGACGTAGGTGGAGTGGAGGGTGTGGTAACCAACACTGCTACAAGCGTGGTCTCTAACATCTCCACGGTGTTAAGCACGATCATAGCCATGCTCTACCTCAGCCCTCTCCTTACGCTCATTTCGCTTGGGCTGCTGCCTATCTTCCTATGGATCACCTACAAGGTAGGCAATGTAAGACGCACTACAAGCAAAGAAACACAAAAAAGCCTGGCTTCGCTTACCGCTATAATGCAGGAAACGCTCTCCGTGAGTGGTATTCTCTTGATCAAGACCTTTGGTCGTCAGAAATACGCCCAGGAGCAGTTTGAGAAAGAGAATCAGAAGCTGACCGACCTGGAAGTGCGCCAGCAGATGATTGGACGCTGGTTCTTTATGTTTATCGGCACTTTCTTTTCGATTACTCCTGCCGTTGTCTATCTCGTAGCGGGCTTGCAGATTATTAATAACCCGCTTCATGCCGGTATTAGCCTGGGAGGTATCGTTGCCTTTACCACTCTACAGAGCAGGCTTTTCTTCCCCATTGGGCAGTTACTCAACATCCAGGTAGAGATTCAGGGGGCATTGGCGCTGTTTGACCGCATCTTTGAGTATCTTGATCTGCCTATTGATATCAAGGATGCGCCCAATGCACAACACCTCGCTTCTGACAAAGTGCGCGGTGAGGTGACATTTAAAGATGTTTCATTTACCTACAAACGTGACGAACCGAGCGTGCTAAGTGGCCTGTTTGGCAATGAGGGTAATGAAAATGGCAACGGAAAGGAGAAGGAAAAGCGCCCTGTCTCACCGGAACCTGTCACCATCTCAACAGAGGAACCTTTCGCACGGACTACGCTCAACCACGTCTCATTTGACATCCAACCTGGACAACTGGCGGCTCTTGTTGGACCAAGCGGTGCAGGTAAGACAACGATAACCTACCTTGTCCCACGCCTCTATGATGCAGACAGCGGGGCAGTAGAGATCGATGGGCGTGATGTGAAAGATATTGCTCTGTCATCTCTCGGTGAAATAATCGGGGTGGTCACCCAGGAGACGTACCTGTTCCATGCATCCGTTAGAGAGAATCTGCTGTATGCGCGGGCCGATGCGACGGACGAAGAGATGATTGCAGCGGCGAAGGCGGCGGCTATCGATGATCGCATCATGGAACTCGATGATGGCTATGACACCATTGTTGGGGAGCGGGGCTACAAGCTCTCTGGCGGCGAGAAACAGCGTATAGCGATTGCGCGTGTGATCCTCAAGAATCCGCGTATCCTCATCCTGGATGAGGCGACCAGCGCGCTTGATACGCATTCTGAGCGCTTGATCCAGGCGGCACTGGAGCCTTTGATGAAGAACCGCACCACGCTGGCCATTGCCCACCGTCTTTCGACCATCCTGGCTGCTGATGTAATCCTGGTGGTGGACAAAGGTGAGGTCGTGGAACGTGGCACACACGAGGAACTGCTGGAAAAGAACGGATTGTATGCCAGGCTGTACAATGAGCAGTTCTCGCGCTTAGTCCAGGAAGAGATGGCGGTATAATGATCAAAGACAAGCGAGCAGCCGGCGTCGCCGGCTGCTCGCTTGTCTTTGATCGAATTTGATCTACTATTATCCTCCCAACTCAAGCCTTCTTGCTTTCAGCTTCTCAATCCGTTCTTCCTGGATGGCCAGCTTCTCGCGCTCCTTCTCGACGACCTCTGGCCTGGCCCTGGTGACAAACGACTCGTTGGCCAGTTTGCTCTGAAGGCGGGCAACCTCTTGCTGCGCCTGGGCGATCTCTTTGTCGAGGCGTTCCAGTTCCTGGCCAATGTCGACCATCCCCGCTAGTGGCAGGTAGATCTCTACGGAGTCAGCCAGCAGACTTATTGACTGCTCCGGCTTGTGTTCGAGTTGCGCGTAGACCTGCGGCTTTTCTGTGCGCGCCAGAAACTCAATCAGTGGAGCCTGGGCTTCGAGCATACCAGCGAGGCTGCCGGCAGCGAGAATTACAGGAATGCGGCGGGCAGGTTCCACGTTCACCTGGTTGCGGGCATCGCGAATACGCACGATTACCTCCTGTAGCAGGCCAAAGAATTGCTCCGCTTCTACATCAATGGCATCGCTATTGGCCTCGGGCCAAGGCGCAACTATCAAGGCCGGAGCGGGCCAGCGTTCCTGGTCTGGCTCGCTGGTACGGTAGAGATGCTGCCAGACTTCTTCCGTGACAAATGGCATGTATGAATGTAGCAGGCGCAGGCTCTGGTCAAGGACGGCCCGCAAGATGCCAGCCGTCGAACGCCGCGCCTCTTCATCACCCTGCATCTGTACCTTGGCAATTTCCACGTACCAGTCACAGTAATCTGACCAGAAGAACTCGTTGACCTGGCGACCAGCTTCACCCAGCTGGAAATCGTCAATCAACTTTGTTACATTGCTCGTCAGCGTGGCCAGGCGACTGAGAATCCAGCGATCAGCGAGCGTACGCGGCTGTACCCCGGTGATAGCTGGAACACCGCTGCCAATTTGGGCGGTCGTCATCAGCACAAAGCGCGAGGCATTCCAGATTTTATTGGCAAAATTGCGATTGCCCACGATACGCTCAGGGACGAGCTTCATATCGTTGCCTGGCGTGCTGCTCGTTGCCAACGTAAAGCGCAGAGCATCGGTCCCATACTGATCCATGACTTCGAGTGGGTCAACGACATTATTCTTCGACTTGCTCATCTTCTCGCTCCTGGCGTCACGCACCAGACCGTGCAGGTAGATTGTATGGAAAGGGATCTCACCCAGGAAGTGAATACCCGCCATAGCCATACGCGCAACCCAGAAGAAAATGATGTCATAGCCTGTCTCCATGACCGAGTTAGGATAGTAACGCTGCAGGTCAGTGGTCACGTCAGGCCAACCCAGAGTACTGAATGGCCACAGCCATGAACTGAACCAGGTATCCAGCACATCCTCGTCCTGGTGGATAGCAGGACTGCCGCAATGCGAACAGGTCGTCACGTCCTCACGGCTCACCGTCATCTGGTTGCAGTTGTCACAGTACCAGACAGGAATACGGTGTCCCCACCAGAGCTGGCGTGAGATGCACCAGTCATGGATATTTTCCATCCAGTCCATGTAGACCTTGTTGAAGCGATCCGGCACGATCTTCATTAAGCCGTATTTCACGGCACCCATGGCGGGCGTGGCGAGGGGCAGCATCTTGACAAACCACTGTTTCGAAATGAGCGGTTCTACCACAGTATCAGAACGCTGGCAATAGCCCAACGGAACAGTGTACTCCTCTATTTTGTCGACGAGACCAAGTTGCTCTAGCTCTGCCACCAGGTTTTGGCGTGCCTCAAAGCGATTCTGCCCGGCGTAAGGGCCAGCCTCCTCGGTCATCTTCCCATCGAAGCCAATCACCTGTACACGAGGGAGGTTATGGCGGATGCCAATTTCAAAGTCGGTCGGATCGTGCGCGGGCGTGACCTTCACCGCACCTGTACCAAAAGTCGGATCTACGGCCTCGTCCGCGATAATAGGAATCTCACGGCCAATGACCGGGAGAATCGCCAGGCGTCCAATAATGGATTGGTAGCGTGGGTCATTGGGATTGACAGCCACCGCGGTATCGCCGAGAATGGTCTCGGGCCGGGTCGTAGCTACACCGATGTACTCTGTCACCTCGTGTTCGGTTTCCGGTTCCCGCTTGAGTGGGTAGCGCACATAAGTCAAAATTCCTGGAGTATCGATGTGATTGACCTCTAGATCAGAAAGGGCGCTCATGCAGCTAGGGCACCAGTTGATAATGCGCTCGCCACGGTAGATAAGCCCCTCTTCGTAGAGGCGCACAAAGACTTCACGTACCGCCTTCGATAGTCCCTCGTCCAGGGTGAAGCGTTCCCGCGACCAGTCGCATGATACACCCAGGCGGCGGTGCTGATTCTGAATACGACTCTTGTATTGCAGCACCCACTGCCAGACACGCTCTATAAAGGCTTCGCGGCCAATTTTATGACGGTCCAAGCCCTCTTTTGCCAGCTGTCGCTCGACGACGGTCTGGGTAGCAATGCCGGCGTGATCTTCACCTGGCACCCACAGAGTTTCATCCCCCAGCATGCGATGATAGCGAATAAGAATATCCTCAATGGTGGCGGTGATGGCGTGGCCCAGGTGTAAAGCTCCTGTGACATTGGGCGGCGGCATACTAATGACAAAGGTTTTACCCGTTCTACCGGGGCGTGGTTTGAAGTAGCCTCTTTCTTCCCAGAAACGGTACCATTTGCCCTCTACAGCTTGTGGTTCGTAAGTTTTTGGTAACGATGTAATTACTTGTTTGTCTGCACTTTGTATTTTACCTTGCTTGCTAGGCTCGATCATGACACCTCCGTGTGTATCATTCTTTGTTAGTAATATAAAAACCCTTCCCCGCCAAGGACGAGAAAGGGCATGAATGAACTCGTGGTACCACCTTGCTTCGATCAATTGAAAAATTGATCCTTGTGTGGTGCGTTAACGGGCATACCCGTGGAAATCAGACACTTGGTGCTGACTTCCAGACTCCCAGGCGACCTTCGGCTCATCTATTCCGGGGAAGATTTGCAGCCTTCTCGATCTTCCCTCTCTAGCGGAGTATGAGCTTACTCTTCCTGCTCAGCGTCGCTTATGCAGTTTTGCTAGTGCATAACCACCCCACCTCATTGGGAAAGAGGGAAAGACAAGGGGACACCCCTTGCACCCCGGCAGAGGAGGTCCCCTGCACCCCCTTTTCCTCTCATCTCCGGTGGTTTTGCACTAGTTACAGTCTAATAGGTACGCAAAGGGATGTCAAGAGGAGAATTTCTGGTTCTTGCCCTCAATCAGGAGTAATGAGCTGAGCGCGCTGGCCAGAGCGAGTCCGGCGGCGATAAGCATGACCACGCGAAAACCGGCAATAAACGACTCGTTGATGGCCTGTACAAGCGCCGCGTGCGTGGCACTGCTGATACCAGCCGGAATATTTATACTGGCCAGCTTGCTGTGCTGGGCAGCGATCACCTGTCGTATAGGGTCTGGTATGTTCAACATTGCCAGGCGACTATCCAGGCTGCTTGTAAAGGTGTACGAGACAAAGATGCCCATCACAGCAATGGCAAGCAGCCCGGCTGTGCGAGATACGGCATTGTTGACGCCAGAGGCAATACCGGCATGGCTGCTGTCCACTGCACCCATCACTGCCGTTGTAAGTGGCGCGACGCTTATTGCCATCCCTATTCCCAGCACAACTGCCGCCGGGAAATAGGTTGTCCAGTAGCTGCCACCGATATCCGGCACGGCGAAGAGGGCAAAGCCAATCGAAGCGATAATCGGTCCAACAACCAGTGGAAGCTTGGCGCCGTAGCGACTTACAAGCCCACCGGACCAGCGCGAGAGCAAGAACAAAATCAGGATCAAAGGCAGCAGGGCAGCTCCAGCGGCCGTAGGGGGGTAACCCTGCACCTGGATCAGGTTGAAGGGTACGAAGAATAGGGCCCCGCCCAGGGCTGCATACAAGAACAGCGTCAGGAGGTTTGCCCCACTAAAGGTGCGCGAACGGAAGAGGGTGAGAGGCAGCATCGGGGATTTGCTGTGGGCTTCCAGGAAAAGAAACGCAATTAACACTATTACACCAAGTGCCAGGCTGCCGAGTACTACCGGGTGACCCAGGCCCAGGTTGTTCGATTCGATAAAGCCGTATACGATGCTCCCCAGAGCAAGAGTTGCCAGCAATGCTCCCCACCAGTCCAGGCTGCGGGGCGCGTCTTCATCACGGCTCTCCGGCACGTGCCAGAAGAGGAGGACAAGTACTGCTGCCGCCAGCGGGATGTTGATAAAGAAGACCCAGCGCCAGGAGGCATACTGCACCAACCAACCGCCTAACACCGGTCCCACTGCTGCGGTGATCGCCGTGAAACCGGACCATGTGCCAATGGCCTTCCCGCGCTGCTTGGCATCAAAAGATGCGCTGATGATGGCCAGGCTGCCTGGTACAAGGAGAGCGCCACCTATCCCCTGGACTGCACGGGCAATGATCAGTGAAGTCGTATTGGGTGAAAGCCCGCACCATACCGAGGCTACTGCGAAGATCACAACGCCCATGGCGAAGATGCGCCGCCTCCCATAGTGATCGCCTAGCGACCCGCCTACCAGGATCAGGGCAGCGAGAAAGAGCGAGTATGCCTCTACGATCCACTGCACGTCGGCGACCGTAGCCTGCAGGTCTCGCTGCAACACCGGTAGCGCTACATTGACGACCGTGCCGTCAATAAAGGCCATACTTGACCCAAGGATCGTCGCTGCCAGGATCCAAGCCCCGCTATTCCTCTTTGTACTGGAGGAAGTGACAGGGGATGGAGCGGGTGCGGAGTGGATGACGCCGGAATCGCACGGTGGTTTGAGTATGTTGGCCATTGGGAGTCTCCTTGTATTTCGACCGACGAGTCGGGACCCAAAAAACTGCTGCTTGTCTTCATGCCACCCTGGCAAATTTCAGGAGATCGGCCATAGTGAATTGTCCCTCTTGTGCGCCTGGCAGTTCGGGTTCCCAATCTGACCCGGCATTGAGATAGGAATTGGGGTCACCACCGATGAGCCCAAGTAGGACCTCGGCAACGATACGACCACCAACATCACCCAACCTCTCGCCGTGATGGCGGACCTCGGCTTCCTTAAGGATGTAGAACCACAGCGGCGTCTCGCTCTGCCAGCCCAACTTGCTCAGGCCAGCTTCGTCCCTGGTGAGTGGTTCGACACTCATGGCTCTCGCCAGAGCTTCGCCAGATGGCAGGTCAAGGGCCTCTCCTCTCACAAGATCACGATACGCAAGCGAGTGATCCTCCGGAATCGCGGTTTCTCCAACCACTGATTTAGGCAGATCGATGAGCGAGTGGGCAAGAATGGTATCGATGCGTTTACTGGCCTGTGGTGGTCGGGAGTCATCTACTCTAAAGAAGTAGGTCCACTCTACAGCCCGGTCGTGCGGTACAGGACAGGTGCCTTCGCAGTCAGGGAAGACCTGGCCTTTTGCACCCATGCCATTCAGAGTGTAGATGAGCCTTACCTGGCTGTGACCATAGCGATACGCTGCATCCGCGAACTCTACGGGTATGTACGGGCTATCGGCATAGGCATAGAACTTTAAGCCATTGGTTAAGATATCGTCCACGAGTTCCTCACCAACCGTGAGGGGGAGAAACTCATTGACGACGATCCACTGGTAGTGCCATCTTACCAGGCGCTGCGCCTCACTGAAAACATTAGAAGCTGGTACGCCTCTATCTCTCAGAGAGTCGATGATCGCATTGTGAAATTGCAGGAAGGCCAGGTGCAGTTGTGAGATGATCAGATGGACATCGTCGCGTGGATCACCAAGGAGTGCCCGCCCCTGCCGGTTCCTGGGAAGGTCCTTCAACTCTCCGCTATCATTGATGCCGATCAGAAATTTGTCCGCGTCATTGATGTCGTAGAGATAGGGATTACCTGTGGGCCCAGCTCCATACAATGATTCGAGATCAAGACGAGGCGTTCTGAAGTTGCGGAGTTCCTTGAGGCGAGCATGATGCAAGAGGAGGCTGCGATCAGCGGTGATATCATGCGCGATGAACTGCCCCAGGAAGGTAAATCCGGCAGGGATTCGTGGATTATCAGTCGCGGCTTCATTCCCGTGCATCATGGCTTCGGCATCCATGATGGAGCCTGACTTTCCCAGGAACAACAAGATGTTTTCGTCGGTCTCCGGGCTGGGAAGGCCGGGGAACATCCTGCCGTATTTGCCTGCGTCTGCCATGGAGAGCGCATCCTTTAGATGGGGTGCGATGACGCAGCTATGTGTAGCCATATGAACCTCCTGATGAAATACCTGTCGAGGAGACTAGAACATGACCTGGTCAACGTAGCACCAGCGCCAGTCTTCACCGGGCTGGAAGGACTGGATAATGGGATGGCCGGTCGCATGGAAATGCCGGGTAGCATGCTTATTCTTCGAGGAGTCGCAGCAGCCAACGTGCCCGCAGATAAGGCACTCGCGCAGGTGTACCCACGTATCACCAATTTTCAAGCAATCCTCGCAGCCATTAGCACTCGGGGTAACTTCCCGGATCTGGTCGAGGTGCGTACAATTCGTTGCCATCAGTTTTTCTCTTTCTTTTCTTTGATAGAAGCTCTTCAAGGCGGTTTAATCCTACAGTAGACGAATGAGAGTTTGCCAGCAAGTAACTCAAGATGCAACCCTCACAAGGTGATTGGTAACTCATCTTATCACATTGTGAGCGTCTTCGACTGAAATGTCTTTGCCACTTTCTGTGAGAACAGTACACCTGGTCAGGGGTTCATTATATGCCATGAGTTGAGAAAAGACATCTTCCATACGGCTAGCTGGACCTGGAAAAATGGGCAGGTTGGGGTCTTGTCCTACTTGCGGGGCGTATCCGCGTTGTAGATGGCACTTATTGCTTATCTTCGGTGGCACCCAGCATTTTGAGTGAAGTTTTCTGAGCCTCTGTCAAACCTTTCGCACCAGCGAGGTTCATGCGCTCATAGGGTCTATCGCTTCTCAATGTTGTTATACATTCTCCTGTATCCGCGTTCCAGAGTTTGATTGTTCCATCATCGCTCCCGCTGGCAACGGTACTTTCAACAGGACTAAAAGCGACTGACCATATACAACTACTGTGCCCATGCAAGACCCTGAGGTATTGGCCTGTCTGGGCATCCCACAGGCGCACTGTCTCATCATGACTGCCACTTGCAAGGACGTTCCCATCGTGGCTAAAAGCAACAGACCTTACCCAGCTGCTGTGCACATGCAAAGTCTTGAGACAGTGACCGGTTCGCACATCCCATATCTTTACCGTCTGATCGTCACTACTGCTGGCAATGGTGGAATTGGTTGGGCTAAAGGCAATAGACCACACGCGGTGAGTATGTCCCTGTAGAACCTTGAGACACTCACCTGTCTGGGCATCCCAGAGCCGTACCGTCTGATCCTCGCTGCTACTGGCAACAAGCTGGCCATCAGGGCTAATAGCAACGCACCAAACTAAATCATTATGCCCTCGTAAGGTCTTGAGACAGTGACCTGTACGCACATTCCAGAGGCGTACTGTTTGATCATGGCTAGCACTGGCAAGAACACTGCCATCAGCATTGAAAGCAATGCAGCGAACCAGATGGGTATGTCCTCGTAGAATCTTGAGGCACTCACCTGTATAGGCATTCCAGAGCCGCACTGTTTCATCTTCGCTCCCGCTGGCAACTGTGACTCCATCAGGGCTGAAAACCACCGCTCGCACTCGATTGGCATGCCCTCGCAGGGTCTTGAGGCACTGACCGGTACCGACCTCCCACAAGCGGATAAGCTGATCCTCGCTCCCACTGGCAATCGTCTGACCATCAGGACTAAAGGCAACTGACTTTATCAAATTGGTGCTATATCCCTGCAATGTCTTAACGCATTGTCCATTACGAACTTCCCAGAACCGCATAGTATCATCTTCACTGGCACTAACCAGAACTTTGTCACTAGGGAAGAAAGCAATGGACCATATCCGATTGGTGTGGCCTTGAAGGACCTTAAGACAGTGGCCGCTACCGCTATCCCAGAGGCGAATTGTCTGATCATCACTGCTGCTGGCCAGGATCTGACCATTGGATGTAAAAGCAATCGACCGCACACGATGAGCATGACCATGCAAAATCTTAAAATAATCACCACTGCTGGTATCCCACAGGCGGATGGTTCGATCATCACTGCCGCTGGCAAGAACTTTACCGTCAGGGCTGAAGGCGATTGATCTTACTGCTGCTGTATGGCCGTTCAAGACCTTGAGACTGTGGCATGTGCTGGTATCCCAGAGGCGAATAGCCTGATCATCACCGCTGCTGGCCAGAATACTCCCGTCGGGACTGAAGGCAATCGATCGTACCCAATGCATATGCCCTTCCATGGTGTTGAGAGGAAGACCGGTGCTGACATCCCACGTGCGCATTGTCCGATCTTCGCCTCCACTGGCAAGAACTTTGCCATCAGGGCTGAAGGCCACGGACCGGACGAGACTGGTATGGCCACGCAACACTTTGAGGCACTCACCCGTATTGGTGTTCCAGAGGCGGATGGTCTGGTCTTCGCTGCCGCTAGCCAGAATGCTACTATCAGGACTGAAAGCCACAGATCGTATCCCGTCCTCGTGTCCCGGACAGGTAAAGAGTGGTGTAACAGTGTCTGCATACCATAGCCGGACCTCGGCAGTAGTGGTTCCGGCTGCTAGCAATTTCCCATTTGGACTCAATGTCACACAAAGGATGTTACTGAACGTATCACTGAAGACAGATGTGGCAAGGTCTGAATGGGAGAAATTTACCTCGGGTAAAGCTGCACCTTGTAAATAGGCCTGTCTCACCGCAAGATGAGAGAAATCAGAACCACGTAGATCGGTGTGTAAGTAGACCAGCAGATTGAGCAAGTTGCCTGCTGCATAGCTGGATTGTGAGGGATGTAGCGTGCGCAACGTGGCGAGAATGCGCTTGAATTTCTTCTCAATCTCTTCTTTCCTAAAAGCGGCGAGCAGCCTTTCTGCCACAGGTGCGAGGATGAGGCGGACCTGGCTATCTCTTACATAATCATTGCTATCAGCCTTGATCAGGGCATGACTGCCAAAAAGCTCTATGGTCTCCGTTTCAATTTCTCTGCACACCCGCTCTACAAATCTCTCGGTCGCATATTCTGTGATCACCGGTTGGAGGGTGAAACGCCCGTCACCATGTGTCTCGATCATAGAGCGCCTTCTCAAGGAGTCAAAGACTGCAAGGATTGCCCCCTTCGATACTGGATGCAAGATGTTTGCCTGTATTTCATTGAGCGTTACTACCTCACGTTCAATTGCCAGCCAGAATATGACATCCTGTTCTAGCCCCGATAAGCGATGAAATTGAAGGTCTAAAAGATCTTGCATTTCCCCAAACACAGTCTGCTCCTCTCTAAGGAAGCTCGCGATATCGCCCCCAAATAGCTCCCGAATAGGCTCGGATATCAATTTCAAAGCCAGAGGATTGCCTGAATAGAGGTGTACCAGGGTTGCCCATATATCATCTGAACCAAACAGGTCTTTGTCCTCCAGCAGCTTTTGTCCATCTCCCTGCTCCATGCCAGGAAGTAATAAAGATCGCATGGGAGAAATGTTTCCCTCCATGCGAGCGATCTCTTTTGGCTTCTCCCGGCTGGTTAGGAGGAGAGAGCTTTGATGATCCACTTCTCCAACGCGCTGAAATAACTTGCCATAACCTTCATATCCCGCTAGATATTGACCGGCACGTTTGCCCGCTTGTAATACAGACTCGACATTATCCAAAATGAGGAGACAACGGTGCTCTCGTAAAGATGTGATGAGCAGAGAAATTTGCGCGTCTAGATCCTTTGGCAAATTCATGCGGCGTTGATTAGAGACAAATTGGAGAAAACTTACCACGATGCTCTCCACGGATGGAGCGTTTTGCAGTGAGCGCCAGAAGACATAGCCAAAGTTATCCTGCACCTGTTTTGCTAGCATCGCAGCAAAAGTTGTCTTGCCCACACCTCCTATGCCCAATACTGCTATCAACCGGCAATGATCCTCCATAATCCACCGTTCCACCTCGGTAAGCTCCTTTTCCCGTCCATAAAAGTACTCAATGTGTGGAGCTTCTCCCCAATCCTTTTGCCAGGATATATGCTGTGAGGGCTTGTCTGCATTGATGTATTTGCTCACTTGTCCAGATGTGACACCATTGCTGCCGGCCTCTTCTAGCAGCTCCAACTCTTCAGCATTCTTTCCAAAGAGTTCAACGAGGCGCTGACGGAAGTGAGGGCTAGGAAAAGCCTTTCCCTGTTCCCATCGACCTACTGTCTTGAGATCGCTTCCAATCATCTCTGCTATATACGCTTGTGACCAACCGCGCAGTTTGCGTTCATGTCTCAATTTTAGATACCAGGTCAACTGCTTCTCCATTCCGGTGTCTGTTGTTCTCAAGCTGTAAAAGGCACCTTTGTACGTAGAATAATAAGGCTTGAAGTAAATTGTCCCATACTTGTCCTATAAACGCCCTCTAGTTGCGGTTCCAATCTGGTTCTCAGCAAAGTATCCTCATCGTATAGACGTGTTGATGGAAACATTGCAAAAAAGGAGCTAAGCATGTTTACGAACTCTGTCACCTCGTATTCCGATGGTATTGATCTCAACAGTGAAGCCAACTGGAGCAATCTCTATGCTTCTCTTCGAGCTCTTGCCAGGCATCTCGTATACTCTTTTAGCGTCTTTTCCTGGCGGGGCCAGGAAGAAGACATCATAGAGGATATTGTACAAGAAACGGCACGACGCGTCATTGAGCGCAATCGCAAAGCCGAGCGTGGAGAAGCAGACCCGATCCACTCTTTGAAACAAATGATGACGGTCATTGCCCAAAATTACTGCACAGATTTATGGCGGATTGATCGTAGATTGTTACATATTTCTCCACAAGACTACGAGCCTGAAAGCCTTGCAGGTGTAGATCAACAGGCTCAAACCTTGGAGGCGATAGATGAGAGTGTGTATCAAGAGTTGCTTTTTCAGCTTGTAGCGCATGAGGTTGCCAAATTCCCAGATAAACAGCGGAAAGCCTTATTGATCGACCTGGCGAATCGCATGTGTTTCGATACACCTCCGACCTCACTCCAAAACAAGAGCGTGGCAGGCATGTCTCGATTCTGAGCTATGCATACCGGCGCGTTGCTCATCTGTCCTGTGTACAAGAGTATATATCTGCTGCATAAAGAACCACCTCGCACTTCAAAGTTAGCAGGCACTCCAGGAATAATTGTGTTCGGTAGCTCAGGAAGATAGCAATAAGTCTGTCTTTCCTGAGTTATTGAAGCATATAGCTCCAATATTCTATCCACCTCATTCCAGTTGATCTACAAGTAAGCTAGCGCTGAGCAAGGCATGTTCGCGCTGTACCTCTGTCAACGAGGAGAACAGGAGAGTGTTTAAAGCGGTGTAAAACAAGGCAATGTGGTACTCATTCGTATTGTCGTTTGGATTCTGTTCCACCAGCCTGTGTGCCAGTTTGCGTAAATGCACAATAATAGCATAGACCTTAGCGAGTGCCTTATTCTCAAAGGGCAAGGTCGATGGCAATTGCTCCATATGATTGAAGTATTCAGTATTCGTCAAGACTGCCTCCATTTGGAGGCGTTCATCTAGCATGGCCTCTTCCGCTCTCAGCAGTTGAAAACGTAGAGCTGAGTCCAGCATAGCGACATCCCGCAGAATATGGCTCTGTCCCGTCTCTTGAAAGTCGATGAGCCATACATGTCCAGTGTCATCTATCAGCAGGTTATGTGGATTGCAGTCTCCATGAGTGGTACATATGTACGTTGGACATATAAAAGACAGCCCATCCATCTCTAGCACAGGATTCGTAAAGGTAAGATGGCTTGTTAAATTCCTGAAGGTGAGCCTGTTTCTGCCCTGTACCGAATGAAGCTCCTCAGAAAGCACCTTCTCAAGCATCTGCGGCGTATAGCCAAGTAACTGTTGATAGTTCTCAGTCAAATTGAGAGGTTGCAGGTTTCCACGATTACCATACCAGGCACTACATGTTTCGTGAAAAAGCTGATCTATTGCCTCCTTAATCTGAGGCACATCTGAATGACGGTAAAATTCGCGGAAGTCCACCAATGCGTCGTTGGCGGTTCCTAGCAGCTTGTAGTTCAGGCCAGCAAGATGCGAAGTGTATCGTAAATCAAGGATCATAGTATGACGCCCACCTCCAACAAAAGGTTGAATATATTTCTTGAAGTTGCGGTATTCCTGTTCAACCTTGCGAAAGTCACCGAACTTGACAATCACCTCTTGTCCAGCACCTCCATCGGCATAGAATGGCTGTATCCGTAGCACACCCGTCCCACTTTGTCCAACTGGCAAAGGTCGTATCAGTATACTCTCGGCCTGATAGAACAGGCGGCAGAGTAAATCTTCCAGCTCGGTAGCAACTAGCGTGTATAAAGCTGTACCGCGTAAGACCCGCGCTCCCTCTATTTCCAGGCTTTGTATAGCCTGCTCTAGACTACTTCCCTTTTGCCAGTGAATTTCGAGTTCCAGATTGACGTTCACATCCTCGGCGAAAACATTCTCAACGCTTTCAAGGAACATTGGTTTTTTGAATTCTTCTTTGAAAAGAAAATCTGCCACCTGGTGATTTTTGAGCGCTGTACGCGTGCGTTCTTTCGTACCATAAGCCGAGAGCATGATCACTTTGGTTGCTTCGCTCAGGCCACGCGAATCCAGCTCTTTCAGCAGATTGATGCCATCTTCGTTGGCCTGATCGGCCTCGTTCATGCGAATATCTACAACCAGTACATGATAGATGGCATCATCCAATAGCTCCAGAGCTTTTGCAATTGTGGGCGCAGAAGTTGCCTGGAAACCTTCACGCTGCAAAATCTCAGTGAGTTCTTCACACCAATCCTCGTCATCATCTACGATTAAGACGCATCCTCGCCTGTTCATACAATACCGTTCCTTTCTAGTGTTTGATATCCGAAAATGTTTTCTAACGTTTCACGCACAATATTGACCAGTTTGGCAGGATTGTAAGGTTTATCTAGAATGTCATCCACACCTTTCAGGAAGAGCGTTCGCATTGTCAGCCATGAGAGAGACGTACAAAGTACCAGTAAATGTTGCTTTTGATTAAGGACTTCATCAATCAACTGTTGCTCTTCTGTTCCGATGCGTTTGCAACCGAGTAGAACCAGCTCGGGCTTCTCTTCCTCCCCGCATTCCTGAGATGGCAAGTCATGGTAGGTCTCGAGCATATCTACAGTGAAACCAGCCTCCCTCAGGGCGTTTGTAGAGATTTCGCGCCAGTAGGGTTGGTGATCGATTAATAGAATGCGCTTATTGACACTGTCAGATTTCATGATATTCCTTTCTCTGCTTTTGGTAGAAGTAATGTAAAAGTCGTTCCCTGGCCTACCTGGCTTTTCACCCTCAAATCTCCATTATTTTTAAGGGCATTAGTGCGAGCGCTCCAGAGACCGAAACCAGAACTACCCTTGGTTGAGAATGAGAGCTCAAAGATTTTAGCTTGCTGCGGTGGGGGAATACCAATTCCGGTATCGATCACTTCCAGGGCTACAAAGCGGCCAACGTTGTGAGCCTTAAGTGTGATCGTTCCCCCATTGGGCATCGCCTGGATGGCATTTGTAACCAGATTGCTCAGGATATCGGCGATCATTTCGTAAACAGCTAGCAGGTGAGATACATCCTCATCAATTGTCAGTTCAATGTAAACAGTGGGCGGTAATGTTGGAAGGGCTTGATCTCGCGCTTCTTCAAGAAGTACTCGTGGTGGTATAGTAACCGGTTCACCTGATTTGCCTAATTCTTGCTTCAGGTTTCTGCTCAAGTCCAGCACTCTTCCTGTCACTCGCACAATGTTGTCTAACTTCTTTGCAATAACTGGATTGGTGGTGGAGTATGACGCCAGCTCGAGCCGGATATCATCGACATATGACTCAACGAGCCCCAGGCTGTTGCCCCAACGGTGCGTTAATTCGAAAGATACCTGCCCAATCGAACTCATAATTGCTGCGGATTGTGCCTGGTGTTCGAACTCGTGACGTTCCTGCGCTGTTTCCAGCCGGTAAATTGTGGTTGCCAATTGCTGCACGAGTCCCTCGAAGAAAATCAAGTCGGTATCTCGAAAGCAATCAATATCATTATGACTGAGTTCTAGATTACCGTAGTATCGCTCTTTGAACACAATAGGTATGGCAAGTAGGGAATGCATTGTCAGGTCTGATAGTTGGGCAGGAACGATACCAGGTGGTGGATTGCGAATATCGTGTATGACAATAGTACGTCGCTCCCGCGCTACTAATCCGGTGATTCCTTCATTCAACTTTCTATTGGAGAGAGGGGGGAGTCTTTATCTTGCAATGTACGTGTTACTACCAGCTCTTCATTAGTATCGTCGTAGCGATAGATAGCTACTTGACATTGACTATGCTTCTCTGCAATGCTCAGGACGACTTCATAGGCTTGTTCAAGTTCCGCCAATTCGGTGATCTTACCGAGTTCTTGCGCAGCCTGGTACCACAGCTCAAAACGGTTTGCCTCCTTTCTGGCTTGTGCGTATCGCTCAGCGTTTTGTAATGCAACAACAGCGAGATCAGCTAACCCTTGCAGCAATCGCTCGTCGCTCTCACTGAATTTGGTAGCATAGGAACTTTCAACATTGATCACCCCACGTAAATCAGTTCCCGCAAGTAGTGGCGCAGCCAGTTCAAAACGGGTTTCGGGGGCAAATTCCATGTAGATTTCTTTCCAGGATGTCTGAGATACATCTACATTCACTAACTGTTTGTTTCTTGCCACGTGTCCGACAATTCCCTGGTGCAGTCCCAGGCGGATGCCTCTCTTATCCTCGGTCACACCTCGTGCGGCTACTATTCGCAAGTCGTTTAAATTGGGATCATAGAGCAACAATGCCCCCAGGGAGGAGTGCGTCAATTCCAGCGCTTTCTCTAAAATGAGATCAAAGACATGCTCGTAGTCAAGATGGCTGGTGATCTCCTTGCTGATTTGATTAAGTACCCGGCCTTCCTCTGCTAAACGTTTCTCCCTCTCATAGGCCTGAGCATTCTTTATCGCCAGCACTACCTGTCCCGCCAGGGTAAGCAGGAAATCTTCATCTTCTTCACGAAATGCGCCTTCCCTTGTGCTCTCAAAATTTAAGACACCCACCACCTCTTCACCATCAAGGAGCGGCACATCTAATTCTGAGGTGGTATCAACAATTGACCGCATGTAGAGGTCTCGCCATCGCAGATCATTGTGTACATTATCCACTCGGGCAGGCATTTTATGCTCCAAAACCCAAAGAGTAATGCTTTTGGCCTCCTGCAAAGGGAGAGTCAGGTTTTGCCTGGCTTTGGCATGGGGTCCTATTGCTGCTGGTACTTCCAGGGCCTCTTTATGTGCGTTATAGAGTAGGATAGAGGCTTCCTCAGCCGGTACCTGTTTGTGCGCTAGCCTGAGAATGATGTTTAAGACAGATTCAAGATCCAGAGCCCGGCTCAATTCGCGATCAATGGTCTGCAAAGTCTCCAATTCATGCTCGCGCCGCAGGCTCAAGGTACCAAATACCTGTGAATTCTTGATGGCGATAGCTGCGTGGTGCGTCAAACCCTCAATGAACAGCTTCTGGGAAGCATCGAAACGTTGTGGCTGGTGGAAATTGACAAACAAGACTCCGACCGGTTCATTTTTAACTCGTAATGGCGCCACGGCTATCGAGCTGATTTTTTCACGCAGCGCGAAGTTCTCTTGCTGAATATGAATAGTCTTACCTAACTCAGAATATAAATTGGCGCTCTGCCTGGCGAAGATTGGTTTCTCATGGTGTAGCATCAGTACGGCGACATCATTGGGCTGGCTGGGAGACATAAACTTTGGGGAAGAGGCCAGCAATGTTCCAGCTATGCGCGGTGGAAATGCAAAATGCTGTTCTTTTGACAGGTAAGGATAAAGGACAACGATATCTGCCCTGGTAGCCTCTTGAATTTTGTCGACGACTGCTTGTAATGTTTGTTCCGCATCCAGTTGCTGTGTAAGAAGTTGGCCCGTCTCGTTGAGCAAATTCAGTCTGCGATACAAACGGATATTGTGACGTGCTAGCGCAATATGATTCGCGAGCAACTGGAGGATTAAGATGTCATCCTGATTGTAGGCGTTGGGTTGAAAGTGTTGAATCGATACCACACCTGCGGACTCATTACCTAAAACCAGGGGAACAAAGATAAAAGATTCGTGTGATCCTATCCCTGGGGTATCGGCAATCCGCAACCTTTGCAGATCAGCCTCTTGACTCATGTGCCGTATGAACAGCGTTTTCTTTGTCTCAAGCACATATTTATATACTCCTTGTAAGGGAATCTCATTCAGGTGGACAAATTCTCCTTTTTCTTGGACGTACATATCAAGTGTATTGGTTTGTGGCTGATAGATCGTTAGCACAAAGCAACTGATGTCAAAGATGTCCACTGCATGCCTGCGCAGTTTCTGAAAAAGGGTATGAATAGTCTCCAGCTCATGGTTGATATGCTGCCCAATGTGGGCAACTATCTGGTAGCGCCGCAGTAACCATGTTTCTTGCAGGATAAAGGAAGATTGATAGGCGAAGAATTGAAAGAGTTCAAGTGCTTCGGTGTTGAATTGTTGCGGTTGTTTGAAATAGAGATAAAGAACACCTGGTGCCCTTTGATGGTGTCTCATGTGCAAAGCCAGAGCAACGAGAGAACGAGCCCCTTCTAACTGTGTGAACATAGCGTGTGGCTCTGGCATCGATGCTACATCTTCGATCACAAAGACACTTTGTTCGAGAAACTCTTGAGCGAGCCATGCAGGCAGTACTTGTTCGAAGGTCTCAAAATTGCTTTGTGGTACGTCCTTTGTTCCGCTCGCAAAGCTAATCAATCGTTTCGTCGTGGGATTCATTGCAATGATGGCGCAGGCATCTGCTCGAAAGATTTTCTGTGCTATCTGTACGATGTTTTCTAGTGTTCCGGGGAAACCTTTGAGATTTCCCGATATTTGTTCCAGTGCCTCGAACAACTCCCTAGCTTTGTGCGACGGCTGAGTTTCCACTCTTTACCTCCAAATTCACAAGGTGCTTTATACAGAATCTAGTTATAAAAAACTCTAATTGCCTAGGAGTCATTTTTCTTATCAATAATGTAGACGAAGAACATGGAAAGAAATAAAAATATATGTGTTTGATTTCCTGAAGGATAAAGGAATAATGAGCTAGAAGTTAGTCTTTTTCCAGTCAAGATAAAGATATCGTCTTCTTTTCCTGATCCATAAACTCTCTAGAAGTGTATCAGCTCGGAAGCACAGCCGCATCACCCACGAGTTCACGCAGTCGAAGGGCATCATGGACAGCGTAGCCTTCAGGGTCGTTATTGAAGTAGACGTAAATTTCTCGGTCTTCTGCTGCATCTGCGGTTAGACGTTTGGCCCAGAAGGTGAGTTCTTCGTCGGAGAGGCCGATGCCGTGGGCTCCGTGGTGGAAGCGGAGGTAGCGGAAGGGCCCGATGGGTGGAATGTCGAGGGGAGTAGGTAGGGAGCCGCCGATACTGATGACCAGGGCGCAGTTGGCATTGCCTAAAATGCGGCGAAGGGATTGGATGGTTTCGGGTTGGAACCAGGTGGGGTCGCGGAACTCGAAGGCGATCTGGTGGTTGCGGGGTAGGAGGGTGATGAACTCTTCGAGACGCTGTGGGTTGGCGTGCCAGCGGGGTGGAAGTTGATAGAGGAAGGGGCCAAGGTGTTCGCCCAGGCCGCTGGCAGAGCCAATGAGTCGTTTCACTCCTTCTTCGGCATTATGGAGTTTCTTCATGTGGGTGAGGTAGCGACTGGCTTTGACGGCAAAGAGGAAGCCAGGGTGGGAGGCGATTTGTTCGGCCCAGGCGTGGAACTGGTCATAGGTGGGTAGGCGGTAGAAGCTGCGATTGATTTCTACTGTCGGAAAGTGCCGGGCATAGTAAGAAAGTTGCTCGCGTACGGGGAGGTCGGGTGGGTAGAAGGGTCCGACCCAATGGGGGTAAACCCAGCCGGAGGTGCCGATCCAGATCATAGCTATCCCTTTACTTCTCCTTGAATGTTTTTCTGTTGTATTTACTGTGTCTTTCAGGTAACATATTCATGCAGTTAGTATTTCTCCATACAACATTTTGGCATAGGTAGGCAAGTCTTCTACTTTGCATCACGGGGAATAAGTAACAAAGGAGTAACAAATGTTATTGCCTGAATTGCGTGCTGAACTAGCTCTTTACGCCAAGAAAATGTATGATAGTCATCTGGTACAGGCAACACAGGGCAACCTGAGCGCTCGTGACCTTGAGAGTGGATACATCTGCTTGACGCCGAGCGGCGCAGACTACCAGTTGCTTACGGCCGAGGATATTGTGGTGGTAGATGAGAACGGCAGCGTTGTCGAGGGTAAAAGACGGCCTACTGTTGAGACTCCTGTGCATACCTTCATTTTGCGGCGTCGCCATGACATTCACTGTGTCATGCACACCCATTCACCTTACGCCACAGCATTTGGCGTCGTTTATCAGCCTATTCCCGTGGTTTTGTCGGATTCGGCTCTCTACCTGGGCCGCGAAGTGCCAATAGCGCCCTATTGTAAGTCCGGAACTCCAGAGTTCGCCGAACTCGTTGCCAATACGCTCAACGATGGCTCCGCGGTCATCTGGGGCAACCACGGTGCAATGGTTGTAGGTGTGAATCTCCCACTCACCTTCTCCATCGCTCATGCTCTAGAGGACAGCGCTAAGGTTTATGCCATCGCCAAGCAACTTGGTAATCCAGTTCTGCTGACACAAGAAGAAGTCATCAAACTGCGCAATTTCTGAATAAACGGGGGAGCAGTCGAGATGTTTAGAGCTTCATATATTGGAGAAAGTCCTTTACCTTCTGGTTTTCGATGCTCGTTTTCTCAGCGTAGGCTAAAATTTCCGCCTTCTGCCGGGCATACATCTTCTTGATCAGTTTGCGCTTTGAAGGATCTATGCCCCTGGGCGAGGATTGGCTGATTTCGTAGAGAAAGCCGGTCATGTCAAGCAGTTTCAGTTCCTCGTGCAGCGTCTGGTCTTCTTCTATGGAAAAGGCATGCAGGATGTCCCTCTGAATGGTATCGATGGCTTCTTTCACGGGGGCGGTTTTGAAAAAGGGAAGGATATCACCGATCACCGCCTCGTGCACATCGTGCATTAAGGCCAGGGTAACCAGGCGGTCGCGTTTTTCTTGTGGGTAGGAGTTGAAGGCAGACCAGTAGAGCACCAAAAAAGCGACCGCCACGGTATGCTGCCCGACATTCCACGAACCAAAGCCCGAGACGCTGTAAACCCTGGGGATGTTGAAGATGTTCATCAGGAAATCCAGGTTGGGGTGTTTCGAGACATGACCCAACATCCCCTGGGGAGTAAAGATGTTCTCAAAGTCAATTCGTTCGTTCATATCTCAAAGGGCTTCTAAACCGGCAAGGGCTACTTGCATATCCTCTGAGTAGTGAGCTCCGCTTACGCCAATGCCACCAATGATCCCTGTAGCATCCTTGATAGGATAGCCACCACCAAAAACAACTAAGCGGTCTGTTTTAACGATGCCATGCAGGAGGGGTGGATCATTCTGGATGAATTCGTACCATTCGTGCGTTGCCATGCCACCAAAGCTAATGGCTGTATACGCTTTGTCCTGTGCAATTTGTACGCTTAAGAGAGGTGCCCCATCCATTCGGCGAAAAGCCTTGAGCGTACCATCCTCATCACAAATAGCAATGCACATTTGTTTTCCCATCTCCTGGGCCCTGGCTTCGGCAGCTTTAATCATACGTTCTGCTGCCTCAATGGTAATGCTGGATTTTTGGAAGCTGTTTCCTGCCATAGAAATGTCCTTTCTTCTAGTTGTTTGATCCGTCCTACAAGTAGTGTTCAGTTGAATGATTTGGAGCGGGCTATGTTTACTTGCAGGTATTCAGCTGGAGGGGTTTACTTGAAAGATTTTCCCTCATTGATAATTTATAACCAACTAATGGTTCTGTGTCAATAAGTGACTTTATAGCTCTTAATTAAATTCTAGATGGGTTTTCCACGGTTGAGATAATGTTTGAACTAAACATAGTTCGTCTTGTTGCATTTCTTAAGTTTTCTTGGTACTGTATTGTATAGAATACCTTCACCACTGAGTAATTGGTAATGTTCATCTTCACTCACCTCGTATCTGGGGTCTCAGGTACATTTGTATGCTAGCAAGAAAGCAGCATGCTGAAAGGAGGCTATGCGATGACAAACGAAGCAAACCCTATCATCGTCAGTCGTTCCGTTGAAGAAGACAAGGGCACCAGCGGCGTGGTTCAGGATGTGTTTGCTGCTGAAAATTGCTCTGCTACGTGCCCCACTTGCCAGCAGTCCTGCGCTTTGACAGCGGGGCATGCGGGTCTGCACCATTGTGAGAATGGGCATGATTGGATTTAATCTCTCCATGAATCGGACGAGTAGATTCTGTTGCCCTCTCTAGAAATTGACCCAGGAGCCTGGTAGCATCAAACTATCAGGCTTTTTTCCCGCTTGAGAAAAACTTGCACATCAGGTTAAATGTTCAGTCCACATTACTGGTTGACGCCGTAACGCTTTTCTAGAGCCTGAATGTCAGGAAGGCCAATGTGATCGGTGAACTGGGAAAAGGTGACCATCTGAGAAGCAATGGAGGCCGGCGTTTGTCCCTGTTTGAGTACCTCCAACAGGCTAAACATGCTGTACGTTGCTGCAAAGAGCAGGCTGACAGGGAAGATAACGAGTTTGAATCCGAGGGTGCGGATCTCCTCAAGGGGCAAGGGGGGAGTCTTGCCACTCTCTGCCCAATTGAAGAGTAGCGGTACGCCGGGAAAGGCCTGTGCAATGCTCCGAAGTTCGGTCATGGAACGGGGAGCCTCGATGAAGATGACATCGGCTCCTGCCTCGTGATAGGCTTTGCCTCTGTGTATGGCGTCCTCAAGACCATGTACAGCGTTAGCATCGGTACGTGCAATGATCACAAAGTCAGGGTCTTGCCTGGCTTCAACGGCGGCGCGGACTTTCTGGACCATTTCATCCATAGGTATGACCTGCTTTCCCTCCATATGCCCGCATTTCTTGGGCCAAACCTGGTCTTCGATATGCAGGCCGGCAACGCCTGCGCTCTCGTACTCATGAATGGTACGCCGTACGTTTATTGGGTTGCCATAGCCAGTATCAGCGTCCGCGATGAGCGGCAGGTCGCCCGCAACGGAAGCGATGACAGCAGAAATGGCGGCAGCGCGGCTCACCATCTCGCTCATGGTCAGCAGACCAACATCGGGCTGTCCGAGGACACTGGCAGCCGTCCCAAAGCCTGTCATGTAGACGGCAGGAAATCCTGCTTGAGCGATGAGGCGGGCACTCAAGGCATCATATGCTCCGGGGGCAACGATCAAGTCAGCGCCGGCAAGCAGTTCACGCAGGCGTGTAGTGGTGCGCATGGTCAAGTCCTTTCTACAAGTTTAGTCTAAGTGTATGCTATGCTTCACTGATCTGGCAAGGAGAAGATGGACTATGCGAACGATCCAGCTCAGGGTGTAGTAGGCAGGTACTGGGGCGGGCGACGAATCTTTGTGCCTTGCTCGAAGGCGTAGGCGAGTTTGATGAGAGTTGGTTCGCTAAAGGCTCGTCCCATGAAGGTGATGCCGACTGGAAGATCAAAGATGTAGCCAGCCGGGACGTTGATAGCGGGATAGCCGGCAAGCGCGGCTGGCTGCGCGCTGCCTCCAAGAGGAGGATCGCCGTTGACTAGGTCAATCAGCCAGGGCGGACTACTGGTGGGCATGACCAGCGCATCGAGCTGGTGTTGATCCATAACCGCATCAATGCCTTCTTGTCGCGAGAGGCGGCGGCACTCGTCGTGCGCGGTGAGATATGCAGGATCGTCAAGCGAGGTGGTGTCCTGTGCTTTCAGTAAGAGTTCCTGACCGAAGTACCTGAGTTCTTCCCCCGCATGAGCGTTGTTGAAGGCAATGATGTCGGCTAGCGTATGTACCGGTGTATTGACCAGCTCGACCAGGTATGAGTTGAGATCGGCCTTGAATTCAAACAGGAGCGCGGTAAGTTCTGATTTAGATGACGATATTTGCTGCGCCGTCGGGATGTCCGCAGGATCTATGATGACCGCACCAAGGTCTCGCATCCTCTCGATAGCTGTATTGGCGATTGCGTCAGCCCGGGGACTGTAGCCAAAATAGACCTCGCGGGCGATGCCGATACGTGCACCACGCAGACCGTTGGGATCAAGGAACTGCGTGTAATCGCTGTAGAATTTTCCGGCGCTTTCCTGTGTCGCGGAATCGAGCGGGTCAACGCCGGTGAGAGCTCCGAGCACGGTTGCTGCATCGGCAACGGTACGACTGATCGGACCAACCGTATCCTGGCTGTGTGCGATGGGGATAACTCCGGAGCGGCTGGTGAGGCCCACCGTGGGCTTGATCCCGACCACGGCGTTCGACGAAGAGGGGCAGAGAATTGAGCCATCCGTCTCAGTTCCCAATGATGCGGTAGCTAGATTTGCCGCGATGGCCGCTGCCGAACCAGAGCTTGAGCCACAGGGAGTGCGGTTCAAGACATAGGGATTGCGTCCCTGCCCGCCACGGCCGCTCCAGCCGCTTGATGAGGGATTAGAACGGAAGTTGGCCCACTCGCTGAGATTCGCTTTGCCCAGGATAACGGCTCCCGCCTCGCGGAGCCTGCGGGTCACAAAGGCATCTCGTGGTGGACGCGATCCCAGCAGGGCCAATGAACCGGCAGTGGTCTGCATCTGGTCTGCTGTGGCGATACTGTCTTTGAGGAGAACGGGGATACCGTGCAGGGGACCGCGTGGGCCTCTAGCGTGTCGCTCCTCGTCAAGCGACCTGGCTATCTCGAGCACCTCGGGATTGATCTCCAGGATGGATTTGATGCTGGGGCCCTGCCGGTCAAGCGCGGAGATGCGCTCAATGTACATTTGAGTGAGTCGATGTGCAGTGAGCTGTCCCGAGGTCATGGCGGCTTGCAACCCGACGATGGTTACCTCTTCCAAATGAGTGTGCGGGCCTCTTATTTCCTCGTTCATTATTGCTCCTTCTTCACTGGATTTTCGTAACTATTGAGGTCATCTCTCTTCTTGATTCCTCACTGCCTGCGGCAGTTCGCAAAGGTTTTGTGTAAGTTGCGAGCTTTGCAGCCGGCGGCTGCAAAGCTCGCAACTTACACATGAATGACCGAGTCGCCGTAGGCGACGAGAAGTCCTGCATAGTTACGAATTTTCTCACATTGATGTGTGTCTACCAGGTAGGTAATCGCAGCGGCTATCAAGCTATTGGCCGCATTGAACAAAGCGCATTGGGTAGCGGTGAAGTGATTCAACACCGGTACGGGTGACACGGACCAGTTCGCCTACCTGCACCCCCATGCGCTCATCTTCAGTGATCACGTTGGGCTGGATTACTATGGTCATGTTCTCTCTGAATGTGAATGGCCGGGGCGGCCTGGCACTTGTTCGCCTTGTTCTCAGGACCGGAGGCAGGTATCCCCCTCCAAAACCATGCACAAGGTCGTCGTATATAGTGAAGCCGGCGCTGTGAATGTATTCGCCGGCATCCAGGACATCATCGCTGGTTGCTCCCGCACGGATTATATTCGCGATGCGATTGAACGTCTCTACTGCCACATCGTACATTCGCCGGTACTCTGATGCGGGCGCTGCGCCGATGGCGAAAGGGCGAAGTATCTGTCCAGGATAGCCGAAGTACTGGGCGCTTATTTCAGTAATGAGAACGTCACCTTTCTCGATGACCCGGTTTGAGGGGTGCTGCGCAGGAACACATACAGTTGGATTGCGCATGGGTGTGGTGGCCATGTAGTGAATGTGGTTCTTGCCTCCCTGTCCCAGGTAGGCTCCCTCGACAATGGAGACCAGTTCATGTTCGGTAATGCCTGGACGAGCCTCACGTTCAAGCGCCTCAATGGCTCGATCGCTGAGCTCTGCTCCCTTGCGCAGAAACTCGATCTCCTCGTCGCTCTTGATGAACCGGAGCTGCTGCATCTGCGCTGTAAAGTCCACGAGTGCAGCTTGCGGGAGCGCGCCCCTGATAGATGCATATTGTTGAAAGGGGATCGTGCCGACCGCACCGATACTACCGTCTACCAGCCCGCGCTCCCGCAGGTTTTCTACTGCGGCATCCGTGGTAGCTGGACCTCCCCAACGCACATCTGTGATGCAAGAGACCTGGCGGGCGTTGGGAACATGGTTGAACATTTGCACGAAGAGAGTTGGCTCACCGCTGCCTGGAAAGACGAGGATAGCTTCCCGGGTGACCGGGAAGTTTGAGAGATATTGTACCTCGTGGTGCGAACCGGTTGTGCCGTACACGAGCAGCGCTGAGAGACCAGCCTGCTGCATCCCTGCCCTAACTGCCCTATAGCGGCGGGAGAATTCGGCATCTGAAAAGCACGGGTACAAACTGCTAGTATGCATAGTACTTCTCTCTCTTCTTGATTCCTCACTGCCTGCGGCAGTTCGCAAGTGTTTTGTGTGAGTTGGAGATTTTGCAGCATGCGGCTGCAAAGTCTCCAACTCACGCATGAATAGGCGAGCTGCCGCAGGCGGCGAGAAGTCCTCAATAGTTACCTATTCTTTCAGCTTCTCCCAGCTAATCACATTTTCCAGCAGCATAGCAAGCAGGATGCCCATGACAAGCCCATTCTGTACCAATGTGCGCACGAGGTCTGGAATGCTGCTGAAGACAGTTGGTGGCAGGCTCATTAAGGCCAGGCCGAACATGACGGGGGTTGCAATACGGTAAATGGTCTTGAAGGAGAAGGAGATGCCCTCGATGGTGTTCAGGGCAGCGCCGAAGAGTTGCAGGTAGGCCACGAAGAGGACCGCCTCACCAACGCTGACCGGCAGCGATGCAAACAACTGTCCGAGAGCCGGTATAATCCCGAGAAGGATGAAGAGAGCTGCACCAATCAGAAAAGGGGCACGCTCGAGCAAGCGGGTGGCGCGCAGAAAACCAAGCGATGAGACGTAAGGCGCATAAGGGACGATGCCGAGCACACCGGCAACGACGGAGTTGAAACCGGTAATGGCAAACGAACGCCTATACTGGGCAGGGGAGATGGGAGTTTTATACAGTGCCTCTGCTCCTTCAAGTGAGGCAAAGGTATTGGTCATACTAATCAGCCCGGTCAGCACAATGGTGACAATCACTCCCAGGTTGGCGGCCAGCCCGCCCCAGGGAAAGAGAGCAAACAGGGCGCTGCCTGCTGGTGCGAGCGCCAGGGTATGGCCTGGAAACAACAGGCGAAAGGCAATCCAGCCGACGATAATGCCGATCAAGAGGGCAAAGTTACTCACGAGCCCACGTCCCCAGATGCTCAGAAGCAGTACCAGGACGACCAATCCCAGGGAGAGCAGAGCAATAGGCGGTTGAATGCGCGGTCCATCCGCCAGCCCGATCATGCCTTTGAAAAAAATCTGAATTAATTGTGCCCCCAGGAGGAAGTAAAAGGTGCTGGTGACAATTGGGGTGAACAGGCGTCGCAGCGCCCATCCCACTCCGAGGATACCAAGCACGCTAACCAGAACGCCGGAGATGATAATGCCGGCTTCGAGGTTCCCTCCGAGGTCTGAGAGAGATTGGCCTAAGGCTTGTGCGCTTGCAGCCAGACTGAGAATCACTCCCCACCACAGTCCTGCCGGGCCTTCCATGAGCGGTAAGCGGTGTCCTATCACTCCCTGGAGGATACAGGCGATGCCCGTATAGATAAATGCTCGCTCGAGGGAAGCTGTGATGACAGCAGGGGGAAGATGGAAGGCAGAGCCAACGGAAATAGGGATTACGACGACGTTGGCGAACATGAAGAAGAGCCATTGAACCCCTGCCAGTACAGTTGTTATGGGGGTGATGCTACGAACGGACTGCAAAGCCTCTTCCTTTCTTAAATTCACCAAGTAACTATTGAGGTCGTTTCTCTTCTTGACTCCTCACTGCCTATGGCAGTTCGCAGGTATTTTTTTTGTAAGATGCGGGCTTTGCAGCCGCCGGCTGCAAAGCCCGCATCTTACATTTGAATGGTCGAGTGCCTGCAGCGACGAGAAGTCTTGAATAGCAACTACACAGAAACGATTATCCATAATGTAGCACATTTTGAGGTTTTGAAAGGGGGGCAGGGGCTTGTGTTCAGCAGGTAATTGAGGCGTTGATGGGAGTGAGATGATGGGCACGAGTCGCATCGTCAAGAATACTCTCTCCTCTCTTCAGTCTACAGTATGGAGCAAGCTCATCAGCAGTCAATTTCGTGGCATGTCCGTTTGTCCTCTACAGGAGAGTATGGCTGGCTGCAGGATGGAGAGCGATAATGTGGTTTCACAAAATAATCCGAGTATCTTTGACCTTCCTTTTGGCCGATAGATCGGCCCCTACAGCCAGTTCCGTATAAATTTGTGAATGTGCATTATCCTGGAGTTTTCTTTTGTCAGGAGGGGTGTGATAAAATGATATCTCCACAAGCTGATTTAGGGGTTGGGTTGACCATGGTCAATTTGAACCCCGTATAAGAGCTTCTTCTCGCATAGGTACAAGATAAGCACATAGAAAAGAGAATGCTACGAATGGAAAATGAGTATGAGTCGGTGAATTCCCAACATGAACAGAACTCGAATGAGGATGCTGCGTTGCAGAACGCGGGAATTGATCCTGCCCTGTTGAAGTCGCTTGAGTGGCGCTCGATTGGGCCTTTTCGTGGCGGGCGCGTTGTTGCTGTGGCGGGAGATCCATCGGACGCGCAGGTATTCTATTTTGGCTCGACGGGTGGCGGAGTCTGGAAGACGAGCGATGGCGGTTTGTACTGGGAGAACGTATCTGATGGCTTTTTTAAGCGGGCCTCGGTCGGTTCGATTGCCGTCTCGGCATCTGATGCCAATGTGATCTACGTTGGCATGGGTGAATCATGCATTCGCGGTAACGTCTCGCACGGAGATGGAGTCTATAAATCGACCGACAGGGGCAAAACGTGGATGCACCTGGGTCTGGAGAATACGAGGCATATCGGGAAGGTGCATATCCATCCCCACAATCCCGACCTGGTGTATGTTGCGGCGCTGGGCCATGCGCACGGGTCGAATCCTGAGCGAGGAGTGTATCGCTCACAGGATGGTGGCAAGAACTGGGAGCAGATTCTGTTCCGCAGCGATAAAGCTGGAGCGATTGACCTGGCCATGGATCCGAACAACCCGCGTATTTTGTATGCCTCTTTCTGGGAAACCTGGCGTCTGCCGTATACTCTCATAAGTGGCGGCGAGGAGAGCGGCCTGTTCAAGTCAAGCGATGGTGGCGATACCTGGACTGAAATCACACGTAACCCAGGCTTGCCTAAAGGTCTTCTGGGCAAGATCGGCATAACCATCTCACCTGCTAAAGAGGGCCGCATCTGGGTCGTTGTCGAGGCGGAAGATGGAGCGGTTTTCCGTTCAGACGACGGAGGCGAGAGCTGGCAACGACTCAGCGAGGAAAGCAATCTGCGGCAGCGTGCGTGGTACTACCAGCATATCTATGCCGACCCGCAGGACTCGGAAACCCTCTGGGTGCTCAATGTCCAGGCCTGGAAATCGATTGATGGCGGCCGTACGTTTTGGAATGATGGGGGAGCCTGTGTGACCTTCAACGGCGGAGAGAGTTGGTCCAGTATATTTAACCAGCCCACGGCGGAATTCTACCACGTCACGACCGATAGCCAGGTGCCTTACCGTGTCTACGGCGCCCAGCAGGATAATACGACGATCAGCGTGCCCAGCAGATCGCCTCGTGCGGCCATCACGCAGTCGGATTTGTACGAGGTCGGAGGCGGTGAAAGTGGCTATGTTGCCGTGAGATCTGATGATCCAAACATCGGCTATGCCGGGAACTACCAGGGATACATTACACGCTACGACCATCGCAGCGGCCAGCAGCAAAACATCGCGACCTGGCCTGAAATGGCGTCAGGGGAGGGGGCTAAGGACCAGAAGTACCGCTTCCAGTGGACATTTCCCATTGTGCTCTCGCCTCACGATCCGAACATTCTCTATATCACGGGGAACCATGTGTTTCGCTCAACCGACGAGGGGAACAGTTGGGAGATCATCAGTCCCGATCTCACCCGCAACGACGTCAGCAAAATGGAGCCTTCCGGTGGTCCCATCACCGGGGATAACACCGGCGCAGAGTACTACTGCACGATTTTTGCCTTTGCAGAGTCGCCGCTCCAGCGCGGGCTTCTCTGGGCAGGTTCAGATGATGGCCTGGTGCACATCTCGCGAGATAACGGGCGAAAGTGGGAGAATGTGACTCCCAAAGATTTGCCGGAATGGGCTCTCATCACTATCATCGAGCCCTCTCCCCATGATCAGGCTACGGCCTATCTTGCCGCGACCTGCTACAAGCTGGATGATTATCGCCCGTACCTCTTCAAGACCCATAACTATGGAAAAATCTGGACGCAGATTACCATGGGAATTCCTGAAAATATCTTCACTCGGGTGGTTCGCGAGGACCCGGTACGGCAGGGACTACTCTACGCGGGGACGGAGACAGGCGTACATGTCTCGTTTGATGAGGGTGAGCGCTGGCAGTCGCTGCGGTTAAATCTGCCTGTGGTAGCGATTCATGACCTGGTCATCAAAGATGACGACCTCGTTGCGGCAACGCATGGGCGCTCATTCTGGATTCTAGATGATGTGACACCGCTACGTCAGATGAGCGAGGATATGCAAAACAGTGAGGCTTACCTGTTCAAGCCACGCCCTGCTACACGTTTCATGACCACCTTTAGCTTTTCGCGTCCGGCCAGCTCTGGGAAGTTTTATCGATTGACCGGTGCCACCATGGCTACCATTCGCCGGAAGAAAAAGCCCGATGGGGAGATGGTGGACGAGTACCTGGATGCCGGGAAGAATCCGCCTGATGGCGTGATAGTGACCTACTACCTGAAGCAAAAGCCGGAAGATGAAGTGAAACTGACCTTCTTCGATGCCGGGGGGAAGGAGATCAGGACCTTCTCGAGTGAGGAGAAGAATGGGCAGCCGTCCAGTATTCAAGATGCGGCAGCCGGGGCAAGCGACGAAATTCCCGGAGCCGGCGGAGTCATAAAAAGCGAAAAGAAGGATGACGAGAAGAAGGAGCCTCGTGTAGCCAAAGAGGTGGGAGCGAATCGCTTTATCTGGGATTTGC
>WNGM01000357.1_pt1 | contig 44110 bp, 37 predicted proteins | sample 5400571 | NCBI WGS metagenome assembly WNGM01 (sample SAMN13153378, study PRJNA577476) | soil metagenome | isolation source: 100 cm soil or saprolite under Garry oak tree replicate 2 | place: USA:California | collected 2016-06-15 | reverse complement strand
TGGCGGCGTGGTGGTCAGCCTGACGGGTTGGTGGCTTCCTCGCTGATGGCGGTGCGGGCGGAGGACTCGTCGACGATGGTCTTGCCGGCGGCGTAGGCCGCGAGCAGGGCGGTGATGGCGAGCCGGTTGATGGCGCGGGCAGGCCGCGGGCCTGGGCGTGGATGGCGTGGATGGCGTCGTCGGAGAACAGGGTGTCGGACCGGCCGGCTTCTCTGAACTCCGGCAAATCGGGCGAGTAGTCGGATTGCGGGCTCAGGTCCGGCCGACGGTGGTGCTGGTGCTGGTTGTGGTCCGTCCTGCGATGTCGCGGAAGGCGGGCATGCCGAGGCTGACGGCTGCCTGGCGGCGGGCGATGAGCCCGTCGACCTGGGCGAGCTTGGCGTCGGCGGCGGCGAGGCTGACCTTGAGTCCTTCGGCCTCGCCGAGCCAGCCGTGCTGTCCGGCTTCGGCGATGCGGGCGGTCAGGTTCTCTCTGATGGCGGCCAGCCTTGGGCGCTGGGCCGGGTCGATGCGGAGCAGGGGGCAGCGGACGCAACTGTGCTCGTGTATGCAGCTGGTTCCCCAGGCCCGGCCGCACTCGCCGAGGGCGACCTTGCGCCGCTCGAAGTGGCCGAGGAACTCGTCCCACTCGGCGTCGGTCGGGGTGCGGTACTCGTCGCTGGGGCGCAGCTGCCGGCGGCGGGCGATGAACGCGCGGTGGCCGCTGATCGCCTCCTCGGGGTAGACGGCTTTATAGCCCATGGTGACGTTGATGTCCCTGTGCCCGAGGAGCAGCTGCGCGATGTGCGGCGGCATCCCGTTCAGCATGGCTTCTGTCGTGAAGATCCTCCTGAAGTCGTGTGGCACCAGGCTGAGGGGCCGGCCTGTGGCGTCGGTGAGCCGGGCGCGGGCGAGCGCGGTGCTGAGCAGCCGCCTGATGGCGGCGGGCGCGAAGGGCCTGTCCTCCATGCCGGCGCGGTGCTGGAACAGCAGCGGCATGGGCGGGTTCCAGACACGCTCGCTGTCGTAGGCGATCACCAGGGGGACGGCGCCGTCGGGGTTGCGGACGCGCTGCAGGATGGTTGCCAGCACGTCGGCGAGTTCGGGGCTGACGACGAGGAGCCTTTCCTCGTCGGTCTTGGACGGGGCGATGTGCAGGAGCGGGATCAGCTCACTGGTGTCGGGCAGCCGGTGCTGGACGAGGCTGTGATGGGACAGCTCTGTCAGTTCCTCGACCCGGACACCGGTGTGGCGGAGAACTTCCGCTGACGCCCAGGCCCAGAACGCGTTGTCTTCCTCGCGGGTGAGGTCACGGCGGGTGCCGGTGTCATCCTCGGCCCAGATCCGCTGGCTGGATCCGGTCAGCACCGCGCGGCGCAGCGTCTGCCCGGCTGCGGTGAACTGCTCGCCGGCGCCGGCCGTGCGCGCGGCGGCAAGCAGCCCGGCCGCGTCGTGGCGGGCGTGGTCGAGGGCCGCGGCCAGGACGGGGATCGAGGGAAGGCGTTCTCTGGTTCGCTGGTCCATCCGCGATTTGCGGTGGCTGCGTTCCTTGCGGGTTTGCGCGTCGCCGGCGCGCACCGGGCAGCGGGCCGCCCACTGTCCCCATCGCTCCGGCTCTTCGGCTGCCCACTGGGCGATGTCGAGGTAGAACGCCCGGACCGCGTTGAGGCAGCTCGCCACGTCGGCGCGGGGCAGCCCGGCGCGGGCGGAACCGTCACCGCCGGCGGCACGGGCGGGCTTGGTCCGGATCCGCTGCTTCCACGCGGCCGCGATGTCAGGGGCAAGGTTCAGCGAGCTGATGCCGGGATGGTGATTCTCCAGGTCTTTCCAGAACAGCAGGCCAAGGTGGGTTGCCATGGCCGCCAGTGAGGTGTAGTCGAGGCCGGGCTGCCGCTCGCTCAGGTAATCCACCAGCAGGTCGCGGACGGGACGGCTGGCCAGGTCGTATCGGTCGATGAGCCGGGCCGGGGTGAGCTGCCCGTGATACATGGTGCTGAACAGCCGCACGGTGGGCGGAGCGCCGGCGGGGAAGACGCCGATGGCGCCCAGCAGCTGGTAGAAGTAGGCGTGCTGGCCGTACTGGTTGCACTCGTCAGCGCTGGCCTGCAGCAGTTCCAGGCAGTCCCCGACGGTGATGTCGCGCACCATCCCGCCCTTGGCGGCCATGATGATGGCGATCCGGGTGAGCGCACCGCGGAGGGTGACGCCGCCGATCACGCTGCCGCGGCCGGCTGCGTCCAGGGCGGCGAACCCGCCGGGGTCACGGACCCGGGCCATCTCGGCCGCCAGGTTCTTCGGCGATGCGGTGGTCAGTAGCCAGGGGACGCTGGGGCGGATGACATCACCGCAGATCAGCTGGAGCAGGCCGGCTCCGAGTGTCATGTGGGAGGTGGTGTTGCCGTGGGTGGTCCGGCCGGTTTCTTTCAGCCATGCCACCGGCGTGCTTCTCCAGCGGGGGTCGGCCCGGGCGCCGTTGTCGGCGCCGCTGGCGTTCCAGCGGTCCTGCCAGGTCTGTCCTGGCTGGGCTTGCAGCCATTCCAGGATCCTGATCAGGCCGAACCGGCGCTGACGCTGGCCGGTGGCGGACTGGAGCGGGAACGGGGGCGCGAGCAGCCGGGCGAGTACCGCGTGACGTTCCTGGCGGGCGGCTTCCCAGGCGGCGGGGACCACGCGGGGCGGGAACTTCGCCCGCAGCACAAGCGCTTCGGCGCTGAGCCCGGCAGCGGGCCGGCTGGCCTGCGGCCTGGCCGCCAGCGTGGCTGTCATCGCTGCTCCCACCCGAACAGGATGCTTAGGGTCTCTGGCCGGTATCCGGGCGCCGGCTGCCATGCAGGCGGTTGCGCCGCGGCCTGGCGGCGGTGGTGAGCCAGGACGCTTTGCACCACGTCCTGAGCTGTGGGCCTGACGTAGATCTGCGTGGTGGACAGGTGCGCGTGGCCGAGGATCCACTGCACGTCGGTGATCGGCATCTGCGGGTCGCGGGCCAGACGGTAGGCGGCCGAGTGCCGGAGGTCGTGCAGCGACCAGTTGGCGCCGAGCGCGGCGTTGGCGCGCGCGAACATCGCCCGGGCCGCGTGGTAGGTGAGCGGCCGGCAGGGGCACCGCAGCGTCCACCACACCGGGTCGTCAGGGCCGGCGGGCACCAGGCCGCGCATCTGCTCCTGATAGAGCCGCAGCCACACGAACGCGTCCGGCGAGGCCGGGACCTGCTGCAGTGCTCGCGTCCCCTTGCGGGCCACGGTGACCAGCTGCTGGCCGGCATCGATGCCCGAGCCGAGGACGCCCAGCAGTTCCGAGGCTCGCGCCCCGGTCGAAACCCAGAAGGCCACCAGGGCCCGGTCACGGTCCGAGCCCAGCAAGGCGAACAGCTCGTTGAATTTCTCGTCCGGGATGTGCCGGGGCAGCCGCCGCGGGCCTCGCGGCCGGAACAGACCCGCCGCCTCCGCGCCGAACCGGTCCATCGGGTTGTGATGCGCGTGCGCCCTGCCCGGCCGGGCCAGCGGGAACGGGTTGACGATCGGCCCGGTCCCGGCCTGCAGGTGATACTCGTAGAAGCCGCGCAGCACCGTCTCGCAATGCAGCACCGTCGACACGGCGTAGGTTCGTGCCGGGGACGGCTTGCCGGTTACCGGGTTCGGCGTCCCCGGCACGGGCCGTCTGGCCGGCCCGCCAGGCTGGGAGCCACGAACACTACGTCCGCGCCGGCCGGACATGGCCGGCTTGCTGGCATGCTGGATCCAGCGGCTGAAGTCACGGGCCTCGGCCCTGGTCGCCTGGTCCCACGGCACGCCGATGGCCCAGCAGAAGCGGAACCAGCGCAGCAGGTCCATCCCGTAGGAGCGCAGCGTCACTGCCGGCCGGCCGGCCGCCTGCAGGTCCTGGAAAAACGAGGCCACCGCGGCGACGGCCAGGCCGTCGGGGCCGACCAGCCGGTACGGCTCCCAGGGGTCCCCTGTCTCGCGGAGCTTCCCAGCACACGGGACAACCAGTGCGGCCAGATCGAGGGATGCCTCACCGTCCTGTGAAATCACGGTCACGGACGGTGGCGTGCTCGAGGTGGCGGCGGATGTACCCGCCGGCTTCCGCCGGGCTGAGCGCGGGTGCGGGGATGTGGTAGCGGAGCTGGACGCGCTGGTCCAGGGCGGCCATGTCGCCGACGCGGAGCCGGCGCCGCAGGGTGGGCTGGCCGATCAGCAGGATGGTCAGCGGGGACCGGGAATCAAGATCGCTATTGGTCAGCATTCTCACGGCGTCCAGCTGCTCGCCGGTGAGCAGGTGTGACTCGTCGATCGCGAGCAGGACGTGGTGGTTGCGCTCGTCGGCCTCGGCGGCCAGGGCGGCCTCGACCTGGGGGATCAAGGTGGCGTGGTGGAAGCGGGGCGCCTGGCCCAGCGCCACGGCCACGGCGCCGTGGATGCCGCGCACGCCGATCTGGGGGTTGGGGAGGTAGATCAGGGTGTTGCGGGAGGCGTCCAGGCCGCTGGCTGCGGCGCGGACGGCCGCGGTCTTCCCGGATCCGACCTCGCCGGTCAGCACCCCGAGGCCTCGGGCGGAGATCAGCCAGCGCAGCCGGGCGACGGCTTCTTTGTGGGCGGCGGAGCCGAACAGCCCGGCGACGGGGATCGCCGGCCCGAACGGCATGATGGTGAAGCCCCAGTGGGCCTGCAGGTTCTCTATCACGGGCGGGTTCCTTTCAGGTCAGGCGCTGACGGGCGTATTGCCGGCGGTCCGGCGCAGCCCGCCCTCGTGGGCGGGGGTGGCGGTCGGCCGTTGGCGGCGGTGATCGCGTCGGTGACCAGCGCGATGTTGCGCCGGTCGAGGCTGCCGAGGACGGCCCGCAGGCAGACAGGAACGCCGGGGTCGCCGAGGCTGGCGGCGATCCGCAGCACGGCCTGCTCGGAGGAGGAGCAGGGCAGGCGGCCGGTGTCGAGGGCGTGGATGGCGGCTTTCCAGCGGATCACGGCGACCGGCTCGCCGGCGCTGATGCCGCTGCCGGCGGCGATGAGCCGGCGGAAGCCGGGCTGGTGCAGGAAGTGGCCGTGGCCGGCGATCAGCTCGATGGCGGCGGTGTCGGCGCAGATGCCGGCCGCGGTGTCCTGGAGCAGGCAGGCCAGCTGGCCGGCGGGAATGGCCTCGGCGTTCATCACTTGTCCTCCTGCCTGCCGTCGCCCGGCGGGTTGCTGCCGGCGCCGGCGATGTTGGCCAGGCGGAGCTGCTCGCTGCGGGCCGGCTGGCCGGCGCCGGCGATGAGGGCGAGGTAGTCGATGCCGGTCCAGGTGACCGGCTCGGGGTCCTCGTCGGGAGGCGCCTTGGGGTGGGCGTGCCGGCCGATCACCTGCGGCACCGCGACGCCGACCTTCCGCCCGGCCCAGTACACGATCAGCTGCGTCATGTCGAACGGGTCGAAGACCAGCTCGACTTTCCGGCCGACGAGGAACGGGTCAACGGAGTAGGTGTTTCCCTCCAGCTCAACGGTGCCGGTCTTGCGGACCAGCCGGACCGCGCTCCAGGCGAACGCTTCGCGCAGCAGCGCGGCGTCCGGCGAGGCAGCCCGGCCGGCCGCCTCATGGCGGGCCTGCGGGCTTTCCCCGGTCTCCGAATGCACCCGCCGGTGGTAGACCTCGCGGACCCAGTGGCCGAGCAGCTCGTTCAGCTCTTCCAGGCCGGCGACCGGGTGCCGGGCCGGGTCGTCCGTGCCGGCGGTGACCTCGACCAGGAACTGCTGCTGGATAGTCTGGAACACCTTTTCGATCTTGCCCCGGCCGGCTGGTTTACCGGGCTGACTGTGCACGAGCTTGATCCCGAGCACCGCGCAGGTGCGCGCCAGCGAGGCGTCAGTGAAGCAGCCCCCGTGGTCGGTATACAAGATGGCCGGGACGCCGTGGCTGGCGATCGCGGCGCGCAGCACGCCGGCGAACCGGACCGCGTCCGGGCGCCGGACGAACTGGTGCCCGGTCAGGAACCTGCTGTGATCATCGATGATGCCGGCCAGGTGGCAGGCCCGGCCGGCCACCCGGGGGCCGTTCATCAGGTCCGCGGTCCAGATCTCGTTCACCTGCGGCGCCTCGAACCGGCCGTATGCGGCCGGCGGCTGCCCGCCGGGCCGGGTGGTCAGCTCGCGGGCGGAAAACCAGCGCTGGATCGCCCGCTCCGACGGCGCCCAGCCCAGCTGCGCGGCCAGCACCCGGCGGACCTGCGCCGCGGTGCGGGCCGGGTTCTCCTTCTTCAGCCCGACCGCCAGGTCCACCACCTGCGCATCGGTGCGCGGCGCGCACTGCCTGGGCGCGGGCACCAGCGCGTCGAACCCGCCGGCCCGCCGGGCGGTGATCCACCGGTCGATCGTCTTGCGCGACACCGACACCGTGCGCCCGGACGGCCCGGCGTGCTCCCGGCCGGCCAGTTCCCGCACCACCAGGCCGCGCTGGCGTGATGTCAGGGCAGGATCCATCGCCGGCTCGATCAGCGACCACCGCCACAAGGCGATCGTCTGCGCCCGCTGCCGCCGGGTCGCGGCTTCCCGGTCTGCTGTCGTCATGACCGTCCTCCTCCGATTCGCCGTAAACGGGACTTACGGCGACCCTGGCCGGCCCGGCCGGCGGTCAGGAAGGGGAAACGGCGGCCATCGCGGCCAGGGTCGTGTTGCCCGCCAGGCCCGGAAGCGGCGGGGCGAGCAGCATGCCGCCGGTCAGGTGCGCGGCCACCTCATGCGCCGCCACCGTGGCCAGGCCGGCGAACCCGCGCCGCAGCCCCGCGGTGACCGCCTCCAGCGCGGCCAGCGCATCGCCCGCGACCGACCCGGCCGGGGTCACCGGCCGGCCCTGCGGGTCCACCAGGGGCAGCAGCCTCAGCAGCCCCTGCCGCAGCCACCCCGCCCGGCCGGCGAACCGGGACAGCCACGAGCTCGCCGTCGACGCCGGGACGCTCCACAACTCGCCGGCCCGGCCCGGCACCGGCAGCCGCAGCCGGGCCGCCACCGCAGGCACCTTCAACCCGGCCGCGCGCAGCGCCAGCGCCGCGAAGATCACCGCAGCCGCGTACCTCCGCCTCGACAGCAGCCAGGCCGGCAGCAGCACATGCGACCGGCCGCAGCCGTCCCGGCAGATCCCCCGCCGGGGCTGCACCACCGCCGGCCCGGCGAACGTCGCGATCTGACGCGGCCGGGCATGACCCCACGGCCGCAACCTCCCGCCGCACCAGCAGACCAGAAATCCCGCCCGCAGCCGCGCCTCGACAGACTCCGCAGAACCTCGTACCGTCATCACGTGGTGCCTCCGGCACCGCTCGGACGGCCCTCCCGGCATCCAGGTCAAGATTCAGGGAGGGCCGTTGCCTATGCCGACATGGCCACGGTGGCGCCGTCCACGAGCCGCCGCCCGTCACATAGCCCAACTCACGCCACGACGACACCGTCAGTGACGGGAAACCCCCGTTACATGGTCGTCCTCAGAGGCGGCGGACACCCGTCGTGCGCGGGGCCGATGACGTTCTGGTCGGGGTACCGGCGCTGGGTCCGGGATCGGCGTGGTTGCCGGCGGGTCTTCGTGCCGCGGCTGCGGTGCGGGGCGTGCCGGGTCAGCCACGCGCTGCTGCCGGCGTTCGTCCTGGCCCGGCGGCTGGACACGGCCGGGACGATCGGCGGGGTGCTCGCCGCGGTGGCGGCCGGGCGGTGCGGGGTCCGCCCGGCCGCGGAGCGGGCCGGGGTGGCGCACACGACCGCGCGGGGCTGGTGGCGGCGGTTCGCCGCGCGCGCCCCGGCGCTGGGGGCCGGGTTCGCGGCGCTGGCCGTCGAGCTCGGCGGCGAGGCGTTCACCCCGCCGGAGGGGGCCGCGCGGTTCGCGGCGGCCGAAGCACCGTCGGTATGCACCCGGCAGCTCCACCTGGTGAGCGGCTCCGAACAGATCGGCCAGCTCGGTGCTACCGATGCGATCTGCTTGATCCGCTCAGAGGGAGTACCGAACGAGCCCTGTGGGTGCGCGCCGTGTCAGGAGACCGGTGACCACGGTGCGCGACGAGGGCTTCAGGTCAGCTGCTGTCCGCCGTGGCGGCCCGGCTGGTTGGCCGGTGTCTCGGCCCACAGGTGCGGCCCGGCCGGATCGCGGCCTGCACCGCCGCCAGGTCGGCGGTGTCGGTGAACTCCACGTCCAGGCCCCAGGTGAGGCCGAACTCGGCCAGCCACTAGCGCACCCCCAGTACAGGACCCGGGAGACCAGCACGTGGTCGCCGGGGAGCAGGGACTGGAAGACCGCGGTGGCCGCCGCCATGCCGGAGGCGAACAGGGCGCACGCGCAGCCCGCGCCCTCCAAAGCGGCCAGCAGCCGCTCGGCGTGCTCGAAGGTCGGGTGTCGGCCCGGGTGTATTGGCGGTCCTCCAGGTACGAGCCATCGGCCTGCTGCTCGTAGTTCGCCGACGGGTTGATGACCGGAGCCAGGCCGCCAGACACCGGGTTGACGTCGCCCAGGGCCTGCGCCGCCAGGGTCTCCGGTGACACAGATCGCCGTTCCACCAGCCGTACCTCCTTCCTGCGCCTCGCCGGCGAGCCGCCGCCATCCACTCCTACCAGCATGGCGCAGCTACCGGCGGCTGCGGTTTCCCGGTGACCCGCCGCGCCGCCAGCAGCGCGGAGCACAAGGTGAGCGCCCGGCCGGCGACCAAGGCCGCGCTCCGGCCGAACGCCCCGGCGGCCAGGCCGGCGACGAAGCTGCGGCGGAGACGGTGCGGCCGGGGCGTTGCGACCTGGTCAGGGGCCACGAGGCCGGAGGTGGTGACCAGATGCGGTCCTGGCGTCTTTCCCGGGCGCTGCGGCATGTCCGTCGGCGAGTCGGCGGATGCGATCGAGGTCGGTGTCGCGCAGCGCGCTGGTGACGTGGAGGGTATCGGCTGAGAAGCGGTTCAGGTCGGCGGGGGAGACGTCGGCGAGCAGGGCGGAGTTCGTGGCGACTGGCCTGGAGTGCGGCTACCGCCTGGCCCGCGTTGGTGAGGGTGACCAGGCTCGCCCGGCGGTCGGTGGGGTGGGCGGTGCGGGCCGCGTGTCCGCTGGCTTCCAGGGCGTCCAGCAGGCCGGTGACGTTGCGTGGCGTGACGTCGAGCGTGGCCGACGCGCATGCGCTGCGGTTCCCCGCCGCCAGCTTCGACACCGTCGTCTGCACGCTGTCGCTGTGCTGCATCCCCGACGGCAAGGCCGCGATCACCGAGATGCACCGCGTGCTCCGCCCAGGCGGAAGGCTCATCCTGCTCGACCACGTCGCCTCAGCAAACCCGCTGGTACGCGCCGCGCGGTGGCCTCTGGAAAAGCTCACGCTGCCGATGGCGGGAGAGCACCTGACCCAGCGCCCGCTGCCGCTCGCCCGCGCGGCGGGTTCATGATCGACCACAGTGAGCGCACCACCAGGGTTGGCATCGTGGAACGTGTCACCGCGATCAAGCCGTCCGGCACCGAACCGAGTCTCAGCGCCCACCCTGCCACCACCGAGTATCGGCGGCGGCTTCAGGAGGTGAACCGGGCGACAGAGGTGCTCGTGGTGCGGCTGAGTGTGGTGGCGGCTATCGGGCTGACGGCGTTCCACGGGTGGGACGGATGGCCGGTTCGCGCTGAGTCCCGGCGCATGCTGTCGAGCTCGGTGAGGATGCGCAGTGCGTGCAGGCTCGTGTGCCAGTCGAGTGTCTGCCGGTCCGGGATGGTGCCGCCGTGACGGCGGTAGGCGTTGCGGAACCGCCGAGCGAGGACCGCGCCGGCTGCCGCGATGACCGGGCGGAGCGGCGCGGGGGCGGCGAGCGGCGGGTGGCGGAGCATGAGCGTGGTGAACGCCAGGTCGTAGGCCGGGTCGGCGATGAGGGCGGAGGTCCAGTCGAGCAGCGTCCAGTGCTCCCGGTCGATCAGAAGGTTGAACGGGTGCAGGTCCCCGTGGGCGATGACGCGCCGCGACGATGGCGGGGGGTGGCCGGCGAGCCAGAGCGCCGCGGCGCGAAGGTCGGCGCGGCCGAGCCGGTCTGCGGACTCGGTGAGGGAGGCCAGGAAGGAGAAGGCGTCGGTGGGTGCCGTCACGCCGGCGTCGGTGAGGGCGCTGCGCAGCGGTGCCGGGTCGAGGGCGTGCAGCGCGGCGCTGACCTGGCCGAGCATTGCCGGGAGCCGCCGTGCGAGGGCGGGCAGGCGGCGGAGGGCGGCGATTCCGTCGAGGCCGGCCAGAGCCGGCGCGCCGGGAGCCCGGTCCATCAGCATGAACGCGCCGCCCAGCCCGGCGTCGGCTCCGCCGGAGAGCCGGACTGGCGCGGCGGGGAAGCCCTGCCGGGTGATCTCCCGCTGGACCGCGGTCTCCTTGGCGGCCAGTGCCGGGTCGGGCATGACCCGCAGGACCAGCGTGTCCGCGGGCGGTGCGACGTTGGCGAGGCGCACCAGGCTCATCGAGGCCCAGAAGCCGCCGGTAAGGGGCTGCGGCAGGCCGGCCAGCTCGGCGCGGGCGAAGCCGGGCTCGGCCCGCAGCAGCTCGACCAGCCGTCCGATCTCTCGATCCGCAACTATCACGGTATTTACCGTAACGGTGTTTCCCGGTATTGTCGAGGCATGAGCGTCTCTGCCGAGGAGCCGGGATGGCCGGTGGAGGTCCTGGCGGCCAGGGCCGGGCTGCCGGTGCGCACGATCCGCGAGTACCAGACGATGCGGGTCCTGGAGCCGCCGGTGCGCCGGGGCCGGGTCGCCTTCTACGGCGAAGCGCATCTACGACGGCTGGACCTGATCGCCCGCCTGCAGGAGCGTGGGTACTCGCTGGCCGGCATCCGGGACCTGTTCGGCGCGTGGGCGGCCGGCCGGGACCTGGCCGGGGTCCTCGCCGGCCCGGACGGAGCGCTCGCCGAGGAGGCGCCAGGCGTCCTGGACCCGAACGCCTTGCAGGCCGCCTTCCCGCACCTGCCGACCGGCCGGCTCGGCGAGCTCGTCACGCTCGGCGTGGTCGTCGAGGACGCCGCGGGCGAGTACTGCGTGCCGTCGCCGTCACTTCTGGGCCTGCTCGACGACGCGATCGCGAACGGCGTGAGCACCGACGGCGCCCTCGCGGTGGCCGGCGCGATCGCGGCGGGGGCGCGGGGCATCGCCGGCGCGGTGGCGGCGACGCTCGGCGAGGAGCTCGGCGACCGCGTGGACGACGAGGCCATCGTGGCGCTGCTGCGCCGGGGCCGGGTCCTGGTGGCCCAGGCGACGAGTCGGCTGCTGCTGCACGAACTGGGCCTCGCCCTGGCTCAGGCGGCCACCCGGCCGGACGCACCCGGGTTGGCCGGGCTGGCGGACCGGCTCCGCGTCGGCCGCGCCGCCGCGCCGCCGACGAACGTGAGGAGCCGGGGCCGGGCACGGAAGGCGCCCCATGGCGAATGAGGACCAGGCTAAGCACTGGGAGAGCGAGGAGGCGGGCCGCCGGGTCCGACCCGGCGCTCGACGTGGGCTGAGGGTGCGGCGCCACCACCCGCGGACGCCGGCCGCCGGGCCGTGACCGGCGCCGCCACCGGGCTGGATCGCTCGACGGCCATGCTGGAGGTCACGCGGCACCGCGCGGCCGAGGAGCGGCTGGCCTTCGTGTGCTGGCAGGACTTGCTCGCTAACCCGCTCGTCGAATCAGCAGAGTCACGCTCGTCACTGTGCTCCGACGGCCACCGGGAGGCCCGCCAGGCGCCATTCGGGCATCCCGTCCGCCAGGCGCCTGGCCGCGAACCCGCGGGCCCGGAGCCGCTCGACCGCCTGGGGGGCCAGCACGCAGTACGGGCCCCGGCAATAGGCGACGACCTGGGCCCGCCTGGGCAGGCGGGCCAGGGCGGCGTCGAGCTCGTCAAGCGGTACCGACAGGGCGCCCGGGATGTGCCCGGCGGCGAACTCCGCGGCCGGGCGCACGTCCAGGATGACGACCTCGCCCCGCCCGGCGCGTTCCACCAGCTCGGAGCGGCTGAGCGGCTCCAGCGCGTCGCGGGCCGTGAAGTAGTCGCGCATGACCTGGTCCACCTCCGCCAGGCGTGAGCGGGCCAGGTCCCGCAGGGCCACCACGAAGACGGCCACCTCGTCGCCGGCTAGCCGGTAGAACACCTTGGTCCCGACCTTGCGGGTCTCGACCAGCCGGGCTCCGCGCAGCACCTGCAGGTGCGAGGAGGTGTTGGTCACGCCCATCCCCGTGGCCCGGGCCAGCTCCTCGACGGCGCGCTCGCCCTGGGCCAGCAGCTCAAGCAGCTCGATCCGCTTGGGGCTGGCCGCCGCCTTGGCGGCCCGGGCGAACTGCTCGTACAGGCGGTCCTTGGCTTCCCGGCCCTCCACGCCCGGCTCCTCTCGCATCGATCTGTGACCAACTACTGTTCCTAGATTATTCTATTGAACTCTGGAATATTAGAGAAGCAAGTCGGCCGTCCCGGGCGGCCAGGAGACGGAGAGACGATGCCAGCAGATCCCCGGCCCGTGGCGCTGGTCGACAAGGGCCTCGGCAACTCCTCCTATCTCCTCGGCCTCGGCGACGGGCGGGCGCTGGTGATCGACCCCGAACGTGACCCGGCGCCGTACCTGGCCGCCGCCGAGCGCCGGGGCCTGGTCGTCGCGTACACGGCCGAGACGCACCTGCACGCCGACTTCGTCTCCGGCAGCCGCGAGTTGGCCGCCCGGGGCGCCCAGGTGATCGCGCCGGCCGCCGGCGGGCTGGAGTTCGCGCACCGCGGGCTGCGCGACGGTGACGAGGCGGACCTGGGCGGGCTCACGCTGCGGGCGCTGGCCACCCCCGGGCACACGCCCGAGCACCTGGCCTACCTGCTGCTGGACGGGGGCCGCCCGGCCGGGTTGTTCTCCGGCGGGTCGCTGCTTCCCGGTACGGTCGCCCGCACTGACCTGATCGCCCCGGAGCAGACCGAGGCACTGGCCCGCGCCCTGTGGCGGTCCCTGCACGAGCGGGTCCTGACGCTGCCCGACGACCTCGCCGTCTACCCGACCCACGGGGCGGGCTCGTTCTGCTCAGCCCCCGCCGACGCCGAGCGGACGACCACCATCGGCCGGGAGAAGGCAGCCAGCCCGCTGCTCGCCGCCCCGGGCGAGGATGCGTTCGTCACCGCTCTGCTGGCCGGCCTGGGCACCTACCCGCCGTACTTCAGGCGGCTCCGTGAGGTCAACCGGCGCGGCCCGGCCGTCTACGGCCCCGAGCCGCCTCCGCTTGCGGCCCTGACCGCAGGCCAGGTGCGCCGGCTGGCGGCCGGCGGCGCCCGCCTCATCGACGCCCGCCCCCTGACGGCCTTCGCCTCCGGGCACATCGCGGGCACGCTGTCGATCCCGCTGCGCGACGCCTTCGCCACCTGGCTCGGCTGGCTCGCCGACCCCGCGCAGCCCCTGGTGTTCGTTCTCGACGACACCCAGGACCGCGCCGAACTCCTCCGCCAGGCCCTCAAGATCGGCTACGAGAACCTGGCCGGCGAGCTGGCCGGCGGCATGGCCGCGTGGACCGGCCCCGCCGGGCACATCGCCGTGGTCCCCGCCGGGCAGGTCAGCGGCCCGGTCCTCGACGTCCGCCAGGACGCCGAGTACGCCGCCGGGCACATCCCCGGCGCCGCGCACGTCGAGCTCGGCGCCCTGGCAGGTGAGAGCGCCCGCACCGGCCCCGGACCGCTGACGCTGATCTGCGGGCACGGCGAACGGGCCATGACCGCCGCCAGCTTGCTGGCCGCCGCCGGGCACGGCGGCCTCACCGTCGCGGTGGGCGGGCCGGACGACTGGGCCGCCGCCACGGGCCGGCCGCTGCAGGCCGGGCGGTGAGCGCGCCGGCTCGTGAGCCGGTCCGGCTTGGCCTGCGCGCGAACCTGGCCCAGTTCAGCCTGCTGGTCGCCGTCAACGCCCTGGTCGGCGGGATGCTCGGCCAGGAACGCACCGTTGTGCCGCTGCTGGCCGCCGGCGTGTTCCACCTCCAGGCGGTCACCGCCGCGCTCACCTTCATCCTGGCCTTCGGGGCGGTCAAGGCGGCCACCAACTTCTTCGCCGGCACCGCCTCGGACCGGTTCGGCCGCAAGCCCGTGCTCGTGGCCGGGTGGCTGATCGCCCTGCCCATCCCGCTGCTGCTGATCTGGGCGCCGTACTGGGGATGGGTCATCGCCGCCAACGTCCTGCTCGGAGCCAGCCAGGGACTCACCTGGTCCACCACCGTCATCATGAAGATCGACCTGGCCGGCCCGCAGCGCCGGGGCCTGGCCATGGGCCTGAACGAGGCCGCCGGCTACGGCGCCGTGGCAGTCACCGCCATGGCCACCGGCTTCATTGCCGCGCGCTGGGGCCTGCGGCCGGCGCCGTTCTTCCTCGGCATCGCCTATGCCGCCCTCGGCCTGGGCCTGTCCACCCTGCTGGTCCGCGAGACCCGCGGCCACGCCCGCCATGAGGCCCGCACCCACACTACGGCCAGCGCCGACCTGCACGGCGGGCTGAGCACAGCCCAGGTCTTCACGCTCACCAGCTTCCGGGAAAAGGCCCTGTCCGCCGCATGCCAGGCCGGCCTGGTCAACAACCTCAACGACGGCCTGGCCTGGGGCATCTTTCCCGTCTACTTCGCCCGCTACGGCCTGTCCGTATCGGCCATCGGCGTCCTCGCCGGCCTCTACCCCGCCGTCTGGGGACTTGGCCAGCTCGTCACCGGCGCGCTGTCCGACCGCATCGGACGCAAATGGCTCATCGCCGCGGGCATGCTCGTGCAGGCCGCCGCGATCGGCTGGATCGCCGCCGCCCACGGATTCGCTGCCTGGGTGGCCGGTGCGCTCTTCCTCGGCGCCGGGACGGCCATGGTGTACCCCACCCTCCTCGCCGTCATTGGCGATGTCGCCCACCCCACCTGGCGAGCCTCCTCCGTCGGCGTCTATCGGCTGTGGCGCGACGGCGGCTTCGCCGTCGGCGCGATCATCGCCGGCATCATTGCCGACTGGCTCGGTCTGTCCGCTGCGATCTGGGCCGTCGCGGCCCTCACCGCCGTCAGCGGCATCATAGTCGCGCTGCGCATGTACGAAACCCACAGCCCCGCTGGCCGCGCCCGGCAGTCGGCCAGCTATCCGCCAGGAACTGAACGCCAGACCGCCGTGCGGGAGGACGTCGCTGACATCTAGCCCGGCAAACGGGACGCGATGAACAGATGCCCGGGGAGAAACTCGGCGTCGCGGTTGGCATTCCCTGCTTGCCTCCGGTCTGCTCCGGGACTGGTAGCGCCGATGGGCGTGGCCGTACTTCGATACTCTCAGGGCCGCGGGGCTGGCCAAGCGGGCCTCTTGCAGACCCTTCCCTGCACCCCCGGTTGCTCGCCTCCCCGACTTGCGCCCGGGTCGAGACTCCTACGGCGTGGCGATCTTCCAGAGGCCGCGGCCGTGCGTCGCGGCGATGATGTACGAGCCGTCAGGGCTCAGCTGGAGATCGTTCACCGACGCGTGCGGCAGGGTGCCGAGGCGCGACCACGTGGTGGCGCTCCCCTGGCCGGCGGTCGCGATGAAGACGCCGATGTCCGTCGCGACGACGAGCTTGCCGCTCTTCGTCTGCACGATGTCGTCGCCCGGCGCATCCGGCAGCGCGGTCGAGCCGCTGCCGCTGATATCGGTCCAGGTTTGACCGCCGTCCGTCGTTTCGTAGACGTGACCCTCGCCGGCGCTGAACGTGCCCGTCCAGCGGCGGGAGAACCCATTGAATACCACGTACGCGTGGTTCGCGTTCGCCGGGTCGACCAGGAGGCCCTGGATGAACCGGTTAGGGAACGACGTCGGGAGACTCAGTTGGTGCACCGTGCCGCCGACGTTCGTCAGGATCCCGCGCTGGAACCCGGAGTTGTTGCACGGCCCGCACCACGCGGCGTACCACGTGCCGTTCGCCATCGACAGCTGGGTCACGGAGTGGCCCGAGCCGGTGTTGCCAACGATGTGCCAGTCGCAGGACTTGGAGCCACAGGTAGTGTTCCAGCCCTGGGTGTCGAGCCACACGTACTGGCCGCCGGCGACCCACGTCGTCGGGTTCGTCTGGTCCGCCTCGAACGGCGCGACGAACCGCGGCGCGGGATCACACGGGCTCGGTGTGTACGTGAACGCGAAGCAGGACGGCGTTATCTCGCGGTACGCGGGTGTCGTGCCGTCGGAGCGGCCGCCGTCCGTCGTGAGCGCCATGTCGAGATCGACGTACGCGTTCACGGCCTGGTCGCCGTTGGTGTGGTCGACGATGTTGTCCGTGCCGTCGCCGCCGAATGGTGAGACCATCGAGCTGGCACCGGGCAGAAGCAGGGAAACGCCGTTGTCCTGCAATCCGCCCCAGATCTCGTCGCCGCCACCACCCGGGGCCGGGCCGGCATCCGCGTAGTAGTACTGGAGCGTGTTGTAGCCCGTGTTCGCGGACGCGAAGGGCGACGTCGACGTCAGGCCGCGCGTGTAGACACCGCCGTCGTTGCCGACGTACACGGACTTGTTCGCGATCGCGACCGCGTGCTGGTCGGGATGCGTCGTCGGCGGGCAGCTATCGAGCCCGTTTGCCGAGCACGGCAGCCCGAAGTTCCAGTACGGACCGACCGCCTTCCACGTCGCCCCGCCGTCGTAGCTCTCGTAGACCTCCTCGAGCCCGAGGAACAGGTGCCGCGCGTTCGCCGGGTCGACCGCGATGAACTGGTTGTACCAGGCCTGCACGCCCGGGTGGTAGCCCAGCGACATGGCGCCGAGCGCGGAGCCGGTGTTGTTCTCGAGGTTGCGCCACTCGGCGACCTTGACCCACGCAGCCGTCACGTCACCGCCGGGCGCCTCATAGATGCCCTGCAGCACTGTTCCGCCGAAATCGGTCTTCGCCTGGTTGAACATCGACGCCGACTGCACCACGGCGTAGAGGCTGCGGCCGTCGCTCGAGTACGCGATCGACGTGCGGCCAAGATCCTGCTCCTGCAACGCGCCGTTGATCATGACGGGTCTGAACGTCGCGCCGCCGTCCGTCGAGAGGTAGAAGCCGTTGCAGTTCGAGCCCGCGCGCCAGCCGACGACCGCGAGCACCTGCGCGCCGGCCGTGTTTGGCCGCACCGCAACGTCGCTGACGAAAGCGACGCCCGGAGCGCCCGCAGCCGAGCAAGCAGTCGGGAGACCGACACCTGGTGCGAGCACAGGCGTCCATGCGCCGCTCGTCGTCGAGACCGAGTGGCGCCAGAGGCCCTTGTCGGTCGCGGCGAGCACGTAGCCGTTGTCAAACGCGAGCCGCGAGATGGTCGTGTTCTGCAACTCGTCGCCCCCGACGCGCACAAACGTGCTGCTGTTCGCCGCCTTATAGAGGACGCCGACGCCGAGGTACGAGTCCGAGTTCGTGTTCGCCTCGCCAGCCCCGACCCAGAGGCCATGGTTGGCGTCGACGCCGAGCGCGCCGACAGAGAGCGACGGGGCGTCGTCAGTCAGCGGCGTCCAGGTGCCGTCGACGCGCTTCCACACGCCGCCGTCGGCCGCGCCCGCGTAGAGCGTCGACCCGTCGACCGCGATCGCGGTCGTGCGGCCGCCGACGATGCCGGCGCCGCCCCCCGAGTTCGACCACACAGGATCGCGATATCCCTGCGCGTCGCTATTGTACGGCTTCGTCGTTATCTCCGACCAGGTGCCGGGATAGAGCGGCAGGTTCGCCGCCTGCGCGTACGCAGCGGTGAACGCGCCAGGGTCGACCGTGTCCGCCGGCGCAGTACGCGCCTCCGCGTACTGGTCGGCCTGCTCCAGCACCTCGAACGTCCCGTCCGAGGTGACGATCACCGCGTCCCGCTTGTGCGCTGACGGTGTCGTGCCGGCGAACACGGGTGTCCCCGCGGCAACCAGCGCGACCGCTCCGAGCAGGCCAACCACGGCCGCCCGCGAGCGCAATCGAAAGTCCTTCATTCCGTCCCTTTCGGAGATTGGTCGACCCCGGTTAGGCAGAGCGGGCCGAACCTAACACGATTTCGGATCAAGGACCAGTGGCTCCGGCAGCGACTTCACGGACCAGACAAGCAGCTGCCGGGGCGCCCCGGCCCGCACCGGCCTGAAGACGACGTGCGACCTCACCATGAAGGCTGCCGAAACGGTCGAGATACCGACTTCCGCGATCATGCGTCACCGGTCGGCGGGGCCGACTGACCTCGCGGCGCGGTTCAGCGGCGGGCGTAGTCTCACAGATGCAGCCATGACCGTCGGCGGTGCGCGTTGGGTGGCGCGCAGTGCTGCGTCGCAGTGGAGGCGCGGTGTGAGTATCGGGGAAGTCCTCGCGGGAGCCCGGCGTCAGGCCGGTCTCACCGTGAGCCAGGTCAGTCATCGGACTCGTATTAGGGAAACGATCATCACTGCTATCGAGGGTGATGATTACGCACCATGTGGCGGTGACTTTTATGCCCGTGGGCATATCCGCAGCATCGCCCGGGCCGTTGGGACTGATCCAGAGCCGCTGATCCGGGAGTACGACTCCGCCCGGCTGATGCCGCGGGCGCTCGATGAAGCTGATGCCCTGGCGCTCGATGAAGATGTCACCGACCTCATCACGCCGATCAGAATGCACCAGCGCCCCAGCTCGGCCGGGCCGGTCACGCCCACGGCGAGGCGCCAGCGCCGGCGGCGCCCCTCGGCCTGGGCCGTGGTGCTAGCGGTGGCGCTAGTGGCCGGGCTCGGATTGGCCGGATACCTCCTTGCGACCCCGGGGCATAGCATCGCGCCATCTGCAGGGGCACACCGCGCAACGCCCCGCCAAGCCGGCCAGGGCAGCGACGCGGCACCGGCACACCCGACGGCCACCCAGGGCACCAAGTCGGCACCGACGGCGACCACCCCCGCTGCCCCGCCGCGCATCCTCGCTCCCGCCAGCGCGGCCGCGTTCGGTTTCTCCGGCGGCCAAGGCGACAACGGCGATCTCGCCCGGATGGCGATCGACCGGAATCCCGCCACGGCGTGGCGTACCGACTGGTACACAACCGCCCAGTTCGGGAATCTGTATCCGGGCACGGGCCTGCTGCTGGACATGGGCAGGCCCGTGACGATCACCGCCGTCCGGATAACACTTGGCCGGGCTCAGGGCGCGCGCCTCCAACTGCGTGTCGGCTCCGCACCTGCACTGGCCAGCCTGCGGCCTGTCGCGCATGCGGCCAATGCGGGCGGTGCGGTGCACCTGCGGTCCACCCAGCGAGCGCACGGCCGTTACGTGCTCATCTGGTTCACCAGCCTGCCGCCCGACCCAGCCGGCACCTTCCAGGAGAACGTGTATGGCCTCCAGGTTGAGGGCCGGACCTGACGATGCCCGGCTCACAGAGCCAAACGTGCGTTGTGCAGGGCCCGACCGTGGCGGATCGCCATCACCGACGCGGTGCAGACCGTCCGCTGCTCGACTATTGCACCGCGGCGCGGCTATTGGCCGAGGGCCACCGGGTGATGGTGGTCGTGGCCGCAGCCGCCATGCCGCGCCACCTCAGGTGCCGGTGAAGTGGTCGTTGATGTATTTCTCGCCCTCGTCACAGAAGAACGTGACGATGTGCCGCAGGCTGGGCCGGCGTGCCCGGAGCTGGCGGGCGGCGAGCAGGTGCGCGCCTGAGCTCGGGCCGACGAACAGCCCGTGCTCGCGGGCTAGGCGGCGCATCTCCATGACCGCCGCGCCGCTGTCGATGGCCACGATCTCGTCGATGAGGTGAGCGTGCCGGGCGAAGATACCCGGGACGAACCCGTCGGAGATCCCTTCGATCAGATGCTGGCCGACTTCCCCGCACATCAAGGTGCACGACTCGTTAGGCTCGATGGCGACGATCTGGCAGCCGGGGTTACGGGCGCGGAAGCACTGGCCGACGCCGACGATGGTGCCGCCGGTGCCGACACCGCCAACGACGGCGTCGGGCACGACGCCGTCTGGCAGCTGGGCTAGCGTCTCCGGGCCGAGCCAGGTGCGGTTCTCCTCGACATTCCACTCCGAGTCGAATTGCCGCGGCGCGAAGTAGCCTGGCCGTCGGCCCAGCTCGGCGACCTCTGCCAGCGCGTCATTGACGTGGAACTCACCGACGGTCATCACCCGGGCGCCGAACGCCCGCGAGATCGCCAGCCGTTCCGGGCTCATCCCGTTCGGCATGACGACCAGCATCTGGTAGCCCTTGACCGCAGCCACCATGCTCAGCGCGTTGCCGGTGTTTCCGCTGCTTGCCTCCACGATGGTGTCACCGGGCCGCAGCAGCCCTTCCCGCTCGGCCCGCTCGATCATGTACTTGGCGATGCGGGCCTTGATTGACCCGGACGGGTTGAGGTACTCCAGCTTGATCCAGATCCCATCCACCTGCACCAATGGCGTGTCGCCGATGGCGTCCAAGATCGTGCCCTGACCTCGGCGCGACCGTCCGGGGTCAGGCTGGTCGGCCGGGCCGGGCAGCGGGCCCACCGCTCCCGGTGCGGGATCCGCCGGTGAGCCCGCGCCGTTTGTGGCACTCATGCCCGCAACCCACCTCCGGCCGATTCCACACCACGCGCCCTGCGGCCCAGCAGCCGGCCACCGCGCTGCCACGGCGCCACTACCCGAAGAAACGCTGGCCGAACATTGCCGGCCCCGCCACCTCGCGGGGGCGTTGAGTGCCTTGCCCCGCCGACCGACCGTTCCGGGCACATATCGAGCCATCAGGCGTCTGAGCTTCCGCGACTCACGATCATCGAGGGACGCGACAACTGCGGGGTGGCCACAGGATGAGCGCGGTGGGCGGTCGGCGGGGAGTCCGGGCTCAGAGTCCGAACGCGGACCGCAGGCTGGCGTATCCGCTGGTGGCGGCGAGCCGGGGCAGGCCGAGCATGTCTTCGGCGGTGCCGAGCAGGCCGAGGTGATTGAAATACGATCCTGAGCGGGTGCCGGGCTTGGTGTGAGGGGACAGCACCAGCGCGGCCACCCAGCAGCTCGGGTACAGAGAAATGTTCGCGTGCGTGGTGTTCCAGCAGTGCTCGCCATCCGCCTTGTCGGCCCCGTTGCCCTCGTCCCAGGTGATGAACACGACAAGCTGGCCGCTCTGGTAGGCGGCGCTCTTCTGGATTATCGGCACCCAGGTTCTCAGCCAGCCGTCCCCTGTGCTGGTAGGGCAGCTGTGCATGTCGTCGCAGGCGTTTGGAGTGACGAAGCTGAACGCCGGCAGCCGATCTGAGGTTGGGGACAGTGCGTAGCGGAAGGCTCCCGAGGCCGTGGTGCCGAGCGGCACATCCGACTTCTTGCATTCCGAGGGCACCGGGCTGCTGGCGTAGTAGGGCGGCGGGGCGTGCCGGACCAGGTAGTAGCCGTCATTGCTGGGATGGCAGTTGGCTGGCATGGACTGCGCGTACTCACGCCATGATCTGCCCGCATTCCCCAGCTGGCTGAAGATGGAAGCCTGCGGCTGCGGGCAGTTGGTCACCACCGAGCAGTCGGTATCGCTGGCCGATCCCTTCGCGGTGCCAGAGCTGAGGGCCAGGTAATTCGGCAGCGACGGATGCGAGTAGTTGTGATAGTTGGTCGCGAGGCCGCAGGATGGGACGAGGACGTTGTTGATGTAGGGGTCGCCCAGGGTCGACGGGTTCCCGACAACCTGCCGGTACGACCTGTTTTCTTCGAAGATGAACATGATGTGCTTGACCGTGGAAGGCTTGGAACCCGTCTTCGCGCCGCACAGGCTCGTAAACGCTGAGGAGTGCGGGCTGACGGCTTGCGCAGGCGCGGGGATGCCCAGCACCGCCACGGCGATGGCTGCCGCAACAGCGCTCAGCTTCCTGCGCATCTTCCTGGATGGTGCGCTGGCGCAGGCTAGGTGCGTGTAGACCACGGCTTAAACCTGGGATCCGAGACCACGGTTCCCATCCTGCTACTCCCACCGGCCTCCTGGCCAGCGCGCTTGCAGGTAACGCTGCTGGACGGGGCCGCGAGAACCACTGACGATCTGCCGTGCGCGAGGCCCGCGGCCGTTCCCGCGAACGCAGACCTCGCGAACGGGGTCGCGGGCGACAAAGGCAGCCGCGTACCTGGCAAGGGAGCCCAGTGTCGTCGGCAGGCACAAGCGGCAGAGGCGGTCGGTCCTGATGCGTTGAAGCGGATGACGGTCGCTCCCGCCGCGGTGAGACGCTCGACCGCCTGGGTCACCCGCGGCCATCGGATCTCCCATGGCTCGCCGCGGCCGCCGCCAGCCTGCACGTCCAGGTGCACGCGGTTCTTGACAACCTTCGGCTCGGGGACCTTGAGGAAGGAGATGCCCGGGCCTACTCCGCCGGGATCCTCGATGTAGGCACCGTCATCCCGCTCCTCCGGCGGAACGCCGGCATGCGCGAGCCACTCGGCCCAGCTCGCGAAACCCGCCGGCGGCGAACCCTCGGCATATTCCAGCGCCAAGCGCCAGAAAGCAGCCAGCCCCGCCGGTTTCGCGCAGTCGACCGTCACAGTCCACTTGGTGCTCATCAGACCTTCCCTCATCGGACTTGCGGTCGGCGTCGAGTAAAGCAGGCGTCGGGTCGGACATCCAACCACTCCATGTCCGAGGGCCGCCCAATACCTGCCCAATACCCGAGTTAGGGTTGACACCAATATCCGAATTACGAGACATTATCGGTTGCTCGTTCAACGTCGCCGAAGGTACTCGTTGGAGGGTCGCCGATGATTCCGAGGTATCCCGGCGAGGTCCCGAATCCGTCCCGCGGGGCAGCGGCGGAAGCAGCCAACTGGGCCGCCGCGGGGGGCATGCCCAGCCAGGTGCGCGCAGCGGCCCGCCTGATGTACGCCGGTGCCGTGCTCGGTGCGATTGGCATGCTCTACTACGGCTTCAGCACATCACCGGCCACAACGCCGCAGATAGTGAGCGTCGGCAATCCCCGGAGCGCGGCTTACAGCGCGGGCTTTGTCGTCGGAGCGATCCTGTTCGCGGCCATCGTGGCGGGCCTTTGGCTGTGGATGGCCTGGGCGATCAAGCGCGGCAAGAACTGGGCGCGCGTCGTTTCGGCCATCTTGTTGGGCCTGGGTGCGCTGCGCCTGCTTGAGGGCCTGGTGGTGAGCCCAGCCAGCGTCGTCACGATCAGCTGGGCGCTGAGTTGGATAGCCGGCCTGAGTGGGGTCATCTTGCTCTTCCGGCACCCTTCGAGCGCGTTCTTTGCATCGCGTGGCAGGACGGCGCACCTGCCCGGCCATCCGGCCGGATACGGCTACGCGCCGCCGCACGGCCAGGCGCCCCAGGCGGGCCAGTTGCCGCCGCACGATCAGGCGCCGTGAGGTCAGCCGTCCGAGCCGAATCAGCCTTCTGCGCATGTCTGGCCGCGTACGGCGCCCCGGATCGTCCAGCACCGCGCGCGCGGCAGGCCCGCCGTCACCGCCGAATCCTGGCGGGCTGGCGATGGCGTATCGATTGCCACGGTCTCGATCACCGGAAGTCACCTCTCCGGGCATGGCCGCCGCGGATCCCCGCTCGGCCGGCAGGAGCGCTCCGAACTGCTGCGCATTAACTATTTCTCCTAGCGACATTATCGGTTAGCCTGGTGTGGTGTACTCGACCGACCGGCCACCGGGACGCGGGCCCGTCGTCGCGATCATCGGCGCGGGCGCCAGCGGCACCCTGACGGCCGTGCACCTGCTGCTGCGGGCGGCAGCGGAACGGCGGGCGCTGCGCGTTGCCCTGATCGACCGGCACGGCCGTTACGGGCTGGGCCAGGCATACTCGACCACGCACCCCGCCCACCTGGTGAACTCGCCCGCGGGCCGGATGAGCGGGCTGGCCGGCGACCCGGCCCACCTCATGCGCTGGGCCGACGCGGCCGGCATCGCACACGACGGCTTCCTGCCCAGGCGCGCCTATGGCCGCTACCTCCGCGACATGCTCGCCGACGCGGAACGCCAGGCACGGTCGGTTGCCCGCGTCGTCCAGCTCACCTCGGAAGTCGTGGCGATCAGGCGCGCTGGCCTCGCCCGCCCGATCCGGCTGCACTTGGCAGCCGACGGCCGCGTGGATGCCGACATGGCCGTGCTGGCCACCGGTAGCCTGCCGCCCGCGCCGCCGTTCCCTGTCCCTGGGACCGACAGGTACATCGCCGATCCGTGGTCGCCGGGGGCGCTGGATGGCACCGGGGATGGCAGCCCGGTCGTCGTCCTCGGCACCGGGCCCACCATGATGGACGTGGCCATAGCCGTCACGGACGCCGACCCGCGCGCCGTGGTGCACGCCATCTCCCGGCATGCCCTGCTGCCGCGCACGCACGACTACCCGCCGGCCGCGCCGTCTGCTGCCCGCCCGGTGCTTCCTGGCGCCCCGGGCACCGTCCGGCTCGCCGCGGCGATGCGGCACGTCCGCGCGGCCGTGGCGGAGCGCCCTGGCGACTGGCAGCAGGTAATCGACGCAGTGCAGCTGCAGATCCCGCAGCTCTGGCGGCGGCTCCCGGCGCAGGACAAGCACCTGTTCCTCCGTCACGTCGCACGCTACTGGGAGGTGCACCGCCATCGGGCGCCCCCGGCGACCGCGCGACGGATCAGCGAGCTCCGGTCGGCGGGGCGCCTGTCCGTGCTCCGCGGCCGCGTCGTGCTCTGCGCAGACGAGCCGGGCGGCCTGCGGCTGCGCATCGAGCAGGACGGCAGGATGACCGAGCTCGGGGCCGGCTGGCTGGTCAATGCGACCGGCCCGGCCCCGGACATCACCGCCTCGTCGGACCCGCTGCTGCGCAGCCTCATCGGCGGCGGGCTGGCCCGCCCTGACCTGTTGCGGCTCGGGATTGACGCCGGCCCGGACGGCGCCGTTCGTGACGCGGCCGGGGAACCCGCCGATGACATCTTCACGCTCGGCCCGCCGCTCCGGGGGCTGTGGTACGAGACGACGGCCATCCCTGAGATCCGTGACCAGGCTGCGGCGCTCGCCCGTCGCCTGTGCGCTGCGATCGAGGCACGCGAGTATCCGGGCACTGCCGCCTGAGCGTCGCCGGCCCTGCACCGAGTTGGTCGTCAGGCGCTCGGGCGGACGCGCTTATCGGGCTGCCTGCCGGGTGTCCGGGTCTATCCGGGGTGGGCCTGGTCCGCCCGGTGTGACGATTCCGGTTTCGTAGGCGAGCACGACGGCCTGGGCCCGGTCGCGGAGGTCCAGCTTGGCCAGGATGCGGCCGACGTAAGTCTTGGTCGTCTGCTCGGCGATGACCAGGGTGTCGCTGATCTCGGTGTTGGACAGGCCGCGGGCGATCAGCCGCAGCACCTCGGTCTCCCGCTGGGTGAGCGCGCCGAGCGCGGGCGGGAACGGCGGGTTCTCGCGTGGCCGCCGGGCGAAGTCGGCGATCAGCCGCCGGGTCACTGACGGGGCGAGCAGCGCGTCGCCCGCGGCCACCACGCGGACCGCGTGGACCAGCTCGGCGGCGGTGGCGTCCTTGAGCAGGAAGCCGCTGGCTCCGGCCCGCAACGCCTCGAACACGTACTCGTCGAGGTCGAAGGTCGTGAGCATCAGCACTCGCGGCCGGGCCGGGCCTGCTGCCGCGCCGAGGATCTGCCTGGTCGCCTGCAACCCGTCGATGACCGGCATCCGCACGTCCATCAGGACGACGTCAGGCCGCAGGTGCCGGGCCTGGCGGACCGCGTCGGCGCCGTCAGCGGCCTGGCCAGCCACCACCAGGCCTGGCTGGGCGGCGAGTACCGCGGCGAAGCCCTCTCGCACCATCGCCTGGTCGTCGGCGATCAGGCACCGCGTGGTTGCGCCGCCGCCTTCCGCGCTGCCCGCCGTCATGCCGTCTCGCGGAGTGGGAGAACCGCCGACACCACGAAGCCGCCGCCGGGCGCCGGGCCGGCCGACAAGGAGCCGCCGAGCAGCGCCACCCGCTCACGCATCCCGGTCAGTCCGTGACCCGGCCCGCGTTCGTTCCCTGATGGGCCGGCGGGGTCGCCAGGTCCGTTGGCCACCCGCAGCTGTACCGCGCCGGAATCGTGGTCCACCGACACGGTGACCGTGGCTCCGGGAGCATGCTGGCTGGCATTGGACAGCGATTCTTGCACGATCCGGTAGGCGCACACCCCGATGCCGGAAGGCATCTGGTCCAGCGCGGGGGGCACGGACAGCTCGACCGATACCCCGGCTCGCCGAGCGGCATCGACGAGCGCGGGGAGGTCCGACAGCCGGGGCTGCGGCGCGAGTCCGGCGGGCTGGTCGTGGCGCAGCACGCCGAGCAGCCGCCGCATGTCCGCCAGGGCCTCGCGCGCCACCGCGCTCAGCGAGCCGAACTCGGCGCGGGCCGACTCGGGCAGATCGCTGAGGCGGTACGGCGCGGTCTCTGCCCGGACCGCGATCAGCGACATGTGATGGGCGACCACGTCGTGCAACTCCCGCGCGATCCGGGTGCGCTCCTCCAGAACGGCCCGCCGCGCCCGCTCGACCTCGGTGCGCTCGGCCTGGGCGGCCAGGGCCCGCTGAGTGCGCAGCCGGGAACCGATGCTGTCCACCGCGATGGTCGCGGCCGTGAACGCGATGGTGGCGCTGGCCGGGCCGTTCAAGTTCACCACGTCTGCCTGGAGCCACAGCCACCACGGGATGAGGCTCAGTGCCCACATCCACCACAGCAGCGGTCGCTGATGGCGAACCCCGGCCAGGCAGAATGCCCCCAGCAGCGCAAGCACCTGCGGCGGGCCCCACGGCCAGCCTCCCCACCAGGCAGCAGGTACCAGCGGGGCTAGCAGCAGTGCGAGCCACCCGATGCGCCAGGCCAGCAGCGGATACCGGGCCGCCAGCGGCAGCGGCGCCACCACCGCCGCGGCCAGCACCCGCTGCCCCAGGCTGGGCGGTAGCTGGTTTGTCGCAGCGGGCGTGATCCGGGGCAGGATGCCGTGCATACTGGCCACCCCGTGCATAGTGCCCACGTTGATGATGCACAGCGCCAGCGTCGCCACCCCGAGTGCGGCATACGCCGTCCGGCGCTCTTGCGGTGAGCGCCAGCTCCACGCGGGGGCCGGGTCGGGGCCAACCAGCACTTGGATCAGTCCGAGCCATGCTCGCGTGGCGGCGGTGTGTGCTACCCCCCGGGCACCGCTCGCTGCCGGTGCTCTGCCGGGCGTCCATGTCACGATCCAAGGGTAGGTCGCCGGGACCGCCCGCTCATCACCCCTGCGTAGTCATACCTGGGTATCAGCTGACCCCGCGGCCGGGCCAGGCTGCCTCCCTGGTATGACCGCAGATCCAGCTCCCTGGTGTGACGACCCGGCCCGGCAGGCCGGCCAGCGTTAGCCGCGGGCGTTAGCGCGGGTCGCGCTGCATCCGACTTGCTTTCGGGAGGAGCATCATGAATGTCGAGATACGTGGCCTGACCCGGCGGTTCGGCCGCACGACGGCGGTGGCCGGGGTGGACTTGCAGGCTGGCCCAGGGGTGTTCGGGCTGCTGGGACCCAACGGCGCGGGCAAGACCTCGCTGTTGCGGATGATGGCGACGGTGGTCCCGCCGACCTCGGGCCGCCTGCGGCTGCTGGGCCGCGATCCCGGCCAGTATGGGCCGCGGCGCGAGATCCGGCGCCGGCTCGGCTACCTGCCGCAGAACCTGGGCTACTACCCGGGCTTCACGGTGGCGGAGTTCGTGGAGTATTTCGCGCTGCTGAAGGAGATGCCGGCGGCGCGAGTATCTGCCGCGGTGGCGGCCGCCGTCGAGCGGGTCGAGCTCGGCGGCAGGGCCAAGGCGAGGCTGCGCACCCTGTCTGGCGGCATGCTGCGGCGAGCGGGGATCGCGCAAGCGATCGTCAACGAGCCCGAGCTGCTGCTTCTGGACGAGCCGACCGCCGGGCTGGATCCCGAGCAGCGGGTGGCGTTCCGTGGCCTGCTACGCGACATTGGCCAGCGCGCCACCGTCGTGGTCAGCACTCACCTGGTCGAGGATGTCGGCGCCGCCTGCGCTCAGGTCGCGCTCATGGACCAGGGAAAGATCGTGTTCCACGGCACCCCAGCTGACCTGACCGCCCGCGGCGAGGGGCACGGCATCGGCGATGCGCCGCTGGAACGCGGGTACAGCGCGGTCCTCTCGGCGGCACGGTCATGACCGCCGCCGGGGCTCCGGCCACCTCCGGGCGGCGGCCGGGCGCTCGCCGGTCCGCGCTGGCGGCGGCCCGGCTGCTACGCCTCGAGCTTCGCCACAACGCGATGCTGTGGATGCTGCCAGCGGCCGTCGCGCTGTTCTGGTTCACCACGTACCGCAAGACCATGGCAATGCCTCCGTTGTGGAACCTGCGTGCCGCGAGCATGCAGAGCGGCGCCCTCGTGGACTTCATCACGCCGGTCGTCGGCGCGGCAGCGTGGATGGGGTCGCGGGAAGCCCGCCGCCACACCACCGACCTGGTGACGATCACCGCCCGGCCGCGGTGCGCCCGCCAGTTCGCCACCTGGGCCGCCACCACATGCTGGGCGATGGCGGGCTACCTAGGCTGCCTGGCGGTCGTGTACGGGGTAACCGCGCACCAGGCCAGCTGGGGCGGGCCGCTGTGGTGGCCGGCCGCCGTCGTGGCTGCGAGCCTGACGGCGCTGTCCGCGATCGGGTTCGCTGCCGGGACGCTCGTCCCCGGCCGGCTCACCGCACCGCTGGCCGCGGTCTCCGCGTTCTTCGTGCTCGCGCTCAGTACGGAACTGATCGTCGGCAGCCAGTCGTACTGGCAGATCTCGCCGCTGGTCACCGGCCCCTGGGATACCGGCCCGGACGCGGGTGTCGGGACCTTCTACCCTTACCTCCCCGACCTGCCCATCGCCCAGGTGATGTTCCTCGCCGGGCTCACCATCGCGGTGCTGGCCGCCCTCGTCCTGCCCAGGGGTTCCGGCGAACGGCGACTGCGCGCAGCCGCCGCGGCCGTCACCGCGGCCGGCCTGCTCGCGGCCGGGACCGCTGTCGCGCTGGCCGGAACCGGCAAGCTGGACGCCCATGGCATGATCGCCATCCCGGCCCTGCACGATGCCGCCAATGACCGGCCGATCCGCTTCTCCCCGGTCTGCAGCCAGACCGGCATCCCGGTCTGCCTGCACCCCGCCTACGCCAGCTACCTGGCGGCGGTCGCTACCGCCCTCGAGCCGGTGCTGAACGAGATAGCGGGGCTGCCCGGCGCACCGGTCGGGATCAGCCAGGCCGCCGCGACTTACCGGCAGGGAGCAGGCAATGCTGTCAGCGTCGGCCTGGCTGGCCCGCCCGCTAGCGGCAGGCCGCCGGTGTACCACCTGCTTCTTCCCGACCGGCTGCCAGGATCCCTCACGACCACCAGTGAACTGGCCAGCGAGGTGCGATCGATTGCCGGGCCGGATATCGTCGCCAGCGTCATCGGCGACGGCCCGGGCGCATCCCAGGCGCAGCATGCGGTCATGGCGGCGCTGACGATGGCGGCCGGCCTGCCGCTGCACGGCTCGCCTCCCGGCACCCCGCCGACAGCCAACGGCGAGTCAGGGACGCCGCTGGAGGTGGCACCTGGCTCACCGGCCTATGCCGCGGCCCAGCGGTTCGCCGCGTTGCCGGACCTGGCCCGGCGCACCTGGCTCGTGCGGCACCTGGCCGCGCTGCGGGCCGGCCGGATCACCCCGGCGCGGCTGCCATGACCGCCGGCCGGGCACCCGAGATGCGGGCAGCTGCCGCGCCAGCCGGCCCGGCACGGCCGGCCGTGCCGCCGCGCGGCGGAACGCGCCTGGTCCGCCTGGTCCGCCTGCACGCCGCCAGCCGGCGAGTTCCCGCGGCGGTGGCAGCGACAGCGGCCTGCGCCGTCGGGCTGAGGATCGCGCTCATCGGGCACTGGGACAGCTACGGCGCGCTGCAGTTGCCGCTGGTGTTCGAGGCCGCGTCCGCGGCGGCCATTGCGATCACGACCGCAAGCCCCTTGGGCGAGCCGGAACGCGCCGGCGGCCGGTGGCTGCCGATCCTGCGGCTGGCCTCCGCGATGACGCTGACCGCGGCGGCGGCGGCCGCGCTGGCCGCCGCCGGGGCCGGCGCGCACCTGGCCGGCGGAACACTTGATGTGCTGCGCAACGTGGCCGGGATGACCGGCATCGGCCTGCTGTGCGCTGCTGCGCTCGGCGGCGGGCTGGCCTGGGCCGGCCTGGCCGGTTACCTGGTGGTGGGTGCCTACGCGCTGTACACCCAATGGCACGGTCCAGCGCTGACCTCGCCGTGGATCTGGCCGGCCCGGCCACCGCACGACCTGGGCGCGGCGATCTGCGCCGGGCTCGTATTCACCGGCGGCATAGCAGTCATCACGGTGCGCGGAGCCCGCGATCCGGCCGGCGAGTAACTCTGATCCAGGCTCTGCCGACGGCCGTCAGCGCCTGCCCTTTCATAATGCAGGCGGTTCGGGCATGGTCTCGACCAGCGCCTCGAGCGCTATGGTCCAGCTCTCCCAGTACGGGCGGTCGGGCCCGGCCGCGATGGCCGCGATGAGCTGCCGCCGGAACGGTTCCCGGTCGCCGCCGAACGCGTGATCGCCGACCGCGGCAGCGAGCGCGAACACAGTGCTTTGCCACGGCGCGTCGAAGGCCAGCTCGCCGTTGCGGCGGGGCAGGCCCAGCTCCCGCAGGTTCAACGGTCCGCTCACAGACGTGCCACCCCGATCATCGAGTCCCGGGTGACAAGACCGGCCAGCTCCGCCTCGGTCATCCCTTCCGTTCCGGGCGGGCGATGGGGCAGGACAAGATAGCGAACCTCAGCCGAGGAGTCCCACACCCGGATCTCGATCTCGTCGGGCAGGCGGCAGCCCATCTCGGCCAGCAACGTCCTGGGCTCGCGAACCATCCGGGCCCGGTAGGGCGGGTCCTTGTACCACGATGGCGGCAGCCCGAGCACCGGCCACGGGTAGCACGAGCACAGCGTGCACACGATGACGTTGTGGACGGCCGCTGTGTTCTCCACCGCCACCATGTGGGCGCCCTCCGGGCCGCCGAAGCCAAGCTCGGCGATCGCGGCCGTGCCGTCGGCCAGCAGGCGCTGCTTGTACTCGGGGTCGACCCAGGCGCGGGCCACCACCTTCGCTCCGTTCATCGGGCCGATCTCCGACTCGTAGCGGCGGGTGACTTCCTCGATGAAGCCCTCGGGGACTAGGCCCCGCGCCGTCAGCAGCGCCTCAAGCGCCGCGACCCGCTGCTCGACCGGCGACACTGCAGCCGGGTGGTGACCGTGCTCGCTCATAGCGGCTCCAGGTAGCTGTCCCACAGGTCGACGTGCACCGATACGCCGCGCTGGCCATCCCGCCACAACTCGTCGGCATCGAAGCGAACCGAATACGTGGGCTCGTAACGGCGGGCGGCGCCGTGCGCCTCGATGTCTGGCACCGAATGGGTGCCGTCGACGCGCGCCACCGTCCCGGCCATGCCTCGGATGTATCGCGGACAGCGGGTGTGCCCTGGCGGGTGCCACTCGCGCACCCGGACGCGGTCGCCGACCCCGAACCTGGGCTCGTCCAACCCGGAACCGGCGTCGATGACGGGCGGCGCGAGCACCGGGCCGCTCAGCGGGAACCGTCCGCCGGCGCGTGCCTCAAGATCGGCATGGGTCACGATTCCGTGCTCGACGGCCAGGGTGGCCGCTGCCGTGAGCCAGTGCTCGTAATAGTCCGACGTCAAGTAGTGGCCGGGCTCCATCCGCTCGATCGAGTGCCGGAACTCGCCCCCGCTCGCCTCGGCCGCACCCGCGACGACCTCCATCAGCGCCCGGGCCACCGCCTGCCACCGGTGATGAAAGACGGGCTCTGCCGGTGAATGAGCAACCGGGCCGAGCCCCTGCATGCCGCCGAGGTCATGGATGCCGTCCACCGGCAAGACCCTACCAATGGCTGCCTCGCCAACGGACGGCTGCCGGGCCGACCCTGGCTTGATGTAATTGGATCGGGAGGGACGGTGGTGCGGCGATGCCAGATACGACGCGGATCATGACGAATGTCGCCATCTCCATCGTGCCCGCGAACGAAGCGTCCTGCGACGACCTGAAGGCCATCCTCGGCACGCGCGGCTATGCGGCCAAATGCCAGTGCCAGTGGTTCAGGACTACGCCCGCCGAGTGGCCGCTGATCCGCGCCGATGAACGGGCCGAGCGGCTGCGGGCCGCAACCTGCGGCCCGGGCCCGACCAGCGGCCCGGTCGGAGCTGGTCGCTCATCTTCGTCAGGCTATGCGGGCTGATACGAGCGGCCAAGCGGCGGGTCAGGCCGGGCGACAGGACCGAGACGTGATCGGTGCGGTCGGAGCCAAAGGGCAGGATCATCAAACCGGGTGATGACCCTCACTCAAGCGAGCGGCGGCGAGCGGCGCCACCGAATATCCGCACTGCCGGCCAGCGCAGCGGTTGCCGCTGACTGGCGTCGGTACGGACGTTCCCGCCCTGCCTGTACAGACACCAGCGAGAACCGGATGTCTTGTTCGATGAACACCGCAGAACGATCGATGCGGTGCTAATGTGCAGATGTCGTTCTGCCACATAAGTTCTCGATTCCCACAGCAATCGCCCGAATGGTGACTGCGCCTCGCGGGGCCCTGGCCGCCCCGGGCCGCCTCATTCGGCAGCTGGCCGTCGGCCAGGCCACGCCACGCAACGCAGCCCCGTACACGGATACCGAGTAGCGGACAGAGATCAGGCGCCATGGGCAGGGACGGGATGCCCTCGTCAGCCGGAACGCTGGCCGACGGGCCGCAGGAGGGGAACCCGCTGCGCGACGGAGTGCTGCACCTCGAAGAACTGCCGATGGCGGACAGCCGCAGAGCGGCCTACCAGATGATTCGCGACGCCGGGCCGGTGATCAAGGACGCGCACGGCGCCTACCTGGTCACCGACGCCGATTCCGCCTCCTACGTGCTGCGGCATCCGGAGATCTTCTCATCCAAGCGAGCCTTCGACACCCTGGGCAGCCCCATCCCGATCGTGCCGCTCGCCGCCGACCCGCCCGAGCACACCAGGTACCGGCAGATCCTGCGCCCGTTCTTCAGCGTCCGCGGCACGGCGCGCTGGCTGCCCACGGTGCGGGCACTGGCTGCCGAGCTGATCGACGGCTTCATCGGCAGCGGCGAGTGCGATCTCGTCGCCGATTTCGCCGTCCCGCTTCCCACGCAGGTGTTCCTCACGTTGTTCGGGCTGCCGCTGGCTGACCGTGAGCGGCTGATCTCCTGGAAGGACGCCCTGCTCGGCGCGGTCGGCATCAGCGGCGCCGAGCCGCCGTCAGACTCGGCGATCGCGCTGGCGGCAGAGCTTTACGAGTACCTCGTCGGCCACATCGCGCAGCGGCGGCAGCGTGGCGGCTCCGACGTGCTCAGCCTGCTGCTGGCCGACACCAGCGAGCGGCGGCTCACCGACGATGAGGTTCTCGGCCTGTCCTTCCTGTTCATCCTGGCCGGCCTGGACACGGTGACGTCGGCCCTCAGCACGGCGTTCGCGGCGCTGGCCAGCCGGCCCGAGCTGCGCCGGCGGATCGTCGAAGACCCGGCGGTCATCCCCGATGCGGTCGAGGAACTGCTGCGCTTCGACGGCCCCGTGGTCACCGTGCCGCGGGTGGCCACCGAGGACGTCGAGCTGGCCGGGCGGACCATCCCGGCGGACTCCTACGTCGCCGTCGCGATCGCCGCGGCCAACCACGACCCGGCCGAGCACGCCGACCCCGCTGCCGTGGACTTCGGTCGCCGGGGGGAGCGCCATCTGGCGTTCGGCGGCGGCCCGCATGGCTGCCTCGGCGCCCACCTGGCCCGGCTGGAGATGCGCGTCGCGCTGCAGGAGTGGCATCGCCGGATCCCCGAGTACCGGCTGGCGCCCGGCGCGAGTACCAGGGCGGGCTGGCCCGCCGCGCTTGTCGGTCTCGACCACCTTCCGCTCGTCTTTCCCGCTACTCAGCCACAGGAAGCAAGCCAGTGATTCGGAGTGAGAAAGCCATGACGATCGTTCCGCTCGGTAGCGGCGGTCCTGGGCAGGCGGCTGGCCGACCCGGGCCGGGTTGCTGCCCCGGCCAATCGCGGGCGGCGGCCTTATGGCGTCCGGCGCCCGGCCCGCCCGCCGGCGGTCTATCCGGGCACTCCTCGCACCGCTCTTCGTGGTTCCCCTAGTCTCCCTGCTGGCACTGTGGGGGTTCGCGGCTAGCGTCACCGTGCTGAACGCCGTGCGCGAGCACAACTTCACCAGTGAGAACAAGCTCTTCGGCAGGCAGGCCCAGGCCCTGGGCCTCCAGCTGGCGCAGGAGCGCTCGCAGGTCTTCGTCTGGCTGAGCAGCGGCCGCCAGTCACCGATCGGGCCGCTTTTCGTGCAGCGCCGGGCCACCGACGCGGCCGTGACCGCGTTCGAGCGCGGCGTGAACTCCAGGCCGAGCATGATCATTTCTTCGGCCAGGCCGGCCCTGGCCAGCTTCGGCGCCGCTCTCCGCAAGCTCAGCACCATCCGGGCCGCGGTCGACGCCAGGGAGCTGACCGCGCTCCAGGCGTTCCAGGCGTACAACGTCGTCATCGACGCCCAGTTCCGCGTCTACAGCCAGCTCATCGTCGTCAACGACTCCTCGCTCTACCAGCAGGCGGCGGCCAGCCTGCTGGCCGGCCGCGCGCTGGAGATGGCCGACCGCGAGGTGACGCTGGTCAACGGTGCGCTCGCGGCTCGCGGGCAGATGAGCAGGAACGAACGCCTCCTGTTCGCGCAGACCGTGGCCGACCAGCGGCTGCTGATCGGCGACGCGCTGAAGCAGCTCGAGCCGAGGCTGGCCGCCGGATACCGGAGCGTCTACCGCTCGCCGGCCCACGCCAGCTTCGCGGCGATCGAGGACCGGATCACCGGCAGCATCGGGAAGGGCAGTCAGATCCCGGTCACCTCGGCCCGGTGGAGCCCGGCCCAATTCTCGTTCCTGGCCGGATTCGACCGCGCCGAGCAGCAGGACCGGAGCGCGCTGGCGAGCATGGGTACCCAGGTCGGTAACCGGTTGCTGCTCCAGGTCCTGCTCGCTGGCGGCCTTGGCCTGATCGCCGTGCTGCTCTCGGTCTTCCTGATGGTCAGGTTCGGCAGGCGGATCAGCCGTGAGCTGACGCTCTTGCAGCGATCCGCGCTGGAGCTGGCGACCGAGCGGCTCCCGCGGGTCGTCGAGCAACTCAGTCACGGGCTGGAGATCGACGCCGCGGCGCAGCCGGCACCGCTGGTCCCCGGAAGAATCACCGAGATCGCCAAGGTAGCCGAGGCGTTCTCGTCGGTGCAGCACACTGCGGTCGAGGCCGCCGTCGGCCAGGCCAGGCTGCGCAGGGGAGTCAGCCAGGTGTTCCGCAACCTTGCCTGGCGCAGCCAGTCGCTCCTGCATCGGCAGCTCGCCCTGCTCGACCGGATGGAGCGCAAGTCCACGGACCCGGCGACGTTGGAGGAGTTGTTCCAGCTTGACCACCTCACGACCCGAATGCGGCGGCACGCGGAGGGCCTGATCATCCTCTCCGGCGAAGCGCCGGGACGCGGCTGGCGCCAGCCGGTGCCGGTCGTCGACGTGCTGCGGGCCGCGATCGCCGAGGTGGAGGACTACACCAGGGTCAGCGTGTTCACCCGGTCCGTCGACGCGGTGGCCGGAGCCGCCGTGGCGGACGTGATCCACCTGCTCGCCGAGCTGATCGAGAACGCGACGACCAACTCACCGAGCAACACCGAGGTCTCCGTGCGAGCCGAGCGAGTGGCCAACGGCGTGGTAGTCGAGGTCGAGGACCGCGGTCTCGGCATGACCGAGGAGGAGATGGCCGAGGCGAACGAGCGGTTCGCTAACCCGCCGGAGTTCGACCTGGCCGACAGCGACAAGCTGGGCTTCTTCGTGATCGCGCGGCTGGCGGCCAGGCACCAGGTCAAGATCACGCTGCGCCCGTCGCCGTACGGCGGCCTGGCGGCGATCGTGCTGCTGCCGTATGCCATCACCGTGGTCAGCGAGACCGCGGGTGCCTCGGTCGACGGCGGCTACCTCGACCGGCTTCAGCTGCCGGCGCCGGACTGGCAGCTCGCCGGCGTCGGGCCGGGGGCCGCGCCGGCGCCGGGGCCCGGGATCGCACCGAGCGCACCGGCCGCAGGACCCGGGATCGCGCCGGGGGCGGGAGCCTGGTTCGGTCCTGCGCCCGTCGGCGCAGGCGAGAGTGCCTGGGCGGCGATTCAAACCGAGCGGCCCGCCGACGCTCCCGCCCCGAAGGCCGGCGCCGGCTCAGAAGGCACCGGCCGAGAAGGCACCCGCTCCGAAGGCGTCGGCCGCGATGCCGGCGGCCAGGTCGGCCAGGTTCAGGCGCACCTGAGCTCATCGGGCGTCGCGGCGTCGGATGAGCTCGGCCTTCCGCGGCGGGTGCGCGACATCGACGCGCCGCCCGCGTTCACCGGCACCGTCCGGTCGCCGGTCGGCGAGCCGCCCGGCATGGGATCGCCGGTCAGCGAGGCACCGGGCGTGGGATCGCCGGTCAGCGAGGCACCGGGCGTGGGATCGCCGGTCAGCGAGGCACCGGGCGTGGGGTCGCCGCCCGGCGAGGCGCCGCAGCACGGCGTGGCCTTCGCGAGCACCCCGGAAGAGCTCGGCGCGCTGGCGGCGTCGCTGCAGCGAGGCTGGCTGGACGGTCGTGCAGAGTCGGTCGCCGAGCCGGATGACTCCTGAGGCCGCCGGGGAGGGTCGCTGCGATGAGCCCCCGAGGCGAGAGGTGGTTCGACCAGGAGGCCGGCCCGGTCGTCCGGCTGTACGCGCTGACCAGGGGCCGGGCCCGGCCTGGCGGCGTCGTGCTCGACGTGGTCGACGTGGTCGGGGCGGCCGACTCGGCGATGAACCACGGACCCTGGCTGCCGCCAGAGCACCGGCGTCTGCTTGACCTGTGCGGGACGCCGATCGCGGTCGCCGATCTCGCGTCGGAGACCGGGCTGCCGTTGGGGGTGGTGCAGATCCTGCTCAGCGACCTGTGCGAGCAGGGAATGCTGCGCGTGTTCCGGCCAGCCACGGACCAGACCCGGGACGAGGGCATGCTGAGGAAGGTGCTCGACGGGCTGCGGGCCCTGTAGCCACAATGGGCTCATGTAGTCCGAGCCGGTGAAAGCAGCGCGCCGCTATCTCGAGTGGCCGGCCAGGCGCGGTCCGCGCGACAGCGTCGCGTGCACCTGGGCCGCGTGGCCCAGCGAGGCCGCCGCCGGCCAGGTGCTGCCCGACGCGTGCATCGACATCATCTGGGACGGCTCCTCGCTGTTCGTCGCGGGACCCGACACGGGCCCGGTCGCGATCGACCCGCACCCCGCGACCAGCAGCCCGACGGCGGCTGGCCGATCACATGGGAGCCGCCCAGCGATGCGTCTCGCCTGGAGTGGCGCGGCATCGTGACCCTGGATGCGCTGCGCACGCTCGTGTCCTGCGGCCGGATCAGCCCGCCCCGTTAGCGAGAGGCGGGCGCTGGGCGACCGGCTCGGGCCTTCCGGCCGGGCTGTCCCGGTATCCGGCCGAACGGCCACCGACCGGCGCGGTCGGCGACCGGACCATCACGCCTCGCCGTGAAGCCGCGCGATACGTCGGCGCTGACCGTGTCGGCCAAATGCGCAACCTGGGCATCGACGGGTCCGCGCGTCACGTCGGCGGGAACCATGGCGCCCAGCCACGCTCTGGCCTAGACACGATGATCGCGAAGGATTGTCCCGCGTGCACGCAGGATTATCCGCGTGCGCACGCATGCAGTCCAGATCGGCAGGACGCATTGGTCCCATCCGGCGATCTGGCACCAGTGAGATCTTCCGCATCGCCTCAAGCGAGCCGGAGCGCGTCCGCGAGGGCGCGCGAAGTTCATATCATTACGTGGCGGCGATTCAGTGCCCGATTTGTCGGCTTTGCGGAGCCACAGCTGATGATATGTGCGGTCGCGCGGGCCCCGGGGCGCCCATTTCGCGGTGCTCAGACCGCGAAATGGCCCGGGCGAGTCGGCAATCCGGGGCGTTAGTGCGACCGGCCCCTTTCTGCCGCCTACCTTGCCGATCCGGACCGGCACCCGAGACGATACCCAGGGCTAAGGCTCTCGATCACCCCTCCGCGGCGGCCGCGCCGCCGGTTTCGCGCTGGGCGGCGCCTTCCCGCCGCGCGGAGGCCGGCTACTCTGCCGTCGTTCCGCTTCGGCGGTGACCTGTTCCCGCCGTGTCGCCCCGGCCACCGCGCGCGAGCAGCTTCAGCCGCTCGTAACCCGCTGCCTGCCTCGAAGCTCGTATCGTTCGGCCCGGTGATGGTAGCCGGGCCGCGCGGCAGGCGCCTCTGCGGCGGCCGTTCGCCGGGGTGTTAGCACGACTGCCCGCTTGTTGCTGCCCACCTTGCCGATCCGGTCCGCACGCGAGACTGTTGCCAGGACCGGGATAGGGAGGCTTCCGTGCGTGCTGTCGCCGTGCTGCTGCGGACGCAGGTGCGGCAGCACTGGAAGTCCTGGCTGGTACTGGCCGCCCTGGTCGCCCTGGCCGGCGGGTTCGTGATGGCCGCGGCGTCGACCGCCAGGCGGACGATAGCGGCGTTCCCCGAGTTCGTCTCCCGGCACGGTTACGACGCCATCATCTACAGCGCGCACCAGCTGCCGGCGCTCGCCGGCATCCCGCAAGTAGCGCAGGTGACGCCGGCACTTGGCCCGGCGAACTTCAATCCTGGCTGCGACTCGTGCACCAAGCGGATCGACTCCGGCTCGTTCGGGATCTTCGAGATTCCCCCTTCCGGCCTGTCCCGGGTGGTCAAGCTGCTCTCCGGGCGGATGCCCGATCAGTCCAGGCCGGGCGAGGTGCTTGCCTCCTACACGCTGGCCAGGGACAACGGCGTGCGGATCGGCTCGGTGATCACAGTGCGGACGCCGACCAAGGCCCAAGTGCAGATAGGCCCCGGCAAGGTCAGGATCGCTGATGTCCCCACGCAGAGCCTCCGGGTCGTGGGTTTCGTGGTGACCGAGAACGAGTTCCCCACGGGAATCGGTGGCCGCTACGACCTGTTCACGACCCCGGCCTACGCGGCGGCGGTGAACCCGCACACGCTGGTGCTCCAGTCCTACTACGTGCGACTCAAGCGCCGTGCCGCCGACCTGCCCGCATTCGAGGCCCACCTGCGGCCGCTGCACTCGCTCGGGACCGACGACCTGGATATCGACGCGGCCGCGGTGCAGCGCGGGATCAGTCCGCAGGCCGCCGGCTGGTGGGCGCTGGCCGCGCTGGCCGGGCTGGCCGGGCTGGCGGTCATCGGCCAGGCCGCGGCCAGGCAGTTCGTCACCGACGCCGACGACAGGCAGGCACTGTCCGCCCTGGGCCTGAGCGGCCGCCAGTTCGTGGCGCTCGGCCTGCTGCGCGCGGCCATCATCGGCGGCCTCGGCGCCGCCGGGGCGGTGGCCCTCGCAGCGCTGCTGTCCCCGCTGACACCGGTCGGAGAGGCCAGGCTGGCCGCAGAGTCGCCCGGTGCGGTGGTCGTCGACCCGTTCATCGCCGTGATCGGAGCGGCGGGCACGCTGGTGACCGTGGTAGCGCTGTCGGCCTGGCCGGCCGTGCGCAATGCCAGGGCGCGGCGCGGCGCCCCGGCGCCGCGCCTGTACCCACTGGCGGTGGTCAGGGCGGTGGCCTGGACCGGAGCACCGCCGGCCGCCCTGATCGGGATCAGGAACGCGCTCGAGCGGGGGCGCGGCCGGGAACCGGTCCCGGTGGGCACCGCGCTGCTCGGCAGCGTGCTGGCGCTGGCCGCGCTGTGCGGCACCGCCGTTTTCGGCGCCAGCCTGAACACACTTGTCTCCTCGCCCGCGCTGTACGGCGCGCCCTTCCAGGCGCAGTTCACCAACGAGGGGCTCGGGACAGGCGGGGCGATCAGGAACTTGCTGCTGCCCCGCCTGCTGCAGGACAGCCAGATCACGCAGATCACGCGGGCCACGGTCGCCGAATTCAAGGTCAACGGCCGTCATGTGCGCGCCGTCGCGATCAAGGCGGTCCGCGGGCGGGCGCTGATCTCGACCGTGGACGGCCACCTGCCGCACGGCGACCGGCAGATCGTCCTGGGCGCCTCGACCATGCGCAGCGTCGGGGCGATTACGGGCGGCGTGGTCGCCGTCACTGTTCCCGACCCGCTGACCGGGGCCGCGCGTACCGAGAAGTTCCGGGTGACCGGCCGGGCCACCCTTCCGGGCAGCCTCGGCACCGGCGGCCTCGGCACCGGAGCCGCGGTGACGCTGGCCGGGCTCGCCCGCGCACAGTGCCCGGCCGGCCCCGGCCGGTCCGACTGTGCGGCCAAGGGCGCCCAGGGGGCGTTCTACGCACTGCTCGTCCGGTCGGCACCCGGCCCGGCCGGGGCCGCGGCGCTGGCCAGGTACACGAGCAAGTCGGGTAAGTACCGCCAGTTCGTCGCTGACCAGGACGAACCGGTCGAGCTCGTGAACTTCGGTCAGTCGGTGAACTTCCCGTTGCTGTTCGGCGTGCTGCTCGCGCTGTTCGGGGCCGCGACAATGGTGCACCTGCTCCTGGTCAGCGTGGCCCGCAGGCGAACCGAGGCGGGCCTGCTCAAGGTGTTCGGGTTCCTGCGGCGCCAGGTCGCCGCCGTGGTCGGCTGGCAGGCGACGGCGGTGGCGCTGGTCGGGATCGTGGCCGGGGTTCCGCTGGGCATCGCGGTCGGCAAGGTTGCCTGGCGGGTTTTCGCCACGAACTTCGGCGTCGTGCCCGTTTCCGTGGTGCGGCCGGCGGAGCTCGCCGCGCTGGTCGCGGGAGTGCTCGCGGCCGCGAATGGGCAGGCAGAAGGGCGCCCGCCGGGAGGTGTTCCGCTCGCTGGCGGGCAACCGGGCGCTGGTGCGCCTCGTCGGCGGATACGCGCTGTTCGTGCTCACCGAGTACGCGGTGTGGATCGCCATGCTGGTCTACGCCTACGCTCATGGCGGCGCGACCGTCGCTGGGCTGGTGGCACTGGCGCAGCTCGTGCCCGCGGCGGCGTTCGCCCCGGTAGCGGCGGCCGTCGCCGACAGGCGGTCACCCGTCGTCCTGCTGGCCGGGGGTTACCTGGTCCAGGCTGCGGGGATGGCCGCGGCCGCAGCGGCCATCCTGGCCGGCGCGCCGGTCGCGGCGTACGGCGCCGCCGTGCTCGCATCGACCGCCGTGACCACGACCCGGCCGGCCCAGTCGACGCTCATTCCGTCCATCTGCGCCACGCCCGACGAGCTCACGGCCGCGAACGTGGTCGTGAGCTGGGTCGAGGCGGCCGGGATCACCGTGGCCGGGCTGCTCACCGGACTGCTGATCTCGCTCGGCGGCCCGGGGAGCGTTTTCGCCGCGGGCGCCGGAGTCATCCTCGCCGCCGCTGCCCTCGTCGCCAGCCTGCGCGTGACCGCGCTGACGCCGCCCGGCCAGCAGGCCGCGGTGCTCGCCGACCTCGGCGAGGCCGTGCGGCTGGCCGGCCGCCGGCCGCGGCTCCGGCTGATGCTCGCGCTGCTCACCGCCGAGGCGGCCGTCGTCGGCGCGCTCGACCTGCTGTTCGTCATCCTGGCGGTGAGCGTGCTCGGCCGGTCGCAGGCGTGGGCGGGCTACCTCAACTCCGCCTACGGGGCGGGCGCCGTGCTGGCCGCCACCGTCAGCGCCGCTCTCGTCGGCCGCCGGCTCGCCGCGCCGGTCCTCGGCGCGGCGCTGCTGCTGAGCGGCGCGCTGGCGGCGCTCGCGGTCGGACTCGGCCTGGCCGGAACCATGGTCCTGCTGGTCGTCGTGGGAGCCAGCCGGGCCCTGCTCGACGTCGCCAGCCGCACGCTGCTGCAGCGCTCGGTGCCGGTCCAGCTGATCGGGCGGATCTTCGGGGTGCTCGAAGGGCTCACCATGGCCGGGCTCGCCGCGGGAGCGCTGCTCGTGCCCGCGCTGGCCGGCCTGGGCGGCAGCCGTCTCGCGCTGCTCGGCGTCGACGTGGTGCCGCTGGCCGTCGCGGCCGGCGCACGCCACCTGCTCGGCCTGGACGCCGGGGCACGCGTCCCGGTCGTGGAGATCGCGCTGCTGCGCTCACTTCCGCTGTTCGCCGAACTGCCGGCGCCGGCGATCGAGGGGCTGGCGGCCGCCCTCACGCGCGTCGAGGTGGCGGCCGGGTACGACCTGATCAGGCAGGGTGACCGGGGAGAGGCCCTCTACGCGATCGCCGCCGGGCAGTTCGACGTCTGCCAGGACGGGCGGCTGCTGCGGCAGTGCGGTCGCGGCGACGGCGTCGGCGAGATCGCGTTGCTGCGGGCCATCCCGCGCACCGCCACCGTGACGGCGCGGACGGATGCGACCGTTTACGAACTCGGCCGGGAGTCGTTCCTCGCGGCGGTACTCGGCCATGCGGCCACGGAGCGGCAGGCGATTCACCTGGCCGATGCCCTGCTGGCGAGCGACCCCGCCTGAGGCTGGCCTACCCGCGGGCCGGCCCGTCAGCCGCTTGACGAGGCCGGCGTCGGCGAACTCGGCGGCGAGGCGGGCGAACTCGAACTCGGCACCGGACTCGAGATCGAACTCGGACCGGAGCTTGAACTCGGGCCCGGGCTCGAACTCGGACTCGGGCTCGTCCTCGGGCTCGGGCTCGTCCTCGGGCTGGGGACCGTGCCGGGCAGCGTGGCTCCAGGGGTCGGCGTCCGGGTGACGGTCGAGGCCGGAGCCGGCTTGACGATCACGTAGGCGACGAGCGCGACGACGAAGACGGCGGTAACGATCCAAGTGGACACGCGTACTCGTCGCATCAGCGGCTCCCCGACGGCTCGGCCGTCTCGAGGTCGGGCGGGAGGTGGATGCCCTCGCTGCGGAAGACCGCGGCGATCCTGGCGCGCAGCATCCGCCCGACGTCGAACTGCTTGCCGGGCAGTGTCCTGGCGACGAGCCTGACCTGGAACTCGTCGACGTCGATGCTCTGCACGCCCATAACCGCCGGCGCGTCGAGCAACAGCCGGCGCAGCTCAGGTTCCTGGTACGCCTGCTCGCCGATCAGCCGCAGCGTGTCGCTCACCTGGTTTACGTCCATGGCGGCCGGCACGGGCACGTCCACCACGGCCCGCGCCCAGTCCCTGGAAAGATTTGTTACTTGCGTAATCTGGCCGTTCGAGGTGATGACGAGTTCGCCGTCCGCGGTACGGATGCTGGTCACCCGCAGCGTGACGTCCTCGACGGTGCCGACCGCGGTTTGCGAGCTATTCGGTGCCGACAAGCGGATGAGGTCCCCGAACCCGTACTGGCGCTCGGTGATGATGAAGAACCCCGCGAGGATGTCCTGGACGATGCGCTGAGCGCCGAAGCCCAGCGCCACGGCGATGACCGCGGCCGGGGCGACCAGGCTGGTAATCGGGATGCCGAGGCGGACCGCGACCGACAGCCCGGTCGCGCAGTAGATGACGACCAGCGCGGCCCACGTGAACACCTGCGCCAGCGCGTGCCGGTGCTTCGACGCCTCCGAGCGGACCAGCGAGTCCGACTGGTGCGCGCCGGCGTCGATCCGGCGGGTGATCATGTCGCGCAGCCAGGTCGCGAGGCGGGTCAGCAGGATCGCGCCGGTGACGAGCAGCACGATCTCCAGCCCGCTGCCGCGCGCCCAGTGCAAAAGGTCGTGCAGAAGTTCGGTGTTCGCCATCATCGACTTCCGTTGTCGCGGGGGGAGCAGCTGACAGGCTCTCAGCCAAGGCAGCGGGACGTACCCCGTGCGCCCCGCGGCTAAACCGGGGCGAGCCGGATTAGGCGGACAGCACGCCCTTGGCGGTGGCCTCGGCGACCCACTCGGCCATCGCGTCGGCGAACTGCGGGTCGGTGATGTCGGCGAGCCGCGGGCAGTCGGTTCCGTCGAAGAACTTGGCGTCGACGTTGTCGAGCGGCCGCTTGCCCGGGCGCCGTTCCTCGAGGTCGTCGAGTTCTTCGAGGTAGTCCACCTCGCGGATGGCCAGGAACGTTATCTGCACGGGATACCTGGCCAGCTCGATCACCAGCTTGGTCGCCTGCCGCCGGTCGTTCGACCGGCCGACGATCACCTCGGGCCACAGCTCGCTGTCGAAGGCCATGACCGGGATCTTGCCGTCGGAGTCCAGCTGGAACGCGTACCCGAGCGCCCGTTCGACGAGCCGCTGGACGTTGCCGTTGGAGTAGTCCTTGAGCTGTCCCAGCTCGCCGGCCGGGTGAGCGTCATGAATCGCCCGGGGGTGCCGGGGAGCCGCCGGCGGCGATCTCGCTGGCGCGCGCCACCCGCAGGCAGGTGGCGTCGTCGAAATGGCGCCCGACGATCATCAGCCCGGCGGGCAGCCCGGCCACGAGGCCGGCCGGCACGGTGGTCGCCGGGTGGCCGGTGACGTCGAACGGAG
>WNGM01000994.1_pt1 | contig 44112 bp, 40 predicted proteins | sample 5400571 | NCBI WGS metagenome assembly WNGM01 (sample SAMN13153378, study PRJNA577476) | soil metagenome | isolation source: 100 cm soil or saprolite under Garry oak tree replicate 2 | place: USA:California | collected 2016-06-15 | reverse complement strand
TCCAGTTGTGGAATCAGCGGGATTCTATACTTTCCACGGACCCATGCTCTACCGGCTGACTACAAATATTTTATACCAGGATTACTTCCAGGGCATGAGCGAAGCGTGGATCACGTCCGGCACTCCCTGACCTCCGACAGACTTGATGGCTAAGTCCACATCTTTGAGAGCAAAGCTGTGGGTCGTGACCTTTTCCAGCGGAAAGCGATGTGATGCCAGCTGCTGCAGGGCGAGCTCACACGCCTTGTAGCTGTGACCCCGTGCACTCTTGATGGTGATGGATTTCACCGTGATTTTCGCCAGCGGAAAATTCGGGAACTCGGCCAATTCGCCCTGCACCACGATGGTGCCGCCCCTGCGCTTGAGCGCATCTACGCCCAGCAGCACGGGAATAGTTCCGGCGCCCGCAGTGCAGTCGAGCACGATGTCCACACCCTTACCAACCGTGATCTCCATGATGCGTGCAAGAGGATCCTCTTTCTGGACATCGATCACGTAATCGGCACCCAGCGCTTTGGCGACCTCCATCCGTACGCCATCTTTGGACGTGCCGGTGACGATGATGAGAGACGCGCCCGCCTGCTTGCAGACCACAGTTTGCGACAGTCCCTGCTGGCCCGGCCCTTGAATGAGCACGCTGGAGTTGTAACCCACGCCACCGTCGAAGAGTGACCACTCGACACCATTCGACAAGGGCGTGACCAACCCGGCCAATTCCGGCGTAACGCCTTTGGGCACGTGGTGCACCACGGAATTCCACGGAAGGTACATGTATTGGGCAAAGCCGCCCCACAAGTGAGGCGTCCGTTCGGCCGACGTGTAGCCGTAACGTATGGCATCCGGGTTATAGCGCCAGTCGGTGTTTTCACAATGCCGATACTGGCCCAAATGGCACCACTCGCATTGGCCACACATGACATAGTGCTCGACGAATACCAAATCGCCTTCTTTGAAACCTTTGCGTCTGGTGAACTCGCGACCCGCTTTGGCGATGTAACCGATATTCTCGTGACCCATGATCACCGGAGCTTTAGACGGCGGTGTCTCATACATCTTGACGTCGGTTCCACAAATGCCGCCGACTTCCATCTTCAGCAGTGCGCTATCCTGCGGAATATCCGGCATGGGGAAATCGCGAATCTCAGTCTTACTCGGACCCACTCTAACGGCCGCCAGTACTCTTTCCACCGTTCGTTCCTCCAAACAACACGTCATTTCGTGGGTCTGACGGCGCCGACGCCTTTGATTTGGCGGCCGGCCCGTACATCCTCGGCGTAAGCGCTGATCGCCTCGAAGGCGATTTTAGCGACGTTGGCGTAGCTCTCGACGGTCGAGTCCAGATTGCTCGCCGCATACCCGATTGCGGCGTGAGCCATGCGCATGCGCCCATCCAGCCACGGCCCTCCGCCGAACCCTCCAAGCACAGGAATGGAAACAGCGGCGGCGACCGCAGCACCTGCCACCGGGCCGGAATTGGTGAAGTCAAGCAAAGAGGCACCTGCGTCTTCCAGGCGCTTGGCCTCCTCCACAAGCTTCGCGGTCATCTCCGCAGGGACTTGCGCGCCGGGCTTCGACGCAGCGCTGTATGGGATGCCGAATCGCAGAGCCGTCTGCGGGGTAATCCCAAACTGCGCAAACACAGGAATGCCGGCGCGGACGATGGCGCGCACAGAGTCGGGAAAGTCCGCCGCGCCATCCAGCTTGATCATATCGGCGCCCGCGTCTTTGACGAGCACGATGGCCGCCCTGACGGCGCTCCCGGTGCCCTCTTGCAGCGGGCCGAAAGGGAAATCGCAGCTCACCAGCGCACGCTTAACGCCGCGGCGGACGGCCTTGCAGACTACGACCATCTCGCTCATCGTGACTTCCAAGGGATTCGCACGACCCCATAAATTGACGCCCACCGTATCTCCTACGGAAACAATGTCCGCTCCGGCTCGGTCCACGATCTGAGCCATCTGGTAGTCCCAGGCCACCACACCGACAATCTTTCGGCCATCACGTTTCATCTGCTGAAGCGCCGGAATAGTGATGGGCGAATCCTGCGACTCCATTGTTCGTCTCTCTTCTCGTGTATGGCGGCTGCGCGAATCAGATGTGCGCGAAACGCTAGAGGTTCAGGAAATCGTATTTGGAGCGCTGGCCGCGCCCCAGCGGTATGGGCTCGGCGCCGGCCGCATCCTTCCAGCGGCCGACGATGGGCTGCCCACAATCCGGGCAAGCGCCATTTCGCAGGCGATTCTCGGTCACATCGTGCCAGGAACGGCGGATCAAAGTGCTCCCGCATTGTGGGCACGAGGTGTGTGCCCCACCGGAAAAGATATTGCCCTCGTAGACGTAATGCAATCCCACTTCGCGGGCGATGGCGCGGGCGCGATGCAGCGTTTCAGGCGGTGTGCGCGGCTTATTCTGCAGCTTGAAATCGGGATGAAAGGCGGTGAAGTGCAGCGGCACGTCCGGCCCGAGATGTTCGAGAATCCATTCCGCGAGCTTACGCGTTTCGCGCGGATCATCGTTGAGGGTCGGGATCATGAGGTTGGTAATCTCGAACCAGACATTCGTCTCGTTCTTGAGCCACTGCAAGGTGTCGAGCACGGGCTGGAGATGAGTGAGCGTGATCTTCCCGTAAAAATTTTCGGTGAACGCCTTCAAATCAATGTTGGCTGCGTCCACATAGTCGTAAATATCGTGGAAGGCCTCGCGCGTGATGTAACCGTTGCTGACCATGACAGTTCGCAAGCCTCGTTCCCTGGCGGCGCGGCAAATATCCACGACGTATTCGCCCCAAATCGTCGGCTCGTTATAGGTAAACGCGATCGAAGGACAGCCGTAACGCAATGCAAGCTGCGGCACATCTTCGGCGGGAATATGGGTGGAGTGGACCTGATCGCTGCGGGATTTGGAGATGTCCCAATTCTGGCAGAAGAAACAGCCCATGTTGCAGCCGGCTGTGCCCAGCGAAAAGACCTTTGTGCCAGGGAGAAAATGGTTCAGCGGCTTTTTTTCAATGGGATCAATTTGCAGGGCCGCGGGGGACGCATAGCCCAGGCTATAAAGCTTGCCTCCCTGGTTGACCCGAATAAAACAGAAGCCGCCCTGCCCCTCGCCGATATGACAGTGCCGCGGACAGAGATAGCAGTGCACGCGCCCGTTTGGCTCCGATTCCCACCAGCGAGCCTCGTGCAGGTCGCTTTCTTTTTGCAAAATCTTCAAGTCTTGCATGAGCTTTTAGGGGGGTGCCCCCCTACTTTTTTGTTAAGGATATCAAAAGACGGTAGTTACATCTGTCATCTTGTTAAGGATATCAGCCACAAGGACTTAGGCCCGCCTTTCGCCTCCGGACCGGCTTTTTTTCTCATGAGATGGCATTTCGCGAGCGCTGCCTCCTGCGTCCATCATTAATTCCTGCTTCGAACTCCGCTGCTCGGCGGCATTTACATTTGCCTTGTGAACGAAACGGGCCGCCGCGCTCCCCGTTTTTTCTTCTATTTTAACAGAAGGGTCAACGCCGGGCCCGAAAAGCGGGAATGCGGAATGCGGCGCTGAGCTTGCTCCTAGATCGAGGCCCTCGCGCGTTTCAACCTGGGGCCGTTCTTGTCGTCGTCCCCCGGCGCTCCGGCCCGCAGCGGCTACCGTGCGATAATCACTGGCCAATGCACAATATCAAGCTGACCGTCGCCTACGACGGCACCGATTTTCGCGGCTGGCAAATCCAGCCCGGCCAACCAACGATTCAGGGCCTCCTCACGGAGGTAGTACAGGAGCTAACGCAGGAGCGCCCGAGTCTGCAGGGCGCAGGCCGGACGGATGCCGGCGTCCACGCCTGGGGTCAGGTGGTAAATTTCAAGACGCATTCGGAGCTCGCTCCGGAGGAGTTCCGGCGCGGGTGTAACGCACTGCTGCCGCCGTCGATTCGTGTTCGAGAAGCGGAGGAGGTAGGACCGGACTTCCATGCCCGATGGATGGCGCAGGCGAAGACGTACGTCTATTCGATCTACCGGGGCGCAGTCGTCCCGCCGGTCCGCTGGCGCTATGTCCTGCATGTTCCTCAGGAGCTTGACTATGCCGCCATGGCCGAGGCCGCCCGCTATTTTGAAGGCGAGCGCGATTTCACTTCATTTTCAGCTTCGACGGGCTCGAAGGAGGAGGATCGTGATCAGACGATGATCCGTTCCGTTTTTCGCTCCGAACTGATCGACCGAGCAGGGAGTAGCGGGGCCGCTCCCGCGAATTCTATTTGTGATCACCATTCATACCGAGAGGAATGGATTTATGTCATTCGCGGCACATCCTTTTTGCGGTACATGGTGAGGAAGATTATTGGCACGCTCCTGCAAGTAGGCCGCGGCCGGCTTCCCGCCGGTGAGATACCCCATCTGCTGGAAAAGCGTGACCGCAGTTGTTCCGGGCCCACGGCACCGCCCCAGGGCTTGTGCCTGCAGTCGGTGGAATATCCCGATCCGACCGCTTCCCTCCTCGGCAACAGCCGAGGCAGGTGAGGAGTGGTCCGCAGGCAGTCCTGCTGCAATTCGCCCGCTCAAAACCGAACGAATTGTCAGCCACGCCTTGGCCTGCGTGAAAAGGTTCAAGTAAAATGGCTGGAGAGTCAATTGGTCCGGCCAAAACCGGCAGGAGATATCTGAGCCCATGGGCGATACACCCGACGCAGCACAGAAAGCGGCGGCCGGCACGCAGGCAACTGCAACGGCGGCATCCGTCGCTGAAGAGACGGCACCGGCGCTAACGAAGATAAAAGTTCGCAAACACCGGCAACGTGCCTGTGATGAAAAGGACGCCAAGGGAAAGCTCTGCGCGGGACACCTGAAGCGATGGTACGACTATCCCAAGGAGATCGAGCGGATCGTCGGACCAAATGCAGAGATTTACCGTTGCGAATTCTGCAAGACGCTTTATCGGCCCGATCCCGAGCAACTGCCTCATAGCTTCACGCTTCGATATTAGAGTCACTCCGGTAACCGCGCGGCGCCGGTTGCGAAAGACCCGTTCGAAGGCGTGATGGACGAGCGGCGATGAATGATGCAGAGCTGATCTACGACTGGAATAAGGTCGGGCGGATCCAGTTCGATACGCGCCGGAAAATCACGCTGGACGACGAGACGCTGCGTGATGGCTTGCAAAATCCCTCCGTAAACGATCCTCCTATCGGCGAAAAAATCGAAATTCTCCACCTCATGGAGGCGCTCGGAATTGAGATGGTGAATATCGGCCTGCCCGGCGCCGGGCCGCGCGCCTACGCCGATACCGAGGCCCTGGCTAAAGAAATTGTCCGTTCGCGCCTGAAGATCAGGCCCAATTGTGCGGCGCGAACGCACGAAAATGACATTCGCCCGATCGTAGAAATTTCGCAGCGCGCGGGCATCGCCATCGAAGCCTCCACATTTTTGGGTTCGAGCCCGATCCGACGGCTGGTGGAAGACTGGACCACCGACCATCTGCAACGCACGGTGGAACACGCGGTGAGCTTCGTGGTGCGCCACGGCCTTGCAGCCATGTTCGTAACGGAAGATACCGTGCGCACCGATCCGGAGACCATCGAGCGGCTCTATTCGACGGCGATCCGCTGCGGGGCCACTTCGGTAGTTTTGTGCGATACCGTGGGCCACGCTACGCCGCTGGGGGCTTACAGCCTGGTGCAGTTCGTGCGCGAAAAAATTGTAGCGCCCTGTGGTGTTGCGGTTCGCGTCGACTGGCACGGGCACTGCGATCGGGGTCTCGCGGTGGCTAATTCGCTGGCCGCGGTTCTGGCCGGCGCAGACCAGGTGCACGCGGCCGCAAATTCGCTGGGCGAACGCGTGGGCAATACGCCCATGGAACTGATGCTGGTGAACCTGCGCCTCTTGGGCTTGATTGACCGCGATCTTTCGCAACTGAAGCGCTATTGCGAGACCGTGGCGCGCGCCACGGGTATTCCGATTCCGCCAAATTATCCCGTGGTGGGCCGCGACGCATTCCGCACCGCCACCGGAGTGCACGCCGCGGCGATCATAAAAGCCTTCAAGAAATCCGATCCGATGCTGGCGAATACCGTTTATAGCGGCGTGCCCTCGCACCTGTTCGGTCTCGAGCAAGTGATCGAGGTTGGCCCGTTGAGCGGCCGCTCGAACGTGCAATACTGGCTTGAACGACACGACATTCCTGTTACCGAAGAACTAGTCTTGCGCATTTTCGACACAGCAAAAAAGGCCTCGCGCGTGCTGACCGACGAAGAAATCCTGGCGCTCTGCGCGAGCATTTGAGCCGCTAATGATGACAGTTCGAGCATTTCGTTGCGTCTGTGCGGGTATCTCCGAATACCCCGCGGCGCAGGTTCGCCGCTAAGCCAATGCCCATGCTGAAACGCGCCATCGGGCCGGTTATGATTTGGGGCCTGCTGTGCGTTATGCTCTCGGCTGTGGGAGTGCTCTCTATGCGCAACGCCGTTCGGGCAGGCCGCTCGTCCGCGGCGGATATTACCGCCGATCCTCGCGTGCGGCAGGCATTGGCGAAGCTCGCCGGCGAAGCTCCCTCGGTAACCGAGGAACAGATCCGCATCGCCGAAATACCCGCGCCGACCTTTCGTGAATCTTTGCGAGGAACGCATCTGGCCAAGCTCTTGGCCGATGCAGGCCTGAAGGTGCATACGGATGAGGCAGGCAACGTCATCGGTGAGCGTGCGGGCAGCGCAAAGGGAGAGTTTGTTCTGATTACGGCGCACCTGGATACGGTTTTTCCGGCGGGCACGGATGTGCACGTGCGCCGCCAGGGAAGCAAGCTGTGGGCGCCGGGAATCTCCGATAACGGGGCTGGGCTGGCTACGCTGCCCGTTATCGCGCGCATTATGCGTGACACCAAGCTTGAAACGCGCAGCTCGGTCCTCTTTGTTGCCGACGTAGGCGAAGAGGGGGAAGGCAATTTGCGCGGCATTCGCAAACTGGTCGAGGAGTACCGCAAGCAGCTCCGCTATGTGATCGCTCTCGACGGCGCATCCATCGATTACGTCACGACTGCGGCGCTCGCCTCGCGCCGCGTGGAAATTACGATCAGCGGTCCCGGCGGCCATAGCTGGTCCGATTTCGGGGTGCCCAATCCTATTGATGCGCTGGCACGCGGCATCGCCCTCTTCCTGAAAACGCCGCCTCCCGATAGCCCCAGGACCACCTTCAACGTCGGCAGCATTGAAGGCGGCACATCGGTGAACTCGATTCCCGCGAAGGCTTCCATTAAAGTAGACCTGCGCTCAGAAGCCGAACCCGAAATCCTTAAACTGGAAACTGCTTTGCGCCGGTCCATCCAGAGCGGCATGGATGAGGAGATGCAAGCCGCGCGCGACCACGGCATGGCCGGCGGCGCGGGTTTGTCTATAGGTACGAAGGTGTTGGGGCTGAGGCCGGGCGGTGAATTGCCGCCGAATTCTCCGCTTCTCGCCGCCGTGCAAGCAGCCGACGACTATCTGGGCAATCGCGCGCGCATGGAACGGTCTTCTACCGATGCCAATATTCCGCTTTCACTCGGCATTCCCGCTATCGCGCTCGGCGCTGGAGGAAATTCCGGCGGGGCGCATTCACTGCAGGAATGGTACGATCCGACGGGCCGCGAGATTGGGATGCAGCGGCTCCTGCTTACATTGCTGCAAGTGGCGGGGCTGAATCCGCCCACGGACTGATTTCGCGCCTGCGCGTGTGCCTCAAAAGCTCAAAGCCGATCTCCTGCTCATCTGTTGCACCCTGATCTGGGGCGCCACCTTCGTTTTGGTCAAGGATGCCCTGGCCAATGCGTCTGTTTTTGTATTTCTGGCCCTGCGCTTTCTTCTGGCCACTGTGGTGCTGTTTCTCATGTATGGACGCGAGCTTCGGAGGGTAGGCGCAAGCGGCTTGCGTGCGGGAGCAATCATCGGCTGCTGCATGTTTGGCGGATACGCATTTCAGACGGCGGGCCTCGAGCTGACCACGCCCTCCAAAGCGGCCTTCATTACCGGCTTCTTTGTCGTGCTCGTCCCTGTATTGCTGGCGTTATGCGGGTCGCGCCGCGTGCCTTTGTGGGTTTGGTTCGGTGCGCTCCTGGCGTTTGCCGGACTTTATTTTCTGGCCGTGCCGCCCTCAGGATTGGCGGCGCTGAACCGGGGCGATCTGCTGATCCTCGCTTGTGCCTTCATGTTTGCGCTGCACGTCATCAGCATCGGTCATTACACCATTCGCTATTCCGCGGGCGCGCTGACGCTGATCCAGGTAGCCGTCACGACGCTATTTACGATTTTGTGCGTTCCGCTCTTCGCTGTGATCGGCGCGGAGCAGCCGCGCCTCTTCTGGACGCCGGGGCTAGTCCTGGCCGTGATCGCCACGGGAATCTTCGCCACGGCCCTGGCTTTTTCCGTGCAGGTGTGGGCGCAGCAATACACCACGGCGAGTCATGCGGCGATTATTTTCACGCTGGAACCCGTGTTCGCCGGGCTGACTTCCTTCGCTTTTTACCATGAGCGACTCGGCGCGCGATCCCTCGGGGGCGCGGCCCTGATTCTGGGCGGAATTCTGATTGCCGAATTGTTGGGACCTGCTCCAGCCGTCGAGTCTTCCGTTCCGCCCGCCGAGACTCTACCGCACCTGACGTGAACCGCTGGCCGCCGCTCGTCTCTCGAGCATGATCCGACACACAGAACACAGAGATGGGCATGGTCGAAGTCACTGTGCCACAGCGGGCGATTCCGGCCGCAGCAAATGCGCCGGGCTGAAGCCCAGCGCTACAAAAAAACACTAAGTGTTATTACTGCTTAAAATCGACGGCTTCGTAGAGGGTCGCTTGCGGATGGTGGCGCTGCTCGTAGGCTGTGATCTCTGCTTCGTGCTTCGAAGTCAAACCAATATCGTCAAGTCCCTGGAGTAACACCGTCTTGCGGAAATCGTCGATATCGAAATGGAATTTGACTGCTTGCGCATCACTAATCGTCTGGTCAGGAAGATCCGCGGTGAGTTTGTAGCCCGCATTGGCCTCTGCCCGGCGAAAGAGTTCATCCACCTGCGCATCCGGCAGCGTGATCGGCAGGATGCCGTTCTTGAAGCAATTGTTATAGAAAATATCGGCAAAGCTCGGCGCGATGATCACCCGGAAGCCGTAATCGAGCAGCGCCCAGGGCGCATGTTCGCGGCTGGAACCGCAGCCGAAATTGGCGCGAGCCAGCAGCACTGATGCGCCCCGATAACGCGGAAAATTCAGCACGAATTCAGGATTGGGAACTTCGCCCGGCAGGTAGCGCCAATCATAAAAAAGATTCCGTCCGAAGCCCTGGCGCGTGAGAGCCTTCAGAAATTGCTTGGGCACCATCTGGTCCGTATCGACGTTCACGCGATCGAGCGGCATCACCAGGCCGGTATGTTTGGATATCGGCTGCATCGCGCTACTCCATCACGTCCACGCCGAGTTCGCGGACGTCCACGAAATGTCCCGCAATCGCCGCCGCGGCGGCCATGATCGGGCTCACCAGATGCGTGCGGCTGCCCTTGCCCTGGCGGCCCTCGAAATTGCGGTTCGATGTGCTGGCGCTGCGTTCGCCGGGTGGCAAGACGTCCTCGTTCATGCCAATACACATGCTGCATCCTGCATCGCGCCATTCGAATCCCGCTTCGCGCAGAATGCGATCGAGCCCTTCCGCTTCCGCTTTGGCCTTGACCACGCGCGAGCCCGGCACGACCAACGCCGCTTTCAGGGTGCGCGCCACGTGTTTGCCGCGAACCACGCGCGCCACCGCGCGCAGGTCCTCCAGCCGCGAATTCGTGCACGACCCGATGAAAACCCGATCCACGAGGATATCCACGATGGGCGTTCCCGGCCGGAGGTCCATGTATTCGAGGGCGCGAACCGCCGCCTTCTGCTCATCCGGATCGCGGAAGGAATTCGGATCGGGCACGCGATCGGTGACGCTCGTGACCATGCCGGGATTCGTGCCCCAGGTGACCTGGGGAGCAATTTGCGTGGCGTCCAACTCCACGGTCTTATCGAATTTCGCGCCGAAGTCGCTCGGCAGAGACATCCACTGATCCACAAGCAAGTGAAACTCTCGCCCGCGCGGCACGAATGGCCTGCCCTCGAGATATTCAAACGTGGTTTGGTCCGGAGCCACCATGCCCGCTCGCGCGCCACCCTCGATGCTCATATTACAAATGGTCATGCGCGCGTCCATGGATAGCTCCGCGATTGTGTCGCCTCCGTATTCGATCACGTGCCCCGTACCGCCAGAGATGCCGATCTTGCCAATGAGCGTCAGAATGAGGTCTTTGGAAGAGACGCCCTTCGGGCGCTTGCCGCTAAACCTAACCAGCATGGTCTTGGAGCGATCCTGCTGGAGGCATTGCGTGGCCAGCACGTGTTCCACTTCGCTTGTGCCGATGCCGAAGGCCAGCGCGCCAAACGCTCCGTGCGTGGAAGTGTGGCTGTCGCCGCAAACGATGGCAAGGCCGGGCTGCGTGATGCCCAGTTCGGGGCCAATGATATGCACGATGCCCTGATTGCGGCTGAACATATCGAAGAGGTGCACGCCGTGGTTCCTGCAATTGCGCGCCAGGGCCTCGAATTGCAGCCGCGCATTGTCATCCAGAATCGGCAATTCCCGGTTCTTTGTCGGCACCGAGTGGTCCATCACCGCGAACGTCAGGTCCGGCCGGCGGACCTTGCGGCCGGCAGCTTCGACCCCTGCAAAAGCTTGCGGAGAAGTGCCTTCGTGGATTAAGTGGCGGTCGATATAGATCAGGGTGGGTTCGCCGGGAACCTCGCGCACCACGTGGGATTCCCAGATTTTGTCGTACATCGTTCGCGGAGCCATCGCTTCAGCATTTTAGCACATGGCTGTGAGGAGCAACCGCGCTGCTCCCCTCAGTGGTACGCTTGAGAGGTGTTTGTTCTCAGGCAAGTGGGCCCAACCGATTTCCCTTTAGAGACGTGGACGGATGCTATAATCCAGCGTCGCATCTATGCGGGCATGCAGCGGCCCTCGGGAGCGGTCATGGGTATTCAGTTACAGGAGTTGGCCAGTTGGGCCCGCAACCGGAAACTTGTTGCCAGCCTGCTTATTGCGTTGACGTTGTCCATTGGCATTCTCATGGGAACCGTGATTTCCGTGCGGGTGAACGCGACGCACTCGTTCCTGCCAAACGGGGCCACACTCCTCGAGCTCCCTAACCCGGTGAGCTTGTCCAGCGCCTTCGGCGCGATCGTTGAACGCGATGAACCCGCGGTGGTGAACATCTCCACCACTCAGGTGATTGACCGGAAGGGACAGCCCCAAAATCGCGGCGGGGGAGCAGATCCGTTTCATGATTTTTTCAACCGCTTTTTCGACGCGCCCAACGAGGGACCTGAAGCAGAGCGAAGCCTCGGTTCGGGCATCCTTGTGGACAAAAAGGGATTTATCCTCACGAATAATCACGTAATCGAACAGGCCACCAAGATTCAAGTGCAGTTGAATACGGAGCCAACGCTTTACACAGCCAAGGTGATCGGTAAGGACAAGGAGACCGACCTGGCCGTGATCCAGATTGAAGCCAACCGCGACTTGCCGGTGGTCAAGCTGGGAAATTCCAGCGGGGTGCGAGTCGGCGATTGGGTTCTCGCTATTGGCAGCCCATTCGGATTGCAAGCCACGGTGACTGCAGGGATTATCAGCGCCAAAGACCGCGGCAACGTGGGGCGGCAATTTCAGCATTTTCTGCAGACCGACGCGCCTATCAATCCCGGCAATTCCGGCGGTCCGCTGGTGGACATGAGCGGCAGCGTCATTGGCATCAATACCGCGATCATGACGGGTGGACGAGGCTATGAGGGCGTGGGGTTCGCGTTGCCCTCGAATATGGCCATCAGTGTTTACAACCAAATCGTTCAGCACGGAAAAGTGATCCGCGGTTCGATCGGCATCACGTTTGTGGAAGAGCAAAGCAGCAATCCCATCGTGCTTCGGGAACTCGGCGCAGCCAACGGCATGGTGTTGCAGTATGTTGAGCCAGGCAGCCCGGCAGACAAAGCGGGGATTCAGCCGGGCGATGTGGTCACCAGCGTCAACGGTAAGCCGGTGAAATCGGGCAGCGATCTAGTGGACCCGATTACCCAAACCACAGTCGGCAACAAAGTGCATATCCTCTACATGCGCGGCGGTGTGCAGCATGAAGCAGACGTGGTCGTGGAGGATCGCGCCAGGCTCTTTCCCGATCGCGTATCCAGCTCCGATGATGAGCACGGGCCCTCACAGCCGGCCGAAGTGGTACCGGCCGATTTCGGTCTGCGGGTCGAAGATATCGGTGCGAATGGAACGCGGCGCGCCGATTTTCTAAACAATCGAGGCGCTGTGGTTTCCGAGGTTGATCCGGCCACGTTTGCAGAGGAGGTCGGGTTCACGCGCGGAGATCTGATCCAGGAGATCAATCACCAGCCGGTCACTTCCGCGGCCGACTATCGCAGACTAAGGGCGGCGTTGAAGGCTGGGCAGGATGTGGTATTTAAAGTTTTGCGACATGCAGACGGCGAGCGCATGCTGACGGTCTTTCTGGCAGGAGTTGTCCCCCAGCCGCGTTGAGCAGCCGTTTGTCTCGGTAAATGGCAAGATGCGTGCGCATATAATCTCGAAGATCACTGCCGCCCTATTTCTTGCGGCCTTTGGCTTGACGGCGGCTGCGTTTGCGGGCCAGCAGACCGTGGCGTCTAACACCACGCCAACCCCCTCAAGCACGAAAAAGGTTGTCGCCAAAACACGGCCAGCGAGAAAGCGAAAAGTTCGGCAGAGAGCCCAAACCGCTCCGACGGCCGCGCGGATCTCGGAGATTCAATCAGCGCTTGCTGCGCACGGTGCGTACAAGGGCCAGCCCAACGGCAAATGGGATAATGCGACGATCCAGGCCATGAAGGATTTCCAGTCCGCGCATGGTCTCACGGCTACCGGCAAGCTCGACGCGCCTACCTTGCAGAAGCTTGGCCTGGGTTCAGAAATTGCCGGCCGCGCCGCGCCATTAGCTACGCCTCAAACCCAGGGAGTTAGCGCTTCTCCGCAGCACCAAACTCCCTGACAACGGTATACCCTGATAATGTTCGGAGGAGTCTATGGCCACCGCAGTGCGCCCCACGGTTTTCAAGAATTTCATCAATGGCGAATGGATGGAATCCGCGAGTGGCCTCGCGTTTGAAGATCGCAACCCCGCAAACAGCCGCGAATTGATCGGGATGTTTCCTCGTTCCACGGCCGAGGATGTGGACGCCGCCGTCCGTGCTGCTGCCGACGCATTTGAATCCTGGCGTTTAGTGCCCGCTCCCAAACGCGCGGAAATGTTGTATCGCGCCGCTGAGACCTTGGTAAGGCGCAAAGAAGACCTGGCTCGCGATATGACCCGGGAAATGGGGAAAGTCCTGGCGGAAGCTCGCGGCGACGTGCAGGAAGCGATGGATATGACCTATTACATGGCAGGGGAGGGCCGCCGCCTCTTCGGTCAGACCACGCCTTCGGAATTGCCGAGCAAATTTGCGATGTCCGCGCGACAGCCGCTTGGTGTCTGCGCCCTGATCACGCCATGGAATTTTCCCATGGCTATACCTTCGTGGAAGATCATGCCGGCTCTGGTCTGCGGCAATACGGTGGTCATCAAGCCCGCCGAAGATACGCCTCTCTCGACCTACACGCTGATCCAGATACTCACGGAAGCGGGCGTGCCTCGCGGCGTGGTAAATGTTGTAAATGGCAGCGGCCCGGACGTAGGCGCGCCGCTCGTAGATCATCCGGGTGTAGCCGCGGTGAGCTTCACAGGGTCGAGTGAAGTAGGCCGGTTGGTGAGCCAAACCTGTGCGCCGAAGCTGCGCCCGTGCCATCTGGAAATGGGCGGCAAGAATATCTTGATCGTGCTCGAAGACGCGAATCTGGATTTGGCCATCGACGGCGCGATTTGGGGCGGCTTCGGCACCACAGGCCAGCGGTGCACCGCCGCGAGCCGGGTGGCCGTGCATAAGAAAATCTACAAAGAGTTCTTGCACCGGTTCGTCGAGCGCGCAAAGTCGCTTCGCGTGGGCGACGGACTCGATCCAGCAACCGATATGGGTCCCTGCATCAACGAAGAACAGCTCGGCAAAGTGATGGAGTACGTGGCCATCGGCAAAACCGAGGACGCCAAACTGATGACCGGCGGCCATCGATTGACTGATGGCGCCTACGCCACTGGGTGGTTCCACGAGCCTACCGTTTTTGCCGATTGCGATCCCCGGATGCGTATCGCGCAGGAAGAGATCTTCGGTCCGGTGGTGGCCGTCATACCCATTGACGGCTTCGAGGAGGCCATCGAAGTCGCTAACGACGTGCGCTACGGCCTTTCCGCTTCGATCTACACCCAGGACGTGAACCGCGCGTTTCAGGCCATGCGAGATCTGCACACCGGCATTGTTTACGTAAACGCCCCCACCATCGGAGCGGAGATCCATTTGCCTTTCGGCGGCACCAAAGAAACCGGCAATGGCCATCGCGAAGCGGGCAATGCGGCTCTGGATTTCTACTCCGAATGGAAGACTCTCTACATTGACTACTCCAACCGCTTGCAGCGCGCCCAAATTGACAGCTAAAATAAAATAAGGTTAGTGGGGCTTTTGGCCGGGTAACCCGATGAAGGATTCTGTCCTTAGCTCAAAACGGAATCAGCAGATTCTCGCGGAAATCGTACGCGAGTACGTCACTACGGGCGAACCCGTCTCGAGTCGCACGATTTCCAAATCTCACTCTGAACAGCTGAGTTCGGCGAGCATCCGCAATGTCATGGCCGATCTCGAGGATGCGGGATTATTGTTCCAGCCCCACACGTCCGCCGGCCGCGTGCCGACCGCCGCGGCTTATCGCTTCTTCGCTCAGCAGATCGCCGCGCAAGCCACTCTCAGCGAAGAGGATAAGAACTGGATTCGCCAGGAGCTGGAGGGCGCAACGACGGCGGAAGAGGTCACCGAGCGCGCCGGACACATGCTGGCCGCTGTTTCACGGGGGCTGGGAATCGTGGTTATGCCGCCGCTGGCCCATACCGTATTAGAACATATTCGTTTCCTTCTCCTGCCGGATGGACGCGTGGTCGTGGTGTTGATTTCCGTAGGCGGCGCTACCCGGGACAAAGTGTTGCGCCCGGAGCATGAGTTTATGCAGTCCGAGCTCGATCGCACCGCCGAGTACCTGAACCGCCACTATAGCGGCTGGACGCTGGAGGCGATTCGAGCCGACCTGCTGGCCAAGCTCGCTTCCGAAAAGGAGCGCTACAGCAAGCTTTTGCCGGTCGCGCTGGAACTTTGCGATCCGGCCGTTCTCGACACGGATCGCAGCCGCGAGGTCTATGTGGAGGGTGCGGCGCAATTTGCCTCGGCCCCTGAATTGGCCGGAGGCGAGTCCTTGCGCGAATTGCTTTCTGCGATTGAGGAAAAAAGCAGGCTTATTGCTTTACTGAATGGTTGCATCGAAGCGCCCGAACCCGTGCACGTGCAAATTGGCGTTAAGGAGATCAATGGGGCAGGCGAGCATCTTTCGCTGATCACGGCGCCGTACATGGTGCGGGATCAGGGGCAGGGTTCGCTCGGTGTATTAGGGCCCATGCGCATGCAATACGAGCGCGCCATCACGGCGGTGGCTTATATGGCGCGAGCCTTCAGCGAGGCCATCAGCCGCGGCTAAACCCTTGCGCACGGTCTTGAACATCAAATTGGACGACAATCTTCGGAAACCAACTGCCGCACGCTATCTCGGGAACGAGATACGTTAGGACAACGGCTTCGGAAGCAAATGGACGAGCGCGAACATCAAAAGAAAGAGCCCGATGAGAGCGTGATTGAATTCGAGCCGCGCTCCCTGTCGGGCGAAGAACCGGCCGATCCACGGTCTGGTGCCCAACCGGCCGAAGGAGGCGAGGCGACCGCGCTCGCCGAGCGAGCCGCCCGCTTGCAGGCCGAAAAGGACGAACTGATGCAGACCTTGGTGCGCCGGCAGGCGGACTTTGAGAATTACCGCAAGCGCGTGGAGCGCGAGCGCCAGGAAGATCGGCGCCATGGAATAGGCCGTTTGATTGAAGATCTTCTGCCGGTGCTGGACGCATTCGAGCGGGCGCTCAAGGCGCACGACGATCCGGCTTACGAGGAATATCGTAAAGGGCTGGAATTGATGTATCGCCAGCTGTGGGACACGCTCTCACGCCATGGACTTGAGCGCATCGTGGCTGCGGGCAAGCCCTTCGACCCGCACTACCATCAGGCTATCGAGCGCGTCGAATCGGACGATCATCCGGAGGGAACTGTTTTGGATGTTTTGCAGGATGGCTTTCTTTTTCATGGCCGCGTTGTCCGGCCCAGCATCGTCCGCGTTTCTTTTGCCGCAGGCCGGTCTGATAGTGGCAAAACATCCGCCGCACAGCGCCATAACAAATGATTGTTTCTAAGATTCATCTCATTTCCCAGGAGACCGAAATCGAGGCATGACCCGTCAGACCAAGCGTGATTATTACGAAGTGCTGGGCGTGAGCCGTACGGCTGTGCAGGACGAGATCAAGTCTGCCTACCGCAAGGCTGCGCTCAAGTGGCATCCCGATCGCAATCCGGAGCAAAAGGACACTGCCGAAGCGAAGTTTCGCGAAGCCACGGAAGCCTACAGCGTCCTCTCCGATGCCCAAAAGCGTGCGGCATACGATCGCTACGGCCATGCAGGCGTTTCCGGCGTTTCCGCCGACGCGGGCTTCAACTCCTCGATCTTCGAGGAATTTCAGGATATCTTCGGCGACTTTTTTGGATTCGAGGACATTTTCGGACGCACCGGCGGCCGCGGCCGTCAGCGCGTGCAGCGCGGCGCCGATCTGCGGTATGACATGGAGCTGACGTTTGAGGAGGCGGCCGCGGGCGTCAGCACCAAGGTTCGTCTGCCCAGGCAGGAGCTGTGCGAGGCTTGCAAGGGAACCGGGGCGAAAGCCGGCACCGGTGTGGTGACCTGCGAGACCTGCAAAGGGCGCGGACAACTGCATTATCAACAGGGTTTTTTTTCCATCTCGCGCACCTGCCCCCAGTGCCAGGGCGCCGGTCAGATGATTCGCGAAAAATGCCCGGAATGCCGAGGCCGCGGCCGGGTCGAGCGGACGCGAACAATCGAAGTGCGCATTCCCCCGGGCGTCGATTCGCAAACGCGCATTCGCGTGCCCAACGAGGGCGAACCCGGAGCCAATGGAGCGCCTCCCGGCGATCTCTACATCGTTCTGGATGTGAAGGAACATCCGTTTTTCGAGCGCCGCGGCGCGGACCTTTACTGCACAATGCCCGTCAGCATTGCGCAGGCCGCGCTGGGCGCCGAGCTCAGCGTACCCGGTCTCAATGGCGAGGAGAAAGTTTCCATTCCCGAGGGAACTCAGACAGGTTCCATCATTCGCCTGAAGGGTAAGGGATTGCCGGATCCGCATGGAGGGGGGAAAGGCGATCTGTACGTGAACGTGCGGGTGATTACGCCGACCAAACTTACGCGCGACCAGCGCCTGCTCCTGCAGCAACTGGACCAAATGCTCAAGGTGGAAAATCGCCCGGCCGAACGCAATTCGTCCTTCTTCGAGAAAGTAAAAGACATTTTTGGCTAGCGGCCTGGCCCGCAAGAGAGGTCTCCGTTGCGCCGGCGCTTTTTCGTTGACGCGTTCGCCGGCGGCACAGCCCGCCTCAGGGGTGACGCCGCGCATCACCTGGGCCGGGTCCTGCGCGCCGAGGCCGGTCAGCTTTATGAATTGAGTGACGGCAGTTCCGTCTTTCTCGCTCGAATCGAGCGGCTTTCCAGCGATCGCGTTGATTTCTCGTTAGTCGAAAAGCTTCCTGCCCCGGGCGCCTCGTTAGAAATTTCCCTTCTGCTCGCCATCGTTAAATTCGATCGCTTGGAATGGGCCCTGGAGAAAGCGACGGAGCTCGGCGTTAACGCAGTCGTGCCGCTGGCCGCCGAACGCAGCGAGAAGGCCTTGGTGTCCGCCGCCGCAAAACGCGCGGTTCGATGGCGGAAAATCCTGCTGGAATCGGCCCAACAGGCGCGCTGCCTGTGCCCGCCGGCTCTTCAAGGTGTGACCCGGCCTGCTACGGCCTTCGGTGAAACTGCCGCGTCTCTAAAGGTCCTTTTTTCCGAACGCAGCGGAGCGGTTCCTCTGCAAGCCGTTTTGAAGGAGGCTGCGTCTAAAATAAGTGAAAAAACGGCGCCGCAGCGAATCGCATTAGCGGTCGGTCCGGAGGGAGGCTGGACGGATGAGGAATTCGAGGCCGCTTCCGCCGCCGGTTTCCGAGAGGCGTCGCTCGGTAAGAACATACTTAGGACGGAGACCGCGGTGGTCGCAGGTCTCGCGGCCACCCATCTATACTTCGATGGCGTCGAGCGGGCTCCAAAGGAGGGCGGCCATCGGGATCAGGAAAGGGAAGGTCAGGCGGAACTTCACGGCGCACATCCCTCCAAATAGAAAGAACTCGACGATTCGGCGCTGCATCTGAATATGGGACGGTGCGTGCAGCGGGTTGAGCCGCACGGCACGCGAAATCACTGGGCACTGGCGTCCCGGCTTCTCGGCATGATATAAATGAGCGATCTACACGTATCCATGGAGCAGATGGTCCACTCCAATCCGCTCTCTTCGAGCGAAAGTCAAACACAGAATGAGCTTTCGCGCGTCGAGGTCCAGCGGCCCTCTTCCGGCTTGAACCGTGAATTGCGGGTTTGGGCCCGCGACTTGGTGGTCGCTCTCGGCCTGGCCATGATTATCATCGTTTTCTTCTACCAGCCGGTAAAAGTGGAGGGCACCAGCATGGCTCCGCTGCTCTCGGATCAAGAGCGGATTTTTATCAACAAATTTGTATATCATTTCGAGCCTATTGAACGTGGAGATGTGGTCGTCTTCTGGTATCCTCTGGACCGCACGAAATCATTTATCAAGCGCGTCGTGGGATTGCCCGGTGATGAGGTGGAGATTCGCAGGGGGCGCGTTTACATTAACGGAAAGAGTCTCGAAGAGCCGTACGTCCCGTCGCAATATGTGGACACGGCGGCCTACGGCCCGGTGGAGATACCGCGCGACGAATATTTTGTCATGGGCGATCATCGCATCAGCTCCAATGATTCGCGAATCTTTGGGCCGGTGCCGGCCGCGTTCATTTACGGCAAAGCCGTCTTCGCCTATTGGCCTTGGACTCAGTTCGGCTCAATCACATCGGTGAATGCGTCCGAGAGTCGCCGTTAAGCTAAAATCCTGGCTTCTGGCATGAACGTTCCTGGAGGAACCGCTGGCGGAAACACAGCCACGCCCTGCCGTTCTCGCGCTCGAGGACGGACGAATCTTTAACGGGCGCGCTGCCGGCGCCTGCACGCGGCGCGGCGGCGAAGTTGTTTTCAATACCAGCCTCACGGGTTATCAGGAAGTCTTCAGCGACCCGAGCTATTCCGGCCAGATTGTCTGCCTCACTTATCCTCACATCGGAAATGTCGGCACGAACCTGGACGATCAGGAATCGCAGCGGCCTTTTATCGAAGCGCTGATCGTGCGCGAATTTTCCCCGTTAGCTTCTAACTGGCGTTCCACCGAAACCGCGCAGCATTACCTGGACCGCCATCGCATTCCGGTGATTTGGGACCTGGACACGCGGGCCCTGGTGCGGCACATCCGGCGCGTCGGCGCGATCCGCGGGATCGTTTGCACCGACGGTACACCTGCCGCGCAGCTCGTGCAGGAAGCGCTCTCCGTTGCGCCGATGAGCGGCTTGGAACTGGCGAGCCGCGTGAGTTGCGAAAAGCCATACCGCTGGGATCGGGGTTCGATGCTCACGTCTTCGCCGTGGACGGAGGCAAACGAAACGGCTGCGGAAAAAGAGTCGCGTCCTTTTCGCGTGGTGGCCTACGATTTCGGCATCAAGCAGAACATCCTTCGTTTGTTGGTGGATTCGCATTGTGACGTGCAGATCGTTCCCGCGCGCACTTCTGCCGAAGATGTACTGGCGATGAAGCCGGATGGCGTGTTTCTCTCCAATGGCCCTGGCGATCCCGAACCCGTCACTTACGGGGTGGAAAATATACGTAAACTCCTGGGCCGCGTGCCCATATTTGGCATCTGCCTGGGACACCAGCTTTGCGGTCTCGCGCTGGGCGGGCGCACGTATAAGCTGAAATTCGGCCACCACGGCTCGAATCATCCGGTGAAAAACATGCGCACCGGTCACGTGGAGATCACCGCGCAGAATCACGGCTTCGCCGTCGATCCCGATTCGCTGCCGGCCAGCGAGGTGGAAATCACGCACGTCAATCTGAATGACTACACCAATGAGGGTATGCGGCATCGCTCACTCCCGCTCTTCAGCGTGCAATATCATCCCGAAGCCTCGCCGGGCCCGCACGACTCTCATTATCTGTTTCGCCGTTTTACAGACTTGATGAACGAAACCAGGCCCCCAAAACGCGCGGGCGGCGCGCCGTGACCGAATGAGCGCCACGTTCAGCTAAATGCCAAAACGCACGGACATCAGAAAAATTCTGATCATCGGCTCCGGTCCGATCGTCATCGGCCAGGCTTGCGAGTTCGATTATTCGGGCACCCAGGCTTGCAAGGCCTTACGCGCCGATGGCTATCAGGTCGTTTTGGTGAACTCCAATCCCGCGACCATCATGACTGACCCGGAAGTCGCCGATCGCACTTATATCGAGCCCCTCACACGTGAACTGCTGGAGCAGGTCATCGCTCGCGAAAGACCAGACGCACTGCTGCCTACTGTTGGAGGACAGACCGGGCTCAATCTTGCCGTTGAACTGGCGGAAGGCGGGGTTCTCGAGCGCTACGGTATTGAACTGATTGGCGCCTCGCTGCGAGCCATCAAAGTTGCCGAAGATCGCCTCTGGTTCAAAGATGCATGCCGCAAGATTGGGCTGGATATGCCCGCCTCGGCAGTGGTCAATAACGTTCATGACGCGCTGCGGCTTGCCGATCAGCTTGGCTACCCGGTGGTTATTCGCCCGTCGTTTACTCTAGGCGGCACGGGCGGCTCCATCGCTTACAACCACGAGGAATTTTCGGAGGCCATCGCTTTGGCACTCGATGCCAGCCCGGTCCACGAAGCCCTGGTCGAAGAATCTGTGCTGGGCTGGAAGGAATTCGAGCTGGAAGTCATGCGCGACGTCCGCGATAACTTCGTGGTCATTTGCTCGATCGAGAATTTCGATCCCATGGGCATTCACACCGGAGATTCCATCACCGTAGCTCCGGCGCAAACGCTCACCGACAAGGAATACCAGCGCATGCGCGACGCCGCTGCCGCCATCATCCGCGAAGTCGGCGTGGAGACGGGCGGATCGAATATCCAGTTCGCGGTGGAGCCTTCCACCGGCCGCATGGTGGTGATCGAGATGAATCCGCGCGTCTCGCGCAGCTCGGCCCTGGCCTCGAAAGCGACGGGCTTCCCGATCGCCAAGATCGCCGCGCGTCTTGCCGTTGGCATGACCCTGGACGAAATCCCCAACGACATCACCAAGAAAACACCGTCGTGTTTCGAGCCCACGATTGACTATGTGGTAGTAAAAATTCCCAAGTGGCAGTTCGAGAAATTTCCGGGCGCGGATACCGCTCTCGGCACGCAGATGAAATCGGTGGGCGAAGTCATGGCCATCGGCCGCACATTTCAAGAAGCGCTCTGCAAGGGTATTCGCGCGCTCGAACCGAGCACCGCGTGGCGTCCACCGGCCGAGGTGACGACGGCGTTGCTGCGCGAGCGGCTGCACGTTCCAGGGCCGGATCGAATTCACTGGCTGTTTGAGGCGCTTGATCGAGGCATGTCGCGTGAAGAAATTTGTTCGCTCACCAAGATCGATCCCTGGTTCATACAGCATCTCGAAGGGATGCTCGAGATCGACTCGCGCGTGAGAGCTAGCTCACTGCACAGGATTTCCGCGGAATTGATGCTCGAATCGAAGCGCTCCGGCGCGAGCGACGAGGAAATCGCGAAGCTATGGAACGTAAAGTCAGCATCTGTGCGGAAACGGCGGCATGAATTGGGCGTGCGGCCCGTTTTCAAGCGCGTCGATACCTGCGCCGCGGAGTTTGAATCCTTCACGCCCTATCTGTACTCGACCTATGAACAGGAAGACGAGGCTGACCCCGCGGAGCGGCCCAAAATCGCCATTCTTGGCAGCGGTCCCAATCGTATCGGGCAGGGAATCGAATTCGATTACTGCTGCTGCCACGCTTCGTTTGCCCTGCGCGAAGATGGTTACGAAACCATCATGGTCAATTGCAATCCCGAGACGGTCTCCACTGATTACGACACCTCCGACCGCCTCTACTTCGAGCCGCTCACGCTTGAAGACGTTCTCGCCGTAATGGATCGCGAGAGGCCGCAGGGCGTAATCGTGCAATTTGGCGGTCAGACACCGCTGAATCTGGCGCTTGACCTGAAGGCGAACGGCGTCCCGATTATCGGAACGCCTCCCGAGTCGATCGACTTGGCCGAAGACCGGCGCCGTTTCGGGCGCCTGCTCGACGATCTTCGTATTCCCCAGCCGCGCAACGGCACGGCGCTCATCCCCGACGAGGCCGCTCGCGTCGCCAAGGAGATCGGATTGCCGGTTCTGGTGCGCCCCAGTTACGTGCTCGGCGGACGCGCCATGGTCATCGCTTACGACTTGCAAACCGTGCGTGATTACGTGGCTCAAGCCGCGCTGATGGGTCCGGCGCTGGTATCCCTGACGCCTTCGGCTCTGGCGCGCATTCGCGATTACACCAATCGGCTCGCGCGATCGCTCGGCGTGATTGGTTTAATGAACGTGCAATACGCCATCCAGCGCGATACCGTATTCGTCCTGGAAGTCAATCCGCGCGCCTCGCGCACGGTTCCTTATGTCAGCAAGGCCACCGGCGTGCCGCTGGCGAAAGTGGCCGCTCGATTGATGACCGGACGAAAACTTTCTTCCATGAATCTGCCGGTGACCGAATCGGATGGCGTGGCCGAGGTTTGCCTCCGCGACTATTACGCCGTGAAGTCGCCGGTGTTTCCCTTCAGCAAATTCCGTGGCGTGGATACCATCCTCGGCCCGGAGATGCGCTCCACCGGCGAAGTCATGGGCGTGGCGCGCACCTTCGGCGAAGCCTTCGCCAAGGCGCAGCTGGCGGCGGGACAGAAGCTGCCCCGCAAGGGCACCATCTTCGTCAGCGTGAACGACCACGACAAACGCCATGTTCTCTCCTTGGCGCGCGACCTCTCGCAGCTTGGCTTCACTTTGCTCGCCACTCGGGGCACGGCCGCGGCGCTCTCCGCGGCAGGAATACCCGCAGAGGCCGTCTATAAGGCCAACGAAGGCCGGCCAAATATCATCGATCTGGTGAAAACCGGCCGCGTCGATCTCATCATCAATACGCCTCTCGGCCGCGAGTCCTTTTACGACGAAAAATCCATCCGCCGCGCCGCAGTGCGCTATAAGGTTCCCTGCATCACTACGCTTTCGGCCGCGCAAGCCGCGGCCCGCGGCATTCGCGCGCTGATCGATCATTCCTTCGGCGTCAATGCGCTTCAGGATTTGCACGCCACCAGCGCCGGCGCTCCTCACAGCCATCACACCTCCGCCGATTAATAATTTTCATGACGGGTGAACGGCGGAGCTTTGTCTCCCTGAGGCGATGGGTTAAACTTTCAACATGAGATTCGAGGGAATTTTTGCGGCGCTAACCACGCCGTTTGCGTCCGACGGCTCCTTGGCGCTCGACAAGTTTCGCGAAAACCTGGGGCGATACAATCGCACGCGTCTGCGCGGCTACGTCGTCGTCGGCTCGACCGGCGAATCCGTGCTGCTCAGCTTCGACGAAATCGATCGCCTCTGGAACACGGCCCGCGAATTCGCTGCCCCCGGCAAGCTCCTGATCGCCGGCGCGGGTGTGGATAGCACGAGCGAAACGGTCGCTCACGCGCGCAGGGCCGCTGAGCTTGGTTATGACGCGGTGCTCATCAAAACACCGCACTATTTCAAGCCACTGCTCACTTCCGCGGCGCTCGAGCGGCACTACCTAGCTGTGGCCGATGCTTCGCCCTTGCCGCTGCTGATCTATTCCATCCCGCAATATACCGGCATCTCGATAACGGCCGATTGGGTGGCACGCTTGGCCGAGCATCCCAATATCGTTGGGATCAAGGAGAGCTCCGGCAACGTGCAACTCGTCTCCGAAATCATTCACCTGTGTCCCCCGGAGTTCAGTACGCTCGTCGGCTCGTCGGGCACACTCTTTCCTTCGCTGCTTCTGGGAGCTGCGGGAGGCATTCTGGCGTTGGCCTGTTTTCTTCCCGAACCGGCCATCGAGATTTATGAAGCCACAGGTGCGGGCGAAACGGCCCGGGCCAGCCGGCTTCAGTTCGCCCTGCTCTCCGCTTCACGCAAAATCGCCGGCGAGCTCGGCCCGACGGGCGTGAAATACGCCATGGACTGCGTCGGTTATTACGGAGGCAGTCCGCGGCCGCCGTTGCTGCCGCTCAGCGAAGCGCAGAAGCAGACCGTGGAAGCTGTCCTGGCCGAATCAATTGCCCGTCAGAAGCTGGATCATCTGGGGGTGGCTGGTTAGCAGGCAAGTTCTGCACGCGAAATCGCGCGACCAACTCGATTCCTGAACATCCTATAGCGAGTGCGTGAATAAATTGCCGGGCACTTTTCCGGCGTGTATCATGGCGGGCCGACCCTATGGAGTGTCACTGTATACGCGCTGTTGACGTACCCCACACCACCCGGCTTTATTCCTCATATCTTCAGGATTTCCGATCCGTAGCCGGTTTCTACGCCCATCCGCCGACCCTGGAGTCCATTAAGCGCGTCGCCGCGGACGTGCATCCCGATCTTGCGTTGCGCCGCGACGTCGCGGAAATCCTGCGCGCTCAGAACCGCCGATTCGGGAGCGACGCCTCCGTCGAAGCGGCTCTCGACCGCTTCGCCTCAGGAGCAGTTGCCATCGTTTCGGGGCAGCAGGTGGGGCTCTTTTCGGGTCCCAGCTTCACGATTTATAAGGCGCTCACGGCACTGCGTCTTGCGGAGGAGTTGAACTCCGCCGGAACTGCGGCGGCGGCCATTTTCTGGCTCGCCACGGAAGATCATGACATCGCTGAAATTAATCATTGCTTCTGGCCATCGCGCGAAGGCGTTGACAAAATCTACTTACCTTCCTCCGGCGAAGATGGCCGCAGAGCGGGCGAGGTGCCGCTCGGCGATGCTGTGCGCGCTGCCGTGGAGCGCGCCACGGCCAAGCTCGAAGGTCCCGCCGCCGACGAGATCCGCACCGCCCTTACCAATTCATATGCGCCCTCGGAAACATTCGGATCCGCATTCGGAAAATTGCTCGCGCGTCTTTTCGCCGGGAAAGGGCTGATTCTGCTCGACCCTCTCTCGCCGGAACTTCATCGCCTGGCTGCGCCGATCTATCGCGCCGCGCTCGAGCGGCATTCGGAACTGAACCAGGCTTTGCTCGCCCGGGCGAAAGATCTGGAGCGTGCTAGCTACCATGTCCAGGTGAAGGTAGTCGAAGAGAGCACTCCGCTTTTCATTAGCCTCGATGGCAAACGTCTTCCAGTCCGCGCACGGAATGCTGATTTCACCGTCGGCCGGCGCTCGTTCTCTCTTTCGGATTTGACCGATCTCCTGGCCCGATCGCCGTCTGACTTCAGCGCCAATGTCTTATTGCGGCCCGTGATTCAGGACGCGCTGCTTTCAACCGTGGCTTACATTGCAGGTCCATCGGAAATCGCCTACCTCGCTCAGGCCTCGGTGAATTATGGCCTCCTTCAGGTTCGCATGCCGGTGATCCTGCCGCGCGCCAGCTTCACCCTCATTGACGCCCATACGGTTCGTCTCCTGCGCAAATACGAGCTGGAGTTTTCCGACGTGCTCCGCGGCGGCGCCGAACTGCGCGCCAAAATGGAAGGCAGGCTCTTGCCCAAAACACTTACGCGCCGATTTGATACCGGGGGAAAATCGCTGCGAAAGATGCTCGCCGAATTGCGTGCACAGATGACGACGCTCGATCCCACTCTCGGCGGCGCCATGGATACAGCCGAATCGAAAATGCTCTTTCAATTTTCCAAGCTAAAGGAGAAGGCCGGGCGTGCTTTAGCTCTTCGTTCCTCCGTTCTGGACGCCCACGAGCGGGAGTTGCTCGGCCAGCTTTATCCCCAGGGCGGGCTGCAGGAGCGGTCCCATTGCTTCTTGCCCATGCTCGCCATGCAAGGCATGGGACTTCTGGATGAGCTCGCGCACCGCATTAAGCTCGGCGGCGCCCAGCACCAGGTGCTTTATCTCTAAACTGAATTAGCGATTTCGAGCGGTCTACCGTTCGTTGCGTTCGCTCGATGGCGGCACAATCCCCTTCAGGCGCAAATAGACGGCCGAGTATCCGTAGACTTCCTGGGAGTGCTCGAGCACCAAGCCTTCGAGCAGCGCGAACTCGGATCGTTGAACGCCGCGTCCCGCATTGACCATCTTCTGCAGGTCGGCATCCGTCAGAGAATTGAAGACGGAGTCGCATTCCTCGTTTACTTGTTTCATGGCCGCAGTAACTTCGGCCTTGGTGGGCGTGGCGCTGAAGTTGAGGTTCTGCTGTTCGCCCTTCACCTGTGAGCAGGCGCGCATGCTGAACGTGATCACATGCGCCATCCGCTGCCCGAAATCTTGCAGCTCGGGCGTCGGCTTAAATCGGTAATTTTCATCCGGCATCTTCTCCGCCATTTTCGCGAGCAGGTCTCGCGCGTTCATCCACGACCCTTTCAACTGTGTGCTGATCGGATTCCCATCCTGCGCGTTCGCCGCGCAGGCCCCCAGGAACATCATCGCTGCAAGCACCGTCAGAATTCGCTTCATCAGTCCTTCCTCGGAATCAATTTTCAAGCGCATGTATCGTACCAGATGTCAACCCCGCGCTGCCGCCGCGCCATGATCGGCCGAATCGCTGCGAACTCCGCGGCGGCCAATAAGATCGGCGCAGTATCCATCGGCACCCGACGGCAGCAGCCTTCGGTATATAAATGCATTTGCATTATATGTAGGTGTTTTTTTACACTCCACATAGGGAAAAAAAGCTGTCCGAAGGCAAACTAGAAAACCGGCAGTTTGCATGAGGCGCGGCCCCCCACATCTCTCAGGATGAATGGTGTTGGAGCGGGAAGATGGTTGTGAAAATGCTGAAGTTCACGGCGATTTCGGTCTCCATCCTGATGGCAGCCTCTTCTGCTGTCGCTCGCGCCGATCGGCCTCAGCAATCCAGAGTAACGAAGGACCACAAGGCCGCCTCGGCCCCTGCTCCCGCGCCTGCGCCGATTCACAAACGATGAGCGGCGGGCTGCCGGTCGCGGGAAACGGCTTTCAGTCCGATCCTAAGCCGGGAAAGGAAGCTCGCTATGCCCAAAGGTCTAGTGACCTCCGCGGTTGCGCTCGTTGCAGTATCGGTCTTCTCGGTTCTGGCGCGCACCCAGGATGTCCCCCGGCAACCGGGAGCGGTCTATGACATAGACAGAAAGGGTGAGAACCCCGCTCCTGCTCCCAAACGTGATCTCACCGGCGTTTGGGAGCCTGCCCAAGGGCCAAGTGCTGGCGTTCAGGCGACGGGCGCTGGGGCGATGCCATCCGACGGGAAACCGGAGCATGAGCTGCCCTTCACGCCTTTGGGCCGCGCGACGTTCATGGCCCATAAGCCAACTTTTGGAGTGACGCAAGTTCCCTCGGCATTGACGAATGATCCGATGCCCGGCTGTAATCCCCAGGGATTTCCCCGGGTTGTTCTTCACAATTTCAGAACCAGCCGGATCGTACAGACTCCGGAGAATGTGGTGATTCTCTATGAATTTAACAAGAAATGGCGGGTGATCTGGGCAGACGGGCGGCAGTTGCCCAAAGATCCCACCGAGCCGACTTGGGGGGATCCCGATCCTCCGGAATCAAGGTGGTGGGGCTATTCCGTCGGCAAATGGGTGGATGACTACACATTTGTTGCCGAGTCGACTGGATTTGACGATCGCACTTGGCTGGACAATGCCGGCCGTCCGCATAGCGATGCCTTGCACGTGATGGAACAATATCATCGTCCCGACCGAGATCACTTGGAGATGACGATTACGGTGGACGATCCGAAGATGTATACCAAGCCTTGGGTAGCCGCCAAATTACGATTGCGGCTGCAAGCACCGTCTTTTGATATTCGTGAGATGGAATGCGCACCGATAGAAACAGAGGAATACAACAAGGAATTTGCAGAACCGGCTGCCGGCATAGATGCAAAATAGGATCCGCATTCCGGTGCGTAAGCCGCGAAGCGCCTCAGCGGCTCAGGATCGCTCGAAGATTTCGTGTGGAGGGAATATGAAAGGTAGACTCGTGACACGCCTTGCTTGGGTTTTTGCGGTTCTGATCGTTGCCGTTCCCGTCTGGGCACATCATGGAAACGCCGCTTTTGATGCCGACAAAAGGGTCACCATGAAGGGAACTGTGACGGAATGGTTTTGGGCCAATCCCCACTGCTTCCTGCAATTCGACGTCAAAGACGATAGCGGCAACGTCGTGCATTGGGTTGCCGAGGCTAGCAATCCGCCCGACATGATTAATCATGGCTGGACCAAAGGCGCATTGAAAGTCGGGGACCAGGTTACGGTAACGCTCATACCCGTCAAGAATGGCAAACCGATCGGCCGGATCGCTGCTGTGGTGCTTGCCAATGGGCAAACGCTCGGCGGCGGGTTTGGCGCCCTGCCCGGGCAACCCGCACGCAGCGGGGCCGCAGCAGCTGGCTCCGGGGGCGAATCGAAATCTGACGAAGCTCCAAAGCAGTGAGGCAGTTGGGCGAATCTCCCTTACTCGGCCCGGAAGTTCCGAGTAGAATATTTAGACACCGCGCTTCGAGTGTCGAACGAGAAGGTACTTCGATGGGAAGCCTGCGTATGAGAAATAGATTCATGGCGTTTTTGGTTGCGACGCTTGGCTTGCTGATGGTCTCCACGCCCGTGTCCGCTCACCACGGTTCTGCCGCGTTTGACGCCGGCAAGCAGGTGGTGATGAAGGGCACGGTCATACGATGGGTCTGGGCCAATCCTCACTGCTTCTTGAGTTATGACGTAAAAGACGAAACTGGCAATGCCACGCATTGGGTTGTGGAGACGAGCAATCCTCCCGATATGATTAACCGCGGTTGGAGCAAGGAAACCTTCAAGCCCGGCGATGAAGTGACCGTCACTGTGCAGCCCGTCAAGAGCGGCAAACCCGTTGGACGTCTTCTGCAAGTCGTGCTCCCCAATGGCAAGACGCTGCGTTACGCAGCGGCATTTACCGGGCCCGGAAACTGAATTTACTCCCTGAGGAGGCGGCCATGCACGAACTCGGAATTTATCTGCGCGGTTTGACGCTTTTTGTAGCAGGAGTCGTGGTGGGAACAGCAATGATTCCGTCGAGTGTTGCCCAGGAGACGAGCAATGGCGCTCTCAGACTCAACCACGTGGGAATCGCCGTCAAGGATTTTCAGGAGTCGTTGAACTTCTATACCAAGGTGATGGGTTTTCGCGTCGCCTACGCGTTGCCCAGTCCCGATGGCAAACCCACCACCACATTTTTTCAGATCAGCCGCGACACTTTCCTGGAGATGGCGCCGGCCACTGCGAACCTCCCCGCCGGCCTCACGCACATCGGTGTCTTGACCGACGACGCAAGCGCTAGCGTGACGCAGCTTCGTAAGGCCGGCGCAACGATGGCGGACGTTCGTTCCGGTGGTGGGACCGGTTCGCGCCTGTCCAATGTTATGGATCCTAACGGCATCCGATTAGAGGTGGTGGAACAGCCTTCCGGGTCACTCATGAGAAAAGCCATGGAGTCCTGGAAGTAGCTCACCGTTGCTCGCACGCGCTGTTGTGCGACTGAGACTCGGCTGCGCCATTCGGAATCAGAAGCGCACGCTCTGTCGTCGCAAGACCCAGGCGCCTGCCGCCAACAAGCTCGCCGGAATCCAAACCCAGCCGAACTCGCTCAGGAAGACAGAAAGGCCGCGCATGCTGAAGAATCGGAATAGGCCGATCGGCGCTACGTGTATCGGTGTCCACGGAAGAAAGTAACGCGCATTGCTAAACGGAGCGAAGAAGGCCACTCCCAGCCCGCCGTCCGTCATGGCATCCAGGAAGCCGTGACTCGCAGTCGCCAGAAACAGATACATCCAGAGTAGAAATACACTACGGGCATGCGCGTTGCCGTCCAAGAAAAAAAGCGTGGCGGCAGCGGCCAGTAGAGTCGCGAATACGAGAGAGTGGGTGAAGCCACGATGGCCAAGAAAGTCGCCATAGTGGATACCGAAACTGAATCCAATCACGTCCAGGTCAGGAATGGCTGAGCAAACCGCCCCCATAGCCAAAGCTTGTTTGGGAACATTGGGATAAAAACACGATCCGATGCTGAGCGCCACCGCCGCATGCGTGAAAATCGAAGGCATAAGCTCCGCAAATCAGCCTAACACGGCGTGATAGGATATCGATTGCAGACAGCGCGCCTGTAGCTCAGCTGGATAGAGCATCTGCCTTCGAAGCAGAGGGTCGGGGGTTCGAGCCCCTCCAGGCGCGCCAAATTCATACTTTCGGTGCGTTCTGCGCAACCGCAACCCATCGGCTTTAGTGGGTCATCGCGTAGACGACGTAATGAGAATTTGAGGGGATAGCTGGGAGTATCTGACCATTCCCAGGAGTCGCCGATATCCGAATTCAGGGAAATGGCCACCATGACGCGGCCCTTATCGTCATAGATGGCCTCCCAACGCGCCACCTTGCCATCTTTTTTGTAGCCGGTGTCGAGGTGCTCCGCGCCGGTGATGCGGTACCGATTGTCCAAATCGAAAAGCGTGTGGAAAATATCGTCGTTATTGGGGATATCCACGATGGGGCGGTCCGGGAAAACCATCTTCATGGTTTTCTCGAAATAAGCCTGTTCCTGGGATCCGTGGAAATCGTCGGCCATGAAGAAACCGCCGCGAAGCAGATAATCGCGAAGTTTTTTGGCCTGCTGCTCCGTCAGGCCCCATTCGCCCACCTGCACGGCGTAGAGCCAAGGCCAGTTGTAAACCTCGTCGCCGTCGTCCAGGTTCACCGGCTCCTCGACGGAGCGAGCATCGACGCGGGTCAAGCGCCGGACTGCCTGCGCGAATGCGCGGTCCGCGCGGGGATAGTCCTGAGTCCAGAGCGAGAGCCCCAGCCGCCAATCGCCATCGAATCGGCCGCGGTAGCCATCCAGCGGGCCAGGAGGAAACATCAGCCGAGCGAAGGTCCACTCCGCCTGCCTCTGCCAATCCGGGGGCAGCGGAATCGATTCACCATATTCCACCGAAGGGTACTCACGGAAGGGGCGCTGTGCGTACAGCGCGCCAAACAAGGCCCCCGCGAAAAGAAGCGCGCAGCCTGATTGCCAGAGCGTTCTCATGGAACCCATTTTCCGAGCCCGGCCCCAAGCATAACACGGACGGCCGACCGGCCCGCCTCCGCTGCGGATGCCACTCAACCTTAAATTTCAGAAAGAATTTGTTACGTTCTCAGGAAGGTTTACCGCCCGCCACGATGAGCACCTCGGCGGGAAAACTCAGGCCGCCGTCTCCCGAATAGGCACGAAAAGCTTCCATGGCCTCACGTTTTACCTCGGTCATCTGCTCCTTTGGAATCTTGGCGAGCTTGCTGCGAAGCCTTTCCGACATCTCGGATCGCAACGTCCAGAAGTCCTCTGCCGAAACCGGCGCGCGTATCGAGAACCGCAGCAGGTTCTCAGATGCCGAGGCGGCGCCTGCCTCTGAAAGCACGGCCCGCAACTTGCCCGGTTCTGCAAAACGGAATGCATCTGGCGAATCCGATGTCGGCGGCGGCGAGTCGACGTAGCGTTCCACAATTCGCGACAAAGTGTAATGGAAGGGATTTTTCTCGGCGAAATGCCAAACCGCCAGAGCGATCCTGCCTCCGGGCTTGACGACCCTCAGCATCTCGCGGATCGAACCAACCGGAGATTGGAAAAACATGACGCCGAACCGGCTCACCACTGCGTCAAAGTTGTTGGCTGGAAAGGGCAGAAAGTCAGCGAGGGCCACGGCAAAAGTGGCGTTATGAAGCTCGCGGCGTAGCGCCTCACGACGCGCAGCTTCCACCATCTCCGGAACCGCATCTACGCCCAGAACCTTGCCCTCAGTCCCAACCAACTCGGCAATTGCCAAAGCTGGCTCTCCCGGGCCCGTGGCCACGTCGAGCACAGTGCTGCGCCTGGCAATCTGTGCGTGTTCGATGAGCGCCTGAGTGACCGGCGCAAACATCTCGCGGATAATCGCGCGGTGCTTTTCCCAATAGGGAGCCGTTTCGCTCCATCGGCTAATCACTTCTTGCATAAAAGGGGTAGCGGCCATGGTTGAGGCCATTCTTAGATTGGCGGAGTGGCCTCGGAAATGATCACGGCGGCCGGCTCGCTTTTTGCGAGCCCGTCTGGGCGGAGCGGGCCCACGTGCGCTCGGAATTTATTTTTCGCTGCTCAGAGTCTTGCCGATTAGTTTCACAAATTCGTCATTCGTCGCCACCCGTCCGTGGATGGGAACATGTTTCGCGACATCCAACTTCAGCAGCTGCATATTCTGATACAGCGTCCGCATGCCGGGAGTGGCTGCAGTCGGGCCTGCGCCCTGCGCTGGCGGCGAATAGAGATCCGCATTCACGAGGATTTTTTCCTTGGGCAGGTAAGCCATCAGCATGTCGTTGCTGTGATTTCCCTGCCTGTAGGAAGGATCGCCGAGGTCGTAGGCCACGTCCAGTACATGAAAGACTTCCATCATGTGTTCGCCGTCGGTCACGACGTAGGGCGCGGTGATGCGTGTATCGCCGCCTACCGTCTCGATGGGAGCCGGCCTCCTGCTGATCATGTACATCGGGTGGTATTGAGCCAGCCGGTCTGGTTGCAGCGACCATCCGCCAGGATGGAATAGGATCTCCAGGTAGTATTCCTTGTTGGTCTCGTGGGTCACGATCGTGGTTCCCTGCGCGAGAAAAGTGCGCAGCCCGCCTGCATGATCGAAGTGATGATGGGTATTAACCAGGTATTTGATCGGTTTGTTCGGGACGAGGCGGTTCACTTCGTCGATCACGGCCAGCGAACGCGCCTCGTTGACAGGAGCCTCCACCAGCGCCACGAAATCGCGGAACTCCATGGCCAAACTGTTGTAATTCGCAGCTCCGATCATCCAAACGCCGTCCGCCAGCTTTTGCGTCTGCACTGTTAGCGGCGGCGCCTTCGCCGTGCGCACCGCTTCCGGGACCGCCTCGACTGCGACCTTGACGTTGGCCTGCACGCTCGTCACTTTGATCTCGTAATAATTATGCGCGGGATTCAGCACCGGATCGCCCTGATGAACGTGCACCAGCGTGGGAAACTTCACGCCATCGAAATCCTTATATTGCGTGTAGCGCATCTCGTAGTTCATATCTCCGTAGACCGGATTGGGGAACCACGTGTCTACTAATTCCACGAGGTTCTGGTCGTTGATGGTCCCATTGATCTTGTATTTCCCGCCCATCACCGTAAACGAAACAATTGTGACCTTCCGGCCGTTGTGCGAAAGGCCGAAATCCGAGGAGCCTACGATGGGCTGCGAGATGGCTGTGGCATCCGACGCCGCCAAGGCCGCCTTTAGAAATCCGTGCGGCGTAATCATGATTTCGAGCTGGCGAATGTCGGAAACCGGTACGCCGTCGAGATACGGCCGCGTTTGGGGCACGACTTTGTCGCCTTCGACATTCCAGGCGGAGGTGCCGCTTAAGAAAGTGACGATGTGCTGCTCCGGCATGGGCACGCGGCCGAGCGTGGGATAGTTGCCCTGTCTGCGTGTGTAATCTTCGCGCGAGAACTTGGCCTCGTAGTCGATCGTGCGCGTATAGGGATTCACTTCGTAATGCGGCCAATCCTCATTCAAGCCGTAGGTCTGCCCAATCAACGAGAACCATCCGCTGCCGGAATATTGAATGGTCTTCAGGTTTGTGAGACCCATGGCTTTGGCGGAAGCTTGCAAGACGCTGCGAACGTCCTGCGCGGATGCCGTCGCCGCCATCAGACACACCAGTGCAATCAAAATGCTTGCCCGCCGCGTCATACGCTCCTCCTCGCTGGCCGTGCGTTGCTTGAATCTTGATCTCGTGCTCAGTGCGATCACTTGGCCTGCCATGCTAGTGCCGTGCTCGACTCGCTGTCAATGCAACCGTTTGCGTGCAGATTTCTCGCTTAATCTCTCGACAGAGTAAAGCCTAAACTGACAACTTGACAATCTGAGCAACTTGAGTACGATGCTTGAGCGTTCGTCCCCCGTAAATATCTGCCGGTCCGCACTGAACACATCCGAGGAGGTAGTATGCAGCGTTTTTCAATACGTCTCCTGTGCCTGCTAGCACCCTTCGCTCTCGCGGCGGCAGCGCAAGGTCAAACGAAGCTTCCGGGCAGCGTTCCTTCGTGGGCTAATGCAAAGAACTACGTCGCCGCGGCCAATTCCAGCGATGCCATTGGCTTTCGCGTCTATCTCACATGGAACAACCCGTCCGCCGTTGAGGCTCTCGCCGAGGCGGTCTCCGATCCTGCCAGCTCTAGCTACAGGCGTTACCTGACACCAGAGCAGTTCCGCCAGCGATTTGCGCCTTCCCAGGCGCAGGTGAATGCCGTTCAGTCGTGGCTGCGCAGCCAGGGCTTCACGGTTGAGTACACTCCGCTGAACAATCACTATGTTTCTGCCGAGGGGACAGTAGTTCAAGCCGCAGCCGCGTTCGCTACGAGCTTTGGGATGTATAGCATCCAGGGCCTTACGCTGAGATCACCCTCCTCCGACGTCTCGATTCCCAATTCGCTCGCGGGCATCGTGTCGGGAGTAATCGGTCTGGACGACAGCGCCCAGTTCGTGCACACCAATCACACGACTGGGGATGCACCCCCGCCGCCTGCATTCGTAAGCGCACAGCCATGCTCGGCGTATTGGGGAGAGAAGCAAGCGGTGGGATTCACGAACCCCTATGGGGCTGGGGCACTTCCTTACGCGCCTTGTGGATACACCCCGCAGCAAATCAAGGGCGCCTATGGCCTCAGCTCGACTAACGGCATAGACGGCAGCGGTCGAACGGTAGCAATCATTGATGCCTACGCGTCGCCGACTATTGTCCAGGACGCGAACCAGTGGTCGACCAATCGCGGGTTGCCCACGATGAATGCAGCGCAGTTCACGCAGGTTGTAGCGCCTGGCACGTACCACCATCCCGAACGGGGTCTTTTCCAGGATCCCCAAGGCTGGTACGGCGAGGAGACCCTGGACGTCGAAGCCGTGCATGGGATGGCGCCTGGAGCGAATATCGTGTTCGTCGGCGCGCCCAACAACTTCCAGGATCTCGATGCAGCGCTCAACCACGTCGTTGATCGCGGCCTTGCCCAGATCGTCAGCAATTCCTATGGCTTTCCTACCGAGGTGCTACCTCCAGGCTTCATCCAGCCCTACGAGGACATCATCCTTCAAGGTGCCATCGAGGGTATCGGCATCTACTTCGCCTCGGGAGACAACAGCGACGAATCGCTGTTCGTGGGCTACAGGACGGCGGACTGGCCGGCATCCAGCCCATTTGTGACCGCCGTGGGTGGCACGACCTTGGCCGTCGGCGCGTCGAATAATTATCTGTTCGAGACGGGCTGGGGCACCTTCACGTCCTCTTGGACAGGTACCGCGTGGTCACCGACCCCGCCCGGCACATGGTTGTACGGCGCTGGGGGCGGAGTGAGCCGAATCTTCGCCGAGCCCTCGTATCAGCAGGGTGTCGTGCCAGCATCGGTGTTCTCGGCTCAGGGCCGCACCGGCCGAGCCGTACCAGACATCGCGGCTGACGCCGATCCCAACGCGGGCTACCTGATTGGCGAGACGCAGACGTTCCCAGACGGCACGGTTAAATACTCCGAGTACCGGATCGGAGGAACCAGCTTGGCCTGTCCCTTGGTGGCCGGCATCATGGCGCTGGCGGACCAGGCCGCTGGCGCACCGCACGGCTTTGCGAACCCGTTCTTCTACGGGCTGTCCAGCACTGCGTTTAACGACGTCGTCAACCCCGTTTCGACTGTCGCAGTCGTGCGCACAAACTACGTCAATAGCGTGGATGCGAGCGCCGGGTTGGTCTACAGATTAAGAACCGCGAATCAGACGCTCAGCCTGCAGACGGCGCCTGGCTACGACGATGTCACCGGGCGGGGCACGCCGAAAGCCGCCTGGTTGCAATGAGCGGCGAAACTGCGTAGCGGCTCATCAGCCCCTAATTCCGGCGGCCGTATTTACGTCCAGCGGAACCAACTCAGCGCGAGTAGAAAAGACACCGCAGTCCAGGCGAGGAGCACCGCCAAGCGTCCGGCCTGGGCGGCCAGGGGCGCTCCTTCGAGGATGGTGGCGCGCAGCGCGTCATTGAGCGCAGTCAGCGGCAGGGCGCGGATCAGCGGATGCACCACGGCAGGGAATCGCTCATAGGAGAAAAAGACGCCCGAGAAGACCCACATCGGCATCATCACCAGGTTGATCAATCCGCTGACGCTTTCGATTTTTTGGGCGCGGCTGGCGGTGAGCAGGCCCAGACCGGCAAAGGCGGCTGCGCCGAGCGCTCCGAGCAACACAATGGCCAGCCACGATCCCGCCACGCGCATATGAAAGACGAAGATTCCGAAGCCAAGCAGCAATCCCAGTTCTGCGATCATCAGCACGAGGCGGCTGCTGGTGAGCGCCAGCAGGAAATCGCTGCGGCGCATGGGTGTGGCCACATAGCGCTTCAGTAATTTGCGCTGTCGGTAATCGACGAGAGCAAATCCCACGCCCCACATGCCGGAATTCATCAGGTTCATGCCGAGCAAGCCGGGAATCAGAAAATCGATGTAGCGGGCTCCGGGCTCGCTGGAAGCTTGCGCCGAGGTGGGCAACGGATTCTGGCGCCCCGCGCCTGCTTGCAAGGCATCGTCGGCTTGCGCGCGCGCCAGAACGCTTTCCGGGCGCGCCGGGTCATAGCGATACTCCATACCGCCGTCCTCCCCAGGAATGATGACCAGATCATACCTGCCGAGGCGGAACTCGTTCAGGGCTTCCGCTTCAGAGACGATCTGCGCGCGCAGCGACTGTGGCGAACGCTGGGCCATTTGCAGCACGGCGTTCGCACCGGGACCTGCGGCGATGGCGACGTTGGGAATGCTGGCGGGGCGGGAGCGGAAGGCGATTCCCAATCCAAACGCCAGCAGCAGAGGAAAGAGAAAGACCCAGAAGATCACTTCGGGCTCGCGCTGCATCTCCTTGATGCGAGCGAGAAGAAGGTGCGTGTAACCTGACCAGCGGCCATTCTGTTTCGCACCGGTGCGCTTTCCGGCGCTGCGCACCTCAATGCGCGGCGCCGCGCCAGGGGCGGCCTTATTCGCTTCATCCGTTCTCAATGGGGCGCTCATGATTCTTCCCGTAAGTGCCGGCCGGTGAGCCGGACGAACACGTCTTCGAGGCTGGCCTGTCGCGTGGTCAGGTGCAGCAGTTTGGCGCCTTGCTGGGAAACGGCTTCGAGCAGCGCCGGAATCGTGACGTGGGGCTGGCGAACCGTCAAGCAGACGAGGCCATCATCGGCGCGCACGGATTCCACGCCGGGCAGGCCGCGCCACGTCTCTTGCGAGAAATCGTGGGCGCCAGCTTTTGCTTGGTCGGGCGATACGCCGGCTGTCTCGTTGCCGACGGCAAACTCGACCACGTGTTGGCCGCCCAGCCGGTCGCTCAATTCCGCCGGAGTCCCCGCGGCGATGATCTGGCCATAGTCGATGATGGCAAGGCGATCGCAGAGGCGCTCGGCCTCGTCCATGTAATGTGTGGTCAAGAGCACGGTCCCGCCATGGCGCTGAAATTCACGGATAATCTCCCAAAGCTGGCGGCGACTCTGCGGATCGAGTCCGGTGGTGGGCTCATCGAGGAATAAGATTAGCGGATGGGCCACCAGCGCCGTGGCTACGGCAAGCCGCTGCCGCTGGCCGCCCGAAAGTTTGCCCACCCAGGCGTCGGATTTTTCCGCGAGCCCGAGCTCGGCCAGGACTTCTTTGGTGGGTCGCGGCTGGCGATAGAAGCTGGCGAAGAGCTCGATGGTCTCGCGAACCGTGAGCTTCTCCGCCAGGCGGGTCTCCTGCAAGGAGATGCCGAGCATTTCGCGCAACTCGCGCGGCTGACTTTGCCAGGTGCGGCCGAGGATGCGAACTTCGCCCGAGGTGGGCTTGAGCAAGCCCTCGAGGATTTCGATAGCAGTGGTCTTGCCGGCGCCGTTCGGTCCGAGCAGCCCGAAGCATTCGCCTTCGCGAATCTCGAGTTCGATCCCGCGCAGGGCTTCCACCTTGCCGTCGTAGGTCTTGCGGAGGTCGCGGCATTCGATCGCCAGCGTCGTCATCCCCTCGATTCTAGCGAATTGGCGGAGCCCGGGCACGCGCTTGGACGCCGATAGGATTAAAGGCGGCGGAGGTTGGAGCCTTTGCTGGAAAACAGCCGAATTAGCGGCAAGATTCATCGGGCTACGAACTTCAAGTGTTGCATGAGCTTTCCGGGGGGGTGCCCCCCTACTTTTTTTACAAGAATGTGATTCCATGGCAGTTGCTTGCGCGTTTCTTGCAAGAATGTGATTCCGCGGGAGTTGGGGAGAAACGTGATTTTGATGTGTCCCTGGAGAACTGGACCCCACCCTCCCCTTTTTTCGTAAGTGTTCATTCTGCATGGCTTGCGAAAGCGTCCCGCGCGAGCGCTCATTATGAGCTCCGCGATAGCGAGCACAGGCAAGAGTGCCTGTGCTACCAAGCCGGCAGGGAATCGCTCGTTCCACCCCGGATTCGTTGTTTCGCCGAGCAGTGTAGATCCAGTCGAAATTTTCCTGCGAGAGACGGTTTGGACGGAATTGTTGTTCCAGGCAAAATCGCGCGGGGGAAGCCTTTGGGCGGCGAGCATGGCGTATGTTACCATATCTGGTAACTTATGTATAGCTATATTTACTGTATGATTATTCGAATAAATTGGGGAGAAGTTGGAGAGGATCATTCGAATGACCCGGCTTGTTGCTTGGCCAAGGATTCAAGAATTGTTTTGCGCGCAAAGACGGGCCTTCCAAGAAAGTGCCCCAGGGGCCTCCCGCGCCTTCTTTATCTTGTATCGAGGCGCTTGCGCGCCGGCGCGGGGCGCCCTGGGCTACAAGTTTCTAAGGGGTGGCGCGCTCTTTGTAGATGGAGGCGCCGGCGAGGGAGGCCAGGATGAGTTCGACGAGGCCCACGATCGTGGTGATCCCCAAAAGCCGGTTAGGGAAGATGGCCAGCGCCCAGTTCACCAAATTTGGAAAAAGGTAGCCGATCACCCAATAAGCGAACCCCGTCAGCACGGCTGTTCCAGGGCCGGGGCCGAAGCGAGTGCGCGCAGCCGCATAGAGCCAAATGGCGCTGATGCCTACGAGGAAGCCCCAGACGATGAAGATGGGAACTGCACTCGGCGGCATTGGGCGCCCAAGGTTTTGCATGGCTGCGGCCCAATCCGCGGCCAGGACTCTGCCGTTGGTGACATATTCGAAAATGTTAATGATGATCCCCGCCACGATCCCACCTGCAATGACGCGGCCCCAATTGATTTTTCCCATGGTTGCCTCCAGTTGACTCAGAATCGGATGGTCGGTCCCGGTTAGACTGGTTACGTGAGAAAGCCGTTGCCCGCACAACAAGTGTTGAATTGCCGGATAGGCCGAGGCCCGCTGCGAATAGGGAGAGCTTACGACGACCACCCCAACATGCGCAATGAGACAAACTTCATGCCGGCATGAAGGCCGGCGCTAGAGCCGAGTCGAGAATTAAGAGTTAAAAGTTGAGAGTCGACGGCTAAGGTCGACTGCAGATCCCCCGGCCCGGGATGCGCGCCAGGGGATGACAACCGAGATTTCGCAGGGAATTCTCCCGGAGAGATCCTTCGGCCGCAGGACGGCCTCAGGATGACACACCTCGATAGTGTGACGATACACGCCTAAACTCTTGCGTCTTTGCGGTTCCTTTCCGCCCCACATATCGCTTTGGAACATGTGTCTGGTCGGTTAATTGACCGGCCCTGACCTGCACGATACCCTTCGTAAAGTTGCGCCATTTCTCGCGCTAACCGGGTCCAGCTCCGGTTTCAGTCCTGCTCCGTGCAAGCATCTGCCAAGGAGAGTGGTGTGATTTTCCCCTGTCGAAAACTTGCCTACGGCTGTACTGTAATCACTTTTATTCTTGGCTTGTTCCTCAGCTTGCTTTCGAGCGCATTCGGGCAACAAAACGCCTGGGATGAGCTGAACGCGCGCGTCGATTCGCTCTACGGGCAGGGGAAATATGCGGAAGCGGTTCCGGCGGCCCAGCAGCTTGTGGATTTCGCGGAGGAGAAATTCGGCACCAAGGCTCCCAACGTGGCTTCGAGTCTGAATAAGCTGGCCGTGCTCTACGAGGAAGTGGGAAATTTCGCCGATGCCGAGCCTCTTTACCAGCGGGCGCTGGAGATTCGCGAGCAGGCGGCCGGGCCAGACAATCCGGAAGTGGCCGCCAGCCTCAATAATCTGGGGGCGCTTTACGCCGACCAGGGCAAATACGAGCAAGCCCAGGCGCTTTACGAACGCGCGCTGGCGATCCGCGAAAAAGCACTCGGCGCGGACAATCCCGATCTGGCCACAAGCCTGAACAATCTGGCGGTGCTCTACGATCTTGAAGGGCGAGCGGCCGATGCCTTGCCGCTGTATCAGCGCGCGCTGGCCATTCGCGAAAAGGTGTTTGCTCCCGATCATCCCGAAGTGGCCAAGAGCTTGATGAATCTCGCCGGCCTCTATCGCGACGAGCGGCGCTATGCGGAGGCCGAGCCGCTTTATCGGCGTCTGCTGGCGATCGATGAAAAAGCGACCGACGAAAAGGATGCCGGCGACGAGCAGAGCGAGCTTGCGAGTACGCTCAATGATCTTGGATCCATCTACCTCGCCGAAGGTAAGTACGCGCAAGCCGAACCGATCTATAAGCAAGCCGCGGCGCTGGCCGACCGGAATTTTTCCAAGGAGCCGCTCGCGGCAACCATCTTCAGCGATTTTGCGCGGCTGGACGTAGCGGAGGGACATTACGCCTTGGCGGAACCACTGGATATCCGCGCCCTCAGGATCCTGGAAGAAGATTTCGGCTCCAGCAGCCCGCGACTGGCGCCCATTCTCGGCGGGCTAAGCGAGGTTTTTTACCTGCAGGGACGTTACACGGAAGCTACAGCGGCGTTGCAACGTGAGCTAGAGATTCAGGAAAAAGTGCTTGGCCAAGACGATCCCGAGCTTGCTTCCATTCTCGACAATTACGCCGCCGTGCTGCTGAAGACCAATCACACCGCGGAAGCGGCGCAAGCCGAGGCGCGCGCCAAAGCCATCCGCGCGAAAGCGACCGCCGCGAGCAGCGATTCGGCCAACTGAGCGCATAGCGGAACATTTTTTTCGCCTCTACCACGCCGCAGCCCATTAAATTCTGGAACGGCAAAGTGAGTCATTCCCCCTCTTCGCTCGCAGTAGCCGAAAAGTGGTATTCTCTCGCCGTCCCTCACCGTACGAAGTAGGCTCGGGTTAACAACGCAGCCTCGCGGGCGTTCAGGTCGTGTTCAGGTTATGCGATTAGGCTGCGTGATTTGGATGGCGTTGAACTTGGAGGGGAGCGAATGAGGAAGTGGATGGCGATGCTGCTGTTGGGTTCATTGCTTTCCTGTAGTTTGTGGGTGTGCGGCAGGGCGGCGGCGCAGGAATCTCCGGCGCTGATCGCCAAAACTCCCATCGCGCTGAAGAACGTCGAAGGGCGCATCGATCACTTTTCGGTGGATGTGAAAGGGCAGCGCCTGTTCGCTTCCGCCAATGGGAACCATACGCTCGAGGTGATCGATTTGAAGGCCGGGCGGCAAGTGCACACCATTCCCGATCTGGACGAACCGCAAGGAGCATATTTCGATGCCGCCACGAATCGCCTGTTTGTGGCGAGCGGCGGGGACGGCACGGTGAAGATCTTCGACGGCAACACGTTTCAGGTTCTGCAGAGCGTGAAGCTTTCCTCGGACGCCGACAACGTGCGCTACGAAGCCCGTGCAAATCGCGTGCTAGTAGGCTATGGCGGAGAAAAATTCCTGGCGGGCAAAGTGGCACGGCCGGGTGGGGACGGCGCGCTGGCCATCCTGGATCTCATGGGGAGGAAGATCGCCGAGATTCCCATGGACGCGCACCCGGAATCGTTTCAACTGGAGAAGGTGGGCACGCGGGTCTTCGCGAACATTCCCGACCATCAAGAGGTCGAAGTCGCCGACCTGGTGAGAGGCACGGTATTGGCGCGGTGGAAGGTGAGTTGCACGACAAATTTCCCGATGGCGCTCGACGAAGCGCATCACCGTCTGTTCGTTGGCTGCCGGATACCTGCGCGGTTGGCGGTCTTCGACACGGAAACGGGGAAAATTGTGGCGTCGCCCACGATCGTCGAACATACCGATGATCTGTTCTTCGATGCCAGCAAGGGCCGGATTTACATTCTCGGTGAAGGTTTCATCGAGGCGTGGCAGGAGAAAGGTCCCGATCAGTACGAGCGAATTGGGCGTTATGCGACGCCGGCCGACGGGCGCACCGGTTTGTTTGTGCCCGATTTAGGCGAACTTTTCGAGGCCATCCCGCATCATGGCCGGCAGGGCGCCGAGATTCTAGTTTATTCGACAAAGTGAGAGGCGCCGCCAGTTCAAATTTGCGTTCACATTTGAGAGTTCAGAAGGATTTGAGCTCTCCGCTCTCACCTGCGAAGCTTTAAACTGCGGGCTCGGTCTCTCTCCACCGGCCTACCGCAAATCCCGCGCTCATTCCCCGGTATTAGAAGTATTCCGCGTTCTAGCGCTTCCGGGTACTTTCCTATCGGGTTTTCCAGCCGAAGACATTTGCGCGCATGGATCGATTTGTCTACCAGGCCGGGCGAGCGATGGTCTGGCTGGCGCTGGCAATCGCGCTGCCGTTCGCCCCAGGCCGATCGGCTGCGCTTCAAAATCCTAAGTGCCACATGCGCCTGAATCCGGCGTATTCTCGTGCATGGATGCGGATGCGGATGCGGATGCGGAGGGAGCGACACATGAATCCGAAACGAGCGCGTGAGCCAGAAGCAGCCAGAAAGATCGCGAACGAGATTCCCGGATATACCTACGGGACTGCCGAAGCAGCAAGATCGCCTGTTTCGCTCGCCGACTTAGAACTTTTGAAGAAGACGGTGAATTTCACCGAGGAAGACCAGAGATATCTGCGCATGGCCGGCGAGGTGCTGGCGAGCCAAACGGAGGAAGTAGTGAAGAAATGGCGAGGCGTCATTGCGGCCAATCCGCATCTGGCGCAATATTCGCTGGGCCCCGAAGGAAAGCCGGACGCGCATTATTCCGCCGATAGTGGATTGCGATTTCGACAATGGGTTCTCGATACCTGTTTCCGCAGCTACGACCAGGATTGGCTCAATTATCAGCAGGAGATCGCTCTGCGTCACACCAGTGTGAAAAAGAATAAGACCGACCACGTGGAATCGGCAGCTTATATTCCGCTGAGGTATGTGATCGCGTTTACCGCAATCATCAATGATGCCATCAAGCCATTTTTAGCCGCCAAGGGTCACTCGCCGGAGGAGGTCGAGAGAATGCACCGTGCGTGGTGCAAGTCCGTGCAATTGCAGATCGCGTTGTGGAGCGAGCCCTACGCAGACAGCGACCTCGCTTCGGATCAGTGGTAATCAAGTCTGCGAAATCTCATGTGGGGCTATAGAACTGTCACCACGGAAAAGAGCGGATTATGCGAGCGATTGTCTTGGCGGTTTTTACTCTCCTACTTTTTCTCGGCGCTCGATCTTCCATCATCGTAAGCGGAGCGCCAAATCCTCAGCCCGGAACTGCGGATAATCAAGCCGGCCGGGGACGCTATCTCGTCGAGGAGATAGCGAAATGCACGGAATGCCACACACCTCGGGATGCCAATAATCAGCTTGATCGTTCGCGGTGGCTTCAGGGCGCCTCGATCTGGATCGAGCCGGTGCGCCCTGTCTCCAATTGGGCTCTATTT
>WNGM01000226.1_pt1 | contig 44126 bp, 37 predicted proteins | sample 5400571 | NCBI WGS metagenome assembly WNGM01 (sample SAMN13153378, study PRJNA577476) | soil metagenome | isolation source: 100 cm soil or saprolite under Garry oak tree replicate 2 | place: USA:California | collected 2016-06-15 | reverse complement strand
GTCCTCCACGGCGCTGACGAGCTCGTTGTGCACCGATCGCAGGACCCTCGCGTTGTCATCATCGAATACGATGTCCATGGTAAAGCTGTCGCGACCGGCTCCTCATACGACAACCGGTTCATCTCGGTCGTTACCATCGAGGGCCGAAAGATCGTGCAATGGCGGGACTATATGGACTCGCTGGCAGCCATGACTGCGCTTAGTCAGGCGCAGTAGCAATTGTTTGGGCTCCCGCGACCTGCGGCCTGGCTCAGAAGCCAGGGAGGAACACTATCCTTATCGCTGTCCCTACTGAAAAGTCCATCCGGGTCGAAAGTGACAGAGAGACGGACGCGCTTGTCGGCGCAGCGCATAGCCGACCGAGTGGAAATGAACCGAATCGGCTCGGGAGTCGCGCGGCTGGGGATCGACCGGGTCGAGAGCAGACGCACCGGTGCCGTGCGAACCGCGTCCATCCGTGATTGTGAGGAGCGAGTTCAGGCCGCGCAAGTGTAGCGGTGATGCAGGCCGCCGACCTGGGGGACCGCCATGACGGCACCGAGCGCCGGCGGCTCAATGCTCCGCGGTGCAGGAGCATTCCTCTCCAGGGAAAGATGAGGCCGGGACGCGTTGTAGTAGAGGACGTATTCCCGGAGGATTCGTCGGAGATGGTCCTCGCTGAGGACGATCAGGTGGTCCACGCATTCGCGCCGAATCGACCCGATGACTCTCTCCGCGTACGGGTTCTGCCAGGGGGACTGGGGCGCGGTGACGATCTCCCTGATGCCCAGCCCCGCCACCCGGTGACGGAACCAATCGCTGTAGGTGGAATCACGATCTCGGAGCAGATATCGGGGCTCGGTTCCTTCTGCCGGGAACGCTTCGACGATCTGCTGGGCGGCCCACGCGGCGGAGGGATGGGCGGTGACGGTGACATGCAAGATGCGCCTCCGGTCATGGGAAAGGATGACGAAACAGAAGAGCAGGCGGAAGGTGGCGGCGGGGACGACGAAGAAATCGCAGGCCGCGGTGCAGCGCAGATGGTTCTGGAGGAAGGTGCGCCAGGTCTGTGAGGGAGGCCTTCTTCGCCGTCGGTTCATGTACCTGGCCACCGTCGCTTCAGCGACATCGTAGCCGAGGAGCAGGAGCTCCGAACGGATGTGCGGGGCGCCCCAGAGCGGGTTCTCCTGGGACATCCGACGGATCAACCGAATCACCTCCGGACTGACGCAAGGCCGACCTCGCGACTTCCATCTCCAAAAGTACCGGAATCCCTGGCGGTGCCATCGAAGGACGGTCTCCGGCCTGACCAGGAGGAGGGCCGAACGTCACTGCTCCCAGACCCGCGCCAGGCTCACCCAGAAGGCCCGGTCAGCACGGCGTAACTTGGGTCGGGGCGCATTGTGGCGGAGGACGGCAAGTTGCTGACGGAGGGCGAGATTTTCCAGAGCCAGCCGCGAGCGGTCCCGGAAGAGGGCGCGGAAGAGCAGGAGGATGATTCGGAGGATGGACACCGGGGCCTCCCCTTGGGTAAGCTGGCCGACAGGTCAGGATGAGGTGGGGAGCATGCCGGTGAGGTGATGTAAAGCCAAGCGAGGAAAGGACGGACGGAATTTTCAGTAGGGAGAGCAGACCCCGTCCGTTGATCTTGAATGGTCCCTCATGAAGGGTAGGACGTTGTCGCACTTCCGCATCCTCGAGAAACTCGGCGAGGGCGGGATGGGCGTGGTGTACCGGGCCGAGGACGAGCGACTGCACAGGCTGGTGGCTCTCAAAGTTTTGCCGCCGGATCTCGTCGGCAACCAAGAGCGCCGGCTTCGCTTCCTGCGCGAAGCGCGCGCCGCGGCGGCGGTCAGCCACCCTAACATCGCCACGATCTACGAGGTCGGCGACGCTGAGGGGGACGTATTCATTGCCATGGAGCTGGTCGAGGGGAAGACGCTGCGCCACGCGATGGGCGGCCGGCCGCTGCCGCTCAAGAGGATCCTGAAAATCGCGGTCGAGATCGCAGAGGCCCTCGCCCGGGCGCATTCGCTGCACGTCGTGCACCGCGACCTCAAGCCCGAAAACATCGCCTTCGACGCCAACGGCCACGTCAAGATTCTCGACTTCGGGCTGGCGAAGCTGCTGGAAAACCACCCGGGCTCGCGGAGCGCCGATCTCAGCCGGCTGCGCACGATCTCGGGGGAGATGACACAGGCCGGGCGGATCCTCGGGACTGCGGCCTACATGTCGCCCGAGCAGGCGCGCGGCGAGCCTGTTGACTCCCGCAGCGACCTCTTCTCGTTCGGGATCGTCCTGTACGAGATGATGACCGGGCGTTTGCCGTTCCATGGCCGGACGGACGCAGACACCCTGAGCGCCATCATCCGCGATCGAGCGGTGCCCGCCGTCGATGTCAATCCCGTTACGCCCGCCGAATTGCAGCGGATCATCGACGGGTGCCTGGAGAAGGACCCGGACGAGCGTACCCAGCATGCCGACCAGCTTGCGGTCGATCTCCGGAAGCTGAAGCGCACCACCGATACCGACGCTCTGGCGGTGAGGACGCCGGACAGTGCGGTGGCACCCGGGCCGCGGGCGCCAATGGGCGCAGCGACGCGAGCCAGGGATCCCCGGCAAGCGATTCGCCGGCGACTCGAACTCGGTGGCGCCGCGGCCATCGCAGTTCTGGGGGTCGTTATCGGTGGATATTTCGCCCTGCGCCGCGGCGTTACGATCGAACCGGCGGACCGGTCCGCTGCCGCCCACCCCGCGTACTCCCCCCTCACCCGCGATCCCGGCGAGGAGCGTTTCCCGGCGCTTTCTCCCGACGGTCGGGAGCTCGCCTACGCCAGTCCTGCGGCCGGCAACTGGGACATCTATCTCCTCCGGGTCGGGGGCGCCAGCGCGATCAACCTGACGCGCGGCACATCGGCCGACGACACCCACCCCGCGTTCTCCCCGGACGGCCAGAGGATTGCCTTCCGCTCGGACCGCGAGGGCGGGGGAATCTTCATCATGGGTGCCACGGGGGAATCCGTCCGTCGCCTCACCGACAAGGGGTACCACCCCGACTGGTCGCCGGACGGCACGGAGATCGCCTATTCGACCGAAGGGATTGTCGACCCATCGCAGCGCAGCCTGACGAGCGAAATCTGGGTGGTCGAGGTGTCGAGCGGCAAGACGAGGAAGCTGCCGATTACCGGAGACGCCGTCCAGCCCCACTGGTCCCCTCACGGTCTCCGGATCGCCTATTGGGCAAACACCGGCGGGCAGCGGGATGTCTGGACGGTCCTCCCCTCTGGGTCGGCTGCCGTCCGGGTCACGTCGGATCCGGCCGTCGACTGGTGCCCGATCTGGTCTCCTACAGGAGACGCCTTGTATTTCGCGAGCGACAGGGGCGGCAGCATGAACCTCTGGAAGGTACGGATCGATGAGCAGACGGGGAACACCCACGGCGACCCCGAGCCGCTGACCGTTCCCACCACTTGGGCGGAAACGCCCACGATTTCGAGCTCCGGCGCCCGGCTTTCATTCGTCTCCGCAACCGGGTCGGGAAACATTCAACGAGTCCCCTTCGACCCGGTCACGGGGAAAGTGCGGGGCCGGCCGATCCCGGTCACGCGGGACGTGCGCAAGGTCGCCTTCCCTGCCCCGTCGCCCGACGGAGCCTGGATCGCCTTCAGCACATGGGGCGAGAAGGAGGACCTGTTCATCATCCGGCCGGACGGTTCCGACCTTCGTCAGCTGACCGATGACATCTTCAAGGATCGCCGCCCACGCTGGTCACCTGATGGCAAACGACTTCTCTTCTACTCCAACCGCGGTGGGGATTGGGACATCTGGACCATGAACCCGAACGGAGGCGAGCTGACGCAGATCACCCACACTCCCGACCACGACGAGATCTTTCCCGATTGGTCGCCCGATGGCACTCACATCATCTTCTGCTCTGAGCTCGGGATCAGCACTTTAGACGTGACCGTCGACTTTGAGCGGCGCGTCCCCAAAGCCCTTCCGAACGTCGATGCGGTCGGATGGAATATACGTTTCCCCGCATGGTCGCCCGACGGACGACGATTGGCTTTCCAGCGCCAATCGGGCGGAAGTCCTCGGATCGAAATTGTCGCGTACGACCTGGCAACCAGGAAGACAGAGATCCTGGCCGATCTCGGCGAAGCACCCGTTTGGCTGAACGACAGCCGTCGGCTCCTGTACCACACCAGTCGGACCCTTCTCCTGCTGGATACCCGCTCGAAAATCTCTCGGCAGGTGCTTATTGTGGACCCGAGCGAAGACCTCGCGCTGCCGAGCCTGAGTGCGGACAATCGCGACGTCTACCTGATCGTAAGTCGAAGGGAAGCCGATATCTGGCTGATGGAGATGAAGTAAGGTGCCTCGACCGATGACCCTCTCCCCCGGCACGCGCCCCGGCCCGTGCGAGATTGCCGCCGGGCTCGCGGCGGACTGCCGTCCGTGCCCGCGACCGCTCGACGACGCCTGAGGCGTTGAAGTTGCTGAAGCCGCCTGTAAGGGAAGCTGGCCGACAGGTCAGGATAAGGTGGGGACGTAAAGCCAAGATTAAAAAGGCCGGATGGAATTTTCATTAGGGACAGCAGGTAGAAATCTCAGTTGTTGCTTCCCAGGGTGAAGTAGAACGCCGCGCCCTGATTCACTTTTCCCTCGGCCCAAATCCGGCCGCCATGACGCTGGATGACGCGTGCCACGGTTGCGAGGCCGATCCCGGTTCCCTCGAAATCGGAGGCCGCATGGAGCCGCCGGAACGGGGCGAAGAGCTTGTCGACGTGGGCCATGTCGAATCCGGCGCCATTGTCGCGCAGGCAATAGATCGCTCCTTCATCGGCCCGGGTCGTGTTGAACTCGATCTTCGCCTCCGTCTTCTTGCGCGTGAACTTCCAGGCGTTTTGAAGGAGATTTTCCAGGACGATGCGGAGGAGCAGGGGATCGCCCTGCGCCACGAGCCCATCCTGGATCTGCAGGCTCAGGCTGCGCTCGGTGTCTCGCCGCCGCAGCTCCGAGGCGACCTCCCGCGCCATGCCGCTCAGATCGACTTTCTGTCGTGTCAGCTCGGTGCGTGTGATGCGCGACAGCTTCAACAGGCCTTCGATCAAAGCGCTCATGTGCTGAACGCCTGCCCGGATCCGGCGCAGCTTGTCCTGCGCGCTTGCGCCCAGGGTATCGGCACATTCCTCCATGAGTCCCTGGCTGAACCCGTCGATCCACCGGAGCGGCGCGCGAAGATCGTGCGACACCGAGTAGCTGAACGCCTCGAGCTCCTTGTTCGCCCGCTCCAGCTCTTTGGCCCAGGCGCGGCGCATCTGCGCGATTTGCAGGTGGGTCCTCACCCGCGCGAGAAGCTCCCGGGCCGAGAATGGCTTCACCACGTAGTCATCCGCTCCGGCGCCGAGACCTTCGACGGTCGCCTCTTCGCCCGCGCGCGCAGACAGCAGGATGACGGGGACGGTCCGGGTCCGCTCGTCCTTCCGGAGCTCCTGCAGCAGGCCGAAGCCGTCCAGGCCCGGCATCATGACGTCCGAAAGAACGAGGTCGGGCGTTTCCTCACGGGCCGCGATCAGGGCGGCCGCCCCGTCCTGGACCACGCGCACCGCGTACCTGTCCCCCAGCAGCCGCTTGACATAGTTCCGCATGTCCGCGTTGTCGTCGGCCACGAGAATTCGGGATCGGGGGCCGCCGGCGGCCGCTGCCGTGATGGTCGACCCGGGTTCTTTGGTCTCCGCGGGCAGAAGGGCGGCGCCGGAAGTCGACGGCGCGTCGGGGAGCCAGTGAAGCGCCTCTTCGACATAGGCGGCCGCCTGGGTCGCCGACGAGGAAAGGGTCCGTTCCTTGCCGATCTGCCCCTGTGGGAGGTGCGCGCTCCCGCTCTTGATCGCGACGATGAAGGTGCTGCCCGCGCCCTCCCGGCTTTCGACGCGCACGGTGCCGCGGTGGAGCCCGACCAGCTCCTTGATCAGGGCGAGGCCGATTCCCGTTCCTTCATGAGTGCGTGACTTCGCTCCCTTCACGCGGTGGAACCGCTCGAACAGCCGCGCCCGCTCGCTCTCTGGAATGCCGACGCCCGTGTCCGCGACCTCCAGCTCCGCCCGGTCACCGCACCATCGCAGCCGGACCGTGATGGTCCCTTCGAAGGTGTGCTTGAAGGCGTTGGAGAGGAGATTGAGGACGATCTTCTCCCACATCTCCCGGTCGATGCAGAGCGGTTCAGGCATCGCCGGGCAATCCACCACGAGCGACAGGCCCGCCTTGTCGATGGCCGAGCGGAAGACGCCCGCCAGCTCCGCAGTATAAGCGGCCAGATCGGTCGGTTCGAAACTCGCCTGCACGCGGCCCGCCTCGATTCGGGAAAAGTCCAGCAGGGAGTTGACCAATTTGAGCAGGCGGAGAGCGTTGCGGTGAGCGGCATCCAGACGCTCGCGGCGACTCGGAGTCAGAGGGCTCTCGTGCTCCGCGAGCTCGTCTTCCAAGGGCCCCAGAATCAAGGTGAGGGGGGTGCGGAACTCGTGGCTGACATTCGAGAAGAAGGCCGTCTTGGCCCGATCGATCTCCGCCAGCGCTTCGGCCCGCTTGCGCTCGTCTTCGTAGGCCCGCCCGATGGCGACGGCGGTGGTCACGCCGGCGGCCAGCAGGTCGTAGAACGCGCGGTAGGTGTCGTTGAGAGGAAGCCGCGAGCTGACCCCCGCCACGATGATTCCCAGGGGCCGCTCGTGTCCCGGGGGGGCGATCGGGAGCGCCAGGGCCGTCTTGGGAGGCTCGGGATAAGGGCCACATGACAGCGGGCCGAGCCGCGAGTTGAGATCGTCGATCTGCCGGGCCTGATGCGAGCGCACGACCTCCGCCAACGGCCAGGGCGTCTCCTGAGGAGCCGCCAGGTCGACGATCTGCGGGCTTGCGGCGGTTCCAGCCGCCAATCCGGTGCCGACGACGAGCCTGGCTTCCCGGCCCTGATCATCAACGGCATAACAGAGGAGGAAGGGCAGATCGAGCTCGGACTCCGAGAGGCTCTGGGCGGCGAGCGTGAAGGCCTCCTCGAGCGATCGCGCCTTGCCGGCGCGGGCGGCGAGGTCGCGCAGGGCGCGCGTGCGCCGCTCGGCGAGCATCTTGCTCGTCGTCTCGGTCACCGGGTGGAAGAGGCCCCCGACCTTGCCCGTCTCGTCCTGAATGGGACTGAACGAGAAGGTGAAGAACGTCTCTTCGAGATAACCGTTGCGGTCCAGGAACATCCGCTGATTTTCGAGGTACGAGGTCCGGCCCCCGAGCGCCCGCTCGAATGCCTCGCCGATGACCGGCCAGGCCGAGGCCCAGCATTCGCTGAAGTCCTGACCGACCGAATGCGGGTGCTTTGCGCCACAGATCGGCCAGTAGCCGTCATTGTAGATCTGGACGTGCTTGGGCCCCCAGGCGAGGGAGATCGGAAAGTTGGAGGCCAGGCAGAGGCTGACGGTCGTCCGCAGGCTCTGCGGCCAGCGTGAGATGTCGCCCAGGGGCGTCTTAGCCCAGTCCATCGACCGGACCAGCGTTCCCATCTCTCCGCCGCCGACCAGCCAGTCCCCGGGACGACCCTGGTCTCGACCGGGTGAGCGCCGCGCCTGGGCTTGTTTCGTCCCGCGGCTCTTCACTTCCGTTCCAGATTGGGGAGCACTCGAACCCCTTCGTCCATCCTCGCTGGGTTCAATGGCTAGGAGGCAGAGTCAGGAGGATCGGCCTGGAGGGTAAATATCGGCAAGCAGACCCTCCCGTCAAGGCCTGCGGGCATGGTTCGGCTCGCGAATCGAGAACGTCCAGCAGCGGATGAGATCGAGCGGTTACTTCCCAGGGAAGAGATGCCCTCGGGGCTTACGGAAGCGTAACCGAGCACGAACGTTGACAGCGGCCCGTTGTAGTCGACCATTGGAGCTTGGTGGCGCTTTTCGGGGGGGTTCCGAGCGAGGGAAACGCCCTTCAGGGTCGCGATCCCAGTGGAGGAGGTCCCCACGGGCGTCGAGAGGAGATCGGAGGAACGCGCCAGCGCGGTCGTGCAGGGGGGGGCAGACACAGGATAATCCCTGACTGGGGTAGATCTTCGAGGCAGGGCGCCGGGGATTCGTCGGACCAGCACACCGCGCCATAATCTCTTCTCCCATCGTTGGAGGACGTTGCCTCGTGCCGATCGGCGGTCCGAGTCAAGGGCATCCCGCTCCGGTTGCGTCCGCTGCAAAGGGGACTACAATCACCCGGCTTCGTCAAAGCATGAGGAGGTCGTCATGCCCTCGAGACCCAAGACAGCGCGTCCCCGGGTCGCACCTCCAATCCTCTCGGCAGCGACGATCCTCATCTGCCTCGCGGTCGCCGTCTCGTCGCCCGCCGGCGCCACGCTGGATTCCAGGACCGCCGCCAACGGCCTGAAGGAGGCGCTCGGAGTCGGCACGAGCGGATCCGTCGACCTTCTCGGCCGCCCCGATGGCTACCTGAAGAACGTCGACGTCCGGATCCCGATGCCCGAGAAGCTTCATGTCGTCGACACGAGCCTCCGGACGATCGGCAAGGGGAACCTGGTCGACGAATTCGTGACCAGCATGAACCGCGCCGCCGAGACCGCCGCCCCTCTCGCGCGAAGCGTCTTCCTCGACACCATCAAGCAGATGAGCTTCGCGGACGCCGTGAAGATCGTGCGGGGCAAGGACCACGAGGCCACCGACTACCTGCGCGCCAACGCCGGCCCCAGGCTCGACACCCTGTTCCGGCCGATCGTCGCCGGGCAGCTCGATAAGGTCGGGACCACCCGGTCCTTCGACGCCATGATGGGCCGCATGTCCTCCCTGCCGTTCGCGGGAAAAGTCGCCTTCGACCTGGACGCCTACGTGACCGCCAAGGCGCTCGACGGAATGTTCCTGATGATCGGACGGGAAGAGGAGAAGATCCGCCGAGACCCCGTGGCCCGCACCACCGATCTTCTCAAGACGGTGTTCGGCGGGTCCGGCGAGTCGGGAAAGAAGAAAACCCCCTGGTGGAAGAAGGTGGTCTCCGGCGGGTCGTCCAACAGCGGAACCTAGTGGGTGTCGCGGCTGTCCCTACTAAAATATCCATCCGCCTCAAAATGGACTGGCTGGGCGGTAGGCGTGGCTGGGATCCTTCAGACGGATCGGTCCTGAGCGCGGGCCCCATGGCTCTCTGACTGTTAACCCGACGGTCCCCGAGTTCGAGGAGATTGTCGCCTGGGGAGCCAGACCTCATCCTTCTCGAAACGGCGGGCTGCTGGTTAACAGCGGCCCGCCTCTTCACCACCCCCACATGTTTCCAGTTGTGCGCGAGTTGGCTCGACTCGTCGGTCCCATTGGGCTCTTTCGGGAGGGCGAGGCAGGCGCCGCCATCGGCTCATCCCCGGTCGTGCCGGCTCTCTGACTCTCTCGAACCCTTGTCCACCCTCCCGAAATTCGTCCTTCGATTAAGCGGTAAATCGGTGGAGTCATCGCCTGCTTCCTGAAGCGGCGTGAGGCCGCGAACGGGAGGACAGCTTCATCGGGAGGACACAAGAGGACGGGTAACCCCGGCCATGGGCAGCCCCCCAGAGAATGGCAGGAATGAAGGGGCGCGAGAGAGGGTAACCTTAATAATGAGGGGAACGTTCCGGGAAGAGACCCGACCATCAAAAATCGGTGGACCACTACACCCTTCACACTTTTCGGAGAAGAACCAAAAAACGAAAGTTGACTGACCTGGATCCTGGCGGTAAACAGGTATGGGGGGACGAGGTGCGGGAGCGCGTGTCCCTGCACCTGTCCGCGGATCAGGGTCAAGGGGGCCCGTCCGTTCCCGGATTCGAAGGGAGAGATGCTGCCCATGCCTGTGAGGAAGACGATTGGCGCGATCTTCTGGGTTGGCTGTCTCCTTGGGGTGGTCCTGGTCGCCGCTCCGGGGGGGCCCGCCGCGAACGACTCCAATGATGCGGCCCAGGCGGCCGGCCCAGGGCCGGCCGCCACGATGGTGCCGCTCCATCGAGCCGGCCAGTTTCTCGGGGACGTGAGGCAGTTGCCCGCGCTTCCGCAACCCCCACCGGGGCAGAGAAGGCAGCGCCCGCGGCTCGAGGAGCCCCCCCTCTCGTACTCCCAGGGCGGTCCCGACCTCTCCCTCCAGCCTCCAGGAGTCGCCGCCCCAGCTCCTTCCCCCTCCGTCTCGTTCGCCGGACTCGACTTCGCCAATTGGGGCGACGGCTGGCCGCCCGACACCGTTGGGGATGTCGGCCCGACCCATTTCATCCAAGCCGTCAACACCTCGGTCGGGATCTTCCGCAAGTCCGATGGCGCCCGCCTCGCGGCCTTCACGTTCGACAGCCTTATGAGCCAGGGGAACTTCGGGAACCCATGCGATAACAGGAACTTCGGCGACCCGACCGTGGTGTACGACGGGGCAGCCGACCGCTGGTTCATCTCGGATTTCGCTTTCGCGGTGGACGCGAACTCCCACCCGATCGCCCCTTACTACCAGTGCTTCGCCGTCTCCCGCAGCGGCGACCCGATCGGCGGAGGCTGGTACTTCTACTCACTCCAGACCACCGACTTCTTCCCCGATTACCCGAAGCTCGGCATCTGGCCCGATGGTCTCTACCTGACGGCGGACATGTTCGGGGCGACGTTCAAGAACGGGCGGGTCTGGGCGCTCAACAAAGATCAGATGGAGGCGGGTGCCGCAGCCAGCGCGCAGTTCTTCGACCTGCCGGGGAAGATCTCGGGCGTCGATGTCTTCGCCCCTCTCCCGAGCACCTACCACCCCGCCACCGGGATTCCACCGGCCGGACGGGAGAACCTGGTGACCGTGATCTGGTCGGCGAAGCTGGCGCGGGTCTGGAAGTTTCACGTGGACTGGGTCAACCCGGCCAACTCGACATTGACAGGCCCGTCGGACGTCACCCTCTCCACCTGGACGGTGGCTCCCGGCACCGTCCCAGCGAAGAACGGGAACGACTTGGACACCCTCCTCGAGCGGGCGATGATGCAGAACCAATACACGAACCTGAACGGCACAGAGTCGCTCTGGCTCGTGCAGACCGTCGCCGCGACCACGACCAGCAACGCCGCCGTCCGCTGGTACCAAGTGGATGTGACCGGCGGGACAGTCATCACCTCCGGTCCGCTCCAGCAGAGCACCTTCGACAACGGCGACGACGGCCTGAGCCGGTTCATGCCGAGCCTGGCGGTGGACAAGAACCTCGACATGGCCGTCGGCTACAGCGTATCGAGCTCGACCCTGTTCCCGGCGATCCGCTACGCCGGGCGTCTCGCGAGCGATCCTCCCAGCACCCTGGGCCAGACCGAGACCTCACTCATCGAGGGGACCGCGTCGCAGTGCTGCAATTTCTCCGACGGCTCGAGCAATACCCGGTGGGGCGACTACAGCGCGATGGTCCTGGACCCGGACGGCTGCAGGTTCTGGTACACGAACGAGTATTACGCGGCGCCCCAGCCAACGATGCTCCTCCAGGACAACTGGCAGACGCGCATCGGCTCCTTCCACTTTGCCGGGTGCGCTCCTCCGGGGAACTTGCAGGGGACGGTGACCAACGCAGGCACCGGGAACCCGATCGCCGGCGCGACCGTGACCGCGGGCGCCAACACGACGACGACCGACAGCGACGGCTTCTACCTCTTTGCCAACCTCGAGGCCGGCGCGTACACGGTGACGGCCACGGCTCCCGGGTTCAGCGGCGCGCCCGCGATCGTCACGGTGCCGAGCGGCGGAACGGCCGTTCAAAACTTCGCCCTCTCGCCCAACATCTCGGGGTGCCTGACCGACACGACCCAGGCCGACTTCCAGGCCGGCGCGGCGACGAGCCTGGACCTCGCCTCCAGCCCGGGGGATGTGAAGCTCGCATCCTCGGGAGGAGGGCAGGCGCTGGACCAGCAGAACACGACCGTGGGCAGCACAGGCGATGGTATCGGCACCACGCAGTGGATCGGTCAGTCGTTCAATCCCGGCGTGACCGGGCAGCTGACCCAGGTCGACGCCGACCTCTTCTGCAGCGGTTGTACCGGCACGGTCCAGCCGATCACGGTCGAAGTCAGGACCACGAGTGGCGGCCTTCCCACGACCAGCGTCCTCGCCACGGCCAGCATCGCCGCCTTCTCGAGCGGCGCGGCGTCGTTCAGGTCCGCGATCTTCAGCACGCCCGCGACCCTGACGGCCGGCACAACCTACGCGGTCATCGCGAGAGTGACGACGGCGAATTCCGCAGGGACCTACGCCTGGCTGAGGAGCAACAACCAGCAGTACGCAAACGGTGACGAGGTCACGACGACCAACAGCGGCTCGACCTGGGCCGCGCAGAACAGGGACAACGGCTTCAAGACCTACATCACGACCTCCACGACGTACTTGGCATCGGGCACCCTGGTCTCCTCGCTCAAGGACGCCAATCCGGTGCCGGGCGACACGCCGCACTGGACCACGCTCTCCTGGACGGCGGCGACGCCGGCGGGGACGACGGTGAAGTTCCAGGTCGCGGCAAGCAACAGCGTCTCCGGACCGTTCAACTTCGTGGGGCCCGACGGCACCGGCGCCACGTTCTTCACGAGCAGCGGTGTCTCCCTGAGCCAGTTCAACGGCAATCGGTACCTGAAGTACGAGGCGTTCCTGGGCACGGACAACACGGCCACGACGCCCACGCTGAGCGCCGTCACCGTGTGTTACGCCAACGGGTGCTCGGGCCAGGTCAACGGGACGGCGTGCAACGACGGCAATGCCTGCACCCTGACCGACACGTGCCAGAACGGGACGTGCGTGGGCTCGAGCCCCGTGGTGTGCACGGCGCTCGATCAGTGCCATGTCGCGGGGACGTGCGATCCGGGGACGGGAGTCTGCTCGAACCCGACGAAGCCCGACGGCACGGCCTGCGACGACGGCAACGCCTGCACCACGGGCGAAGTCTGCACCGGCGGCGCGTGCGGCGGCGGGATCCCCGTCACGGTTCCCGAGGTGAACGACAGCCTCAGGGTGGGCGAAGGGGGATCGTCGTCGGCGATCACGTGGAACGACCTGCCGGGACCCTACAACGTCTATCAGGGCTCCAGGGTCGACGGCGCCGTCTGGTCGTACGACCAGACCTGCCTGGCGGCGGGGATCTCCGTGATGAGCGCTTCGGACGCCGCCGTCCCGACCGTCTCGACCGTTTTCTTCTACCTCGTGACGCGCGTCAACGCTTGCGGCGAATCGATCCCCGGGAGAGACTCCGGCGGGCTGCCTATCCCGAACAACTCTCCGTGTCCTTAAGCTGTAGTGGACCATCGCGACTTGATGGCACTTTCCGATGAGATTCTGAGCGGGGAAGGTGTTGCCCAGCGTCCCGATCTCAGTGGAGAAGGTCCCCGCAGTCGTCAAGAGGGGGGCGAGCGACGCGCCAGCCAAGTCGAGCTGGAGTGAAAGCCAATGGATAACCCCTGACCGGGGGAGATCCTCGAGGCAGGGCGCCGGCCCGCAAGAGTCGTTGGACCATCACACCCTTTGCTTGTCCCGTGGTCAGCAGAATGGCGGACCGCGGACGACGCAACCCAGAAGAGTGACTGGGAATGGCATTCCGTTCGATGAAGGCGGTGTGAGTTCTCGAACAAGGGCGAGGTGATTGCGCGGAGGATTATCATGAGGCGAGCCCTCTTCTCCATGCTGGCGGTTGTTGCGGTGCTAGGGGTTGGGGCGAAGACCAAGGCCGCTGAGAAGGAAGATTTCATCGAGCGGTTCAAGTCCTCACCCGAGGTTCACAAGGCCCTCGAGTCTCTGAAGTCGGCGGGCTTCTCCTCCCACCAGTCGCCTGAGGCGCTGATCGTCGCAGGGAGTTGTGGGGTCGCGGGTTGCTCGTCGACCGCTCTCGTTGTCGAAGTAGTGCAGACGAGTGGCGTCAACAGTCAGACTCGGTACGTCGCTGCCCTGGTAGAGGCATCTGGTCCATCGGGCGTGCCCGATCAAGTGAGTCTAATCCAGCTCGCGCCATGCCCGAAGACACCGTAAGAGGTCGGCCATTCCATCGAACATTCCGTCCATCTCGATGAGGTATGCTCGGGCGGTCTGCGGGGCTGCCCCCATCATGAGGTCGGATTTGGCGGAGCAGTGTCCCGATGCCTCTCTGCGTGTTAACCAGACGGTCTCCAAGTTCGAGGAGACTTACGCTTGGGGAGCCAGCCATCATCAGCCCCGAGTCGTCGGGGCGGGCGTTTTGAGGAGCCCCGGTCGCGTGAGCGGTCGGGGCTCTCCTTCCTCTAGACACGACGCCGGTTGTGCCTGGAGCGCTAGGGAGCGTATATTTTCGGCACCCTGCATCCGCGGAGCGCCGCTTGACGGTCGAAGAGAGCCCTGGCTGCCCGGGCCCCGCAGTCCTATTGGATATGGCCGCGGGCTTGGCAGGCTCAATCGAGTTAGATTTGCAGGGCAACGTTTCGGTCTTGTGGTCGCTCGTGGCCCCAATGAGGAACACGCCATGACTGAAAAGAAAGCTTGGCTCATCACCGGAGCTGGTCGAGGCTTGGGCGTCGACATCGCCAAGGCCGCCTTGGCCGCCGGCCACGCCGTTGTCGCCACCGGTCGCGATGCTGCGAAGGTCGCGGCCGCGGTGGGCGACCACGAAAACCTCCTGGCAATCAAACTCGACGTCACCCGCCCACAGGATGCGCAGGCAGCAGTCGAGGCGGCCGTCGCGAAGTTCGGCCGAATCGACGTCCTGGTCAACAACGCGGGCAACTTCTTCACCGGCTTCTTCGAGGAGCTGGGCCCCGAGCAGGTCCGCAATCAAATCGAGACGCTGCTGTTCGGCCCGATGAATGTCACTCGCGCCGCCCTACCGGTGATGCGCAAGCAGCGCTCCGGCCTGCTGCTCACCATCTCCTCGACCGCGGGCATCGCCGGCCAAATGTTCTGCACGGCGTATGCGGCCGCAAAGTTCGGCATCGAGGGGTGGATGGAGTCGCTCACGCCGGAGATCGCCCCCTTCGGAATCCGCACGATGCTGGTCGAGCCTGGTTTCTTCCGGACTGAGCTGCTCACCATCGACTCGACCACCTACGCCCAGCCCACCATCGACGACTACGCCGAGCGAACCAAGGAGATCGTCGCTGCCTGGAAGAGCATGGATGGGAAGCAAGGTGGCGACCCCGCCAAGCTCGCCGACGCCCTCGTGAAGCTCGTTGTGCTCAAGGAGCCGCCGACCCGCTTCGCCGCCGGCGCCGACGCTGTGCAGACGCTCGAGACCAAGGCCAACACGCTGCTCGCCCAGGCCCAAGCCCACCGCGAGCTGTCCACTTCCCTCGCGTACGACGACGCCTGAATACAGATGTTGTCCCCGGCCGCTACAGCACATCTAACGATGCGCTCCACCCGACGCGCTAAAGCGCGCAGGTGAGCGCCGGCGTTCGGCAGGAGGAGACCACGTGCGATACAAACTTCTAGGCAAGAGCGGCCTTCGTGTTTCGGAACTGTGCCTGGGGACGATGACCTTCGGCGAAGATTGGGGCTGGGGCGCCTCGAAGGAAGAGAGCCGCAAGGTCTACGACGCTTTTCTGGAGGCGGGCGGCAATTTCATCGACACCGCCAACGTCTACACCCTCGGCACGAGCGAACAGCTTCTGGGCGAGTTCATGGCAGACCACCGGGACCGAATCGTCCTGGCGACCAAGTATACGAATGCTGCTCCCGGGAACGACCCCAACGCTGCCGGCAACCACCGCAAGAGCATCATGCGGGCCGTGGAAGCCAGTCTTAAACGGCTGAGAACCGACTACATCGACCTGTACTGGCTGCACATCTGGGACCAGATCACCCCTATCGAAGAGGTGATGCGGGCCTTCGACGATCTTGTGCGGCAGGGAAAAATCCTCTACGCGGGGGTGTGCAACATGCCAGCCTGGATCGTGGCGAAGGCCAACACTCTGGCCGAGCTGCGAGGGTGGACTTCATTCGTCGGGCTGCAAATCGAATACAACTTGATCGAGCGGACCCCGGAGCGGGATCTGCTGCCGATGGCGGCGGGGCTGGGCCTGGGCGTCACAGCCTGGTCGCCGCTGGCAGGAGGGCTGTTGACCGGCAAGCAGCTGGAGGCGGGTGGGACCAAGGACTCCCGGCAGAGCAACGCGTCCATGCAGGAGTTCATAAAGCCCGACGCTCGCAAGGAGAAAGTGGCCCGGGAAGTCGTGGCCGTGGCCCGCGAGAGCGAGCGTTCCCCGGCCCAGTTGGCTTTGGCCTGGCTGCGACAGAGACCTGATCCGGTGATTCCGATCATCGGCGCTCGCAAGCTGGCGCAGGTCAAGGACAATCTCGCCTGCGTCGGTGTGACACTCACCCCGGCGCACCTCGAACGCCTGGATGCCGTCAGCCGGATCGAGATGGGATCTCTGCACGACCTGTACGCCAACGTTCAGGCGCGTGCCCTTCAAGCGGGCGGAATGCGGGACCAGATCGACGCCTGACGTTGTGGCCGAGGAGGTCACTTGATCGCCATTGCCAGTAAGCGACATGGTGCTCGGTTGTCCGATGGCGACAACAGTCACCGTGTTCTGGGCAAGCACAAGACTCGCGGATGATCAGTGGGGGACGCAGTGAACGGCCGGGGACATAGGTAACAGATCAGTCCGGGGACATGGGTGACAGTGTACGACGGTCGGTGCGACTGAGCCCATCCTGGATGACGAGTTTTCGCTCGTGAAAGACACCCAGCCTGAGCGGTCCGAAATAGACATTCCAGATCTCGTTGTCCACCTCCTCGAGACCGACATATTCACCCCCTCGAGACATTCCCTCACGGCAGCCGAGGAGGGCTGACCCCGGAAGACCGCGAAGCCCATGAGGCGCCGCGAGTAATGGTCGACGGCAACCGCGAGCCACCAACAGAAGGGCCAGACCTGAGGCAAGGCGAACGGAACCCACGAGGTCCAAAGACCGAGGGTAGTGGGCACGGTCGTGAGATCAACATGCCAGAGGGTGTTCGGCCTTCGGGTAGTGACCTTTCGAGGCGTCACCTGGGGAGACGGACAGGGTCCCGGCGGTCGCGTCTCCCGCAACATTCTTGGTAACGGGGGTCACGAGGAAGATGCGGGCAGCTTGGACGAGAGACCGGTGGCGTGCAGCTCGCAGCTCAAGGATCGCCGGTCGCTCCGTGGGTGGATAATGGGGCCGCTGCTGGGGTTCGATCTGCTGCAAGGGGAACGGGCGACACCGACCACGGGCAGCCTCCCAGAGACTGCTAGGGATGAAAGGGCGCGAGAGCGGGTAACCCTATAACGAGGGGAGCGTTCCTGGAAGAGACCTGACCAGCAGAATTCGGTGGACCGCTACACCGGTCTGGTTCGTTTCGCGATCCGCGCCGGGCTGATTCCCCCGGGCGACTCATGGAGAATCGACGTCATGTCTCAGGACCCTGCATCGCGATCTCTGAGTATCGTCATCCCGGCACTGAATGAGGAGCAGGCCATCGGAAGGACCCTGCAGAGCTGCCTAGACGCACGGGACGAGATCTGTCAGACGGCCGGGATCGAATCCGTAGAGGTGATCGCCGTGAGCGATGGGTCCACCGATCGTACCGCGGAGATCGCCAGGGGCTTTGATGATGTCAAGGTGATTGTGTTCGCCCACAACCGTGGCTATGGTGCCGCGATCAAAGAGGGCTTCCGACAGGGCTTGGGCGACTGGGTCGGCTTCCTGGATGCGGATGGCACGTGCGATCCGCGTTATTTCGGAGAGATGTGCAAGATCGCACGCGAGCAGGGTGCGGACATCGTGCTGGGTTCCCGCCTGGGACCGGATTCGGAGATGCCCTGGCTCCGTAGAGTCGGCAATCGGTTGTTCGCCGTCGTGCTGGGTCTATTGTGTGGCAAGTTCGTGACGGACATTGCCAGCGGAATGAGAGTCATGCGACGCTCCGCGCTGGACCTGCTTTATCCTCTCCCGGATGGCCTCCACTTCACTCCTGCGATGAGTGCACGGGCACTTCTGAACGGCCTGCGCGTGGTGGAGCTCCCCATGAGATACGGGGAGAGGGTGGGTGCGAGCAAACTTCGCGTCGTACAGGACGGGGTGCGGTTCTTTCGCGTCATCATCGAGGGGGTACTCTGCTACCGGCCCGAGAGAGTCTTTCTCTCTCTCTTCGCGTTCTGTCTCTTCCTCGGGTTGCTGCTGAGTTTGTATCCGATCGAGTTCTACTTCAGGCATGGGCGGCTCGAAGAATGGATGCTCTACCGCTTCCTTGCGTGTTTTCTGCTCGGAGCTATCGGCTTCCAATCCGTATGCTCGGCGGCACTGGCGAATCGCATGGCGTCCCTGGGACCTGATCGTCTTGAAGCGGAAGGATTCTGGGCCGCCCTCTTCGGGAACGTTTTCTCCGGTAGACTCCTCGCCTCGATCACGATCCTGGCAGTGGTGGCATCGGTTCTTCTGGTCTGGCCAGGCATCGTGGAGTATGTTGTCAGCGGCCACGTCACCGTCCATTGGTCCAGAGTGGTCTTGGCAGCCTTCGGGATGCTCATGGCCACCCAGGCGGTCGTGACGGGCGTTCTGCTGAAGGTCCTCGACATCTGGAAGGTGCAGAGCCGCCTCCGGATGGTGGGCTCGGAGGGACGCCGGAATCGTGCGTGAAGTTTCCGCCCTTCGACTCGGGTCCGTCGCCGCCGAGTGCAATGATGCGCGGTTCTCGCGAAGATCGAACGCACGCGTATTGACCTGGTTCTCCTGGACGTCGGTTCCGGAATCACGACCTTCTGCGCCAGAACTGACATCGTCTCGATGCGTCAGCCGCCCCTTCCAGATGACAAGGCTTATCTCGCAGCGGCATAGGGAGTGATAAGGATCTCGTTTGGGTCTAAACCTCGAGCCCGGGGCAGCGTGATCTACTTCGTCACCTCTGAGATCCGGACGCCTTCGCGACGCGCCCGACGACCGAGCAGGGCGCAGGACAACGTGACGACCAGCAGTGGGATGACCGGCACCCGATAACGCCCACTTTGATACATTACGAACGAAGACATCAGCAATAGGTAAAGAATCAGCAGAATCAGAAGCCCGAGATGTGCCTGTTTCTCACGTGGCCATGCCCGGGCACGCAGCACCAGGGGCGGCAGAGCCAGAACTCCGCCCACGGAGACGGCCATTCCGAGCAGGAGAAGGCCGCCGAGCCAGTGAAGGCGCCACAGCCATCTCAGACGATCCGGAACGCTGCCGCCTTGAAAGCTCGGGACCTCCTTGAGCAGGATATCCGGAAGGCGGCTGTCGGGAACGCCCAGACCTCCTGCCGCCGTCAGTGCGAGGCGCTCCAGCGCGGCCGCCGGGTGCCTCATGAGAACGGAGATGAAGTAGTCGTGGCGGGCCTTGACCACCTGGGGAAATGACATCCCCCGATCGGGACCGAAGTCGTCCTGCCAGGGCTGTGTGAGGGTAGAGACCTCTCGCGGCTCTCCCGCCAGATCTGCGACGTCGCGGGCGAACCTCGCCTCATTCACCTGGCCGACGCCCGCGAAGATCGGCACGCGGATGACGATGTAGTTGCGAAGAGTCCAAGCCACGATCGGAATCGTGGCCAGCGTGATGAATACGACCAGTGTCCTGGTCCGGCTCACGGAGGAGGGCCGCACGAAAAGAAGCAACAAGGCAATTGGAGCCCAGAGGTAGGTCGCGACCGGACGAACCAAGGGCAGCAGGCTGACGAGGCCTGCGAAGGTCAGCAGCCGATAGGTCTTTGGCGAATCCCACCACCATATCCAGGTCAAAACCGCCAGCAGCAGGAGGAAGGTGAACAAGGTCTCCGTGAGAATCACGTTGGCGTGGGCGATACTCGCCGGCTCGAGCGCCATCAAGGTCCCTGACAGGAGCGCCACGGGCGTTCCTCCCAGCCTTAGGGCGAGCAGGGACACCATCCCTACAACCAGTGAAGCCAGGAGGACCTGTGCGATCAGCGCGCCGGCGAGATGAACGGGAGAGGCGATCCCGATCGCGAAGATGAGCGCCAGAAATCCCGGGTAACCGGGAGGCCAGTGGTACTGCGGGTGTCCCTCATCTTGAAAACCGGTCCCGTCGGCCAGATTATGGGCCATCATGATGTAGCCATAGGAATCCTGCCACGTGTAGACGGGCCGCTCGCGATGGAGCGCGATGTTCAGAACCAGCAGGCGAGGAACGAGCCCGATCAGGAAGAAAGCCATGAACAGATGTCGGCCGCGTAAGGACCCTAGGAGGCCCTGGCGGGCGTCCACCTCCTCCGCCACGGAGGCTCTCAAGCGCGACCTGGGCGGCTCGTAGAGGCGGCGCTCCGCATGGTCAGGGGGATGACAAGACTCCGATGCCGCGGGAAGGCGGGCGAGCCTGGAGAGCCATGTTATGCGGGATTATACGGCTGAAGAGGTCTTGGGAAGGCATTTATCGGACCTGCTCCACTCCCTGCCCGAGGAGGCTGCGAAAAAGCCGTGCCCTTGAGAACGGCAAGGGCTGACAGAGTGTCCAGGCTCGGCGGCGAGCAGTGAGCCTGACGACGCACCGATGTCGGACAACATATCGTCGGCTTGGTCCTGGTCTCGGTGCCGCAAGATCTAGGGACGGGGCCGGAACCTGTCTTGATGAATCTGGAGCCGGCGGGAACGCTTGGGATGGCGCACCTGTTCTGGAACGAGGTGCCAGGGGCGCTGAGGTACGACGTCATCCAGGGCGATCTCGATCAGGTGACGGCGCAGCCGGGAATGCTCTCGTTGGGGCCGGTGCGGGTGTTGGCCTCGGGGATCACGGGGACGACCTTTACCGAGAGTGCCATAGCACGGACGGGCTCGTCACGAAGATCGCGCGGATCGTCATCACCGGGCGACCATCCGAAATGAGCTGCCTGTGACACCCCATGAGACCCATTCCGTGAACCCGGGGAGGTGGCCAGGAAGCAGCGTGGGCGAAGACGTGCAAACTGCAGCCCCGGACACTAGATTCATCCGGCGGGCGGTCTCGAGCCCTGCGGAGGACGGAATGAAAATGACGAGAATCGCAACGGTCGTGACTCTCGTCGGGACGATTGCCGCGGCGTCGAGCGGGCTGGTCGCACGGGGCGCTCAGGACGAGGCGTGCACGCGGGCGGTGCCGGAGTCGCTGTTCGAGCAGATCCCCAGCGTCTTCCCGTCGTACCGGCTAATTCAGGCCGGCGACTACTCCGCCGATGTCGTGAAGGCGGAGAAGAAGAAACACTCGGGGGGAGCGTGCCTGGGAGTCGCCGCCGGGAAATTCGACGGGAGGCACGCCAAAAATTTCGCGTTTCTGCTGGTCTCACAGAGGAAGCCCGCTCTCCTGGTGGCGGCGCGCTCGACCGAGGACAAGGAGTGGGTGTTCGAAGAGCTGTTGGATCTGGGGCAGGACGCTCCAGGCAGGAATTATGTCCGTGTCGTCCAGCCGGGAAGGTATGAGGATCGCCGGGCTCAGGCTCCTACGAACTCCAGGGGTTGGGTCAGCAGTTACACGAGCGCGTATCAGGGGGTCGCCGTCGGTCACTTCGGGTCGCCCGGTGTGGGTCTCTTCTTCACCGGGAGCGAGTGGGTCCACCTCAGGTTGGGAGACTGAGGCGCTTTCCGCGCAGGACGGTGGCAGACGCCTGACCCGCTGGACGGAGGGTTTGGATAGGCTGGTAGCAACCCGCTATTAGGACCCGACCGGCCTTGTGTCCGCTGTAGTGGTCCACCGAGACTTGATGGTGCTTGTAGGTGGGATACCGATCAGCGAAGACGCCGGGACGGTCGGTCGAGCTGTCGAGGCGGAGTGCGACAGGAACGGAGTCTCGACAGCTCTCCACTTGCTAACGAGAACCTCACCGGGTTCGAGGAGATTATCGTCTGGGGAGCCAGTCATCATCAGCCCCGAGTCGTCGGGGCGGACGCTCTGACGAGCCCCGGTCGCACCTGCGGCCGGGGCTCTTGTTCTTCTAGACACCGCTCCAGTTACGCCCGCCCGGATCCTCCGCGCTGGGCACCCTCTCGAGAGGGGCCCACTGTGCATGACCTGATTGCCGATGAGCGATCGCCTTCCTCCGGAATGGGTGATGGCCTTGGTCCGGAATACGCACCCAAGCATACGCGGAGATAACAGGGCATAGGCAGCTTAACCCATTAATGGTGTGAGTCTTCCGGGAAGGGAACCGACCAGCAAACCTCGGTGGACCCGAACAGCGGTCAAGGGGAAAAAGAAATACCTTGACGTGTGTACTAGTGTTATAGTCTACTATAACAGACCGAAGAGCGGGGGTCCATCGGGTTGATTGCTCGCATAAGGAGAATGAAACCATGAAATCCCTTCGTTTTGCGCAGTCCGTGGTTCTGCTCTTGCTCTCCACCGTGGCTTTCGCGCAGTCCGGCGCGCAAGAGTCCTCCGTGGCTCCTGTGCCGTCCGAGGCACAGAAGGCCTTCGCAACCATGAAAAGCCTGGCAGGAGAGTGGGCAGGCCCCATAACCACCGACATGTCAGAAGCCATGAAAGCCAAGATGGGGGGCACCAAGTTGAACCCGATGCACGTCTCCCTACGCGTGACCTCGCGGGGGAACGCGCTCGTGCACGAGCTGCAGGAAGCAGGAACGCCGTTGGATGCGACCAAGTACGACCATCCGATCACAATGTTCTACGTGGACGGAGACCAGCTCACGCTCGTCCACTATTGCGACGCCGGAAACCGTCCTCGCATGACGGGCAAGACGTCGCCCGACGGGAAGACGGTGGAGTTCGAGTTCGTCGACGTCACCGGCAACAACCAGAACCAGCACATGCACCACGCGCTGTTCACCATCATCGACGCCGACCATCACACCGAAGACTGGACGTTCATGTCGGGCGACCAGCCGATCCACGCGCACTTCGACCTGCGCCGGAAAAGCCGAGGCGCGTCGTCTCTCTGGTAAGGCTGGGTTTTCCGGAAAACCTGATGGAGCGTGAGTGGAACGACAATCAGCCGATTTACCGCCAGCTGCGCGACCGTGTCGTCGCGATGATCCTGGACGGAGTGCTGAAGGAAGGCGATCCGCTGCCCTCCGTGCGCAACGTCGCGGCTGAGTACCGGGTGAATCCGCTCACGGTCCTCAAGGGCTACCAGCAACTGGTCACGGAGGGCCTGGTCGAGTCCCGGCGCGGGCGCGGCATGTTCATCAATGCCGGCGCGCGCGGTTTGTTGCTGCAGGGCGAGCGGCAGAAGTTCCTGGGCGAAGAGTGGCCCAGGATACTGGCCACCATCCAGCGGCTCGGCCTGAAGGCGGAGGAACTCCCGAATGCCTCGCGGCCGACGTCGACGGCCGCGCCGTCGAAGCCCTCGAAGTCGGATCCCCCGGAGGAGGAGAGCTGAAGCCATGGCATGCATAGAAGCCCGCGGTTTGCGCAAGGCCTACGGCACAACGGTTGCGCTGGACGGCGTCGATCTGCGTGTCGAAGAGGGCCGCATCGTGGGGCTGATCGGTCCCAACGGAGCGGGCAAGACCACCGCGCTGAACGCCATCCTCGGCCTCACCCCATGCCAGGGAAAGCTGCAGGTGCTCGGACGCGACCCCTGGGCCGAGCGTGATCGGCTCGTGCGCGACGTCTGCTTCATTGCCGACGTCGCCATCCTGCCACACTGGCTGCAGGTCTCGCAGGCGCTCGATTACGTCGCCGGAGTGCATCCGAAGTTCGATCGCGCCAAGGCGGAGGGTTTTCTTGCGAAGACCACCATTCGCCGCGCCAGCAGGGTCAGGGAACTGTCCAAGGGCATGGTGACCCAACTGCACCTCGCTCTGGTGATGGCCATCGACGCGAAATTGCTGGTGTTGGACGAGCCGACGCTCGGCCTCGACATCCTGTATCGCAAGCAGTTCTACGATGCCCTGCTCAACGACTACTTCGACGGCAACCGCACCATCCTGGTGACAACGCACCAGGTGGAAGAGATCGAGCATGTGCTCACCGACGTCATGTTCATCGGCCGCGGGCGCATCGTGTTCGATTGCAGCATGGAAGAATTGGAATCGCGCTACCTGGAGGTGGCGGTGCATCCCGAGCAGATCACCGCGGCGCGGGCGCTCAAGCCAATCCAGGAGCGCCAGGTGCTCGGACGGAGCATCCTGCTGTTCGATGCCGTCGACGGCCGGCAGCTCGCGGCCCTGGGCGAGGTGCGCCGGCCCAGCATCGCCGACGTGTTCGTCGCCGTGATGGGCGATCGATCCCGCCAGGCGCAAGGAGCCGGACAATGAGCACACAAGCGAACGCGATATCCGATTCCCCGGCGATGGCGCCCACGAACATCGCGCCGCTGCGGCGCTTTCACTGGTCGGTGCGCCGCGAGCTGTGGGAGAACCGCTACCTTTACCTCGCGCCGCTCGCGGTCGCGGCGCTGATCGTAGTGGGTTTCGCGCTCGGCCTGGTCCACCTGCCCGACAAGTTGCGCGCCGACTCGGCGCTCGACGCCATGCGGCAGAATGAGCGCATCGAGCAGCCGTACACCTTTGCCGCGCTGCTGCTCATGTTCACGACGTTCCTCGCCGCGATGTTCTATTGTCTCGACGCACTGTATGGCGAGCGTCGCGATCGCAGCGTCCTGTTCTGGAAGTCGCTGCCGGTCTCCGATCTCACGACCGTGCTCTCGAAGGCGAGCATCCCGTTCGTCGTGATCCCGTGGGGCACCTGGATCGTCACCGTGGTGACGCAGGCGATCATGCTGTTGCTCGCCGGCGGCAGGCTGATGGGAACCGGCCTCAGCGTGTGGTCCCACGTGTCCTTCTGGCAGATGGCGTGGATGCTCTTCTACCACCTCGTCGTGGGTCACGGGCTCTGGTACGCGCCGATCTGGGGATGGCTGCTGCTGTGCTCCGCCTGGTCGCGCCGCACGCCCTATCTCTGGGCCACGCTGCCCCTGCTCGCCGTCGGCCTGGTCGAGAAAATCGCGTTCAACACGTCGTACTTTGGCGGCTGGCTCGCATATCGCTTCATGGGCGGCCCAAAAGGCATGCCGCCTCACAACACCATGACGATGGCCGCACTCACGCCGACGCCGGCTCAGTTCCTCGCCAGTCCCGGCTTCTGGTTCGGCCTGGCTCTCGCCGCGGCCTTCCTCGCCGCCGCCGTCCGCCTGCGCCGCTATCAGGCACCGATCTGATTCGCCGGCCCGATCGAATCCTATTGTTCGCGTAAGGGGGAAACGAGCAAGGGCACGCCTCGAGGGATGGAACGGATCACTGAGACGTCGCCACGTCTCAAGGCCAGGATGGACACCGGGATGTCCCTGGGCGTAAGGTTGCAACGACCTGGGGTGAGGCAGGGAGTATCCACGAGGCGGCTCATCGGAGGCGACACCGCATTGTCCGACCTGACCCCAATCGTCGCACCGGGCGACTTTCCCGCGAGCAGGAAGAGTGTCTACCTCAACACCGCCTCCGTCTGCCTCATGTACAGCGGCGCGGAGCGGGCGGTGGTCGAATGGACGCATGATCTCGCGGAGAACGGAACGATCCATTTCGACGAGGCCGCTGAGGAGCGGGCCTTCGCGGCGCTGCACGCATCGGCCGCGCGGCTGTTCAACTGCCGTCCCGCGGACATCGCGGTCGGATCGAGCGCAACCGAGCTGCTGGCTTCCCTCGCCTGGGCCGTCGCGCCGGCTGCCGGCAGCAACATCGTCAGCACCGGTCGGGAGTTTCCCAGCACGGTCTACCCGTGGGCGCGCGTCGCGCGCCACACGGGAGCCGAAGTCAGGCTCGGCGACATGCAGGGCGATGACCCGCTGGCCGACGATCTGATCGGCCTGATCGATCCCGGGACCGCCGTCGTCTGCGTCTCCGACGTGATTTACAGCACCGGCCATCGGCTCGACGTGGCGGGGCTGGCTGAAGCCGCGCACCGGAACGGAGCCCTGCTCGTCATCGACGCAACGCAGTCGGCCGGCGGGATCCCGATCGACGTCGGGGTGCTCGGGGCCGACGCCCTGATCACCGCCTCCTACAAGTGGCTGTGCGGGCCGTTCGGCGTCGCCGTGATGTATCTCGCGCCCCATCTTCACGAACGCCTCGAGCCGGGGCTCGTCGGGTTCCGGTCCCATGAGCGGATGTGGGATCTGCGCGCCGACCGACTGACGCTCCCCCCGAACGCCCACCGCTTCGAGTTCAGCACCATGGCCTACGGGTGCGCGCCGGGTCTCGCCAGCTCGATCGATTACCTGCTGCGGCTGGACGTCGGGCGGATCTTCTCCAGGAACAAGAAGCTCGCCGATCTCCTGATCGAGGGGTTGCGCGAAAGGAATGCCGAAATCCTGTCGCCCGCGGACGACGGCGCGCGCTCCTCGATCGTCGCAACCCGGTTCGCCGACACGGACGTGCGGATCCTGGCCGAACGTCTCAACGAAGCCGGGATCGTCGTGTCGGCGCGCAGGAACGTCCTGAGATTCTCCCCGCATCTTTACAACGACGCGGATGACATCCAGCAAGCGCTCATGGCGATCGATCGCTGCCTGACCTGACGGCATTGACCTGCGCGACCTGTCCCTACTGAAAAGTCTATCCGGGCCGAAAGTGGCACGCGAAGGAACGCGCTTTTGGCAGCAGCTCGCGGCCGAGGGAGTTGAAACGAGCGCAATCGGCTCAGGAATCACGCCACGAGGAGGCGAGAGTGGCCTTGGAGTAGGTCGCTCAGGCCAGGGAGAAGTCGACGAAGACCACGAAGCGGACGTCGAGCGGCATGGCGTAGTCGTCCGGCGAAAGTGGGCGCTAGGGACAGGGATGCGCTCCCGCCGGGCGTCGGCCGCCGGAGCGCACCCCCCCTGGACACACTCAATTCGCGAGATACGCGCTGATCGTCAGGCGGGCGTCGGCCGCCGAGTCGTTGTGAATGACGATCACCAGCGCTGGCCCGCGGGCCGGCTCGACGAAGGAGACCGCGATCCGGCCGTCCGCGTTGACCGGTAGAGGGCGCGGCTCGGACCCGGGGACGAGCGGCGGGCCGAAGAGGGTCTGCAATCCGATCGGACCCGCGCTGGGCTGCATCTCCCCGGAGATCAGCAGACTCACGCGTCCGTAGTTGTGCGCGTCCACGTTGAACCGGCCGGTCTGCCCCGCGGGCACGACGACGCCCTCGGCGACCGGGACAAACTTCGTGAAATTGATCACAGCCACGCCCGCGGCCGCCTGCGCGTGCGCCGGGACAGAGACCAGAGCGACACAGCTCGCCGCGAGCAATGCGGCAACGATCCTTCCTGACATGTTCGATCCTCCTTGGCCGATCCTGCGATCACTGCATCGAGCCTTCCGAAAGCCCGCCGGGCCCTCCGGGAGGGCGCGCCCGCCTGCCCTTGTCTCCTCGTGGGTCCCGCTCCCCGCGTCGCCCTCCCGATTCCTCGCGCAACTCGCGCAGGCGATCCTGCTGCTCCGGGGTGAGGATGTTCTTGATCCGGATCATCAGGGCGAGGTGCCGCTTCTTGATCCGGGACTCGAGCGACATGAGCCGGTCCGCCAGCGCCGCGGCCTTCTCCTCGTCCACCCGCGGCGCGGCGAGCGCTGTGCTGAGCTTCCCGGCCGCGTCGCTCATGTCGAACTGGAGCGGCACGAGGTCGGATTGGAGCCCCTGCATCTCGTGGACCAGCGCCGTTCTCTGCTCTTCGCTGAGGCCGATCTCGCCCTGGTGCCGCATCACCAGGTCGGGCGGGAAGAGCTCGCGGCGCAACTCCAGCTCGCCGGACGGCATCTGCCCCGGGCCGCGGGGCTCCTGGGCCCGGAGCCCCGGGAGGCCCGCCGCCGTGGCGATCATGAGGACGAGAGGGATTCTCAGGGTTCGGGGCCTCATTCGCGTGCCTCCTCGTGTGTCGAGTCGTTCGGATCGCCGGGCAGCGCCTCCGTGCCTACCCCGAACGTAGGAGGCGACTCGAGGTATTCGAGGCCCGGGGTCTCGAGCAGAAAATCGGTCGGCGCCTTCCAGTGGCTAATCTGCGACGCCAGGCGGGTCGCCTCGTCGCCGCCGGGGGCGCGCGTCGCATGCCTGCGCACCACGAGCAGCAGAACGCCGGCGACCAGGGCCAGGGTAAGCCCCCGCGCAAGCGTCGCGCCGAAGCGGGCCGGTCGCGCGCTCCGGCCCCGGTGGGCCACCGAAGCGTAGGGCGGGACAGGCAGATCGATCTTCTCGTGGAGGTCGCGGAAGAAGGCGCGCAGCCTTCGATCGTCGCGCTCGGTCACGGCCGCCCCTTCGTCCCGGTCACGACCCTTCCTCGTTCAAACGCTCGAGAAGCGAACGCTTGCCGCGCTCGTAGTGCGTCCGGGCGCTCCCCAGGCCGATCCCCATGACGCCGGCGGCCTGCTCGATCGTTAGGTCGTGGTAGAAGACGAGCTCGAGCACCTGGCGCTGCCGCTCCGAGATCGACGCCAGCGCCCGCCGCAGGTGGGCGCGCCTTTCGGCCGCCTCGAGCCCGGCGTGCGCGTCGGGGACCGCCGGTGGATCGGGGCGGCGCAGCGCCCAGCGACCGAGGAGGACCCGCCGGACGAGCCCGGCGCGGCGCCTTCCGGCGGCGGTCCGGCGGATGACGGAGAAGAGCCACGTCCTCGGGCTCGCCTCCCCATCGAACCGCGCCCGACCGTCGAGCACCTTCATGTAGACCGTCTGGAGCACCTCGCGCGCCTCCTCTCGATCCCCGGAGCAGCAGGCCAGCGCCCAGCGGAAGCTCGCCGGATGGAGCCGCTCCAACTCCCTCTCCCAGTCGAGCCCGTTCATCCGCTCCCTTATCGGGCGCTCGATCGACCCATTGGTCGCCCGGCGGCAGGCCTCATATGACACCTGTCCCTGCTGAAGAGTCCAACCGGATCCAGAGTGACACGGAACTGAGGCAGGGACGATCTTGGAACCGGCCCTCGACCCAAGCATGGAAAAGGCGGATGGGACCTTCAGGAGGGGCGGGTCACCATGCGCCATCGCGCCACTTCAGAACGCGCGGTAGACCTGGCGTCCGCCCACGACGGTCCACACGGCCTTGGCGTCCTTGATCTTGTCGAGAGGGATTTTGAACAAGTCATCCGAGAGCAGGACCAGATCGGCGTACTTGCCGGGGGTAATCGAGCCGCGGTTGCCTTCCACAAAATTGGCATAGGCGCCGTTGATGGTATAGGCGCGGATGGCGGTCTTCAGGTCCACCGTCTGCTCGGGGATCCAGCCGCCCTCGGGCTTGCCATCCAGTCCCTTGCGGGTGAGCGCGGTGTAGATCCCGATCACGGGCTCCATCTCGGCAACGTTCCAATCGGAGGAAAACGCCAGGGTCACGTCCGCATCGCGTAGGCTGCGAAAGGCCCAGGCGTACCTGGAGCGCTCCGGCCCCACCGCCTTGGCCCATTGTCCGGTGATGTCAGGGGCGCAGTGGCGGGGCTGCATGCAGGCCACCACCCCCATTCGCTTAAAGCGCGGGATGTCCTCCGGGTTCAGGCATTCGATGTGCACCAGCTGGTGGCGGCGGTCGCGCGGCCCGTTCTGCTGCTCGGCATACTCGATGGCGTCCAGGGCGGTGCGGATGCCGCGATCGCCGATGGAGTGGATGAACACCTGGAACTTCATGGCGTCGAGCCGGGCCACGACCTGCTTGAACTCGTCGGCCGGGTAGTCGAGCCGGTCGCGTGTATCGGGGCGATCGGTGTAGGGTTCGAGCATGGCCGCGGTATGGGGCTCGATCACGTCGTCGATGTAGAGCTTCACGGCGGACACCCGCAGCCAATCGGTGTTGTACGTCTTGCGCGCCTCATCGAACTGGTCGAGGGTGGACTGGGTGGTGCCGCGTCGGTGGAAGAGGGCCACCTGCATTCGCGCGGTAAGCGCGCCCGCCTTCTGCAGGTGCTCGTAAATCGGCAGGTCTTCCAGGTAGGACTGCGGTTCGATGAGGGTGGTGATCCCCGCCCGTGAGGAGGCGGCGACGTTGTACTTCACGCCTTTGGCGGCGGCGTCCCCCATGTGCGAAGGCAGGTGCTTGCGCAATTCCGCCTCGGCTTCCTGGGACAGACCGGTGCTGCCGAAACCGGTGACGATCCCCGTGGGCTCGCCCGTCTTGGGGTCCTTCTCCACTCCCTCCGCGAAGATGACGCTGCGGGTGCTGCGGGTGATGCCGAAATCCTCGAGGGCTTCGCGGTTCATCCAGATGGTGTGGTAGTCATAGGCGACGAGGAACGCAGGGCGTCCGCCGGTCACTCCCTCTAGGTCTCTTGCGGTGGGCAGGGAACCGTCGGGAAACGCCGAGTAGTTCCAGCCTTCCACCTCGATCCACTTCAGCTTCGGGTGCCGCCGGGCAAAGTCCTTCACCTGTTGCTGGATCGCCTGCAAGGAGCTGTTGTTCTGAATGCGGAGGACATCGGGGTTGCCACCCAGCAGGGCATGAAAGTGCGAGTCAATGAAGCCAGGGAGGAGCAGCCGGCCGCCGGCGTCCACCACCCGGGTTGGCGCGCCGATGTAGGCCGCGGCGTCAGAATCAGAGCCGACCCAGGCGATGCGGTCGCCCCGTACCGCGACGGCCTCGGCCCAGGGGTGCCGGTCGTCCACGGTGTACACCCGCGCGCGGCGAATCACAAGATCGGCGGGGACAGGCGCCTGGCCCGCCGCGAGGCTGGCCAGGGTCACGGCCAGCAGAACCGTCATCCAATGCAATCCCCGAAGGCCGATTCCCTGTCTCATTACCTTGGCCGGGATTTCCCTTTTTAGCTCCCAACAGCCCCACACTATATAGCCATCCATCGGTGTTCGGTTGAGGGTGTCGATCTGATTGGCGAGGCAGGGAGTAGACAAAGGGCCATGTCCTCCGTTCTCATGGCGTTGGCAACGGACTGTGAAAAGGAGAAGACACCGTGCCCCGACGACAGTCTATCGGAATCCGCCGGGAGGTTACCCGCCTGATCCCTACCCGGCAGTTGAGCTTTCTGGCGTAGCTCAGCGGGCTGGTGCGGCGGCGCCGCGAGGTTGATGGGAGGGCACTGTCCTGGACCGTGGTGCTGGGATTCGGCGCCTATCCCTACTGAAAAGCCCATCGGCCTCGAGGCATGGTGCCCGGAGGGTCGAGAGGGGTGTCATCGTGCAGTCCGACCGATCGGAGTGACATCCAGCCGGCCCTCTACCTAACCTGGCGGTCCCCGAGTTCGAACCGCTCACGTGGGCCAGCACGCAGGACCCGAACCAAGTCTTGAGTTCGAACAATTCGATCACGTGGGGAGCCAGAGCTCATCCAGGGATTCGCGCCGGATCGAGGGGGTGACTCTCTCCGCGTAGCGGTCTGCGAGGGAGACTAAGGAGTCGTGTTTCCTCACGTTGTGAGCGGGCCCCGGTGGCTCCCGGGGACGAGCCTCACTTCCGGATGAGGCCGGAGGTCCAATTGAGGACCACCGTCATGGAGGCGTTGTCCCCGACCGCTCCGACGGGCGTGGCGAGCAGGAAGCGCTTCCCGTCAGACATGGCCGTGTAGCGGCATGTCGAGGTCAGGCGGGCCATTTCGATCTTGAAAACCACCTGAGGTAATCCCGCCTCGATGGTTGACCCGTGAGTCTCGACGCCCACAGACATCAGCGTCCCGTCCATCTGCATGTAGAAGAGCTCTTTGCCATCCTGTCTCCAGATCGGCTGAGCGCCGCCGTTGGTCGAAATCTGCCACTTGCCCCCGGGCCGAGGAAATGTCTGGACGTAGACCTCCGCCTTTCCCGATTCGTCCGAATCATAAGCGAGCCAGTGACTGTGGGGAGATATCCTCGCGTGCGATTCGTTGAACAGCGTCTGCAGATACGGCCGGGGGATCCGATCGCCCTGCAGCGGAAGGATCCAGATGTCATTCGTTGACGTCGCCGTGCTCGAAGCGTACGCCAGGAACCGACCTTCGTTCGACGCGTCGAGCGACGACGCCGGGTGATCAAGCTTGACCAGCAATTCAGCGGGAGCGGCTCCGCTGGCCGCTTTGACGTAGATCCCCGAGAACCCTTCAGGCCCGACGGCGTAGAAGATCCGGCTTCCATCGGACGACCACGCGGGGGTGCGCTCGCTGCCCGGTTCACGGGAGACAGGCGTCGTGGACCGGGTTTCTACTGGCCCTGCGGACATCCACCAGAAACCGTGCGTCGCGAACGTTCCGTTGGCCGCGAAGCGTAGCGCCCGAGATGTCGGCGGGCGTGCCATCTCGCAGTCGGAACGGGCCGCGGCGAACTCTCGTCGGCTTCGTTGGACCACTCCACCGTCGCGTCCCTTCAGACCTGGGCCATGCCCCCGTCGACGAATAGCTCGATGCCGGAGACGTAGCTCGCGTCGTCAGAGGCGAGGAACGACACGGCGCTGGCGATATCCTCGGGGCGTCCGAGGCGGCCGAGCGGGATCCTGCCCACGTAGAGCTCGTTCAAGCCGTCGGTGTCCGTTTTCCTGAGGCCGCGAAGCCCGGGAGTATCGATCGTTCCGGGGCTGACCACGTTCACGCGGATCCTTCGGTTCTTGAGGTCCGTCGTCCAGGTTCGCGCGAACGAGCGCAGCGCCGCCTTGGTGGCACTGTAGATGCTGACATTGGGAAGTCCCCTCGAGCCGACCACGGACGACGTGAGGATGATCGAAGCACCGTCCCGAAGGGACGGCAACGCCTTCTGCACGGTGAAGACCGTGCCTTTGACGTTGATGCCAAAGGTTCGATCGAACAGTTCTTCGCTGATCTCACCAAGGGGAGCGGCTTCGGCGATCCCGGCGTTCGCAAAGAGGACGTCGAGGCTGCCCTTGACCTCCTTCACCGTAGCGAACAGGCGATCCAGGTCCGCGAGCTTGGAGACATCGCCCTGAATCGCCGTGACGTTCCGATCGATCTCTCGGGCAGCAGCGTCGAGCTCGCTCTTGCGGCGACCGGTGATGAAGACATAAGCGCCATCGGCGACGAGCCGCTTTGCCGCCGCCAGGCCAATGCCGCTATTCCCCCCGGTCACGAGGGCTACTTTCCCGTCGAGCTTTCCCATGACGTATCCACCTTTCTTTCGTCGGCGACGTTCGACGCTTCAGCACCGTGGTCCGCGGCTCGAACCGCGTCGACGACGGCCGCCGCGTGCGTGAGAGGAATCATGTGGCCCGCGCCTGGAACGACGATGATCGATCCATGGAACGCCCGAGCCAACTGCCGGGCAACCGCCCGCGGTGCGATCCTCGTCCGTTCGCCCACGAGAATGGTGGTCGGGGGCGGCGATTTGACGAGTGCCTGCAGCGTCGTCGTATCGGATCGGGCCGCGATCATCTCGAGGCGGATCTTCGGCACCAGGGCGGTGATGACTCCCCGCGCCTTCTCGCCGATCCTTTCCCAGCTTCCCGTGCCACTCCAGTGCTCCACGAACGCCCGTGCGGCCGCCCCGGGATCGGCCAAGAGCCCCATGAAGCGCTGGTACTGCGCTTCCATTTCGGCGTATCCATCTTCTTCGCCCGTCTCGCGCAGAACGCTGACGATGACCGGATCGATCAGCGTCATCCGGGTGGCGCGTGGGCCCAGCGCACGCAGCAGGTAGAGCGCGAACGTCGCGCCGAGCGAGTGCGCCACGAGATGCACCGTGCCGCTGTGGACGTCATCCACGGAGCGTTGCAGATGCTCGGTTTCCTCGGCGAGGCTCCAGCCTGCGCTCGGCGGTGGCGCGCTTCCATAGCCGAGCATGTCGGGTGCCACGACTCTTGCGCCCGTCGACGCAAGCGCCTGTTGAACGGAGCGAAAGGAGTAAGAGCCGTTCGCAGAGCCATGGAGAAGTACGATCAAATCGGTCATGGTTAGAGCCTCTCGACCTCACCCGAAGTTATGTCATGATCATAATCTGATATCGGATGCACCAGGGCGGCCTGCGACCCGTTCAGAGCAGCCGGCATGCCTCCTCGAACTCCAGCCGCGGGCCGCGCGGATGCAGACCCCTGGGATCACCGTACCCGAGGTTGCACAGGAAGTTCGACCGCAGCCGGCCGGCCGGCTTGACCTCGTCCATTGCTTCCTCGCTACCCGGCGGGGGTGGGAAGAATTCCTCGTCCACCTTCGCATTGTCGAAGCCCGACATGGGGCCGCAGTCCAGGCCGAGTGACCGGGCAGCCAGGATGAGATACGCGCCTTGCAAGGTCCCGTTGCGAAAGGCTGTGGCCTCCGCCAGCTCGGGGGAGTTGATGAAGAGCTCGCGCAGCCCGGGGTAGTGCGGAAACAGCAGCGGCGCCTTCTCGTAGAACCGTTCGTCGTAGGCGACAATCGCCGTCACGGGCGCGGCGAGGGTCTTGTCCACGTTTCCCGGTATCAGCGCCGGTCGCAGTCGTTCCTTCGCTTCCCGGGTGCGCAGGAACACGATCCGCGCCGGGGAGAGGTTGGCGCTGGTCGGCCCCCACTTCATCAGGTCATAAAGCCGGCGCAGGAGCTCGTCGCTCACCGGCCGGTCCAACCACGCAGTGTGAGTGCGCGCTTTGCGAAACAACCGATCGAGTGCATCGTCGCTCAGTGGGTGCGGCAACATGTCTCTCCTTTGCCGGCGGCTTGCCGGCTCAATGCGTCGCCATGAACTCTCGCCGTGATGCCTCGCGCTTTCACGATGTCGACGAACAAGCCGCCGACCGTGGGCGCCGCCCTCATGAGCGCGCTCAGCTTGCTTAATGCGGTAGCTCACCGATCAGCCGATGATGCCCAACGCGTGTCCGAGTGGGAGGCGCGGCGATCGGCCGGCGAAGGCTCTCCTCGCTTAGGGTCGGACGGCCCGCGGCCTGGGCAACCTTGGCCTTCGTTCGAAAGTGCACCAGGACCGCGCCACCGATGAGAGCAAGCGCGAGCGCCACGCCCACCGGAAATGAGCTTGGTTGAACAGGTATCGACCCCTGGCTCGATCCGCTGCGACTCGGCGATTCGATTGCTTCGCCTACCGCCCCTTTCTGCGGGAGGGTGGCGACATCGGTCGGCCCCGCCGGTTCGCGCAGATCGAGAACGAGGGAGTGGCTGGGGAAGCCGAACCAGGCTGCGACGGTGCGCGGGCCTTTGTGAAAGAGGATGCGGTAGGACGACTCCATTTCCATTGACCAGTCCGCCTTTCCGGCCGCGTCGCGGAGCGCATCGAGCGCCTCGATGGGGTCGTCGTGGAAGCGGAAGCGCAGAGTGATGGTGCCGCGACGGAGTCCCCCCGTACTGTGCTCGAGGATGAAGATCGTGGGGATCGGAAAGTCCGCGGGAAAGCGCGGGTGGAGTCGCCTCGTGGAGGAAAAAGTGTCGGCGTAGCTCACGGCGTCTGGCCGGGCCTCATCCACGAGCGCCCGGGGACCGGCGAGCCCGAGGCGTCCGTCGTCCGACCACACGTTGGTGTCGAGGCTGGCCGCGGCGGGAGCTGTACCCATCACGAGCGCTCCCAGCATCGCCAGGCTGACCAAGGTCGCTCTCGTCTCTCTGAGCGCTATGAGGTCGCTCACGAGCCTGCCGATCACCTGCTCCACTCCCTGTGACATCTTCTCCTCCTTCCCCGTGCACCCGTACTCTCTTCACGCCGCGTGCCAACACAGGAACGATCGACAGCTTGGCCGGCAAGGCACTGACAAGGCGTCAGTTAGGCGCAGGGGCCACGGGGCTCGGTCGAAAGACTCGGGTGCTTGGAATTAGACAGGTGCATGAAAGCAGTCGGACACGTGGGCGGGCGCCCACGGCACCCGATGATTGGGCGGCGCTCGCTCGAAACGCGAGGGGTGTGGCTACTGAAGATTCAATCCGCCTCGAAGCGGAACACCCGGGCTGTGGGGAGGCCGCCATCGAGAATCGGAAGCATGCCCGAGCGAGGCTCCGACGGAACTCTGCCTGTTAGCGAGACCCCCCCCGAGTTCGGGGAGATTGGTATGCTTGTCCCTCGCACAGGAGGGAGAGTGATGCGTTCAGCATGTTTGGTATTGCTAGTCTTGATAGCGGAAGCGTTGCCGGGGCTGAGAGCGCTGGCAGAAGGGCAGCACGGGATCGTGCCCTTGGCAAAAGTGAAATTCGTGCCGGATGAAGACGTGAAGTGCCTGAGTTATGCGGTGGAGAGCGGCGATCCCGACCATGGCGCCTCGACCATGATTTTGAAAGCGGCGCCGGGCTGCGTGGTGCCATGGCACTACCACACTGCGCGAGAGGAGTTGATGGTTGCACGAGGCAGGGTGCTGACCGAAATGGAAGGCATGCTTTCGACGCCCCTGGAACCGGGAGGATTCGGGGTCATGGGGAGCGGAGAGAAGCACCAATTCAGGTGCACGGAAAGGACCGAATGTATCTTGTTCGTTACGTTCGATCGAGCGTACGACATTCATTGGGTGAGGGAGAAGACATAGGGCTCCCTGGTCGGTCGAATCGGAGCGGTCCTGCGACGCACGGACGACCCCTCGACTCTCATCTCCAGAAGTAGCGGAATCCCTGAGACGTGACGATCAGAAGCCAGCCTGGGCCCGGGGGGTGGGGCCGGAATCTGTTTCGTCCGGATCGGGGGCCACGCGGATCATCCGGAGCGCACCGAAGTCGGCGGCCAGCTCCACGTCGCCGGCGGGGAATTCGTTCCGGCTGAGGACGTACGCCAGGACGTCGGCGGACTCCTGGCGGCCCAGCCGCTCGGTGTCGAACGGCGGCATCGACGTCCGCACCCATTCGAACAGGTCGCCGGCCGTCTTCCTGCGCCATCGGGCGAGAAAGGGCTCGCCGATGATCGGCGGCACGATCTGGGATCCGGTCATCTCCGCCTTGTGACAGCGAACGCATGACGTGAAGTAGATGACCTGGCCGCGCTGGCTCTGCTCCTTGGTGTAGACCCCGTCGGAGAGGGTGCGCGGCGCGCCGGCCGGCGCTCCACCCACCGCGGCGTTCGGGGCGGCGGCCGGAGCGCCTGGAACGACCAGGATGTCAGGGGGCAAGGTGTCCTTGGGCGGATTCCGGGCGGCACAGCCGATCGCCAGCATGGCAATCGCCGCGGTCCACCGCCTCACGCCTTCACGACTTCGGCCATGTACCACTTGACGAAGTCGGCCGGATAGGTCTCATGGCCGCCGTATCGTCCGGAGCTGTAAGCACCCGACGTGATTCCGAGGTGGTTGTTCTCGACGATCCAGATGTCCTCCTGGATCGTGATGTCCCAGAGCGCCATCACCCTTTCGGCCTTGAAGTCCTTCCCCTCGACCGCCTGGGGGTGGACCAGCCAGAAGATCTCGCAGTCGGTGCGGGCGACGTCGCGCGGCGTGAATCGGGCCACGGCCACGTAGTCGTCATACGCCTGCCAGTAGCCGGTCGACCAGATCGTGGTGGCGATGTTGGTCTTGTGGGTCCAGTCCTTGCTGTTGGGGAGGAGCGGCGCCACCGGCTTGCCGTCGAGCGAGCCGGTCAGGAATCCGGGGTTCAGCTCTCCCTCCATGGCGGCGGGATCGCTCGGCCCCCCCATGCCCATTCCTCGCTTCACGGCCGCCTCCCGACGGGCGGCCCGGGCCTCCCATTCGGCCACGTCCTTGTCCCTTTGAGACTGCTGCGCGTCCGAGAGCGTGTAGTCCCAGTTGTGGATCGTGACCAGGCTCTTGTGCGAAGGCCCGCAGTGGTAGCACTCGAGGAAGTTCTCGATCGCCAGCTTCCAGTTGGCCTTGATCGGATAGAACCGCCGGGCGCCGATCTTCAACCCGGCGAAGCCGTACTGCCGGGCGACCTCGCGGAAGTAATCCAGGCTGGACTCGAAATCCGGCGGTCGCTCCTGACGCGACAGGTTGACGAAGATGTGACCTTCCGCGACCCGCATGTGGCACGAGATGAGCCCGTTCTTGGCCGGGTCGAAGTCTTTCTGCATCCGGTACGACTGGACGAGACGTCCGTCGAGATCGTACGTCCAGCCGTGGTACGGGCAGCGGAAGAGCGGCGTGTTGCCGCTGGCGCTCAGTTGACGCACCGACAGGCGCGGATCGCCCGGTCTGGGGTCGTCGCTGTCCCGGCACAGTCTCGAACCTCGGTGGCGGCACACGTTGTGGAACGCGTTCACCGTCCCCGCGTCATTGCGCACGATGATGACGTTCTCGCCGCGGCCGAACTCGAACACGAAGTAGTCGCCGGGATTGGGAATGCGGCTCTCATGATCGACCATCAGCCAGAAGCGGTCCGCGATGAAGCGCTCGTCGTTCTGGTAGTGCCCGGGGTCGAGGTAATACTCGGCGGGGATCGTGGTCCCCTCGCGCCATCCCCCGGGATCGCCCCTCGCGGCTCTTCCCGTGCCCGCCGCAGGAACCGGCTTCGCACCGGCCGGCGCCTCCCTGGCCGCGAGCGGGGTCTCGGCGGCGCCCTGGTTCCCGGCGGCGCGCTGGTTCTCCGCGGCGACCTCGGTGCCGAGCACGTTGGAGAGGGTCATGCCGGCTGCGCTCGCGGCCAGGGTGGTCTTCGCGAAATCACGGCGGTTCACCTGCTTCTTGCTGCCCATGGTCTCCTCCCTGGTTCGGCGGGTGGGATCCCGCGCCTCATCCGATCAAGGCCAGCGCCTGCTGGGTCGCCCGCTCCCCCTCGTCGCACGCGGCGTCCCAGAGCTGGAAACCGGTCAGCTCGGAGTGCCCGAAGCGCACGCGACCGTACCCCTTTCGCACCGCCTCCCGCGGCGCCGGCTTGCCGTCCCGGCCGAAGTAGAATCCCGGCTGCGGCACGACGTAGGCATGCCCCCAACGGTTGGTGATGATCCCGGCGATATCCGCCTTGGGATCGAATCCGTAGTTGCCGAACATCTCCGCCATCTGCTGCCGGATCTTGCGCTCGATCTCCTTGTAGCTCATCGAGAGCAGCTCGTTCCGCGCCTTCAGAGGCTGGGCCGCGAGCGGCATGCCCGACTGGGAGACGGCATAGGTGAACGGGATGTAGAAGGTCAGGATCGTCGGCTTGCCCGGGTCGAGCGGCATCGCCTCCCCCTCGAGCACCATCGGGGCCCTGAGGCCGGTGTACCAGCCGAACCCCTCGTGCTCGAGCCAGCGCGCGCAGCTGATCCCGAGTTTCTCCAGGAACCGCCAGTGCCTGATCCCGACGTTCACGGTCAGCATCGGAGCGTGATGGAACTGGTTCATGGCGCCGGTCAGCCACCCCGGCGCGTCCCTGACCACGTGCTTGTTCATCCACTGGCCTCCGGCCATGACCACGCCCCGGGCCTTGACACGGTGCGGTTTGCCGGCGTTCACGTAGGTGACGTGGACCGCGGAGGATGAATCCGGAGATCCCGCGTGCTCGACGCGGACCACCGTCGATCCCAGTCGCATGCGGACCTTGCTCCCGTCGCGATCCAGCGCCTGCCAGTTGACCTTGCCGAGGACGACGTCGTGGACCGTAGGCTTGCCTTCGATCGCTTCGGGGAGGATCGTCTTGACGAAGTGCCTGGCGATCCCGGAATTGCCGCCCGGAAAGCTGGCATAGATCGTCCCCTCCGGCTCGTCGGACTTGGATCCCGTCGCCGCCTTCCAGACGGCTTCCGCTCCCGGGAAGGCGGTCCCCGTGTAGGCCGAGATCACGTCGCTTCCGAGTCCCGGAAAGGTTGCCCCGACCAGGGGATCGAGGTATTCGAACACCTCCTTGCGGGTGATCCCGACGACCTTCTGCAGGAACTCCTTGTAGGTCATGCTGTCGAGCCACCGATCCCAGTCCTTGCGCACCGGCTCGCGGTATTCGAAGTGCTGCATCATCATCAGCTCGAGCTTGACCCGGTCCAGCAGCGGCGCGTCCCGGAACCCGTTGGCCCACGGCTCCTTGACCCAGCGGTGGCCGTTGGGCGCCGAGGGATCCTTATAGAAGAAGCCGACGTCGGATTCGCTGGTGGTGAAGGGCATCGAATCGTAGCTGTCGTCGGGGATGCGGAGCGGCTTGCTCGTCCCCGCGGCCTTGCGCTGCCATTGCAGCTCCTCGACCTTCCCGGGGAGCCCGATCTCCTTCCAGACGCGGGCGGGGTTCGGCCAGGAGAACCCGTTCGATCCCTGCGGCGCGATCAGGCGATAGCCGTCGATCGAGAGCTCGTTCTGCTTGGCCTCGCCACCGAAGATCGGATGGTTGTCGAGCAGCAGGCAGGTGCCCTTGCCTTCCTTGTTGAACGTATGGGCCGCCATCAGCCCGGAGAAGCCGCCGCCCACCACCACCAGATCGAACGTCCCTGCGTCGGTGGCCTCGGCCGGTGGCCTGTCCCAGTCGCCCTTCCAGATGGAATGCGCGGCGTTCACGACCTCGTGCGTGTTGCCGTTGGAGCGGCTGTAGTCGCCGATCCCGCCAGGGCCGGTCCAATCCGGCCCCAGCGTCGGGATCCCCGGCTCCCCGGCGGCGGGTCCGGCGGCGCGCAGGATCCCCGGCGCGGCCATGCCCAGCAGCGCGGCACCGGCGCCCAGCAGCGCGCCGCCCAGGAAGTCACGGCGTGTCGCAGACGCGTCGTTGAGACCCAGTGACTCGTCATCGTGCTCGTCCGTTCGCTTGCCCACGATCGTCCTCCCGCGGCTCCAGGAATCCTCGCGGCACCGGGGATTCTCGCGGCTCCGCGAGGACAACGGCCGTCGCGACCCGTACCCGTGATCTTGAGATGGCGCATCATAGCACCGATGCCGACGAACGATCTCACGGTCGTCCGCCTGTTTCTACGGAGTGGATTGTGATCGCGGGGCGTCCCTGGTAAGATCCGCACACTCATCCACCGCGGAGGCGACGGCGGCGTTGAATCATTCGGGGCCTCCGACTCGAGGGACTCGCCGAGTCGTCGGACACTACGACGCTCACTACACCAACTTCGCCTCCAGGCTCTTCCAGGAGATTCGGGGGGAAGCCTTCGGCGAAGACCTTGGCCAGAACAGCTGGCTGACGGCGAGCGAACTCCAGAGATTCATGGGTTGGCTCCATCTCCGCTCAGGAGAGCGTCTTCTGGATGTGGCTTGCGGTTCCGGCAGCCCGTCCCTGCGGCTGGCCAAACTGACGGGATGCGACCTCCTGGGAATCGACATCCACGAGCAGGCCATCGCGAATGCGAATGCCCTTGCACGACGCGAAGGAGTCGCTCAGCGCGCCGTCTTTGAGCGGCTCGACGCCAGCCAGCCCCTGCCCTGGCCCCCGGCCTCATTCGATGCAGTGATGTGCATCGACGCCGTCAACCATCTCCCGGACAGAAGGTTCGTCCTGGCCGAGTGGGCTCGCGTTCTCAAGCCTGGGGGGCGCCTCCTGTTTACGGATCCCATCGTGGTCACTGGGCCGCTCTCTCACTCGGAGATAGCGGTCCGCAGTTCCGTGGGATTCTATCTATTCGTCCCTCCAGGCGAAGACGAGCGGCTCCTTCGCGCGGCCGGACTGGAAGTCGAGGTTGTGGAAGATCTGACCGACAAAATGGCTGACATCGCGCGCCGTTGGGGTGCCGCAAGGGCAGCGCGCGAGGAAGAGCTGCGTGAGATCGAGGGCGACGCGACCTTTGATGGACAACAGGAGTTCTTCCGTGTGTCCGAGCTGATCGCGTGCGAACGACGGCTTTCGCGGTTCGCGTTCCTGGCGAGGATCCCACCGTGAGGTCAGATGTCTGCCGCGTGCAGGCGACGGCGTGCGTGTCGGGAGGTGCCGGGCCGTCACGTCGGGGCTGCATCTGGAGGGATGGTTCTGACCGCAAATGGTTGAAGACGCACAGGGGATAGGTCGCGTGTCCAAGCAAAAGCGCAAACAGTCCGGTCCAAGGAGTCAATATCAGAGCATCGGACTCGATCGGAGAAGGAGCGTCAAGATCGCCGCGGAGGAAAAGGAGTCTAACGGCTCCCGGTCTCAGAGACGAGGAGCCAAGCCGGGTGGAAAGAAGTAGAACCTGCTCGCGGAGAATCGCAGTCCGCCCTCGCGCGGCGCGACAGGTGGAGGGTGGCGATACACAATGCGAAGAAGATGACGCCGTAGTGGTCCTCGAGCCGAGCGCGACCCGTAGAGGTGACCTATGGAAAGCAGCACAGCCCGTGAGAAGGTCGTCATTCGCTACTGCCTCGTTTGAGCGTCGTACAAACCGAGAGCCGCCCGGGCGGCGGGCACATTGAAGAAGGAATTGGGGGTGGAGGCCGAGCTGCTGCCGGGGAGCACCGGCGAGTTCACGGTCTGGGTCGGTGGCCGGAAGGTGGCGAAGAAGGGGTTCTTCTTCTTCCCGAAGGATCGGGACATCGTCCGGGCCGTTGCCGGAGCGCTCAAGAGCTGATCGCCGTCACGTCCGCGCCAGCACCACGGCGCGCGCCCCCGGGAAGGGGAACTCGCCAAGGCGTGTGAACCCGGCCTGTGTCGCCGCCTCGAGCGATCGATCGAACGCGTCCTTCGAGACGTGGTGTTTCGGCTCGGCGACGAGCAGGCGTCCTCCAGGGCGCAAGGCACGGCATGCTTCGGCGAAGAACGCGCCGGGTTCGGGCATCTCGTGCACGACGAAGATGGCAAGGACGAGATCGACACGTCCCGCCCAGTCTTCGATGCCGAGCCGTTGTGGCTCCGCACGGCGGATGTCGATCCGGTCCACGAGGCCGGCCTTCAGGGCGCGGCGGCGCAGGACCTTCAACATCCTTTCCTGGAGGTCCACGGCCACGACACGCCCGCCGGGCCCGACCATCCGGGCGAGGTCCAGCGTGAAGAAGCCCATCCCGGGCCCGGGCTCCAGTACGGTCATGCCCTCCCGGACGAGCGAGGCGAGAAGCCTTCGCGGGTTGTGCCGGATCCTCCGCAGAGGGAGGAGCAGGAGATACCCGAGCCACCAGGGACAGACGCGGTGCGGCATGCGGGTGCAATCTTCGCTCAGAAGCCGGCATGCCCGCCAGCCCTCCGGGCGCCGGGGTGAGGTTGGCTTCGGAGGCGGGGCGTTCGGTGTCAGACGACCGCTTCGTCTCCTGGCTTACAAGCTCGGGTTGAGCGATGCCCAGGTTGCCGAGTTGGCTCGGATCCTGAATGAGCTGAAGACGGAGCGGGCCCAGGCCGCGGTCGATGACCGGCGGACCCTCACTTCGCTCGCGGACGCTCTGGCCGGGGAATCCTTCGACGAGACGCTGGCGAATCAGGGAGCCGAGTTACGCCGCAAGGGTGCTGAGCGCCTTACGGAGGCGGTCGTCAGCGCGCTCGGTCGCATCCACAAGCTGCTCGACGCGGAGCAGCGAGAACGGCTCGCTTACCTGATTCGCACGGGCACACTGGTGCTGTGACCGCTGGGTCGTGCACGTCTGAGAGCACCGGCCGCGGATGATGGAACGCGAGCTGCTCAAGGAGACGTGAAGTCCAGAATCTCCTGCTGGTCGGTTTGGCTGAGGTCGATGAAATGGATGCCCGCCTCGGACGCCCTATCTGCGTTCCAGCCGACCCGCACCACTCTGCCCTTCACCTTGACCGGGTGGTTGGTCTTCGGAACCGCGAATTCAAGCTCGATCACCGACCCGAGTGGGAGGGTCTTATCGCTGAGGAGCAGGAGGCCCGTGGCGCTGAGATTTGTGGCCTTCCCCAGAATCGGGCGATGAGCCAGATCTCCTCTGACATTGAAGACGACTCGGACCCGAAGTGCCTTCCTTTCCTTGACTGACAGGATGCGCACGACGATCGCGAGAAGCTCCTCGGGTCTACGCGGCTTGACCACAAACTCGGTGCAACCGCCCCTCAGGCAGCGATCTCGGATCTCTGGGCTGTCGGTGCTGCTCATGATGAGGATCGGTGTAATTGCCAAGGAAGGGTCGCGACGCATCGCGGCGCAAGCCGCTGCACCATCCATCTGCGGCATCTCCAGGTCGAGCAGGATGAGGCGCGGCACCTTCTCGCGCGCCAGCTCTACAGCCCTCACCCCGTTCTCGGCGGTGAGCACCTCGACGCCCGCGCGCATGAGGAACGTCTTTTCGATCTGCAGAAGAGACTTGAGGTTATCCGCGATGAGAACGGTAATGGATGGCATCCTGCACGCGCCTCATGAGCTTACCACCATGGTCTCCGGGCAACCATCATACCAGAGGCTCCGGGCGACGCGCCGTTCCCTCACTCCGTGGGATCAACAGCTCCGTTGGCGAACCCGATGGAGACGTCCTTCGCGGTCGGATGCGTGGAGATCGTCGTTGTCAGCGGGCTCACGTGCCGCGCGAACCATGGGGCCGGGAACAGGTCGCATGACGTCCGCGGTCGCTGGTTAAGTTCAGGCGCGACTGAGCGTAGAATACCCTCTGGAGGGAGAGCAGGGATTCGATTGCACCTTGACGTTCGCCCAGCCTGGACTTGATCCCCCGCCATTCCTAGG
>WNGM01000224.1_pt1 | contig 44169 bp, 19 predicted proteins | sample 5400571 | NCBI WGS metagenome assembly WNGM01 (sample SAMN13153378, study PRJNA577476) | soil metagenome | isolation source: 100 cm soil or saprolite under Garry oak tree replicate 2 | place: USA:California | collected 2016-06-15 | reverse complement strand
CGGTATTTTCCGTCGCTGAACTTCTTGATTCACGCGGCTTACGACCGCGTGTTTCAGACTCCCGCGGTGGAGAATCTTCTCCTCGCGAGTTCACCGCAACTGGATTCGGTGAACTCTATCGTGGTGCGGCTCCCGGTGCGGCCGGCGCGGGCCAACTACTACGAAGCGGGGTTCACGAAGGGCGTTTTCGGGAAGCTTCGGCTTGATGCCAACGTGTTCCGCCGCGCTTTTCGTAACTATTCCGATGACGATGTGCTGCTGGATACGGGCGTGAATTTCCCAATCGCTTTTGCAGAGGCACGGATCGTGGGCGAGGAGGTGCGGGTCGAGGTTCCTCGCTGGGGCCGCTTCTCCGGCTACGTCAGCTACGCGAATCAGGTGGGAATTGGGCACGGACCAATTGTTGGGGGGCTGTTTCTCGGAAGCGATGCGGTGAGTGCTCTGACGGATACCAGCCGGTTTCCTGTTACTCAGGATCAGCGCAATACGGTGCGGGCCCGTATACGTTTTCAAGCCACCCACGGCCTGTGGTTCGCGATAGGTAGCCAGTATGGCAGCGGATTGCCCGCAGATACGGGCGCTGACCCAAACTTCTTGTTAGGCCAGTATGGCCCCGCGATTCTTGATCAAGTGAATTTGGCGCGAGGCCGGGTGAAGCCCAACTATGCCCTGGATGTGGCGGCGGGGCTAGAGGTCTATCGCAAGGAGCAGCGGAGCGCTACCTTGCAAATTCAGGCAGCTAATCTGACCAATCACGTAAACGTGATCAACTTTGCGAGTCTGTTCTCCGGGACGGCAGTTGCGCCGCCGCGAAGCATCTCGACGCGGCTGAAGCTGACCTTTTAGCGAGTGGCCGGCGGTTCCGTTTTTTTCATAGCGCGACATTTGCTCAGTTTCGGGGCAACTCTTGAAAGACTCTCGGCTTCGCTCAGGACAGGCAGGACAAGTTCAGACGCGCCATTACAAGAGTGGGTATCTTGATTGTCGTGGAAATGGCGCTGGGAGACATGGAATACGTTAGAATTAGAAACGGAGGAGTGGGTGAGCGGTTGAAACCGGCGGTCTTGAAAACCGTTAGGCTCGAAAGGGTCTCGGGGGTTCGAATCCCTCCTCCTCCGCCACTAAACCCAAAACAGCTTTGGACTTACGGCGATTTTGCATTCGCTTAAAGCGAGCAATTACGCCGCTCTTTTATCCCGTTTTATCCCGACGGTGCTGAAAACCGCTAGGCTCGAAAGGATCTCCGGGGGTTCGAATCTCTCCCTCTTCGCCTTGACTTTAAGTAGACTCAATCTGAAACGCTCTTCCCCTTCATGTATAAAGGATGGGCGATCAGTGGCACCATACAGCGACCGTTTAGAAGGGCCGGCGGTGATTCCAACACGATCTGCTTCACTGCCGGGCCGAACGGTGAGAAGGACGGCCTCTTCGGCAGCCTCACTCCAGTCGCACTTGGCACGCCATGTGGAACGCCTTGCATTTAGCCCGTTAGAACCTTCCACCCACTTTCGGCGTGAGCGATTGGGGGAAGCTCCCGATTAATGGGGCTATCTCTGACATCCCTTCATCATCGAAGATACACCTCTAGCTGCTAGGTTAAACTTCAAAGATCCAGGAGAAGTTCCATGAAAAAGACAGCCCTTATGTTCATGAGGAATCGCGGTGGCTGAAGCCGCGAACTGGTCGCAGACAGTTATTCCGGGCTAGAAGTCCGGTTGTGGGAAATCACAGTTGCGCCGATGGTCTCTTTCACGATAGCTGACTTGAGCTAACGACTGTTCGTTGAGTGCATAGCACTCGCTCAAGTTATCCAGGAGAGAATCCCACGGAGATCGATAGTTTCTGCGGAAACTGTGCCGTGGGGAAGTGTTGGTGAAATCGCAACGGCTTCTTTTTGATTTTCGAACCATGCCAGAAAAAGCGATTTTTCGGACCCAGGTAGCCGCTGCTGGTTAATCCAGTTGTAGTAAGCGCCCATATCCGCGTCCATTAGTGAGCCTACCGGATCCAGTTCAACCCTTTCCGAGCTAGGTGACAGCAGTTCGTTCATGGGCTTTTGCCGCTGCCGGGGAGCAAAACGGACGAGCAAGGTCAGGGGCTGGGCGCGTCGAAGAGCTTCACGCGCCGCCCATTGCACGAAGCTCGTGCTGAAGATCTGCGTTCCCGATCCTTCCGTTAATAACTTGATTTGGAAGCGATCGAGAACGGGGTCACTGGCAGAAGCCATCCCCAAGTCCACTGGCCGCAACTGGGCCATAAGCGTGCGCAGAGCCTCTGGACCCATGCCTTTTTTCTGAGTTTCGGCATGGATTCTCGCCAAGATCGCTGCGCGAACCGGATCCGTAGCCTTGTAAGAAACACATGTAACTCCCGAAGGATGTGGAAGCTCCTCTCCTCCGTCGATATACCAATGGGCGTACGGAGCGGGATACGATCCGGCACGCGCCGCAACTGTGTCGAGAAGATGTTGCAGACCGTTTTCCGGATTAACTGCACTAAAGAAAGCGCCATGTGGCCGCAGTTTCCGGAAGAGCGGTTCAGGCGCAAGGTCTACTCCTTGACCAATCACTGCAATTCCGAAACGAGGCGTTACTGGTGGTTCCGGCGTAACCGCCGCGCGTAACTTCTCCCCGTAGCCCAGGGCCGCGTGTCGAAACGCATCCATCTGATGCGTGGTCCAGAGATGGGCGGAGAGCTGCTCCACAAATTGTGCCGGAGCAGAAACCCAATCAAATTTCTCGAGGCTTTCCGACAGCTTGATCTCCGTGAATTCACGAAACCAGAGCTGAAGGTCCTGCTGCGAAAGGGAGCGCAGGTTCGCGAGCTCTTTTTCTAGAGTCTTGCGCTCCACTGGGAACTTGAAATCGAATTCGATCACTTCCCGCAACAGGTTAGGCAGGAAGCTTAATGGCAATCGCCGGAACGTACCAAGATAGGCTAATGCCAACCTTCTCGCCTCAGGCGGATACGCGCTAAACTGTTTGGGCTTTAAATCTTCCGGACGCATAGGACCTACAGAATCTCCGTAATCGGCTTGCCCCGGGATAGCGATGCGGTGAACCCCATCATGGAGCCGAGAGTCGGCACGAGGTCTATACTGTCCACCGGCCGGTCGTACACCACACCCTCACGGATTCCGGGTCCTAGAGCCATCATCCAGGTGGTTCGGGAGATGACATCCCCCGTGCGGTGGTGCTGAAACCCGTTACCGCCGGCATCTTCGTCGGAATCACGCCCGAAGTCGGGAAGGATGAAGAGCGTGGTCCTGCCTGCGTATTCCGGTTCACTCTGGATCACCTTCCACAGTTCCGCGCAGAGGCGATCCGTCCGCCGGATTCCCTCGATGTACAGGGAGTAGGCTCCGGCATGGGCGATATCGATATCGTGCATGGTAACCCAGAGGAGGCTGGGCGCTAATTGACGCATCAACTGCCGGACGATGTAGACGGAGAGCTCATCCGGGCTTGACAACGTGCGCGCGTGGGCCTTGAAATCGTCCACCGAGAGCTTCAGGATCATCTCCATTTGCTCCAGCTCGAAGGTATTCCCGCCGAGTTCCGGCGCGTATAGCGGTGTTTCGTAGCTGTCTCGAAGCAAGTGTCCGTAATCGCCGCGGCCGGAAGTCGCCGCGCTCAACAAATACTTGGGCAAAATCACTCGCGCCCCCGAACCGGGACCAAATGACCGGTGGCTGCTCTCACCGATGCGGTTAAAGCCATTACTGGGAGCAACGACCCACGCGTCCGAAGAAGGACGCTTCAAATCTTTGCGGAAATACTCAAATACGGTGGGAGATTCCGGGGGAAGCGAAGCAAAGTTATTTATGGTTTCGTAGACGCCCGTTGCCAGGCTCGCGGTCGCAACGTAGTGGCCCAGGATTCCGTGATTGACCACCTGGGTAAAAAACGTTGACCGAGGGATGAGTTCGCGCATCAAGTGCGGAATATTGTCCTGGCCTTCTGGCGCAAAAGTCTCCTGATCGCGCGCTCCGCCGCCGAAGGTGATGACGATCACCTTCCTCTTGGAGCGAGGCGTTGCACCGAAGACAAGCGGGCCCGCATGCAATAAGGCGCTCCCGAGGGCCACCCCTGCCGCGGAGCGCAGAAATTCTCGCCGGGTGAAGGCAAGTTGCCGGGCGAGTTCGCGAGGATTGGATTCGCTCATCCCGCACAGCCAAGCGGGGCGGTTAGTCAGCCGAAATGAGGAGCGAACGGTCATCGGCAATTCAGCAACGCTGGTATAGGACACAGGGAAACCAGTGTCAAGGTGCCCAGCAACCAAAAAAGAAAGCGCAATCGGTTGGCACGGGGCCAATCACACGGATCAGCTTCATCAGGGTTTTGCATCGGGGCCTTGCTTCGCCGAATAGACAAATTGCCGAATTTCCGCCCTCTGCTTATCGAGATCAGACAGATGCTGCTCGCGCAGTTTCTGATAAACGTTAAATTCCTCCTGGGCATGATCTTTTTCACCTACTCGAACATAGGCTTGGGCCAACCGGTAATGCACGTCCGCCAAATCCGGGTCAAGTTCCCGCGCCCGCAGATACTCCGGGATGGACTCCGCATATTTTTTTTGGTCCGAGTAGAGATTGGCCAATTGCAAGTGGGCCTCTGGCAGTTCCGCTTCGAGGGCAATGGACTTCTTGAGAAGCGATTCGATCTGACTAACATCGAGGTTCGTATCCTCGGCCCTCTTGCTCTTCCAGAGGCTGACCGCGTAGTAGTAGAAAGCCCGACCGTTCTTCGGCCGAAGCTCGGTGAAGCGGCGAAAACGCTCAATCACCTCATTGGCCTGACTAGGTGAGCTATCAAAGGCGCGAGATAAAAAAGGATAGCCGCGGGGATCAGAGGGGTCCAGGTCAGCGGCGCGGAGAAGCGACTTTACAGCATCGTCGTACTTGCCAAGCGAATAATAAGCCATGCCCAGACCTAGGGCCATGCGAGAAGAGTCCGGATGGCGTTCCGTGCCCTGGCGGAAAACTTCGATGGCAGGTTCCAGGGTGCGGTGGACGAGAAGTTCGCTGGCCCAATCGAAGATGTTGCTCTCGCTCGGGTCCATGTGCGTGGCCGTTTCGAACTCGTTGACAGCGGCGACAAAATTTCCGTCTTTTTCTTCAACTTGGCCCAGAAGGTTGTGGAGTTCGGCGGTATTTTTGAGTTTCGCGAGATCGTGAATCACCTTCCGAGCATCACTGAGGCGCCCCGTCAGCAAATACGCCAAAGATAAGTCGTAACCGTTATCGTAGGAGCCCGGATTAAGCTGCTGTGCCTGCTCCAGATAAGAGATGGCTTCGGGGACTTTGTTCACGCGGGCAAAAAGCTCGCCCAGATTGTGATTGGCTTCGTAGTCTCGCGGAGAGAGAGCAACAGCCTTCTTGAACTGTCGCTCGGCCAAATCGAGCTTACCCCTACGCATAAGGATGTTTCCGAAGTTTGTGTGCGCGGAAGCAGAGCCAGGGTTGAGGCGAACCGCTGCCTCGAGATGCTCGCGTGCTCTTTCATTCTGGGATTGAGCCGCGTAGACAAGACCAAGGAGCTCGTGAACTTCAAAGCTCTGAGGGACTTGGGGAAGCAGCTTTTCGAGCTTGGCCGCGGCTTCCGCGAGATGGCCGGAATCGTACTCGGCAACGGCTGCTTGAAACTCACGTTCCAAATCTGGTTTTTGTTGGCAGAAAACCGCAGAGACGCACGGAAACGCAATCAGAAGCGGAAGGACAAGCCAAATTCGCCGCAGTTGGACGCTCACGATTCGTATGCTACCACGCCGACAGCCGGTGGAACTTTGGGTCTAGAGAGTATCGCGGAAGGCGCCTGGAGAAGCGCTTTCCGCGGCGGAGCGTGGTCTTGAAGCTTTAGTAGTACAACTTCAGCGCAAACTGGATTTGGCGCGGGTCGTACGGGGCATCGCGAGTCGATCCGATCTCGCCGAAGTTCGCATTGAGGAAGTTCGTAGAGCCTGAGATTGCGACGACACCGTTGCCGCCAAACCCAGGCGCGTTGAAGTTCGGGTGATTGAAGATGTTAAATATCTCGGTGCGGAACTGCGCGCTCATGCGCTCAGTCAGCTGGAAACTTTTGAAGATAGAGAAGTCCAGGCGATGAAATCCAGGGCCCCAAATCTGCGTGGGGGCGCCACCGAGCGCTGCCAAGCCTGTCAAAGGAACGCAACCTGTCGGCGTAGCCAAGGGAGTCAAGCCAGCACCCAACTGACAGGGCTGATTGAATGCCTGAGCATTGCCGATCCAGTTCAGTTTGCCCTGCAAATCGGTGTACAGGCCCAGCTTAGGGTCTTGACCGGTTTTTAGAGCGAAGCAACCAGCTCCCGCAGCAGTGCCCCTGGCGCAACCGATCGTAAGAGGCTGGCCACCCTGCAAGGTTGTACTCCAGACGGTGCTCCATCCTCCAGCCAGCGCGTTGGCAAACCTACTGGCGTTGGAAAGGAAATGCTTGCCTTTGCCAAACGGAAGCTCGTAGCCGCCGCTAAAATGGAACACGTTGCGAATATCGAAGGGAGCCAATATGTAATCCTTGTGAATGCCCATTCCCGGAATGTCCGGGGCGCGGTAACCGCTTACACTCCCTCCGTTGAGCAAATCACGAGCGTCAGTGCGGACTTTCGACCAAGTATATGCCGCGAGGAAGTTCAGCCCTCCGGTAAATTGCTTTTCCACTTTCGTCTGAAGTCCGTGATAGAAGCTATTGCCGCTTGTGACGGCGTAACTTGAACCTCGCTGAAAGTCCAAAAATGGCTTGGCCTTATCAGCGTTGCCGTCATTCGGCAAGAGCTGGTTGACGTTGTTCGAGCTTGGAAAGGTCTCCAAATGACGGGCCAGCGAGGTGACATAACCTGCCTGGACAGACATGGAAGACGTTAGCTGGTATTGAAGCGTGAAATTACCCCCCATGGAATACGGCGTCTGGTAGTTGAATTGAATACCTCGCAAGGCCAGGCCATTGGGGTTAAACAGAGGTGAGAGCGGGTCCACGGAAGTACAACTGAACCCCGTCTCGAGCGTAGGTCCCCCCGCCGGCGTAGCGGTTGCGCAGCCCGTAAAATTGTTGATGGGGTGATTGTCATCGGGCCGGAAGAAGCCGAAATCGAACTGGAACGGATAACTCTCGCCAAGATTGGGTGAGAAGCCGCGGTTCTCGAACCCATTGAAGAAGATACCAAAGCCGGCGCGTGCCACAAGCTTCGGCGTGACTTGGTAGGCTACGCCGAAACGGGGCGCAAAATTAGTCTTCTGTGAATTTCCGAGCCCCCTACCGTATTTATCAGTGACGGCGAGGGTGATTCCGTCTTGCGCGAGCAAACTGGCGAACTTAGGCGATATGTTATTGGCGTTCTTGCCGAGAGGGACGATGTACGTTGGAGTGCCCGTCGGAGGTCCGGACGGGACGAAATTGGCTTGATTGGCATGGTGCTCGAATACCAAGCCGAAGAAGTCATAACGCAAACCCAAATTCACGGTTAGCTTGGGTGTGAGCTTCCAATCGTCATTGATGTAGCTCCCGTAGTAATTCTTCCCATTATCGGTCAGCGAAATGTTGGAGATGCGGACGGTATTCGGACCTCCCAGGTAATCGACTCCACCGAGAACCGTCGATGCGATGGGAGTCAATAAAAACTGGGCGATGCCGGTATGACCCTGCTGCCCCGCATTCGGAATATCCGTATAGACCCCATCGAAGTTGAATTGGCCGCGTGACCAGGATGGCTGGAGCGTGGAGAACTTCACGTGTTGCCACTCGAAGCCCATCTTGAAAGTATGTTTGTCGTAAACCTTCGTGAGGTCATCGGTGAGCTGGAAGGTGGAGGAGACTTCGTCGGACGGCAGGAAGGCATTACTCCCAAGCGTCTGCAAGCCGTTGAAACCGAAAGCGGGAAGCCCGCCGTTCTCGCTCTGCTGCGGGACCCCCTTGATGCCGAACTGACCGGGAAGATCCGTCAAGTTATTGGCCTCCGGCGAAACGCGGGTCGTATGGAGATAGTTCAGGCCCGCGCGGGCAACGTTAATCAACTTCGGGGAAAACGTGTGCGTGTACACCAAGGCGCTCTGCTGCGCGTTGGCGGTCTGGTTGCCCTGCTGGAAGCCACCGCCATCCGCCACGCCGCCAAAAATACCTGGAATGAACTGCGGATCATCCACAAGGCTGAAGCGGAAGAACATCTGATTCTTTTCATTAAAATTCGCGTCCAGCCTGCTATCAAAGGAGTTGCGATGCTCGAAGAGCTTGGGTGAGTTGGTGAAGTTGTTCGTCAACGTGCCGCTCTTCGTCGGCAGAGGATACAGGTTGAGAAGCTTAATGGTGTTGGAATCTAAACGGCCCGCGGGGAGGTGATTCAGGTTGCAGGCTGCCAGCGTAAAATTCGTCGTAGAGGCTGGGCAAGTACCGAAGGGGTCTCGGACAAATCCACCAGGGACAGCCCGAGTCGTGGCGGGATCCAAGATGGTGCCGATGGGCATGGTGCGGCCCAATAAGTCAGTCTGTGTCCCGGATTGAAGCGTAATCAAATCGGAGAGGTCAGTAAAACCGCTATTTCGCTCAAGGACCGTGGGAACGGCCCCGCTGAGAACCGTTCCCTGAACTCTGCGAAGTCCTTCGTAGTCACCGAAGAAGAAGAGCCTGTTCTTGCCATTATAGACTTTCGGGATTACCACCGGGCCACCCGCAGAGAAACCAAACTGGTTCTGGCGGAGCGCCCCCTTTGGCCTCCCGCCAGCGTTTTCGAAGAAGTCGGCAGCGTCGAGCTTATCATTTCGGAAGAACTCCCAGATGGCGCCGTGAAAGCTGTTTGTGCCGGATTTGATAGTGGCGTTTAAAACGGCAGCACCCGAACGGCCGAACTCCGCGCTGAAGTCCGATGTTTGCACCTTAAATTCTTCCACAGCATCGAGAGGAGGCAGGACAACATAATTCGTCCCATTGAGAAAATCTACGGTATCCGAGTTGTTGTCGATCCCATCGAGCAAATAGTTATTTTGAGCCGGCCGAAGACCGTTCGCCGCAAAGGCGCCAGTGGCGGCATTGCCGCGAGTATCGGCCTGTGGAGAATTCACACCAGCGGCGAGCTGGGCCAAGAAGGTGAAATTGCGCCCGTTCAAGGGAAGGTTATTGACGTTCCGTGAGTCGATGACTTGACCCACGGAAGCGTCCTGTGTCGCAAGTACCGGAACGGAAGAAGCGACTTCGATCGTTTCCGTCACCGAGCCGGGTTTGAGTGTAAAGTCTACAACCACATCGGCACCGACGTTCACCGTGATATCGCGCTTTTCGACAGTCTGAAACCCCTGCAAGGAAACTTTGATCTTATACGTGCCGATCCGCACCGGCGTGAACTTGTAGCCGCCGTCCACCGCGGTCGTGGTGGTGAGGGCTGCGTTCGTACCTTGGTTTGTGAGGGTGACGCTCGCCCCACTGACGGCTGCGCCCGACGCATCCGTTACCGTTCCGAGGATGGCGCCAGTATCGACCTGAGCGCTGAGTGGAGTCGCCGCGAAGAGAAGAGCAACAAAGATCAACCCAAACCACAATTTCCGACCACCAGAGAATTTGATCCTAGCTTTCGCCTTCATTGCCGTCCCTCCTAAATTCCTTTAGCCCGAAAATGAGAGGCCTAGCCCAGCACCTGAGGCAGTCCTCAGCGGCTGGATCCCTACGGGACCGGGAACAAAAAGCGTGCACGTTGAAAGGCACCGTCAGAATGTGGCTGGAGGTAGAGCTGGGAGTACTCACAGCCATCCCCTCGCTGCTGGACGTTAACCGCTTAACAGGCGCCCCAAACGGCTTAAACGCTTAACCTGTTGCGGGACTCCATCACAATTGTTTGAATGCTGTCAAGCATTTTTTTGATATATACTTCTGGTCAGCCCCCGTATGGTGCGAAGTCACGTCCGTTTCAGCCACTTGTCGAGGATGATTCGCTAAACTCATGCAATTGACAATTCGAGATGTCGCGAAAGCGGCGGGAGTCTCCACGGCGACGGTATCTAACGTCTTGAACAAGCGGGGAAAAGTGGGCCGCCGCACGCGAAGCCTGGTGCTTTCGACGGTAAGGCGGCTCAGCTATCTGCCAAATCTCCATGCCCGCCGCCTTGCGTCGCGCGATACGCGCATGCTCGGCATCATTGTTTCCGACATCGAGAATCCATTTTTCCCAGAAATCATCAAAGGGTTTCTTGCGCGGACGCGGCAACTCGGGTATGACGCAGTCCTGAGCGATACCAACTATGACCCGCGCCGAACGCAAGAAGCGGCCAGCCGAATGATGTCGCACAACGTGAGCGGTGTGGCGATCATGACTTCCGAGATCAACTCGTCGTTAATCAACGAATTAGCCCGCAGGAAGATCGCCGTCACATTTCTAGACCATGCGCCGGCGCGAGGGTACGTGAGCACGCTGCGTATCGACTACAAAGCGGGAATCGAACTGACGGTAAGCTATCTTTACAACTTGGGGCACCAAAGAATTGCGTTCGTCGCCGGAAGGCCCAAACTCAAGTCCAACATGCTTCGGCTGGAAGCCTATGAGAATGCGATGTTGCGGCTGGGACTGAAGCCGGGGCCGGTAATTCATGGGGACCTGCGTTTCGAAAAGGGACTGGCCGCGGGTTTGTCGATTGCGAAAATGTCTCCGCGACCTACTGCGGTGATGGCGGTGAACGACCTGACTGCGGTGGGAGTGCTGAAGGGACTGACGAGCGCGGGCTGCCGCGTTCCTGCAGATATTTCCGTAACCGGATTTGACCGCACTCGCCTGGCGGAATACAGCAACCCTTCGATCACCACAGTGGACATTCACCGGGATCTTCTGGGGCAAATGGCGGCGGATGTTTTACATGAACTTTGCAGTTCCGCGAACCCCCACGGCAAGGAATACGAGATTCCCGCGGAATTGATTGTGGGACATTCCTCGGGGCCCGCGCCCTCCCAGGGCTTGCAGGGACGCCCTCTTGGCGATCCCCCGCTTTAACGCTTTAACCTGTCCTGTGTCCAACCTCTGAGCTACAAGTTAAGATGCTTCCTTGGCGAAGACGGCATCTTGCCATGCATTCATGAATTTGACCGGGAAAGAAATTTGAAGCTTTGCGAAAACTTGCGCTAACATCGCAACTTCCGCGAGAACTCCAGGATGGGGCCTGACATACCGGCAAACCACAAACTTTCGCGCCGAACATTTCTGGGAGCGTTTCGGTGGAGTCCCTTGCTTTTTCTTCCCGCGCCTCTTCATTCCGCGGCCTATCCCTGCTTGACTCCACATCCCCTGGCGGAACGGACGCTCTCCTTCCCTTTTGCGGAATCGCGGTTGACCCCGCATTATCCGGCGAAGTCTCCTTTGGACGATGTGCTCCGTTACGTCGTTCCCGGTACCGATGAATATGTTACGGAAGAATACGCCGCGGAAATCGCGCGGCTCCTGCATGCCTGGGCGGAAGAGTTGCGCTTAGGCACGCCCTCTCTCCGCACGCTAACCAAATTCCTGGACCCTTCCTTCAAAGCTGCTCCACTCATCCCGGCACAAGAAAGAACGTTGCGCGCGGGAAACGGAATTGAGGCCGTTCGAAGAAAGTTTTCCAACGCAGCGCCGCTGGATCGCGAACAATTCCTGGGACAAGTCCGAGCTTACCTGGCTCCGCTGGGGCGCTTGGAAACAGCAGAATTCCAAATCTTCGGAATCGAGCAAACGGCGAACTCCCCATTGCGAGTTCGCACAAACATTCGTTACGACCTTGTCGGATTGCCAAACGAGTCCCTTCGAGAGGAGCGCATCGGATATTGGGTCACCGAATGGATCCGCAAGGACTCCGGGGACTGGCGCGTCTCTAGTTGGGCGGCGACGGAGGAAACCCTCAGCCGCGCTCAGCAGCCTACTTTCCTGGATGTAACCACGAAGGCTCTTGGCGCAATTGAGTCTTACAGAACTCAAATGCTTCGCAGCACCGACTACTGGCGCACTGTCCTGGACGAAGCGACCGGCATCAACGTCTACGGGAACTGTGGGGTCGCCGTCGGAGACTTCGACAACGACGGCCACGACGATCTTTATGTCTGCCAGCCCCCCGGCCTTCCCAACCGCCTTTACCGCAATCGCGGCGACGGTACCTTTGAAGATGTGACCGACGCTGCTGGAGTTGGCGTGCTGGACAGCACCGCTTGCGCGCTATTTGCCGATTTCGAGAATAGGGGGCTCCAGGATCTCCTGGTGGTTTGCGCAGGCGGCCCTTTGCTGTTTCGGAATCAGGGGAATGGAAAATTCTCACGCAAACCTGACGCCTTTCGGTTCGCGAACACCCCCGCGGGAACATTCACAGGCGCTGCCATGGCCGATTATGACCGGGACGGCCGCTTGGATATCTATTTTTGCTTGTACACGTACTACGTGGGACTGGACCAGTACCGCTATCCCGTTCCCTATTTTGACGCGCGCAACGGCCCTCCAAACTTCCTTTTCCACAACGAGGGCAACGGCGTCTTTCAAGATCGCACCGAGGCTGCCGGGCTGAACATCGACAATGATCGTTATAGTTTCGCCTGCACTTGGGGCGACTACAACGCCGACGGCTGGCCCCACCTATACGTTGTGAATGACTTCGGCCGTAACAACCTCTACCGAAACAATGGCGATGGAACTTTTACTCCCGTCTCTTCCGAGACGGGTGTCGATGACGTGGGTGCGGGGATGAGCGCGTGTTGGCTGGACTTCGACAACGACGGAAACCAGGATATCTACGCCGCGGGTATGTGGGTGGCAGATGGCATGCGCGTTTTTGGACAACCGCAGTTCCACCGCAAGGTCGCGGAAGAGATCCGCGCCAATTACCGGCGTCACATGACAGGCAACTCTTTGTATCGCAACCAAGGGAACGGCAAGTTTCAAAATGTGGCTGGGCCAGCCGGAGTGGAAATGGGCCGCTGGGCCTGGTCGACCGATGCGTGGGACTTTGACCACGATGGCTACGCTGACCTCTACGTTGCGAATGGCTATATTTCCGGGGCCGGTGGGCCTGACGTCTCCAGCTTCTTCTGGCGGCAAGTGGTGGCAAAGTCCCCTCAGAATCGCAGCCCGTCGCCCGATTACGAACGGGGATGGAACGCCATTAACGAGCTCATTCGAGCCGACGCGACCTGGAATGGTTTTGAACGGAATGTTTTCCTGGCTAACAATCGCGACGGCACGTTTACCGAAGTTTCCGGCGTGGTTGGATTGGATTTTCTCGATGACAGTCGTTCGTTTGCGCTGGCGGATATTGACAGCGACGGCCGCCTGGAAATCATTCTCAAGAACCGTACCGCCCCGCAGCTTCGCATCCTGCACAACAGCATGAAGGATCTTGGCGCGTCGATCGCCTTCCGTTTGCGTGGAGAAAAAAGCAATCGGGATGCAATCGGAACAGTGGTGACGCTCGAAGCCGGCGGCCATCGTCAGACGAAGGTTCTGCAGGCGGGTTCCGGTTTTTTATCACAGCATACGAAGGAGCTTTTCTTTGGGCTCGGAAAAACAGAGGGTACAGTCCGAGCCAGCGTCCGCTGGCCTAGCGGCCTGACGCAAGTGTTCGAAGAATTGCCTGTAAATCACCGCGTCAAAGTGCGGGAAGGCATCGATGAATTTCAGGCAACACGCTTTGCCGTCGCACCCGCGTCTTATGCGCGTCAGAGTGATTCTCTAAAAACGGAACCCCTCCCTCTTTCTGCAGAAACATGGCTCGTCCAGCCTCTTCACCCCCCGGACTTCTCATTGCCCGATCTGACAGGGGACACCGTCAAGCTGTCCTCGTTTCGTGGGCAATTTGTCCTTCTTCATTTTTGGACCTCGATTGCCCCATCGTGCCTTGAACAGCTCCGCCTTCTCCAGAAGTATCAAGCAAAATTCTCTTCACATGACCTCCGCGTTTTGTGTATCAACGTGGGTGATCCCCAAGACGCGGGAGTCGAGCGATCCTTCGCTATGAAAGAAGGGATTTCTCTGCCCGTCCTGCTGGCAACTCAAGAAGTCGCTGGTGTGTACAACATCCTCTACCGCTTCCTGTTTGACCGCCGACGAGATCTTGGCATTCCAACTTCCTTTTTGTTGCAGCGCGACGGCATGATCGTCAAAGTCTTTCAGGGGCCAGTGGACCCCGATCGTCTGCTGGATGACATACTGACTATGCCCGAGACTCCCGCTGGATTCCTGGAGAAATCACTGCCCATGAAAGGCAAGCTGTACCAAAGGGACTTATTTCAGCGCAACGATGTCACTTATGGGGTGGCGATGTTTCAGCGCGGCTATATTGAGGAGGCCGCCGCTTCATTCAAACTGGCGATCACCGCTAAACCCGACGATCCCTTTGCCTATTACAATCTCGGAACTCTGTATTTACAGAGAAAAGACCTCACTGCGGCCCGTCAATACCTTTCGCAGGCAGTGAAACTTCGTCTCGGCTATGCCGAAGCCTGGAACAATCTCGGGATGGTTGCCGCGCAGCAAGGTCAGGAGGATGAGGCCATCAAGAATTTTCGGCAGTGCCTGTTCCTCAAACCGACTTACGTCACAGCGCTCCTTAACCTTGGCAACCTCTTCCGTCGAAGGGGCGACTTCAATGAAGCGAAGGAACTTCTAGAGCGAGCTCTGGAAGCCGCTCCCGACGACTCCGACACGAATTACAGCTTGGGCATGTTGTACGCCAAACAAGATCAGCTGGAGCGCGCATCGGATTATCTGGAAAGGGCTATCGCCTTGCGTCCAGATCATGTGGATTCGCTGAATAACCTGGGGGTTGTCCTGGTCCGGCAAAGGCGCTACGCCCAGGCCAAAGAAAAATTTGAAACGTGCATCAGGATTGCCCCCGGGTTTGACCAGGCCTATCTCAATCTCGCCGGACTTTACGTGGTCTTGCAGGAAAAAGAAAAAGCAAGAGAGGTTTTGCTCGCATTGCTGCGCCAGCAACCGGAGCACAAGTTGGCCCAGAAGGCTCTTCAGATGCTAAATTGATCCCTTGATACCGGGTTGTTCCGAGGTGATTCGCGCGGAGGAAGGTTCTTCATGCTCTTTGGCGGCTTTGCCCGGCATACCCCTGGAGGTACGCGCTGGCGGGTGCAGGTAGGCGGCTTCCTGGCACTGACTGTGATTTTGTTTTCGCACCCAGGAAACGCAGCACAGCAATCTTCTCCCATAAAGCAAAGCTCGCGGCAGTCTTCCAAGTCCGACTCACGCTTCGCGGACGCCCAGGCTCTTCTTCGCCAAGACCGCTTCGAGGAAGCGAAGGACAAAATCCTGGAAGAGCTGAAACAGAATCCCTCCAGCGCCGAGGGATACATCCTTTTGGGCCTCGCCTGTACGCAAGCAAAGAATTACGACGAAGCTTTCGACGCCTTCCAACGTGCCCTCAAGCTTAATCCAAAATCCGTAAGGGTTCGCAACAACTTGGGGAACTTGTTTGTAGCCCAGGAAAAATTGGACCTAGCCGACGCGGAATTCCGCGAGGCGCTACGCCTCAATCCCGCTGATCACGACGGCAACTACAATTTAGGACTGGTCCTTCTGGTAAAAAAGCAACCTGCTGGAGCTATTCCTTACTTGCTGCGCGTCCAGCCGCAAGACACCGCGTCCCGTTTCAACTTAACCAGAGCTTACCTCGAAGCTGGCCGCACCACAGAGGCCCTGCGGACCGCCAAGGAGCTTTCCGCGCTGCAAGAAGACAACGTGCAGGTGCATTTCACGCTGGGTGTCTTGCTCGCCTCCGAAAAACAACATCGTGCCGCTCAACCCGAGCTCGAACAGGCCAATGCCTTGCAGCCCAACACCTTCGAGATCCTACACAACCTCGGCGGGGTCTATCTGCGGAACGCGGAGTATTCCAGGGCCGAACTCGTCTTGAACCGCGCCTTGAGACTTAAGCCCGATTCGCCGGAGACACTCTATTTATTGGCACAGGTTTATTCGGAGCAGCACAAGCCGGCAGACGCCCTGGATCTCTTGGCGCGCGCGCACAAGCTTGCTCCTGACAATGCGGACATCACCTTTTCCTTTGCCCGTGTCTGCATGTCTGAGAACTATTACGAGGATGCTATTCCCCTGCTCGAATCCGGTTTGCAGATCTCTCCGCAGCGAGCCGATCTGCGGGCCGCGCTCGGAGAAAGCTACTTCATGTCCGGCAAAGTGGGAAAGGCCATTGGGGAGTTCAAGCAGTTGATCGAACTGGATCCCGCAGCAAGATCCTACGCTTTTATGGGTCTCTCTTACCGCCAACTGGGGCGTTTCGATGAAGCTCGGAAATATTTCCAGGAGGGTCTGAGAAAGGATCCCCGCAACACGGCTTGCCTATTCAATATGGGTTACATCGAAGAGCGCAAGGGCAATCACCAAGCCGCCGAAAACTTCTTTCAAGAAACACTCCGCTCCAATCCGGATTATCCCGAGGCACTTCTGGAGCTGGCCAATCTGCGTATCTCGAGCAAAAAATTACCGGAGGCGGCCGACCTGTTGCGCAAATACGTCCGCGTCAGTAACGCTCCTGCTTCCGGATACTACAAACTGGCGATGGTAGAGAGGGGCCTCCATCAAACGACGGCGGCCGAACGGGACATGAGTGTGTTCCAGACGCTCTCCAAGAACGCCTCTACGGGCCCCTATCCCTACCAACATCTGTTTGATTATCTGGACAACCGTTCCACTCTTTCCAGCAAGGAAAAAACCATGCTGGATCTCACCCAATTGCTTCAGCAGATCCAGACGCACCCCGGCCAGCCCGAAGACCTCTACCTGCTCGCCGAAGGCTACCTCAAACTTGGCAAAGTGGACGATGCTCGCAAAGCCATCGCGCAGTTAGACCAGCTCAGCGCCTCTGACTACCGGACACAAACCGGCGTCGGTGTTTTGCTCGCCCGCTATCGCCTCTACGGCGACGCCATCCAGCATTTTCAGAGCGCCTTAGCGACAAATCCCGATTCCGATGATGTGAAGTTCGATTTGGCCGACGCCTATTTTCGCAAAGGCCTCTATCCGCAGGCGCTGGAAGTGGCGCAGCAAGTTTCGGCCAATGGACAGCAGGACGATGCTCTCCTCTCTTTGCTGGGCGACATCAAAGTCCATCTCGGGCTAACCGCCGAGGCTTCCGAAATCTTCAAGAACGCCATCCGTCGAAATCCGGACAACGACCAGTACTACCTATCTCTCACTCTGCTGCAACTTCGGCAAAACGATCTGAACGATGCAGAAAAGACCTTGCGCGAAGGCCTTGCTCGTATTCCTGGGTCAGGCAAACTTCTCTGGGGTCAGGGCCTGCTCTCCGTTTTGGAAGGAAAGACCGCGCAAGCAAGCGAGCAATTGCAGCAGGCGGTTGATCTCTTGCCGGAATGGTCGGGCAGCTATTCCACGCTGGGCGTGTTCTATTATCAAACCGGGCAAATCGATAAGGCCAGAGAAGTACTTAAACGGTTCGAGGGCAGTAACGCCGGAGGAGGCCTGGATGTCAATCGCATCCAAGAAGCTCTGGAAAGAGCCCCTGCGATGCCGGTTGCCGTCAACGAACCCCTGCCCATGCAAGCCCGGCAGCAACTGCTGCAGTTCGCGGTGGCGATTGTCGACAGAACTCTCTAGGCGGCACAGAACAGACCACGGGTTGTTAGCCCAGTAGCACGGTGCTAGAGTCGATCGGCTGGGTGTCAGATTGAAATTCTAAGCCAATCTGGAATGGGGACAAACACCAAGACAGTCAGGCCGTCGCGTTCTAGCGGCAGGTATGTGGCACTCGTTGCGGTGGGAGCATTGCTCGCGACAGGGGTTGTGCTGACGGCTCAGACCGGTCAAGCCCCCAAGCAAAAAGATGCTCCTACTACCGTCCGATTCACAGACATACGAAGATCCGCAGGCATCACTTTTGTTCAGGACTCCACGCAAACCGAGGAGAAGTATTACCTGGAAACCATGGGCACTGGTGTCGCGTGGCTCGATTATGACCAGGACGGCCTGATGGATCTTTTTCTCGTTCAATCGGCCGCTACCGACATTTACAAGCCTCCTCAACCCTTGCGCTGCGCCCTCTACCACAACAACGGCGACAGCACGTTCACCGACGTGACTGAAAAGGCTGGCGTCGCAGGAGTTGGCCACTACGGCCAAGGTGTTGCTGTCGGCGATTTTGACAGCGACGGCTATCCCGATCTCTACGTTACCGGTTACGGCAGCGCGATCCTCTATCACAACAATCGTGACGGCACGTTTACGGACGTCACTAACAAAGCCGGCGTCGCCGACCAAGGCCAGTGGTCCACCAGCGCTGGCTGGTTTGACTACGACAAGGACGGCTACTTGGACCTTCTTGTCACCAACTACATCGACTGGAGCCCCAAAAACAACATCTGGTGCGGCGAACACCGCCCCGGTTACCGTTCTTACTGCCATCCGGGCAATTACAAAGGCCAGAAAACGAAGCTGTTTCACAACAATCATGACGGGACATTCACCGACGTCAGCGAGGCATCCGGCGTCAGCAAGCCCGAATCCAAGGGCATGGGTGTAGTGCTCGCAGATTTCAACAACGACGGGTGGACGGACATCGCCATCGCAAACGACTCCTGGCCAAATTTTATTTTTCTTAACAAGCATGACGGAACGTTTGAGGACGCTTCGTTCGTCTCAGGAATGGCCGCGAGTGAAGATGGGCGCTACGAGGCCGGAATGGGTATTGACGCCGCCGATGTGGACCGCGACGGCTGGTTGGATGTGTATATCACGCACCTGGACTTTGAATTGAACCGCCTTTATCACAACAACCATAACGGCACTTTCGACGACTACACCTATCCTTCCGGCATCGGCAACAAGGTCATGCTCTTGAGCGGCGTCTCTATGAAGTTTCTGGATTTCGACAACGATGGCTGGCCGGACATCGTCCAGGCCAACGGAGCCATGGTGGATAACGTCGAGCTCTATCACAGCGAGGTAAGCTACAAAGAGCCATTGCTGATGCTCAGAAATGTGGGAAAGGGCCAGTTCGAGAAAGTCTCGGAGTCTCTCGGCCAGGATTTCATGCGCCCCATGGCCGGCCGCGGCCTTGCCACCGCAGATTTCGACAATGACGGCGACATCGATATCGCTGTCAATATCAGGGGCGATTACCCCGCTGTTCTACGCAACGATGGCGGAAACGCCAATCACTGGGTGGAGGTTCTTTTGATCGGCACACAATCCAACCGCGACGGCATTGGCTCTTCCTTGAAATTGGTTTCCGAAGGTTTTGTGGAAGTGGAACAAGCCAAAGGGGGCATGAGCTACATGTCCGCCAGCGATCCGCGGATTCACTTTGGCCTTGGCAAGCGCAATAGAATCGATTCCCTGGAAATTACCTGGCCAAGCGGGCACGTGGATCGCTTAGCAAACGTGCCGATCGATCACATCATCGCTGTTAAAGAGGGCACTGGAATTGTGCCTCGTGCCTTTCCCAAGGTGCACAGCAAAACGCCATGAAATTTCCGCGGCGGCGTTTCCTCGGTTCTTCCATGATCAGTCTGGGCGCGACCCTTCTTGATGCGCTCACCGTCCCCGTCTGGAAATGGAATCGCTCGCTGAGCCTTCAAACAAAGAGCGTTCCGAATTCCGCGTCATCCTCGCCGGTCACCTTCGTAGACGTAGCTCGGGAGGCGGGACTGACTATTCCCAATGTGTGGGGTGGCGTCGAACACAAGACGCTCATCGTCGAAGCCAAGGGCAGCGGCCTTGCTTTTTTCGATTACGAGAATGACGGCTGGCTGGACATTTACCTGAGCAACGGCACGCGCCTGGACGCCCACTGGTCTCCTGGCGCCGCTCCCACGACGCAACTCTACAAGAACAATCGCGACGGCACGTTCACCAACGTCACCAAGCAATCGGGTGTTGGACGCACGGGATGGCAGACAGGCGTCTGCGTCGGCGACTTTGACAACGACGGCTGGGACGATCTGTTCTGCTGTTTCTGGGGACACAACATCCTGTTCCACAACAACGGCGACGGCACATTTACCGATGTGACCCGCAAGGCTGGCGTTTACGATGAACGAGTGCGCTGGGGAGCAGGCTGTACGTGGCTCGATTATGACCGCGATGGGCACTTGGATCTTTTTGTGTGCAACTACATCAAGCTCGATCCGGCAAAGACACCCGGCCCCGGCGAAGGGCTCTCGTGTCAATGGAAAGGCATCCCGGTCATGTGTGGCCCCCGGGGCCTTCCAGGCGACACAAACGTTCTCTTCCACAACAATGGGGACGGCACGTTTACGGATGTTTCTGAGAAAGCAGGCATCCTGAAGCCCGGCCCGCGCTATTCCATCACCGCGGTTTCCTACGATTTCGATAACGACGGCTGGCCGGATATTTTCGTGGCGGTGGATTCCGAACCGAGCATCTTGTTCCACAACAATCACGATGGCACGTTCACGGATGTCGCGCAGATGGCCGGCTGCGCCTACAACGAGAATGGCCACGAGCAGGCAGGAATGGGCGTGGGGGTTGGCGACTACGATTGCGACGGCTGGTTCGACATTTTCAAGACCAACTTTGCCGACGATACCTGCAATCTCTATCACAACAACGGCGACGGAACGTTCACCGATGAAGCTTTTGCCTCCGGCGTTGGCATCAACAATCAATACGTGGCCTGGGGCTGCGGCTTTATGGATTACGACAACGACGGTTGGCCGGACCTCCTGCAGGTCAATGGTCATGTCTATCCAGAACTCGACACGCACACTACCGGGCAGACGTTCAAGAACCCACGCTTGGTGTACAAGAACCTCGGCGTCGGCCGATTCAAAGATGTTTCTTCGGAATTGGGGCCTGGAATTAGCGAACGTTTCTCCAGCCGCGGCGCCGCGCTCGGCGACTACGACAACGACGGCGACATCGATGCTCTGATTTTGAACATGAATGATTTGCCTTCGCTGTTGCGCAACGACGGTGGCAATGCACAGAACTGGATCAAGATTAAATTGATCGGGACGAAGTGCAACCGCACAGCGATCGGCGCGTGCGTGCGAGTGGTCACGGGCACTCATGCGCAGATGGACGAAGTGCATAGCGGCGGCAGCGTAATGTCGCAGTCCGACCTGCGGCTGCATTTTGGTTTGGGAAAGGCTCTGCGGGCGGATGTGATTGAAGTGAAATGGCCTACAACGCAAAAAGTCGAGCGTTTCACGCAGGTGAAGGCAAATCAGATTCTGACGATCCGCGAAGGCGGCGGAATTGTGAGTGCCTATACACCAAAATCGAAATAATCCGGCTCCCTGCTAAGCCGTTTCCGGGGCAGCTGCAACCAGTTCAATCTGCACTTGTTTTTTGCCAAGAACGGGATGTGTCGCAGTCAGACGCACGGTGCCGGGTTGCTCGCCGGCACGAATCCAGATGGCGCCGGTACCGCCAACAATTGCAAAGGGATTGTCGCCGATCAATTCCGCCGGGCCCTCGAGCTCCAGGTTGATGGCGTCGTTTGCGAAAGGCCGAATCGCCCCGAACTCATCGGTGACTCGAAAAACCACGCGGGTTGTGTCAGCGCCATCCGCAAGTAGAGTCGTGTCGTCCGGAAGCACCTCAAATGCCTGGTCGATCCCCTTGCCGGAAAGCGATTTGACGATTACCTGCTTGCCTTGAATATAACCCTCGACGCGTAAGTCTCCCCAGGTGGAAAAGGCGTGCGAGAGATCCACGGTAAAAGGCGCATAGCGAAGATGCGCGAATTGCTCCCGGTCGGGGTCAGCCTCGGCAACCAACTTACCGCGGATATAAATCTTCAAGTGAACGCAGTTGGAACAGAACATGGCCTTGGTAAATCCGACGGATTCATCGCCCCGAGCCCAACTGAATGCCGGTTCGAGAACCACTTCTTCTTCGGGATCGCATTGCGACTTATAGAAACCGGCAGCGGGCTTGGGCTGGCGGAAGATGTCTGTGACGCCGTGGTAGCAGATCCGGTCGCCTGAACCAAAATCGGAGTGCGTGTTGTAGTCGAACGCGCACCATCCGATGCCGCCGGCATATTGAGGATTGGACGCCAACTGATCGTGAACGCGCGCGTGGCGAATCGCATGCTCCATCACGCGCTCCTTGTTGTCAATCGTCTTCGTCGGATAGGTATGGCCGACGAATTCCGTGTTCAGATAACGCGGTTGGTTAGGCGGTTTCAGAGGCCAGCCAAAATCATTCATGGTGAAAACATCTTCGAGGAATTCCGATTGCTGGAAGTAGCGGATGCCGCCGGTTTGGCGCGTTGGATCGAGTTTGTGCGCCAATGCATTGGTACGCAGGTAGAAGTCATGATCGTCGCGGGATTCGTTAATGCGGACGCCCCACAGAACGATGCTGGGATGATTCCAATCGCGACGAATCATGCGGCTGACGTTGTCGATACTGAGCAGCTTCCAGGGCTCGTCGCCAATGTGCTGCCAGCCCGGGATTTCTTCGAGCACGAGCAGTCCCAGTTCGTCGCAAGCGTCGAGGAAGTGCCGGGATTGCGGATAGTGCGACGTACGCACGACATTGCAGTGCAGGTTCCGCCGCAGAATTTCAGCGTCGCGCCGCTGCACGCGCCCCGGCATTGCCTGACCGACAAACGGAAAAGTCTGATGACGATCGAGGCCGCGGAGCTTGATGACCTTGCCATTGAGCTCGAAGCCGTGATCGGTAAATTGCGCGTCGCGAAAGCCGATTTTGCGGGAATCGGAATCGATCAGTTCCGCGCCGCGCTGCAGGCGCACATGAACCGTGTAAAGATTGGGATTGCGGAGATCCCATAATTTGACGGAACCCAGGTTTTCGAGCACGACTTGATAAGCCACGGATTCCGTAGTCGCCTGGGAAGCAGGCACCTTCTGCGTTGCCTTGGCCACCACGCGCTCGCCTTCTCGAAGTTCGACCGCCAGTGTCAACGGCACTCGCGATTCATCGAGGTGTTGAACGTAGCAATCGACTTCCACCCGGGGATGAGGAGTTAAAACGTCCTTTGGCTTGGCAAATACATTTTCAATAAAAGTCGACGGAACGATGCGGAGCGAGACTTCTCGGTAGATACCGCCAAATGTCAGATAGTCGATCTGGTGGCCGAAGGGTGGAATATCGGGCCGTTCGGTCGAGTCGACATCAACTGCTAGAACGTTTTCGCCATTGAAATCGAGGTGGGGAGTCACTTCGAACGAAAAGGGCGTGTAGCCGCCCTTGTATTCCCCAAGCCGCACGCCGTTAATCCAAACGGTGGAGGCAGTCATTACGCCTTCAAAATCCACGAAGATATGACGCCCATGGGCTTCGGGCGGGAGTTTGAAGCGGCGACGGTAGAGGGAAACAAACTCGTAGGATCTATCGTCGAAGCTGTGCCAGGGCAGCTTAATGTTGGTGTGAGGAACTACGACGCGCTCGAAAGCCGAGTCATCAAAGTGCTTGTCGTGCCCGCCTGGAACAACGGAACGGTTGTAACGCCAGTTGCGGTTGATCGGAAGTATCATGCGGCCGCTCGAAGCGGAAGCGGATTGCCCGGCAGGGTCGACGAATGCATTATGCGTCAAGGTGGCGCCGGCAATGACTGTTCCAGTCGTTCTTATGAAATCGCGTCGGTCCATGTTTTTCCTTTTCCTGCGGAAGTCAACTGAAACAGCGAAACGGTGAAAAATGCCCGGCGGAATAGTAACAAGATTGTCCAAGTTGCGAGACCTTCGATCCAAGTAAGTTTGTATTCAGCATGGGGATTGAGCGCTTGCAATTGCAGCAAAGGAAACCCGCGACCTTCCTGAGTGGAATGGGTGAAGGCGAAGACGACGGCCTGATTTTTGTCGCGTGAAACAGTTTCCGTGGAAGAGAACGGACTGTTGTTGCGCGGGCTGATCAATCGGTAGAGATCGCCGCGGACAATGGTAGGCTGCACAGCGTGATAGGCCGCAATCAGGCGTTTGGCGGTTGCAAAATCCTCCGCCGTCCAACGGTTAAGGTTGGCGCCCATGCCCAGCGAGCCCTGCATGGAACTGAGCATGCGATAGGTAAGAGAAGTGGACCGACCGTTCAGCCAGTGCGGCGAATCGGTGACCCAGGCCATCATAACTTGCGGCGTGTATGGGTAGGTAAAGCCATCCTGCATCGATAAACGGTCGAAGGGATCGGTATTGTCCGAAGGCCATACCTCATCGGCAAACTGCAGAATGCCCAAATCGACGCGTCCGCCGCCGCCCGAACACGATTCAATCTCGATTTTGGGGTGCTTCTTGCGCAGATCGGCGAGGAGCGCGTAGAGATTACGAATGAATTCGACGTACACAAGACGCTGCTCATCCGTAGGAACCTGATCCCACCCGGGCTCAGACCAGTTCCGGTTGTAATCCCACTTGAGAAAGGCAATATCGTTTTCAGTCAGCAGCTTGTCGAGAAACCCTTCAACGTAATCGCGTACATCGCGGCGAGCCAGATTGAGTACGAGTTGGTTGCGCTGTTCCGAACGGGGGCGTCCAGGAAAATTCAGCACCCAGTCAGGATGTTTGCGGTAAAGATCCGAATCCGGGTTCACCATTTCCGGCTCGACCCACAAACCAAAATCCATTCCCAGCGCGCGGACGTTGCCGATCAGCGGCTTCAGGCCATGAGGAAATTTCTCAGGATTAACGTACCAGTCGCCCAATCCCGCGTGGTCGTTCTTGCGTTGCCCAAACCGGCCGTCGTCCATCACGAATAGATCCACACCGATGGAGGCGGCCTTTTCCGCAAGCGCCACCTGGCCTGGTTCGTCAACTTTGAATTCCGTAGCCTCCCAAGAGTTATAGATGACGGGACGCGGTTCGGGGTCCGGCCCGTGCGGTAGAATATGAGCAAGCTCAAAGCGATGCAGCAATCGCGAAGCGCCTCCCAGACCGTGCTCGGAATAGCCGCTATAAAAAAGAGGCGTCTCCAGACGGTCCCCAGGATTCAATTTGTAGCCGAAGTCAAAGGGATTGAAGCCGCCGGTGACACGCACCGAATCGAGTTGCGTCTGTTCGACGGTAATCCGCCGGGAACCTGACCACGCCAGCGCGCCAAACCAGACTTCACCGTACTCCTCATCCGCTGTGATAGGGCCCTCAGCCTTCTGGCTGCTATCCCGCGAAATCGCAAACCAGGGATTGGCCTGATGACCTGTGCTGCCGCGACGGCTTTCGATTACCCGCGCTCCCGCGTGGATCGGTTCCTGATTCAGTGTCCACTCACCGGCCCAACGGCCGGTTAAATAACTCAGCGAATAACGGGCAGGAGGAAGGGTCCATTGGGCGGCAGCGACCTGTTCCAGAAGAATAGGCTGTTTCTCGCGGTTCTCGATGCTCGCGGAACGGGCGAGAATTCCTGTCTCGGGGTCTATCGAGTAGCGCAACATCACGTAGACTTCGCGGGAAATATCCTTGAGCAGGATCCCTAATGATTGCGACCCGCTCGGCGTAGCTTTAACAAAATGAAGTACCAAATCGCGATTGCCATCGGCGAAGGTGACTTTCTGCGCAGGTTCCGTAAACAATCCTGCGCCCCATCCGCTGTACTCCTGTGGTGTATTTGTGTACGAGGAATCGAACGAAGCCCACTCCTTAAACGAGTGCGCTGGAGGAATCTTATCCTGGGGACTGAGGCGCCCGCCCCAATAGAGTGTCTGCAACTCGTCGCGTTCATTGACTCCGAAGGCGTAGGTAGAGCTTCCGCCATCGACACGGAAGACCTGCGGCGCCTGGGCCACGGTCGTGGCCGTGCTAAGACAAGTAAAGAATAGGGTAGCGAACAGGGGGAAAAGGGCAGGCAATTTTAGATGGATTCTCATGTCGCCCGAATCCTAGCATTCGCGGAGGTCTTTGTCTCAGGCGGACTTGAAAAGCAAAACGCACATGACGAAATAGCGCAAGCGAAAGAAATTCGATTCAATGAGGCTTGCTGTCCGGCGCAGAGGTATTGGGTTTCTGCCCGCGCAGCGTGAAGATGAATTGCTGAATCTCATGACGCTGCTCTTCCTCCTGCCAGGTTCTCTGTTGCGAGGTTTGATAGTAGAGCGCGATCTCTTTGCGGGCTTTATCCGTATCCCCCGTTTGACGATAGATTTGTGCCAAGCGGTAATGGGCTTCGTCCGGCAAAGGTAAATTCTCAATGGCTTTTTCAAATGCAGCTGTCGCCGCAGGGTTGTCCTTTTTTGCTGCGTAGAGAATGCCTAACTGCAGATAGGCTTTGCCCAGCTTGGGATCGAGCCCGATGGCCTTCTTCAATTCTGTCTCGATACTAGAATAATCTTCGGTTTCCGGGCTCTGCTTGCTCAATGCCACCGCGTAATAGTAATGAGCCATGGGATTGCCGGGATCAAGAAGCGAAAACCGATGCAGTTTTTCGGCCCAGCCGGGCAATCCGATTCTCTCGGCTTCTTGCAGTCGGCCCATGAAAAGATAAGGCGTGGGGTCTGCAGGATTTACGTCGCAAGCTCGGAGAAGGAGCTGTTCGCCCAGTTCCGTCTTTCCCTGATCGTAACTCGCAATGCTGAGTCCGACAGCCATACGAACGGAATTGGGAAACAACCGTTGGCCCTTGTCAAAGATTTCGGTGGCCGGCTCAAATGCGCGGTGAAGCAACAGTTCGGCTCCCCAGGCAAACAGATTGGGCTCGCTCGGCTGCAGTTCCGCCGCGAGCTGATATTCACGGACGGCTTCGAGTGAATGTCCTTCACTCTCCGCGGCGTCAGCTTTTCGCCGATGCATTTCTGCAGCATCTCCAGTTGATACAGAATCGCTGCCCGGCTGGGTCGACGCTTCCTTGTTTAACGAACTTGTATCTCTTGCCAAAGCCTCCCTGGTGCGCCGGACCGCATCGGAACCATGTCCGCCGTAATTAGTCGCATCGGCAATACCTGCCACTTGAAACTGGGGCTCGTCGGAAAATTGGCCCTGGGGAAAAGCATCTTTCGCGCCCTTTGCGGAATCCTCCTTGGACAAATGGACATCAACGATCTTCGGTTCTGGCACCCGGACCGCAAAGGGACCATTCTTGCTTTCTAAGTAGCCCGTCTTGCTGCTCTGGAGAATATAGTCTCCGAATGGCACATTCATGAAGCGGTAGTGGCCTTGTGCACCGGAATGAGTCACGAACTTGTGAGCATGATCCACGCTTTCCAGGGCAACATTCGCATCTTTAAGGGGGACACTCTGCGAATCACACACCGTACCTTGAACAACAGCGGATTCGCCCGTTCCCCGGATCTGGCAGTGAATTGGGCGGGCCAGTAGCGCCAGGAGAGAGAGGCTGAGAACCACGAGGCGAGACAGGCGCGCAGAAATTATGCTCATGGGGAAGATGAAAACTGGTATCGCCAATTCTAAAGACGCGTGCGGCGGTACGGCGTTGTCGAATTTCATTCTAGCGTTGGCATCCTCCGGATGCAATTACCATGCGCGGCTGAGCACGTATATGACGTAGGCTCAAGTGTTCTCTCCCGTCCGCAGAGACGCCGAGCGATTGATAGATGTCGCGCAATCCCGTTGCGATCGGTTGCGCGAATGCGAAATCTATTCCGCTCCTACGATCACGAGGCGGGGCGCAGTAAGCAGGCCCGAAGGAAGAGGCTCGACGTTCTCCATGCCTTGGGGCTTGAAGCGCTGGCCGTACAGACTGTTAAGCAGGCGGTAATCGGGGAGGACGCGGCCCGCAAGGGCATTGATGGCCAGGTTATACAGGATGATCTTCAGATGATTCTGGCCAATTCGAATCGACGCTGTGACCTCCAGTTCGTAGGGAGGCTTCCAGATCGAGCCCTCCTCCTGGCCGTTGATGAAAACCTGGGCCACTTCGCGCACGGGGCTTTCCAGCAAGGCCCGAAAGTGCGTCACACCATTCGTTGGCGGCTCGACTATGGTTCCGGGACCGAAATCCAGGTAGGTTCGACTTCCTAACCAGTTGTTTGAAACCGTGAAATCCTTTTCGTACACAGCCTCCCCGGAATAGAAACGGGTCTCTTCGTCATCCGTCCACGAACGCAGTTCTTGCATCTGGATAGTGCGGGAAATCCTTGGAAAAGTAACTGTCCAGCCGCCTCCAAGATCGATAGTGGCCGAACCGCCATTTCTTTCCCCGGATCGCGCGTTCGACGGAGGTTGTAGAACCTCGTTTTGATCGCCGAATACGAGAACCCGTGATTCATAGGGCTGCAGATGGAGTTCGATCGAGGGGCTTGAGCTCGCGGATGAGATTTCTCCTGAGAAAGGATCCCACCATTCCGAGTGCCGGCTCGTTGCGCGGAAAACAGCCGTGGTTGATAGGGGGCGATTGCTGGTGTTGGCCAGGAAATAGACGTCTGCGAAGGGCATCTTGCGGTGAACGAAGCCAAGGTCAGCGGCCTTCGGAGAAGTGGAAACATCTGCGGTGAAATGCTGGTGGAGAAAAGCGCTCAACCCCGCGTCATGAGGAAGGAAATAACCCCTTGCGCCGGATTCCCGGAAAAGCTTCTGCGAAATAGCGCGCACTCTTGGCGTATCTGTTTTTTCCTGGAGCAAGCCTGGCGCCATTGATGGAAGAGCCCGCGTGGCTATCACCAGACCGCCTTTCTCCGCGTACTGTTCAATCTTCTGATAAGTCGAGAGAGGCAGGCGTTCGATCCGAGGCAAGATCAGCACGGGGTATGGGATGCCGAGCTTTTCAATGGCTTCCGCATCCACGAAATCGAAATTAAGGCCCGCCCTCAGAATTTCCGGAATCACATTTGGCCCAAGCAAGCCTTCCATGGATTCGCTCACGGAGTCCTTGCCCAGTGTGAAACTCGCCCAAGCATCGTCCGTTGGCAAAAGCAGGGCGACGTCAATTGCTGGTCTGCCCTGACGCAGAAGGTAACTCACCTTCTGGAGATAGTGAGCGATCTCCGGCATAACCGGCCACCAAGCGTTGTGATCGTTCAATGCCGCGGCGGCATAGAAACTCCAGCCGGGTCCAGGGATTCTTTCAGGCGAGTAGGGCCAACCGTGTCCAACGATCTGGTTGACGCCCTGGAGGAAAAACAGATCGGCATCCGCCTTGATGTCCAGCGGAGTCGCTCGAAACGCAGGCGAATGCAGCCAAGTCCAGGTTTCAGCCGACGTGACATCGTTCTTGTACAGATGATTCGCCGAGGAGGCCCAGCGCGCCGGTGAGAAGCTGCTCCAGTGGTCACTTTCTCCCTCCGGGAGATCCACGAGGGCGTTGCTGGAGAGCGAAACCGCTGGGATGCCATAAGTCTGCGAGCGAAACCGGGTACCGTGTCGTGCCGTCCACTCTCGAATCGGAACAAGGTATCGCTCGTTAATCAGCTCCGTCAGGGTTTGGCCCCAGTCGTGCCGCACGTCGGAGGTCTCGGGTCCAATATCTTGCACCAGGGCAGGGAGGTAGGGCGTGAGATCGTAGCCGCGCCGATTGCGGAATTGTTCCAACAGGTCGCCAGTCCAGTCGGAGCCATACACTTCGAGGCTGTCGCTGAAAAAGGCGTACGGCGGAGTCTTGCCGAATGCGGCCAGCAGACGTTCCCCAACGCTGTGCAGGTGGTTTTCGATGGCGGCCCGGTCAAAGTGATCGAGAACAAAGCCTTCTGCGCCGATGGCGGGACGCTTTACCGTCATACCCGTGCGGCTGGCAATAAACCATGTGACGGTTCGCGGCGACGGTGCAGGAGTCAGAATCAAGCGGCCATCACGGATGTCAGACAAGTTCACCTGAGAAGCTGAAAAAGAGGGTGCAGAGCCACTGAGAAAGGCGGCGAGAAGTTTTTCTCCCGTAGTGATTGCGGGAACGGCAGTAGAGTCCGAGCCAGATAAGATGGAAACCTGGACAACGCGCAGTTTTCCCGCAGCTTGGGTTACTGGAATGTGTGGTCCACCGAATGGCCATCCGCTGCCGAGAGTCACATCAAAACGAAGCCCCAATGCCCGCGCAGTATCGGAAGCGAAGCGCAAATCGTTAATAAACTCATCAGAGAGATATGGCGAGTTGTGGAAGCCGCTGGCCGGATCATCCAGAGCCAGCGGATAAACAGGCTGGATTTCGACGCCGCCGATGCCCGCCTGCTTCATGGTGCGTAATTCTCGCTCCAACTCCGGCATGCTGACGGCGGGACCAAACCACCACCAGCGCACCATGATTCTGCAATCAGGTGGAGGATCCTGGAAATCGGCGCGAAGCGCTGCTTCGGTATTAGCTTGCGCGAGGGCGGGCCGCATGCGCGCTCCGAGCGACAGCAACGGCAAAGTGACGCAAGCCATGAGGCACAGACAGCGCAATGTTCGGATCCTCGCTGTGAATAGCTGCGGCTGAATCGGACGCTTCGTGAGCGTGCGCTGCGCGTAGAATTCCGCCAGCTTCGCGCGCAGGGCATCGGTCGTCTCCGCTGGTGAAAACGCAATTCCGTATTTTTCCAGGGATTGCGTCACACGCTCCCGAGGAAACATGGCCGAACCCGCAAGTACCGTTGCCGGCGCGATCGCGTTCACGCGGACGTGCGGCGCAAGCGCCATCGCCAGTTCACGTACCAGATGGCTCAGAGCCGCCTTGCTCGTGTCATACGCTTCGCTGCCGCGCTTCGGCACAACCGCGTTCGCAGAGCTGGTGAGCACCACCGCGCACCGTAGGCCCTGTTCCTTGATAATTCGACCCGTCGGCAAACCATAGCGAGATGTCGCGGCTTCCCAATTGCCGGGCGATTTCAATGCTCTCTTTCACGTGCTGCAGCGCGCGGTCACGCACGGATCGGTCAGGATTGCCGAAGGAACCATGCTTGTAGATTTGATTCTCAAACAGATTGGGATTAATCGCTCCCGCTCTTACGCCATGCTTTTCCGCCGATTTTTTGGCCGCGCTGACGCCGGCCAGCCCGTCGCAAAAATCCCATTGCACATGAAGAGCTACTGTGGGGCAGGCGCCCGTCAAGGAATGAACCTGCCCTGCATCGCTTAACTTCTCATCATTGGTGCTGGCGGCGGCAGGCTGCAGGAATTTCCCAAACCGTGTGCCGGTGTTGGCAAAACCCCACGAAGGAAGCTCGATACGAAACGTGTCGAGTGCACGGAAGATCAGTTCTGCTTCGGTGGGTGGCATCGAACCCTCGAACAGCGAAAGCCTACACGGACTGATTGCTGTCGTCACGGAGTTTCTACGGCAGCTCCGCCGCGTGGCGCGACTAACCCGCGAGCTAAGCTTGACGAGTGACCAGGCGAAACAACTGGATGCATCCTGGAACAGTGGCATGCGGAAGTGAAGGTCATTCACGATCAAAACGATGCGCGGCTCGAACAGGAGCGCCAGAAGGGCCGCGATCAGATTCGCGCGATACTTACACCCGAACAAAAACCAAAGTTTGAAGAGTTCCTCAGAAAGCACGACGAAGAAAAAAAACGGAACCCCGCCGAAGTAACGCGCTGTGGTTTAATCGCCTGTACTCGTCCTTACCGACCGCGCTGATGAGGCTCCACGTCCAGACCCGCGGCAGGGTTCCGGTCCGGACCTCCCAACTTCCGGTTAGCCGACCACTCGTCCAGAACCTCGTCTTTCGTTCCCATAAGGCCGTTTCGGGGACAGCACCGACCTCTTGTCCTACCGACCTTACATCTTCTTCTTCGTCCGTGCGGTCCTCGGCGCCACGCCACTGGCGCGCCTTCGACCACTCCTCGTTACTTACTTGCCGTATATTCCTTTGCGGTCAGCTTGCAAACCTTTTTGCTAGAAAGTGAGCCGCTATTCCGGTCGGACGCCCACACATTGTTCCGCGTCTAACGCCTCGCGCACTCGGCGCGCCAGGCCATCCATTGAGAAGGGCTTCTGCAGGTGAAATGCATCATGATCCGAGATGGCAGGCGTAGCCGTACTATATTCCGCATATCCCGACATATAGAGCACTTTTGCGTGAGGGTGCAGGCTCACCATGCGCTGCGCCAGCTCGCGACCGCCTATTTTCGGCATCACGAGATCCGTCAGAAGCAGATCGATTCCCCCTTTATGCTGTCGGGCAATCTGCAGCGCTGCCTCGCCATCACTCGCCTCCAGGACCTTGTAGCCCATATCTTGCAGAAATGGCCGGGCCAGGTCCCGGATGCCCTCTTGGTCTTCCGCTAGCAGGATTGTCTCGGTTCCGCGCGGAGGCCGGGGGCGAGATCTCCTTGGGCTGTCTGCTTGGACAATCTCCTCCACCTTTGGCAAATATATCTTGAACGATGTTCCTCGCCCGATCTCGCTGTAGACCCAGATCCAGCCACCGCTTTGTTTGACGATACCGTAGACAGTGGCAAGGCCAAGTCCCGTACCCTTGCCAGCCCCTTTGGTGGTAAAAAACGGCTCGAAAATATGAGCTTGGGTTTCAGTGTCCATTCCTGCCCCAGTATCTGTCACGGCCAACATCACATGTTTCCCCGGCTTCACACCGGGATGCAGATGGGTGCAATTTTCGTCCAGATCAACGTTGGCGGTCTCGATGGTCAATTTTCCGCCCTTAGGCATGGCGTCACGGGCATTCGCCGCCAAGTTTAGAATGATCTGTTCGATCTGATTTTCATCTGCTTTAACCCGGCCCAATGACACCCCAGGCAGAAGAACAACTTCGATGTCCTCGCGCAGGAGCCGCGGCAGCATTCTTCCGATGTCCGCTACGACACTGTTGAGGTCCAGCACCCTCGGTTGGAGGACCTGCATTCGGCTGAAAGCTAGCAATTGGCGAATCAAACCAGCGGCTTGGTCAGCAGCCTTTTTGACTTGTTCAGCGTTCTTGTGCAGAGGCTGGGCAGGATCGATGCGGTCGAGGAGCAACTCGCCGTTTCCCTTGATTATGGTGAGCAGATTGTTAAAGTCGTGAGCCACGCCGCCTGCCAAAAGACCGATTGCTTCCATCTTCTGGGTCTGTCGGAATTGTTCTTCCAGTTGTTTGCGTTCCGTAATGTCAACGAGCGTTCCTTCGATAAGATCTGGTGAATCACCCTCGCTGGGGAGTAGGCTTACGTTTTCCAGAACCCAAACAGGGCTACCGTCCTTCCGACGAAGATGAACCTCTAAGTTGGTCAGAGCCTTCTTTTCTAGAAGCTTCGCTAGAAAACCTGTGCGGTCGGAAGGGTTCGCGTACAATTCCTGCGCTTTCCCAGGGTTGCCAGCAACCTCTTCTCGCGAGGCATACCCGAACATCCGAGCAAAGGATTCATTGCAATCCAAGATGCGTCCGTCGAGGGTGCTGCGGAAGACCCCGGCAAGATTGCGCTCGAAAAGTAACCGATAGCGCTGTTCCGATTGACGCAGCGCTCCTTCGGATGCGTTCAAGTTGTCCAGCAACACTGCCATTTCGTGTGCTCGCCGCTCGGCGCTGCGCTTTCGGAGGACTAAATAAATCCCAGTAAGAAGCAGGGGCATCAACGCAAGCCCAGTTGCGATCAGGCGGTAGGGAGGAACAGGGTGGAAAGCAAAGTCAGTTGGATCCCGCAGAAGCAAGCGGTAGCCGGATTCCCTCACGGGGCCTTTCCCGCGTTGGGAGTAGATTGCGATGCCTACCACGTTAACCGGGACCCCTTCCATCAGCCGCTGAGCAAACTGCGCGTTCTGAAAAAACTGACTCCCCATGTAGATGGGGATTTGTCCTGATCTGTCGTTCAGGATTATTTCCCTCTGCCCAAGGGAGTTCTTCGTAAGATGTACTTTGCCTTCCACACGGACGAGTTGCCCGAGATAACGAGCTCCAAGAAGATCAGCGGCAAGCACATCCCGTGGCGGAGGCAGCGTGCCGGGTCCCAGGCAATCGATATGCTGAACGAGGATTTCCGTTCGACCTTCAGACTGTTGAATGGTTCCCCTTACGCGCACCTCATCGCCGCGGTGAATGTGCCCGTCCACCAGCGCCCGCGTTGGACTGTAAAGTGTGATCCCCCCCGTCGAGTCCTGAAGATCGGCCAAGCTTGCATGAGCGCCCACGGGGATCGGCCCGTCGGTGAGAATACCCTCAACGGTTACGCTTTGTCCGAGGCGACCGGGTATGGGTTGGTTTCCCTGATAGTTAGTGGCCTCTTTCACGGGTGTCACTCTCGGGCCCTGACCGCTTGCCCGAGTTTGGCCGATCAGGAAAACGGCGCACAGAAAAGAAAGGAAGATCCAGCTTCGCCCAACCTGTGGTGCTGGTCGCCAGTGCCGAGAGAACTCAAAGGAACATTTCGAGATTAGGCTTCTGCTGCATTCCATGAGTTTCACCTTATCGATGCGCAGGCCGGGGTGGTCCCTCGACGCCAAATGGCAATCTCCCAGGGATGACCGTACGGAAGTCATACATAGCAATCGCTGATTCACACGAAGCCTGGGCCTAATGAGTTACTTTCAAGTGTCGGGTCCCAGACCGAAGGAGGGCAAGATAACTTTCGTACTGTTTTCCAAACAAATACTGGACCTATCTGTGGACGACCACGATTAAAAATCGGAGATAGCCAAGCCGAACACCAGTTCCGCCCGAGTGACGGGCGACTCTGACCTTACAGTCGCGGCACTACTCTGATCATTGATCGGTGGCACGGAGGCCACCGGTCATGAAGCAGAAGCCAAGTTCCAAAAGAAGACGCAGAAGTACCAAATCCGTCCTACGCTTGCCCGACCTGGAACACGCCAAGGCCGCGGTGTTGAATAGCCTCAACTCAACAGACGCAAAGCGGGGTTATCGTCACGCCATCGATGAGTTCGTTGACTGGTATTGCTTGGAACCGCGCTTGGCCTTCAACAGGATCGTGGTCTTGCGTTATCGCTCTCATCTTGAATCCCGTCAACTCGCCCCGGGAACCATCAATCTGCGTCTTGGCGCCGTGCGCCGCCTCGCGTACGAAGCAGCCGACTGCGGTCTCCTCAGCGCCGATTTGGCTGCTGGCATTCGCCGTGTCAAAGGCGTGAAGAAGCTGGGCATGCGCCTCGGGAACTGGTTAACGGCAGAGCAAGGCCACGCGCTGTGGCAAGCACCCGATAGTCATCGCCTGAAAGGAAAACGCGACCGAGCCTTGCTTGCATTGCTACTCGCGTGTGGGTTGAGAAGGCATGAAGCCGTGGCTTTGACATTGGATCATCTCCAGCAGCGCGAGGAGCATTGGGCCATTGTTGATCTGGTCGGCAAAGGAGGCCACGTTCGAACGGTTCCGGTTCCCGATTGGGTGCGAACCGAACTGGTGGATTGGCTCACCGCAGCCGCAATTGATCGAGGAAAGCTGTTTCGCCGGGTCAACAAAGTAGGAAGGAACGGGAAACGCGGTGCGCGGTTGCTGGCGTTTCCTCCCATTCTGCCGAATCGGCGCCCGCGGCAAACACTCCGGGCAAACCGAAGATCTGGCCTGGGATCGACATCGATATTCCGACGGGCCAGGACGAAAAGAAAACCGAGCCACAGGACGTGCGCGACGCCGTTCGAGCGGCTCTTGGCGCCGGCGCGGACGGGGTGATCCTCTCGCGCAAGTACTCTGAGATGCGCTTGGCCAATCTGCGAGCGGCAGGAGAGGCATTGCGCGGCTGAACGCCCTTGGGCGTTTTACACCAGAGCTACAACCTCATAATCCGCAATGCCAGGCACCTCGAAGGTGATGGTCTCGCGTTGTTGTTGAAATTTCAGAGTGGTTCCCGCACGCAGCGCGCGCACCGCCTTGATCCTGCGACCCTCATTGACTCGGAAGCGTACCTGCTGGGGACCGAGCGGATAGCTGTTGCGGATAGCGCCATGCGTCAAATTAGGATTCGTATAGTTGAGCAGATGGAGCGCGTAACCGGGTTCCGTTTCCCAGGCGAAAGCTTCGATAAGGCCTGAACCGATGACAGAGACCACAGGATCAGGGCCGCGCACCCAGTTAATGGCGTTCTGCAAGAGCTGGCTGAAATCGCTATTCCCGGAACGCCAGCAGGTGCGATCAACGTCCCCCGCAAAATATGCGACTCGCGACTTCCCAATCTGCCGAAAGATTGCAGCAGGCTCGGTCGTCCGTGGCGTGCGCGGATAAACCATTTCTGGCGGAAATGCCGGATAGGCAGGGACAACGCTCAAGACCAGAGAAACCGAATCCGCGCTCACTGGAACGCGGTTCTCGGCTCCTGGCAGCAGCGTGGTGCCTTCGAAGCCTGCGAGGATGGGATGTTTCTCTTCCATGCGGGCGTAACTGTTTCCTCTCGGACCGATGACCTCCCCTGCCACGTGTGCTCCGAAGACGTCGGCTAATTGAAAATCGGGCCGGAGGTCGCCCCACTCCGTGTAACGTGAAGTTTCAAAGGTGGCGAGAAGGGAGCCTCCGTCCTTGACGTACTGTCGAATAGCGTCGCACTGAGCATCGCCAAGGTAGGCAGCATTCGGAATCAGGAGGGCGCGGTATTTCCGCAACGCCGCCGGATCGAGTTTTCCTTCCTGCACGAAGTCGAAGAAGAAACGCCCCTCGAGAAGCGCGTAGTACAGACCTTGTAAGTAATCGATCGGGCCACCACGATGGCGCTGCCGGCGTGAGTCAGGCCGGGAGTAGAAGGCAACCGTACGTTGCGGGTACAACACTGCCACGTCCGCAACCGAGTGCCTGTTGCGGAAATGCGCCTCATTTGCCGCAAGCCAGTCAAAGAACGAACGGCCAACTTCGCGCCAGCGGATATCTTCCGGAGAACCGCCTAGCCAATGAAACCAGGGCACCATGCCGCTGGCCGTGGATTGAGCAAGCCAAAGCGTCAACTCCGCGGGCGCCTTCGAAACGTGTCTCCAGTTTGGTTGCGCATTGCTATAAGCCCCCGCGACATTCGTTATGGTGCGGCCCTGCATAACGGAATAGGCCACGCGGCCCTGCTGCGCACAATCCCATATCGGCGTTTCACCTGAGCGGCCCTGGTGATCGGCATTGAACCATGCCGCCACCTGGCTTATTTGCTTGAGATCTTTTATGGTATCGAGCCCGCCGCCGAGATTGCCCACGTATACGGATTGCGAGTCCTTCTCGTGTGCAATGACGTCCCACAGACGCCAAATCTCTAGCACGCGATCCATATAGGCTTCGTAATATTTGCGGTAAATAGGATTCGAGGAATCTGTTTCGGCTGGCGGCACGCCGCCTAGCTTCTCGAAAAGGTGCCGGCAACTCTCGCAATAGCAGACCTGCAGCGCCCCGGTTGACGGCCAGCCATTGGTGAAGAATCCGTCGACCGGATAATGTTGATTGATTTCGCGATAGATTGCCGGCATCTGCTCAGAGAAATAGGTGCTGAACATACAGGTCGCAAACAGCCAAGGGCTCTCGCCGTGAGGTCTGGGCGACCCATCCTGGTTGCGCTCGAACCACTCTGGATGAGCCTGCAATGCATCCTCGTAGGCAAGATTGCAATCCATGCGGGCGACAGCACGGATTTGGCGGCGCTTCATCGCGACCGCCATTTCACCAAATAAATCGCGGCTGCCGAGGAACTCGCTGCGATGGTGATAAGGCACTTGGGTCGGATAGAAGGCGACGATGCCGCCACCGTTCAGGAGCACCGCGTCGACCTTCAGAGATGCCCAGTAGTCGCCCCAGGCTTCGGCGTCCATGGTCAACGGATCGCGTTCGTTGTAGTTGATCTGTCCACAGCGGCGCATAACCGCGTACCAGGGGCTTGAACTGGACAAGTTCTGGCCATGTATGAGGCCTTCGACGAAATCCCGACCATCGTCGGCAGATCGTGACAGCTCGCCTGTGGCTGAGCTCCGGAGAAAATCGGCGGGAAGCGTAATTAGGGAAGCAGCCGTTGACAGAAACGTGCGCCGTTTCACACCTGAGGAGTTTAGCCCAGAACGGAACCGAAATCAGCTTATGAGAGCTGAGAGCGATTGCGGGCGAATGACCGGAGATGAGGAAGTAACCGAATTACTTCCGGCTTGCCGACCATCTGCCCAGAATCTCGTTCTTTGCTTCCTACAACCCCGTTTGTGGCCCGTCATTTCGACGAGCAAATTCTCCGTGTCGCCGACTGTACGTCGACTTGAACCTGGGTGGCTCCCGTAAGCCACAGCCCGTCGCATGTCCTCGAGTGCCTACATTCCGTGCACCATAAACGCGTCCCATGCGCGCCAGAACTCCGCCATTTCCTGGGGCGATCCTAACGACGCCCGGATGTAATACTCAAAACCCGGGTATCCACTCGCCACAAGGATGCCTTTCTCCCTGAGTTGCTCGGCGACCTCAGTCCCGAGGCGCGAGGTTTTCAACATCACGAAATTGGTCACCGAATCGAGAGAGCGTAACATCCGCGCATTGGCTTGGTTGTAAAATTCCTGGCGATCGTCCGCAACACGCTCGACGATCTTCCTTACATACGCTTGATCCCCCAGCGCCGCGTTCGCCGCACGGGCGGCAACAATGTTCACACCCATTACCAGCCGTCGCTGCGCCAGACGCTTCGACGTCCCCGAGGAAGCCACCGCGTAGCCAACTCGAAGTCCTGCCATGCCATAGACCTTCGAGAGCGTGCGTGTGACGATTAGACGTGGATCGGAAGCGGCACGCCCTACCCACGTCGTGTAGGTCGACGTCGGCGGGACGAAGTCATGATAAGCCTCGTCAATCAGTACGCTCGCGCCCCTGGGCACTCTATCGAAGAAAGATTCTAGGTCGCCTTTCGGCGTGAGCCCGCCCGTTGGATTATTTGGATTACAGACGTAGATTAGCCCGGTCGACGCATCCGTGCGCCGGATCATGGTATCGAGATCGTGCGTATATCGCTTGGTCAGCGGAACGGCCCGGATTTCGGTGCCGCTCGCGCCCGCATACGCTGCGATCGCATGGAACGTCGGTGTCGCCATTACCAGCGATTTTCCGGGGCCGAGAAAAGTTTCTGCGGCGATGCGTAAAATGTCGGCAGACCCGCAACCTAGGGTGATCTGCTCTGATCTAACGCCGTTCAAAGTGGAGATTGTGGAACGCAGATCCTCAAGCTCTTGGCCTGGGTAGCGATTGGCGTCGCCAATCGCATTGCGCATCGCCTCGTCCGCTCTTTCGCACGGACCGTAGGGACTCTCGTTCCGGTTAAGCCGGATGGGTTTCGCCGGACTTGCAGCGCCTGCTGCTGGCTGTACCGGCAACAATGAAGTTTCCCCCAGCGCGGGAAGTAATCCCGCGCTCGTGAGCGCGACCCCAAGCTGCCGCAATAGGTCTCTGCGACAAATGCGCATGTAGAATTTCCTTTCTGTGAAAAATCGGCCACGCGAGTCACAACATGCCGTGCCGCAGCAGATTCCTGCGAACCCGCTCCGGGAGAGGGCAAATAGCTGCGAGAAGAGCTTACTTCAAGACGAAACTTATGGAGGTTTAATGAACGAGATTACCGCTTGTTCCGGTAATTGTCAGTTTGTAAGTGCCAGCGTGGGACCTTGTGCCGGCTTGCATCTTAAAGAGCGGAGGAGCCCGAACCACTGACCGTCGTAGGGTTAAAGCATTGCGCTGGCCACGCTCGGCAAGCCACCGACACCTAAGGTAACAGCGCCGCTGAAGCCGCCTACCCTGTTGATGTTGATCGAGGAACTTGCGCCGCCTCCTTGGAATAGGCCTCCCGAAGATGGCGCGTAGAGATTAGAGATGCCGAAATCTCCAGGGCTAAATGACCATGAGTGTCACGTTCACGCTATGGCTCAGACCACCGCTTGTGCCCGTGATCGTAAGAGTGTAAATCCCCGGAGGGGTACTCAGCGCGGGTGTGACAGTCAGCGTTGAGGAGCCCGAACCGGTCACGAGAGGATCGCTGAAAGAGGCTGTAGCATTAGAAGGCAATCCGGAAACGTTTAAGCTGACAGTGCCGGAGAAGCCATTCGCTGAGGAGATGGTGACGGAAAAGCTCGTACTGGTCGTCCGCACCACAATTTGCGAAGAAGGTGTGGCAGAAATGCTGAAGTCAGGCGCAGGATTCACCGTGATCATGCGCGAAGGCGGATTGGGATCAGTGAGGCCGGCATTGTCTGTGACTGTCAGCGTCGCTGCGAAGGTGCCAGGAGTGTTATAGATCACATTACCCGGCGTAGCCAGCGAGCTTGTGCTGGGATTACCGCCCGGGAACGACCAGGAATACGCAGTGACAGTGCCGTCGGGGTCGGACCCAGAGCCCGCGAAGAACACCGACTGGCCGACCGTGATGGTCACGTCACTCGCGGGGCTGGTGATCGTGCCGGTGGGAGGCTGATCCCCCGGCGCCGGTGTGAGCTGGACAAATTGCGCCACCGAGGGCACTCCCGAAGAATTCAGAATGAAAAGCATGTAGTAGCCTGGCGGAGCGATGTTGCCGTTCGGCGGAGCTGTCACGTTCAAAAGGCCACTCCCGGCCGTGAAGGTCATGGCCACCAAACGTTGCTCCATGTCAAACGCGTGCGTCGGGGCACCCGGCCGCATAAGCACCACGGAAGTAATGCTCGCCGCATCGGGAGTTCGTACTTGGAAGGCGCTGCCGTAACCAATGCCCGACGAAGGAACGCCTGTGATCGCAGGCCGCGTGGCGAGTGTGCCGTCCGGATCGAAGAGATACGCTGGAGAGTAGATTTCCATGTGCTGCTCGTAGTTGCCGCGCGCCGGATTGCCCCCGGCGAACCACACCGTCCCATCCGGAAGGAGGAGTGAATTGGAGTGATACAGTCGGGGAAAGGCGTTCATACCGGCAGAGCTGAAGGTGTTCGTAGCCGGATCGTACAAATCGGCGTTGAGGCTCGCAGTCCCCGTGTCCTCATCATTCAGGGAACCGCCCAGGGCAAGAACCTTACCATTCGGGAGGATCGTGGCGTTCATCTCGATACGCGGCTGGGACATCGCCGGACCGTAGGTCCATGTCGGAGCGGCCGCTGATAGATCGATGAACTCGGTCGTGGCGGTGGACGGGTTGCCGCCGCCCATAATCATGACTACCGGCTTGTAGTTGTTTGCCGGTGCAAGCGGCAGCAAGACCGAGGTCCCGTACGTGCGCGTCCCGCCATAGTTGGTGGTTGCTATCACCCCGGACCACGTCTTGGCCACAGGATCAAAAAGCCGCGATTGCGCTGTCGAGCCCGAATAAAACACTTTGCCGTCCGGTAGAAGGTGCATCCGCGGATAAAGAGGGGGAGTAAACGGAGAACCAATCTCAGCGCTCCAGCCCGTGCCCACCGAGAAAATTTCTATAGCGGTATTCGTACCCCCACTTTCGGTGAGCCCGGAAAAGGTCATTACCGTGCCATCACCCAGGTTAGTCACTGTGGGATACCAACGGCCGTGCGCCATGTTTTGCACGTCGGTGAATGCGCCGGTCGTTAGGTCGTAGACGGCGCTGCGCAATTCACCGTGAAAAGGATCATATTGAAGCGTCCCGCCGTTGATGAAGGCGCGGCCATCGGGAAGCACAACCATCCCGTTGCAGAACATATCCCAGCCCACCGGCTGCGTCGTGACTGTGCCTGTTTGCGGATCGAACACGGCCGCCTGCAAATTGGTATTGGTAGGCAGGTTACCGGATCCGGAAACCACGAGCACTTTACCGTTGTGCAGCAGCGCGGCATGCACGGGATTGATCGGCATGAGATTCGGCAGTGTCTGCCATTGTCCGTGCACGCTTGCTTGCGCGCCGGCAAGCCGTGGCAAACCGGCCAAACAGATTGTCACCGCAAATACCGACAGGAAATCTCGGGTCACCCTCGAAAAAGCCAGAAGCGGTGGGGCTGAATGAGGAAGGGGCATTGGGCAACCTCCCGGGCAAAAGGCCCTTGTGAAAATGGGAGACTAAAGATACCGGAATCACGCGGGGAAGGAAACGTCCCCCAGGTCGTAAATTTCCGGATGATTTTAGTCAAGCTCGAAATGCCCGGGCAATCCAGTGAACACCGGAATCGGGGCAGGGAGAATTCCCGAGGATCATGCAAATATAGTGGTTAACGATCGGCGATCCCCGAGATACAACCAGCATCACTACACTTCTCACAAAGAGCAGGAAGGCTGTGTGCGCGCTTCCTGCCGCAGGCGGTGCGTCACCTTGACGTATAACGTGCATCCCGTAGAGGTGAATCACGCGAAGCGGGCCAGAAGTCCGGTTGCGGGGAAGTTTGAAACCCAGTTGCTCTTCTTGACGATTGCGGGCGTATCACGGGCAACTCGGAAGTAATCCACCTGGACGAAAAACGCGTCTTGGTTAGAAGTGCCTAAGAGGTGCTGCACCGGGCTGGACCCAACCAATGTTGGAGGGAGAGACGGCACCCGAACCCGCGACCTCCTGCGGGACAGGCAGGCGGTCCAGCGAGCAAACAAAATTCGTGCTTACGCCGAAAAGAATGCGCCCGAACTACGTGTGATAGAAGACGCATCTGGTGCACTAAAGCTTTTATCCCAATTTATCCCAATACGCTGCCAACCGTGCCCAAACCGCCCAGAGCCAGCCGAATGTGGTCTATACTTATCAATGGTTTAAGCGCGAGCCGGAGCGCAATCACCCGTCTTGAAAACCGTTAAGCTCGAAAGGGTCTCGGGGGTTCGAATCCCCCCTCCTCCGCCAGAAATGGGCGCCAGAAATGGGCGCCAGAATTGGGCGCGGTCCATTGCGCCGTTACGTTGTTCGGCGTACGCTGATTACTCTTTAGGTCAATGCCGATTGATTGGCCGCGTGCGCTTCCGCGCTGCGCACCTAGACTAGAAGGACCGGGCTTATGTCCTCCTCGCGCAGAATCGCCTGGATGGTGGGGATTTCGTCGTTCCTCCTTGTCATCTACACAATCATGTCGCTGTCGCTGGGACGCGGCTCGGAATTCCTCAACACCTTCGGAAACCTGTTGCAATGTGTTCTGCCGCTGGTAGCCAATGCCGGGCTGCTCCTAAATGCGGGAAGTCCGCACTGGCGCAGGAACTTTTTCTGGATGCTGATCGCCATGAGTTGCGCGCTATGGATGATCGGGCAATTCCAGTGGACGTACTATGAGGTGTACCTTCATAAACCTCTTCCAGTGATGTATGGGGGAGACGTCCTGTTCTTCCTGCGGGGCATTCCGATGATGGCGGCGATCGCGCTGCGGCCGCATCGGAAACGCGGCGAAATCCAATTACGCTTCGGGTACCTGGATTTTGTGCTTTTGCTGACCTGGTGGACGTTTCTCTATGCCTTCGCGGTGTTGCCCTGGATGTACTCGACACCGGCGGTCGGCCAATACAATTACAATTACAATCTGCTGACGAACATTCAGAACATGGTCATCGTCGCGGGATGGGCGGTGCTGTGGCTGGGATCGAACCGAGGGTGGCGGGCCGTCTACGCCAACCTGTTCGGCGCTTCGGTGCTGTATCTATTTTCCTCGCTGACGATCAACGTGGCGATTGCCAGCGGGCGGTACTACACGGGAAGTTTGTACGATCTCCCTTTGATTTCGAACTTTCTCTGGTTCGCGCTGGCCGGCGTGGTTGCCCACCAGAATCAGGACAAGCTGGATGCGCCGTCCGAATATTCGTACGATGCAGACACGAATTCGTCCGTGGAAGAAAACGTCTGGCCCGCACGCCTGGCGATGGCGGCGGTGATTTCGCTGCCGGTGTTCGCAATCTATACCCTGCGGTTTAGCCATGATGATCCGGCAGTTCGCGATTTTCGATTGATGACGACGTTGATTGCCTCGGTCCCCCTGGCGCTGCTGATTTTCCTGCGGACGCATCTGGCGGACCGCGACCGCTCGCGGCTGCTCGCGCAGTCGGAACAATCGATCGAGAATTTGAAACGGCTGCAGGCGCAGATCGTGCAATCAGAAAAGCTGGTTTCGCTTGGCCAGCTTGCAGCGGGGGCGGCGCACGAAATCAATAATCCGCTCGCGGCGATCCTGGGGTTCTCCGACCTGCTGGCCGACGACCCGACGGTGCCAGAAAAAGCGCGCGGAACGGCCGCAAAAATCCGCGACCAGGCGCGCCGCACAAGAACTCTGGTGGGGAATCTGTTGAGTTTCGCGCGCCAGGTGCCGACCGAACGCGCGCTTCTTGATATCAATACCGTGGTGAACAATGCGGTGCAGCTTCGCGGGCTGGACCTGCGTTCCGAGACGCGCATTGAAACGCAACTCGAATCGGTCTTGCCCGGGGTTCGCGGGGATGGAAATCAATTGATGCAGGTGTTCTTCAACATCATCAGCAATGCGCTGTACGCCATGGAAACGGTCAAAGGCGGCGTTCTCACCGTCAAGACGCTTCGCGACCGCGCCAACGTAGTCATCTTGTTCTCCGACACGGGCCCCGGCCTCAGGGAGCCGCATCG